>Ga0207699_10000208_pt1 | contig 35107 bp, 23 predicted proteins | sample LARL51metaG_FD_184344 | JGI IMG/M metagenome (GOLD analysis project Ga0207699, IMG submission 184344) | Corn, switchgrass and miscanthus rhizosphere microbial communities from Kellogg Biological Station, Michigan, USA - LAR L5-1 metaG... | ecosystem: Host-associated > Plants > Roots >...
ACCGGAGGGGACGCGGCCGGCGCTGCTCACGCTGGCTGCGTAGATAGCGGCAGCCGTGATCCGCGTGGCTCCGTGCGCGCGGGCAAGCAGCAGCGTGCCGATTACCACCGATATCTCGAACCAGACCAGGTGCAGCCAGCCACGCAGGACCGGCTTTGTGTAATAGACACCACGCCGGGCGTCGTAAAGCGCATCCGCTGCCGATCGGACAGGTGCCTCTGGCCAGGCCGGCCTGAGGTCAGCGGAATCTGCTGGCATCGCAGCGGCCCCTGAGATCAGGCCGCACTCCGCTTGACGCAGCTCCGCCGACAGCATGGCACCAGCTGCAAACTCGCGTACACGCGGACGCGCCGAGCGCGGTCTTCCCGATCGGGAGGCTACGCCCAACCCGCCGCGCCGACAAGCCATCGCCCGGCGAGGACGCATGGGTTGCCACTGCGGCCGATCGCCAGCCGGGAATGACAGCTTGTCACCGGCGCCGCGAGTGGCCACTCGGGTTTGTGCGCCAGTACTACGACCGCGCGGCAGCGACCGTACGACGTTGCGGCGTGTCAGGCATGCCCTCCCGCTGTCTGTTGGGCAGCCGGAGGACCTTCCTGCCGAGCAGCTCATCCTCCCTGCTTGAGGAAGACGACGCCCCGAGCCCGGCATGCCGCGATCGGGCCGGCAGCCATGTATCCGGGCTCCGCGCACCAGACGCCGACGCCCTGACCAGCATCCTGCTGGGGCATCACCTTGCCTGGGGGGTCAGTGTGGCGGTTAGTCCGGTGAGCAGGATGTCGAGTCCGCGTTCGAGTTCGGCGGCGCCGTCGTAGGCGGCTAGGACGGGGGCGAGGCTGCGCAGCAGGGGGAACTCGCCGATCGGCAGCCGGTGCAGTCCCAGCCGCAGCAGGTCGTCGGTTTCCTCGGGGTTGTCGACGAGTTCTTGCAGCTCGTTGAGCACGTGGCCGTGCAGGAAGCCGAACAGGGCCCGGTAGATGTGCAGGGCGTCGGATCCGCTGAACCCGGCCGCGGTGAGCAGGGCCAGGACATCTTCGAGGGGGCGCAGGGTGCCGTGGGGGCGCAGGGCGAGCGGGGTGGCCAGCGGCCGGGTGACCAGCAGCGGCACCACGTTCGGGTGGGCCAGTGCCAGTGCGCGGTAGTGGCGGGCGACGGTGCGCAGCTGGGCGGCCCAGTCGGGGTCGGCCGGGTCGACCGTGAGCTGGGCGAGCACGGTCTCGGCGACGCCGTCGAGCAGGGCTGCCTTGTTCGGCGCGTGCCGGTACAAGATCATCGGATCCCGGCCGAGGGCGCGGGCGAGGCGGCGCATGGACAGGGCCTCGGCGCCGTCGGCATCGATGATCTCCAGCGCGGCGGCCAGCACCACCTCCCGGGTGATCTTGCCGCTGCCGTTGGCAGCAGCGTCACCGGAGGTGCGGTCGCCTGGCGGTCGGGTCATGGCTGCAACACCTTCTCTGCTGTGGCCGGGTCGGCCTTGGCTGTGGCCGGCCGGTGGTCAACCTGTCACCGATGTAGGTCTACGTCGTTGACATTACTCTACCCGTCGTTGTTAACTGTAGGTCTACAGCGTATATCTCCGGAGCGCATCATGATCGTCATTCTCGGGCTCATCATCGTGGTCGCCGCGGTCGTCGTCGGCGTGGCCGGTGTTCTCGGCAACGCCGGCAGCGCGCATGCGCTCACCCACGGGTTCTCGGTGCTCGGTTACCACGTGACCGGCTCCACCGGCACCCTGTTCCTTTACGGCATCGTGGTCGGGGCGGTGGCCCTGTTCGGGCTGTGGCTGCTGCTGGCCGCCGCGCGCCGCACCTCCCGCCGCGGCCGCACGGCACGCCGCGGCCTGCGGCAGTCCCGCCGCGAGACCGCCCAGTCCCGCCGCGAGACCGCCGCCGTCGCCAAGGACCGCGACGACCTCATCGGCCAGCGCGACACCGCCCGCGCGGAGATGCCGCCCGCCAAGGAGCACGGCTCGCACAACGGCGACCGTCATTCCGGCCCAGACGACGGTCTCCGGAGCAGACTGCACCCGTTCGGACACCGGTCCGCCCCCCGGCAGGACACCGGCACCACACACCAGCAATCGCTGAACGGCCAGCCCGTGCCCGATGTCCCCGCCGATGAGCCCACCCCCGCAGACTGACTCAAGAAAGGGCACCCCCATGAGTTCTGGACAGTTACACCTAGCCCGCTGCAGGGCGCGCACAAGAAGGGAAGCACGCGATGACGACTAACGGACAGGTGCAGGCGGAGGGACCCGGGCAGGCACGGCCGCACGGGCTGGGCAAGGTCAGCGACCGGGTGGCGCTGGTCACCGGGGGCACCCGCGGGATCGGTGCCGCCATCTGCCGCCAGCTGGCCGATGCGGGCGCGGAGATAGCGGCCGGCTACTGGCGCGACCACGAGGCCGCGGAGAAGTTCGTGGCCAGCATGACCGCCGAGTACCCGGGGCAGCGGATCACCGTGCACGAGGGGAATATCGGCGCGGCCGGCGACTGCCGGCGCGTCCTGGGCGAGGTTATCGATCAGCATGGCCGCCTCGACGTCCTGGTCAACAACGCCGGGATCACCATCGACCGGACCGTGGCCAAGATGACCGACGAGGACTGGCAGAAGGTGATCGCCGTCAACCTGTCCGGCGCGTTCTTCATGGCCCAGGCTGCGCTTGAGCACATGCTCGAACGTGGCACCGGCCGGGTCATCAGCATGTCGTCGGCTATCGGGGAGACCGGGAGCATCGGCCAGGCGAACTACGCCGCCTCCAAGTCGGGGCTGTTCGGGCTGACCAAGTCACTGGCGAAGGAAGCCATTTTCCAGCTCAACCGGGCCCAGCGCCCGCCCGGCGATGGGATCGGGCTGACTGTCAACGCGGTCACCCCCGGCTATATCGCCACCGACATGCTGGCCACGATCCCCGACAAGGTGTTGGACCGGATACGCGGCCAGATCCCGGTGGGGCGGCTCGGGCAGCCGGAGGAGATCGCCCGGGTGGTCGCCTTCCTGGCGGCCGATGAGTCGGCTTACATCACCGGGCAGATCTGGGCCGTCAACGGCGGCCTGGACATGTGAGCGGAGGAGTCATGGCAGATCACAGGGAAGTCCTGGTCCTGTCCGCGGTGCGGACCCCGATCGGCAAGTACGGCGGCGGCCTCGCGGCTGTCCCGCCCTGCGATCTTGCCGCGATGATGGTGCGCGAGGCGGTCGCCCGGGCGGGTGTGGAGCCCTCCGATGTGGGCCATTCCGTGTTCGGGAACGTGATCCACACCGAGGCACGCGACATGTACCTTGGCCGGGTCGCCGCGGTTAACGGCGGCCTCCCGGTCGAGACGCCGGCGTTCACCGTGAACCGGCTGTGCGGCAGTGGGCTGCAGGCGATCGTATCCGCGGCGCAGGCGATCGCCCTCGGCGACTGTGACGTCGCGGTGGCCGGCGGGGCGGAGTCGATGAGCCGGGCGCAGTACTGGCTGCCCGGCCTGCGCTGGGGGCAGCGGATGCAGGACGGCGTCGCCGTCGACGCGATGGTCGGCGCGCTCACCGACCCGTTCGACGGTTACCATATGGGCGTCACGGCGGAGAACGTCGCCACCGAGTACGGCGTGTCCAGGGCCGATCAGGACGCGCTCGCTGCGGAGAGCCACCGGCGGGCCGCCGCGGCCACAGACGCTGGGTACTTCAAGGAGCAGATCCTGCCGGTCCAGGTGCCCGGCAGGAAGGGCACGGTCACCGTCGACGCAGACGAGCACATCCGGCCCGGCGTGACCACAGACGATCTCGCGAAGCTGAGGCCGGCGTTCAGCGGCGACGGAACGGTCACCGCGGGCAACGCCTCGGGCGTCAACGACGCCGCAGCTGCGGTCGTGCTAGCTGACCGGGAATTTGCCGAGCACCACGGGCGGAGCCCGCTCGGGCGGCTCGTCGCCTACAGCCACGCCGGGGTTGAGCCGAGGATCATGGGCATGGGCCCCGTGCCCGCCGTGCGCAAGGTGCTCGACCGCGCCGACCTCAAGGTCGATGACATCGACCTGTTCGAGGTAAACGAGGCTTTCGCCGCGCAGGCGCTGGCCGTCATCCGCGAGCTCGGCCTGCCCCCGGAGCGGACCAACCCGAACGGCAGCGGAGTCTCCCTCGGGCACCCGATCGCAGCCACCGGCACCATCCTCGCCGTTAAGGCGCTGTACGAGCTGCGCCGGACGGGCGGCAGGTATGCGCTGGTCACCATGTGCATCGGCGGCGGGCAGGGCATCGCCGCGATCTTCGAACGGATGTGACCGGCCTTGGGCAATGCGCGCAGCACCCGTAACCTGATGGCGCTGAGCCATCACTTGCCAGAGCCGCCAGGCGCTGCCGGGAGCACTACCGCCGCAGCCGCATGCGAGGCCCGCGACATCGGAGGCAGGCGATGAATGCACAGGAAAACGCATGGCAGGAGGGAGTGGCCGCGGCCGAGGCGCTCGCTCCAGAGACCGATCTCGTCGCCCAGTTCGATCCGGCCGACTTCGGTGGCTCATTGCTCTCGGTGATCGCACGCGCCGCCGGGCGGCCGGCCGAGGTCGCCGCTGCGGGCTTGCAGTTCGGCGTCACCCTGGCCAGGATCTGGCCGGTCGCGACCTCCCGGTGGCTCGGGTCTGAGGTGGCGCCGCCGATACCGTTTGACGCCAGGGACCGGCGGTTCGCCGATCCGGCGTGGGATGACAACCCCGGCTACTTCGCCATGCGGCAGGCATATCTGGCCGCCAGGCGGCTGAGCGAAGACCTGCTGGGCGCCGGGCGGGGCGATCCGATGGCCGACCAGAAGGCACAGATGGCCGTCGGCTTCGGCTTGGACGCCCTTGCCCCGACGAACTTCCTGCCCACCAACCCGGCCGCAATCAAGAAGGCATTCGAGACCGGCGGTGCCAGCCTGCTCGCCGGCGCCGGCAATCTGCTCAACGACGTTGCGCACAACGGCGGACGGCCGCGCCAGGTCGACACGGCACCGTTCGAGCTGGGCCGCAACCTGGCGGCCACCCCGGGACGGGTAGTGTTCCGCAATGACCTGATGGAGCTGATCCAGTACGGGCCGCAGACCAAGCGGGTGCGCTCGGTCCCGGTGCTGGCCAGCCCGCCGTGGATCAACAAGTACTACGTCATGGACCTCGCCCCCGAGCGGAGCTTCATCGAGTGGGCGGTCCAGCACCGGCGCACGGTCTTCGCGATCTCCTACCGGAACCCGGACGCCTCGATGAGCGGCGTGACCCTCGATGACTACCTCATCCACGGCCCGAAGACCGCGCTCGACGTGATTTCCGACATCACCGGCTCATCCAAGATCGACATCGTCGGGCTCTGTCTCGGCGGCGCCCTGACCGCGATGCTCGCCGCCTACCTCACCGAGACGGGCGACGACCGGATCGGCTCGGTCACGCTGCTCAACACCCTGCTCGACTACAGCGAGCCCGGGGTGCTCGGCGCCTTCGTCGACGAGCAGACCATCTCGCGGCTGGAGACAGGTATGGCGCGTACCGGCGTCATGGAAGGCTCCAAGATGGCCGGCACGTTCGACCTACTGCGGGCGAATGACCTGATCTTCAACTATGTGGTGTCCAACTGGCTGATGGGCCAGAGTCCGCCCGCCTTCGACATCCTCGCCTGGAACTCCGACAGCACGCGGCTGCCCGCCGCCATGCACTCCTTCTACCTGCGGTCGATGTATGCGCAGAACCAGCTCGCAAAGGGTGAATTGGAAATCGCCGGGCAGCTGTTGTCGCTGGCCGACGTCAAGAACGACACCTACCTCGTCGGCGCCATAAACGACCACATCGTGCCCTGGCCGTCGTCGTACAAGGCAACGGGCCTGCTCGGTGGCACTGTGCGGTACGTGCTGTCCAGCGGCGGTCATATCGCGGGCATCGTCAACCCGCCGGGCCCGAAGGCCTGGTACGAGGCGGGCGAGCACAACCCGCAGACCCCGGCCCAGTGGCGGGAAGCCGCGGAAAGGCACGACGGCTCGTGGTGGCAGGACTGGGCGTCCTGGGCGGACGAACGCGCCGGCCGCCTTGGGCCGCCGCCGCCGATGGGCAGCGAGCACTATCCCGCCCTCGGCGAGGCGCCAGGCGACTACGTCCCTGGCTGAGCGCGTTATTGGCTGGCGAATGCCTATGCGTGCGAGCCAGGGAGGAGTAGCCTAAAGGCAACGCTCCGGACCCAGGCGGCTGCCCGCCAGCATTGCGCGTGCAGCGGCAGGGCCCGGATTTTTTATTCGTACACAGACCGGTGTCGGCGAGACGCTACGGCCTAAGGACGATGGGCACCCACGGGAGAATCTTCTCCCACCGCGATCTATCCAGCATGACCGACCACCGCGTACCTCAACTGGTCAGACTCACTAAGGAGTCGGTTATGGGCATCATCGCCTGGATTGTTCTCGGCCTGGGCGCAGGCCTGCTGGCCAATATGCTGATCCCCGGCAGGAGATCACAGGGCCTCATCATCACCTGCCTGATCGGCATCGCCGGCGCCCTGCTCGGCGGCTGGGCTGCCACCAAGCTGTTCCACATCCACAGCCTGCAGGGGTTCTTCAACCTGTCCACCTGGCTCACCGCCATCGCCGGAGCGGCCGTCCTGCTGCTCGTCTACCACCTGGTCACCAGCCGGTCCGGCGGCCGGTTCGCCCACCGCTAAGAAACGCCAGGCTGCTCCGGCTCACGGCGCAGCCCCTGGCAGTCCGCCGACATGGGTGTCCGGCCGGCGGATGCCACGTCTTTCGCTGTTGGCCTGCGACTTGAAGTCTCGGAGCCCGTAATGATCATAATCCTCCGGCTCATCATCATGATCGCGGGGATCGCGGCGGCATGACTGACATCCCGAGGCCTGGCTGCGTCTTGAGCGCCAAGGTATTGCCGACGACATTATTTCCTCGACTGCGGTCGAACGGCTGTCACAGGAGCAAGACATGAGTCCTACCGTCCTGGCAGGTGCCGGTTCTGGGGTGATCAATCTCGATCAGCCGGGTACCTACCTGCATTGGTCTATCTTTACCGTTTCGGTGGCGAACCTCGCGCTTATCGCGGTGATGGTGGTCATTTTCGGTGTGGCGCTGGTGCTGCCGTTCCCCCAGGCCCGGATCTACCCGCCTGCGGACGAGCTGCCTGCGGGGGCCGATCCGGGCACGCTCGCCGGCGCCCCTGCGCCTGGCCGGGGCCGGGCCGACCTGGGTGAGGACGAGGACGCCGGCATGTGGACCTCCCGGCTGCGGCGGCGGGCGCTGCGGCTGCTGCCGCCGGGCAAGCTGCTGCCCGACCGCCAGCCCGCCTACGTCGCGTCCTGGGTGTATGTGTTTGGGGTGGCCAGCCTGGCCGCGCTGGGGGTGGCGATCGTGTCCGGGTTCGCCATCGCGCTCGGCGGGGTGGACTGGTGGCACACCAACCCGGTGGGCCATTTCTTCAACAGCTTGCACCTGTGGAGCGTCGAGCTTTTCATGGCCTTCCTGGTCATCCACCTGTGGGGGAAGTTCTGGATGGCTGCCTGGCGCGGCCGCCGGGCGGCCACCTGGATCACCGGGGTGGTCGCCTTCGTGGCCTCGGTGGTCGAGTGCTTCACGGGCTACCTGTCGCAGCAGAACTTCGACTCCCAGTGGATCTCCGCGTCCGGCAAGGACGCCTTCAACCCGGTCGGGATCGGCGCCTTCTTCAACCTGCTGAACGCCGGCCAGATGCTGCTGTGGCACGTGGTGCTGGTGCCGATCGTGCTGGTCGCGATCGTCGGCGCGCACATCCTGCTGGTGCGCGTCCGTGGTGTCACCCACCCGCTGCCCGCCCACCTGGGGGGCACCGGCACCGGCAAACAGCGCCGCAAGGCGCAGGCCAGCGCCGACGCCGCGCCGTGGCGCGGCCCGACCCGGCGCTACGACATCATCAAGGAAGGCGCCATCGCCACGGCAGTGGTGCTAGTGCTGTCGGTGGCGCTGTCCTGGCTCCTGGCCTCCCCCGACGTGCCCTCGGCCACGGTGGCCAGCTGGGCCAAGACCGCCCCAGCCGACTTCCTGGCCACCGCGGCGACCGAGCTCAACGGCACCAGCGGCACCGCGACCTACGGGCCGCCCTACAACAACGGCACCGACGGCGTGCAAAGCCTGCTGTTCGCGCCCGCGAAGATAACCGGCATCACCCAGCCGATCAACACGGCGCACGACTTCGTGGTGGGGCCGCTCGGCAAACTGGCACCGACCGACCCGCCGCTCGCCGCGGTCCTGGCTACCTACAACGCCGCCACACCCGCGCAGCGGCTGGCGTGGGCCAGCGCCTACCTCAACGCCGTCACCCACGTGAAGTTCGTCAACGGCGCGCCCGTCGTCCCGGCCGCCGCCGACGGCCCGGTCCCGGTCATGCTCGCCAGCGAGCTCACCATGGCCCGCAGCGGCGCGCTCGACGCCGACCTGCTGGCGAACCGGTCCTTCTACGGCACCAACTTCACCAAACCGCTGCTGTTCCTCAACGATGGCACCTACTTCGAGGACAAGGCCACCGCCATGAACCTGTCCGGCGACCAGTGGGGCGTCATGAACGAGACCGGCAGCTACCCCGGCCAGCCCTGGCTCTGGCTCTACACACTCTGGTACTACGTCCCCGGCTTCTCCGCCTCCGCCAACGTAGACATGATCGCGGTCTACCTCACCGGCCTGGCCACCATCTTGCTGCTGCTAATCCCCTTCATCCCCGGCCTGCGCGACATCCCCCGCTGGATCCCGGTGCACCGCCTCATCTGGCGCAACTGGGAACCAGCCACCACGGGCACGGGCGAAGGCCCCGGCAGCGGGACCGCCGGCACAGGCAGCACCGGCCAGGCCGCGCCCGCCCACCCCGATAACACGGCCACCCCTGGCTGATGCCCCCAAGCCGACTGCGGGCTACGAGGCAACCGTGCTCGGCAAGGTGGTTGCCGTGCTCCGCCGGGCCTGGCGTGACCGTCCACGCCGCCCCGATAGCGACACTGTTCTTGACCGGCGGTGAACCCATCAGCTCAGCCGGATGTGTCGGCGGTGAGGCGGCCCGCGTCAAACGCGTCCCCCAAGCCGGTGAGGTCAACCGCGACCCGTGCCTGTGCGGGCACCCGCCGAGCCGCTGGACGTCCTCGACTTCGACGACATCACAGGGGTCCGCACGTCCGGCTCGGCTGGCATCCACCGGCCGTGGCCGCAGTTCACCAATGCCGACACGCCCGCGCCGGGCCCCTCAAGTTCGAGGCGCCTGTTATTGCTGGGGAATGCATATACGCGAGATTAAAAAACGTGTAATATATAAGTGTTGTCCTGGACCCAGGCAGCTGCACTCGGCTAATAAGCGCGGTTGCACAGCAGGGTCCGGGATTTTTTTTTCCTCGTACACGGACGGGTGCCGGCGAGACGCTACGGCCTAAGGACGGTGGGCACCCACGGGAGAATCTTCTCCCACCGCGATCTATCCAGCATGACCGACCACCGCGTACCTCAACTGGTCAGACTCACTAAGGAGTCGGTTATGGGCATCATCGCCTGGATTGTTCTCGGCCTGGGCGCAGGCCTGCTGGCCAATATGCTGATCCCCGGCAGGAGATCACAGGGCCTCATCATCACCTGCCTGATCGGCATCGCCGGCGCCCTGCTCGGCGGCTGGGCTGCCACCAAGCTGTTCCACATCCACAGCCTGCAGGGGTTCTTCAACCTGTCCACCTGGCTCACCGCCATCGCCGGAGCGGCCGTCCTGCTGCTCGTCTACCACCTGGTCACCAGCCGGTCCGGCGGCCGGTTCGCCCACCGCTAAGAAACGCCAGGGGCTCCCCACCGCACAGCGATCCGCTGCCGGCCTGCCGACCGCAGCGTGTCCTCCAGTCGGCAGGACGCTGACCAGGGCGGGCCGACAAAGCCCGCCCTGGTCGCCCATGTCACCGCTCACCTCCGGCAGGACCACCCGATGAGAACAAGCGCTGAACCGCCAACCGCCACCGGGACACGACCGGAGTGGCGCGCCGCTGCGGGAGCCGGCCCGCGGCGCGGTGCTCGCCGGCAGCGGCAGCCGGTGATCGCCAGGCCCCGGCCGCGGCGCGGCCGGAAGGTTCTCCGCACCGTGGCATCGGCCGCCGTGGTCGCGGCCGCCTTCGGGTTCGCGCTCCCGCACATCGCGTCCTACCGCAGCGTGTGGGCCAGCCTGCAGGCGATGACCTGGCCCTACGCCGTGCTTATCGGCGTCGCGGCCGCCGCCAGCCTGGCCTCGTACTGGTTCCTGATCTGCGCGGTGCTGCCATCGCTACGGCTGCGGGAGGCGGCGGTGGTCAATCTCAGCTCCAGCGCCGTGGCCAACACCTTGCCCGCCGGCGGCGCGCTCGGCATGGGGGTCAGCTGGGCGATCCTGTCTAGCTGGGGTATCAGCACCGCTGACTACGTGCTGTACACCCTGGTGTCGGGCATCTGGAACGTCTTCGCCCGGCTTGGCCTGCCGGTCCTCGCGCTGCTGGTCCTGATGACGGCCACCCGGCCCGATGCCGTCCTGATCGCCGCCGCCGCCGTGGGCCTGGCCCTGCTCGCCGCCCTGGCGGCCGGGCTCGGCCTGCTGCTGCGCAGCGAGTCCTTCGCGCTTCACGCGGGCCAGACGCTGCAGCACGCAGCCGCCCGCGCCTGCCGACTGGCACGCCGGCAGGCGCCCTCCCGGATCGCCAGGTCCCTGGCCGACTTCCGCGACCGTGCGGCCGGGCTGCTGGCCGCGCGCGGCCGGCGGATCACCGTCGCCACCGTGGCCAGCAACCTCATCTTGTGGCTGGTGCTGCTGGCGTGCCTGCGCGGCACCGGCCTATCCCAGGCGCAGGTGCCGTGGCAGACCTCCCTGGCCGCGTTCGCGTTCGTCCGGCTGCTGACCGTCCTGCCCATCACCCCGGGCGGTCTCGGGATCACCGAGCTCGGCCTAGTGGGCATCCTGGCCGCAGGCGCCGGCCCGCGGGCCAGCGCACAGGTGACCGCCGCCGTCCTGTTGTACCGGGCCCTCACCTACCTGCCGCCCATCCCCCTCGGCGCAGCCGCCTGGCTGATCTGGCGGCACGCCCCCGCGCTCATCCACCCCACCCCAGCCACCGCTGCCCCGGCAAGCCTGCGAAGACGCGCGCACAACGGGCGGCAGCCACACCGGCCCCCGGCGGCAATGACCACCTTCGGACAGCCCCCGCCACTGACCTTGCCCGCGAGCGGATCAGGCACGGCCCGCCCTGGCGGACTGACCATCCGGTATCAGCGAGCCGGTAACAGCCAAGTTCAATACTGTGACGGGATTTTGGGACCGCCCGAGGACGGCTCTTCAGTACCCCAGCCGGTACGCACCGGCGCCGGCGCAGCCGAGCCGACCCGGCCGGGCATGACCTATCCACCCCGCCCTCGCCACGAGCGCCGAACTGCTGACGGCGCCAGCAGGGACCGGGACAGACTGGCGAGCTGCGCCAGCCCGCCGGGCCCATCGGTTCATCGCCGCTGGCCACGTGCTCAACTTGGATCCAACCGCGGAAGTTACCAAACGGGGCTGCGAGTGCTGCACGAGGCCGTGAAGATCCAGGAGCATCTGCCCGCCCAGGACAAAGTGCTCGGCAGCATGATCGGCAAGCTCGACGCGCGCCGGGCGTGAAAACTCTCTGGTGGTCTCATTCACCAGCGTTCAGCAGCGTTCGGCAGCGCTGACCTCGTGTAGCGGACCTTGATGGGTCTGCCCGGGTCCTGTCGCCAGCCGTGTTCGCGGGGTAGCGTGAGTATGTTGCTCCAGACCCTGGTGACTGGTGCGTGATCAGGCGGCTGCATCCAGGGGTCAGGAGCATTTTCGTGTACAGAAGTGCCGCGGCGGAGACGAGAGGGCGGTGGCTGGCCTGGCTTGTGCAGGCCGAGTTCCGGGGACTGCGGTGGTTCTCTTCCGCCCTGCGTGAGGCAGTCGCGCCGGAAACGGTGCGCCGCACGCGCCGCCAGCCGCATGCGCTCACGCGCCTACCGGTCCCGGTGACGATTCGCCGGCCGCTGATCAAGTCCGCTGCGGCGGTAAAGCCGGGAACGGCCGTGCGCCAGGCGCGATCCGTGTCCCCCGGCCGGCGGCGGCCGCCCAGCGTCCTCCCGGCACCAGCGACGTCGCCGCAGCCGTCCCCGCCTCCCGCGCCACTCCACCGCCGGTGAAAGCCAGATTGATCGGAGCAAGTGATGAGTCTGGCCGCCCGTGAGCAACAGATCCTCGACGGCATGGAAACTGCGTTGCAGCCGGGGAGACCCGCCTGACGTCGATGTTCGCGATCTTCACACGGCTGTCCAGCGACGAAGAAATACCCGGGACGGAGGAGCTGGCGGTCCGGTCCCGGCGGCCGCGGAGTTGGCTGAGGGCACCGCGGGCCGCGGGCCGGTATCCCCGGAATGCCCGGTGGCGGTCAACGTCGCGGGCCCGGTGGGCGACAGGCCGGCCGACCGCGAAGCTGCGTGCGATCGCGCTGATCCCGGTCGCGCTCGCGGCCATCGCCTCCGTGGTGCTCGTTGGCGTGAGCACGGCCAGCGTGCGCATGTGCAGGCCGGTAAACGCCGTGCACACCTCCGGGCTTGCGCTCAGCCGGGCCAGTACCTGCCAGCTATCCCCGCCGGTGCCGACGCCAAGGCGCGGCCCCTGAGCAGCACCGTCACCCGATCAGAGGCAGAGCATCAGCGCCGGCTGCCCACAGGTTCAGGAGTTGGGAGACGAGCACCGTGACCGACATCGGCCGGCGCCGCGCCGACCGTCTGCGTGTCATGAACGCGATTTACGAAGCGGCCGAGGGAAGCCGGATGTCCCATGTCAGCGGCGGCTGGCTGCTGGAGCACCTGGGGCTGTCCGATGAGGAGCTCGGCGGCATCTGCAGGTATCTGGAGGGCGAGCACCTGATCACGGCCGGGCAAGAGTACTGGGGCCACCACACCCCGTTCATGATCTTGCTGACCCACGCCGGTATCGAGGAGATGAAGCGATCCCGCGCGGCGCCGCACCAGGCAACCGCGCATTTTCCCCCGATCTCGGTGATCCACATCGAGGGTGATGCTATCGGTTCTGCTATCCAGGTCGGTGGCCCCCGGGTCCGCCAGGCTGTACCTACCGGTGAGCTCAACCCGGACAATGTTCGCGAGATCGTGGGCAAGTTCGAGGCCCAGGCAGCCTCGCTGCCTCTTCCTGACGGCGACGCCGCGCAGCTTCGCGCGGACATGGCGGCAGTCAAGGCTCAGATCGGCTTGCCCGCGCCGGATCACTACACCATCCGCGGGCACCTTCGGTCGGCGCGTGCGCTCCTCGAACACGCCACAGGCGCAGCGGCCGCCGGCCTCCTTGATCTGCTCCGGAACACGCATCTTTGAGTCGACGAACCAGTTCCTTGCAATGTAGATCTACAGTGTTGACGTTACTTTAGCTGCGATGTTACTGTAGGTCTACAGTGTAGTCCATTGGAACGCACCGTGATCGTCATCTCGGGCTCGTCATCCTGGTCGCCGCAGTGATCGCACACCTCGCGTGGGCGCACTGGCGGAGCCGCGGTGCGACCGGGCACACAGCTCCGCCCCAGTTGGACGACCCGGATGTGAACCTGTTTCAGCCAAGGAGAACCGCTATGAGACGCAAAACCTTCGACATACTGGTCGCCACCGCCGGCCTGTTCCTGGCAGTCATGCTGATCGTGTCGGGCGTACTGCTGACCTGGGCCCATAACTTCATCGGGAACGAAGTGCACACCCAGCTCGCTGCGCAGCAGATTTACTTCCCGCCCGCGGGCAGCCCGGCCATCAAGGCTCCGGAGTTCGCCGCGATGCACCAGTACGCCGGGCAGCAGCTCACTACTGGCGCCCAGGCCGAGGTCTACGCGGATCACTTCATCGCCAATCACCTCAAGGAGATCGGCGGCGGCAAGACCTACGCCCAGGTCAGCTCTGAAGCCCTGGCCAGCCCCGGCAACGCCAAGCTCGCGGCCACCGCCAAAACCCTGTTCCAGGGCGAAACGCTGCGCGGGCTGCTGCTCAACGCCTACGCCTTCGGCACCATGGGCATGATCGCCGGCATCGCCGCGATCGCCGCGTTCATCGCCGCACTGGTCATGCTGATCCTCGGCGGTCTCGGCCTGATGCACGCCCGCCGCGTGTCCCCGGCAGCCGAGATCCTCACCGGGCAACACGGCAACGGACGCGACCCCGGCGCCGCACCGCTGCAGGCCACCCGCTCCAGTGACCAGCCCGGCGGCAACGGCCTGGTCACCGCCGCACCCGGCAGCTCAGACGGCGGCCACTCAGCATGACCTGCAGCTAAGGGTCCGCCGGCCCTGAGCTGTGACGCTTAATTCGTGATGCTGTCCGGCACGCAGGACAGCATCACGAATTAACTTCATCCAAAAGTGGCTATGATTCCCCACCTGCGGCCACGAAGATATTGCTACTCCCGCCCACCATCCGGTGTAACGCGCTGTCCGACCAGTCCCACTGGACGTGGACGACCGCCCGCCTTCTGCTCTTCCCACGCGTCGGCGACCTTCTGGCCGTTGACATCTTGTGCCTACCTCACTACCGGGCTAGGCGGACCATCTGCGCGGCCATGCCAGCCGGGCGGTCCCGCTTGGCGCTGCGTTCACTGGCTTACCGGCGTGCGACACGCTCGCCCTTGCTGCACGTGGCTTCCCGCCTAACGCCGCCACCGATTTCGGGAATCAGCGCCAGCAGAGATCGCCGCCGTTGCTGTTGCCGTGAATGTGGCCTAGCCTTGCCGTCACAGGGAAATTCGCGTCATCCTGTTCACTCGCGCGTGGTGACGTACCTGACTGTCCTGGACCTCGGCGGTTCTTTGTGCCCTTCTGTGAGCCGAGGCAAGCATGGCAGCAATTTCTTCACCGCCAGTACCTCCCGGGGACGCCGCGCGGGTTCCGCCCACCTCGGGGGATCGGGCATTTGCGAGGGGTCTGGCCGGCCTGGATGACCGGGAGCTGTTGGGCATGGTCCAGTCGCTGGTGGGGGCCAGCGGATCGCGCGCGGCGGCGTGTGAGCTGCTAGTGAGCCGTCACCGCAACTTGGTGGGCTCGTGCGTGCAGCGATACAGGGGCGGCACTGAGCCGACCGAGGACCTGATGCAGGTGGGTTATGTCGGCCTGATGAAGGCGATCAGCCGCTTCGATCCGGCGGCCGGCACCAACCTGGTCTCCTATGCACGGGTGTGCATCAGTGGCGAGATCAAGCGGCACTTCCGGGACAAGTGCTGGCCGGTCTACGTTAAGCGCTCAGTGAAGGAGCTGGTGCTGGAAGCCCGCGAGGCGACCCGCCAGCTGACCCAGGACCTGGGCCGAGTGCCGACCGAGGCCGAGATGGCAAGGCACCTGGGGGTCAGCGGTGATGATCTGCGGGATGCGCGGCGGGCGGAGATAGCCTACCGGCCATCCTCGCTGGACACGCCGCTGTCCGGCCAGCCAGGTATGGCCACCGTGGCGGAGGCCCTCGGCGAGGAGGACCGCGGGATGGAGCACATGCTCGGCATGCGGGCCGTCGCCGCGCACTGGGGCGAGCTGCCCCGGCGGGAGCAGCAGATCCTGCTGATGCGCTTTCACCAGGACATGACGCAGACGCAGATCGGCCAGCAGCTCGGCATCTCCCAGATGCGGGTCTCCCGGCTGCTCGCCCATGCGCTCGGCCACCTCCGCCAGCGCCTGCTCAGTCAGCACGAGCACACGTCCGGGGCCAGCCCGGCCGTGCCACTTTGATCAGCGGACCATGAATGCGCGGCTGGCACAGCGAGCGCACCTCTCCGGCCCACCCAGGCGAGAGGTAAGTGACGGGTGGCCAGCACCGCCATGGCCGGCATCGTGGCTGCTTTGTCCTGGCATGATTCACGTGGCCTGGGGGCGGTGGCCGCCGGTTGTGCGCGGAGGTGCATTGCCGCCGGGGTCGTGAGGCGAGTCCGTTGAGGAAATCCCATGGGCCCGGCAGGGCAGCCGGAACGCCGCTAGATGCTGCTGCACTATTTCTGGCGCGGGGCGCGTCTGGCGTGTGGCTGCGCGCTGTGTCCCGGCTGGGCCTGGTCTGCCGCGGCACGGTCTACCTTCTCGTCGGCTACCTTGCCCTGCGCCTCGCGCTCGCCACGCAGGGGCGCAGGGGCGCGCCCGCGAGCAGCGCGGGCGCCGTGCAGGCGGTCACCGAGCCTGGCTGGGGACGTGGCTTGCTGGTCTTGCTCGTCGCCGGGCTCGGCGCCTACGCGCTCACCCAGCTCATCGAGGCCGTGTTCCGGCCGTCACACGCGGGAAACGCGATCGGCAGGTGGCGCCAGCGTGCGGTCTCATCGTGGGGATGCTTCCTGTACCTGGCCTTCTGCCTGAGCACCGCCTGGCTTCTGGTGGCAACTCCTGTGAAGGGAACGGCGGGGTCGGAGCAGCGGCAGGACACCGACGTGGCCGCGGCCTTGCTGCGAACGGGATGGGGCCGGCTGCTCCTGGTCCTGGCCGGGGTCGTTGCCATGGCGGCCGGGGTGGAGGTGGGTCGCCGGTCGGTTCGGCTGGACTTCCGGGAGAGGTTCACCGCGGCGCACATGTCCCGGGCGCTGGCCATGCTCACCAGGGCGCTTGGCGGGGTTGGCTGCGCTGCGCGCTCCGTCGTGTTCGTGCTGGCCGGTTTCTTCATTGTCAAGGCCGCGGTGGTGTCCGAGGCGAAGCAGACCAAGGGGGTGGACGCGATCTTCCGTTCGGTGGCCAGCACCGCCTACGGCTCCTGGCTGCTGGCCTTGCTCGCGTCCGGCCTCCTGAGCTACGGCCTTTACTGCCTGCTTGAGGCCCGCTACCGCGACCTGACACCAGGGCGATAAGGCACCGCGCGGACCTGGCGGGCCGCTCTGCTGCGCGGCGTGAGGCGACGCAACGCGATGGTCGGGCCCGGCGGCCTGGCCCACCTGAAGCGGACGGAAGCGTCCGCGGGTCCTGACGGCCCTTCTGGGTGTCGGCGTATGATCGTAGAAGTACTTGCTCAGGCAGCCTGAACGAGTTCCAGATCGGGGCTAGACCATACGCCAGTCTCGAGATCGCCTCGCTGCACTCCCTGTCTCCGCGAGGCGGGACTGATGACCGCAGCCATAAGAGCACGTGATGACGGCGCTGAGTCTTTCCCGGCCGCCAGCGTCCGCATCAACGAGGACCTTGAACTCCCCCGCCCGCTGCGGCTGGCACTCACAGCGGGGGGAAACCTGAGCGAGTCAGTTGGGTTGCCCGTGGCGGCCTACGTGGTCGCCGCCTGGCCTTTCCGGGCCCGGCCGGTCAGATACGTCATGTGCCGTCGGCAGGCGGGCGGCCAGAGCGCGCACTCTGCAACTCGCGCAGACGACATCGGGGCGCGCTTGCCTAGGGCCGAACAGTCCGGCTGACGGGGGACCTACGTCGCGCCACTCATCCTTCGAAAGCCTGCGCGGCAGTGTGGCCTCCGCTACGAACCGGACCTGATGCCAATCCCGCGGTGGATCCCCCTCTACAAGATCATCTACCGAAAGTGGTACCACAGCACGTGAGGCGGCCAACCACCCACCAAGGCACCGAGCGAGCCGGTACTGCCGCCCTCACCCCCGGTAGGGGCGGGACACGACACGGTGCCATGGTCCAGTACCGGCAGCGCAGAACTGCTGGTCTTAGGCAGCCACGGATACGGCGCCTTCGTCGATGCGCCGCTCGGCTCGGTCAGCATCTACTGTGTCCACCACGCCCGCAGCCCGGGTCACCGTCATTCGGCCGGCCAGGATCACCTAGGAGCCACCGCCCCCGGTCGGCCGCGCGCAGCGCGCTGACGTTAGCCGACCCTCCCCCGGGCCGCCGCCCCGTGGCTGGCCGGGTCGGTGATACCAGGTGCCAGGGACTTCTGTCCGCCTGGCCACGGCCCAGGTGTTATTAAGCGCGTTTCGCGATGCGGGCTATCCGGCAGATGGCGGGTCCGTCCTGCGGATACGCCGGCCGGTGATGTGGGTCGGGACAACACGTACGAACAGCTCCTTCTCCCCGCCAGCCCATGCCTCGACCCCTGACTGCATGACTGAGACGCGCTCGGCTTCGGAGTCCACTGGGTGGGCCGATCCCTGGACCAGGATGCTCCACCCCTCGCGGGTGGCCTGGCTGATCTCGTCGATCTCGAAAGCCACCTTGGACTCTGCGTGCTCTATTCCGGTCCGCAGATCCTCTCCCATTGGGCTCTCCTGCCCGGTCCGGAACACGATCGTCCCCTCGTACAGCGCATAGTTGACCGGCAGCACAGTGGGCCCGAAACGGCCGATGTACCCGATCCGGCCGACACCACCCGCCGAGATCAGCCGCAGGCACTCCGCTTCATCCAGCGGCTCAACGACCGACCTCGCGATCTCCGGCATGCTGCCGTCGCCTGCCACGTCGCTCTCCCTTCCCAATCGGGGGCCCGCGCCTCTGCTGCCGGGCCTGTGACAAGTATCCCGCGCACAGGCGCTGGCAGAGAGGTTCGGTGCCCGCATGTCCGCCGCCATTATCCAGCCCATGGTAACCGGGGCACCGAGGTGATCATTGGGATGGTGCAGGATCAGTGTTCGGCCCACTGGTGGTCTTTGGCCTTGGCATTGTCGCCACCGTCGTGCTCGCGACCTGAACGACCTTCTGGAATCCGCGCCTGACATCGTCGTCGGTGACGCTGGCACCGCCGCATCTACTCTTGCCAGGATCCGGGCGCTGAAGCCCGGAGATGGTGTCAGCGTGTGCCGCGATATCCGGTCGAAGATGCCGGAGGTGCCTGCCTGATGCTCACTTCGTTCGGGGATGATGAGGCGCTGTTCGACGACCCAGGCCGCCGCCTACGCCGCCCGGGTATTCCACGGCCAGGAAGAAACTCACCAGGACTAGAGAGAACAGCGATCCGCTTCACAGTCATGCCAGGTGAGCTGGCCACCGGCAGCGGCACTCGCCGCTGTCGCTCCGTTCCGCCGTCGCTGGCCGGGCCGACCGTGAGCGTGCCGCCGTCCTTGCCTTCCACCCCGCGCTCGCTTGGCAGCGTGCCCGGGGAAGCGGGAATGTCGGCCTCTGGCCAGAATGCGGGGGGCAGGGCAGCGAGCTTCGCGGCGCGCAGTGGGCCGGCCGTGCCGGCCTACCCCTGTACCGTGACCGGCGTTCCCTTCGCTCCGGACACGGCGTAGCGTCGTGTGGAAGAGCACGGTGTCGCCTTCGGCAGACAGTGCAGGCGATCGTGCCGCTCCAGACCCCGGCGGCATCCATCACGACCCCAGCACCCGAGGGCTGCTGGGACCAAGGAGCCCTGGCGCATGGACCGCCTATCAGACGCGGGCGCCCGACCGCGTCCCTGTGGGACGACGATCGTGACCGAACCGGCGCCGGACGCACTCAAAACGGGTACAGGCAACGCCTCGAGGTTGTACGCCGTTCTGGGGAGGGGCCCCAATCCGCCAACGCGGCATGGACCCGCCGCCGGTCGCGTTTCATCCGCGCCGGAAGCGGGCGCAAAGCGCACTCGCCTGAGGCTCCGCAGCCACATGGCGCCGGGGGGCTGACCGATATGGCTACCCGGCCAGAGCGACCGGACGTCACGCCGCTGGCGGATCTGCTGCATGGGCGCTCCCACGCCGGTCCGGTCCGGGAGCAGCGGCCTCTCTACGTGGACCTGCTGCCGCCCTGTAACGCTGGCTGCCCGGCTGGCGAGAATATCCAGGCATGGCTGGCGCATGCGGAGACCGGCCGCCATGAGCAGGCGTGGCGGCAGCTGGTCGCCGACAATCCGATGCCGGCGATCCACGGGCGGGTGTGCTATCACCCGTGCGAGAGCGTCTGCAACCGGGCCAGCCTCGACAGCGCCGTCTCGATTCACTCGGTCGAGCGGTTCCTCGGTGACCTGGCGGTTGAGCGAGGGTGGTCGTTCGATCCGCCGCCGGTGCGCAGCGGTAAGCGGGTGCTCGTCATCGGCGCCGGGCCGAGCGGGCTTTCGGCTGCATACCATCTGGCCCGGCTCGGCCACCAGGTCGAGATCAGGGATGCGGGCGGGCGGCCGGGCGGGATGATGCGCTATGGCATCCCGGCCTACCGGATGCCGCGTGACGTGCTGGATGCCGAGCTTGACCGGATCGCCGCGATAGGCGTGCGGTTTACCTTGGGCCACCGGGTGGAGGACCTGGCCGCGGAGCGGCGCGAGGGCAGCTTCGACGCGGTCTTTGTGGCCGTGGGTGCGCACTTGTCCAAGCGGGTCGACATCCCGGCTAAGGACGCGGCCCGGATCGTGGACGCGGTGTCGTTCCTGCGCAGCGTCGCCTCGGGTGAGCGGCCGGCGATCGGCCGGCGCGTCGCTGTCTACGGCGGCGGGGACACCGCGATGGACGCGGCCCGGGTCGCCCGCCGCCTGGGCGCGAACGACGCGCTGATCGTCTACCGCCGCACCCGCGCCCAGATGCCGGCCCATCCCGAGGAGGCCGAGGAGGCCGAGCGGGAAGGGGTGCGGATCAACTGGCTGCGCACGATCACCGCCTTCGACGGCCCGGAACTGACGGTCGAGGCCATGGAACTGGACGAGAACGGATTCCCTCAGCCGACCGGGCGGTTCGAGGCCCTAGCCGCGGACACGGTCATCCTCGCGCTCGGCCAGGAGACCGATACCGCGTTCCTGCGCCGGGTGCCCGGCGTGGAGTTCGGGCAGGACGGCACCGTGCAGGTGTCGCCGTCCATGATGACCGGATGCCCCGGCGTGTTCGCCGGCGGGGACATGGTGCCAGCTGAGCGCACCGTGACGGTTGGCGTCGGTCATGGCAAGAAGGCGGCCAGGAACATCGACGCCTGGCTCCGGGCTGCCGCCCCATCGAGCCTGCCCAAGCATGAGCCGGTCAGCTTCGGTCAGCTGAACTTGTGGTACTTCGGCGACGCCGCCCGCCGGCAGCAGCCTGAGACACCGCCCGAGCAGCGGACGGGGGACTTCGGCGAGGTAGTCGGCGGCCTGTCCGAGCGGGAGGCGACCTACGAGGCGCGCCGCTGCCTGTCGTGCGGCAACTGCTGCGAATGTGACGGCTGCCTGGGCGCATGCCCCGAGGACGCGGTGATCAAGCTCGGACCTGGGCACCGGTACCGGTTCGACTACGACCGGTGCACCGGCTGCGGCGCGTGTTATGAGCAGTGCCCGGTGCACTCGATCGAGATGATCCCGGAGGGGAATGAGGGATGACGCGTGCCACGGTCGACGGCAACGAGGCTGCCGCCTCAGTGGCCTACCGGCTGAACGAGGTCTGCTGTATTTACCCGATCACGCCGTCGTCGCCGATGGCCGAGCTTGCGGATGAGTGGTCCAGCAAGGGGCGGCCTAACTTGTGGGGCGGTGTTCCGGCCGTGGTGGAGATGCAGAGCGAGGGCGGGGCCGCGGGTGCCCTGCACGGCGCGCTGCAGAGCGGTGCGCTAGCCACCACCTTCACCTCGTCGCAGGGCTTGCTGCTGATGATCCCGAATATGTACAAGATCGCTGGTGAGCTGACCCCCGCTGTGCTGCACGTCGCGGCGCGGTCGGTGGCGGCGCAGGGGCTGTCCATCTTCGGTGACCACTCGGATGTGATGGCGGTGCGGCAGACCGGTTTCGCGCTGCTGGCGTCCGCCTCGGTCCAGGAGGCACACGACCTCGCGCTAGTAGCGCAGGCCGCCACGCTCGCGACGCGGGTTCCGTTCGTGCACTTCTTCGACGGGTTCCGCACCTCGCACGAGCTGAACACGATCGAGCTGCTGTCCGACGACGACCTGCGCGCCCTGGTGCCCGAGGCGCTGGTCCGCGCGCACCGCGGCCGGGCGCTGTCGCCGGAGCGGCCGTTCATCCGGGGCACCGCGCAGAACCCGGACGTCTACTTCCAGGCACGGGAGAGGGTGAACCCGTTCTACGCGGCCGTGCCCGATGCGGTGCAGGATGCGATGGACGGCCTCGCCGCGCGAACCGGCCGTCAGTACCACATCATGGACTACGCCGGTCACCCGGAGGCCGATCGGGTGATCGTCGTGATGGGCTCGGCTGCGCAGACCGTCGGCGAGACCGTGGCCCACCTGTGCGCACAGGGCGAACGGGTCGGAGTGTTGCAGGTCCGGCTGTTCCGGCCGTTCCCGGCCCGGGCGCTGCTGGACGCGCTGCCCGCGGCCGCGGGCGGGGTCGCAGTGCTGGACCGGACCAAGGAGCCAGGTTCGAGCGGGGAGCCGCTGTTCCTGGACGTGATCGCCGCGCTGGCGGAGGCGCACAATGGCGGTGAGCGTGCGGTCCTGCCCCTGGTGACCGGCGGGCGTTATGGCCTGTCGTCGAAGGAGCTCACGCCCGGCATGGTGGCCGGGGTATTCGCCGAACTGGCCCGCGAGCGCCCGCGGCGCCGGTTCACCATCGGCATCACCGATGACGTGTCCGGCAGCAGCCTGCCCTACGACCCGTCGCTGGACATCGAGCCGCCCGGCACGGTGCGCGCGGTCTTCTTCGGCCTCGGCTCGGACGGGACCGTCGGAGCGAACAAGAACACGATCAAGATTCTCGGCGCCGAGGAGAGCCTGCACGCGCAAGGTTATTTCGTCTACGACTCGAAGAAGTCGGGTTCGCAGACCGTGTCGCACCTGCGCTTCGGGCCGCGGCCGATCCGGGCACCCTACCTGGTGGGTCAGGCCAGCTTCGTCGGCTGTCATCATTTCGGCCTGCTGGACCGGGTCGACGTGATCGGCCGGGCGGCGCCGGGCGCGGCACTGCTGCTCGATTGCGCGCAGCCACCGGATCAGGTCTGGGCTGCGCTGCCCCGCCCGGTGCAGGAGAAGATCCTGGCCAAGCGGATCGAGGTGTACGCGATCGACGCAGGCCGGATCGCCCGCGACGTCGGCCTGGCTGGGCGGACCAATACCATCCTGCAGACCTGCTTTTTCGCCATCTCGGGCGTGCTGCCCGGCGAGGAAGCGATCGGAAAGATCAAGTCAGCGATCGCCAAGACCTATGGCCGCCGCGGCACCGAGGTGGTCAAGCGGAACCTGGCCGGAGTGGATCGCGCCGTGGAGGCGCTGCACCAGATCGAAGTACCCGGCCGGGTCACATCTACCCGGGAGCTGCCTGCGGTCGTGCCGGCCAGCGCGCCGGAGTTCGTCCGTACCGTTACCGCGGCGATGATGGCCGGCCACGGTGACGACCTGCCGGTCAGCGCGTTGCCGGTAGACGGCACCTACCCGAGCGGCACCGCGGCCTACGAGAAGCGCAACATCTCCGAGCTGGTCGCGGAATGGGATCCCGGCCTGTGCATCCAGTGCGGCAACTGCAGTTTCGTCTGCCCGCACAGCGTGATCAGGTCCACCTATTACGAGGAGTCACTGCTGGCCGGGGCGCCGCCGGAGTTCCGGTCCGCCCCGCTGGACACCCGCGGGCTCCCGGACACCCGGTTCACGCTGCAGGTGTATGTGGAGGACTGCACCGGATGCGAGCTGTGCGTCCAGGCCTGCCCGGTCACCTCACCAGCGGACCCGGCGCGCAAGGCGATCAACCTCGCGGCCCGTGAGCCGCTGGTAGCCGCGGAGCGGGACAACATCGCGTTCTTCGAGACGCTGCCCGTGGCCGACCGTTCCCGGGTGGATTTCGGCACGGTGCGCGGCACACAGTTCCTGCAGCCGCTGTTCGAGTTCTCCGGTGCCTGCGCCGGTTGCGGGGAGACGCCGTACATCAAACTGCTGTCGCAGCTGTTCGGCGACCGGCTGATGGTCGCCAACGCCACCGGCTGCTCCTCCATCTACGGCGGGAACCTGCCCACCACGCCGTGGACGGCTGGTCCGGATGGGCGCGGCCCGGCGTGGTCAAACTCCCTGTTCGAAGACAACGCCGAGTTCGGCCTCGGCTTCCGGCTGGCCGCCGACCGGCACGCCGAGCTGGCCCGCAGCCGCCTCACGCAGCTGCGGGACGTGATCGGCGCCGAGCTGGCTGAGGACATTCTCGCCGCGCCGCAGCTGCGCGAGTCGGAGCTGGGTGCGCAGCACGACCGAGTCGCCGAGCTGAAACGGCGGCTCGATGAGCTGGAGCAGGCTGACGGCCTTGCCACCGACTTGCGCAGCGTGGTCGATCACCTGGTCCGGCGCAGCGTGTGGATCGTCGGCGGCGACGGCTGGGCCTACGACATCGGGTCCGGCGGGCTCGACCACGTCCTGGCCAGCGGGCGCAACGTAAACGTGCTGGTGCTCGACACCGAGGTCTACTCCAACACCGGCGGCCAGTCATCCAAGGCAACGCCGCTCGGCGCAGTCGCCAAGTTCGCCGCCGCAGGCAAGACCATGCCGAAGAAAGACCTCGCGCTGCAGGCGATCGCCTATGGCTACGTGTACGTCGCCCGGGTCGCAATGGGCGCCGACCCACAGCAGACCCTGCGCGCGTTCCGCGAGGCGGAGGCCTACGACGGTCCCTCGCTAGTGATCGCCTACAGCCACTGCATCGCGCACGGCATCGAGATGCGCGACGGGCTCAGCCAGCAGTACCGCGCCGTGGCCAGCGGGTACTGGCCGCTGATCCGTTACGACCCGATGCTGCGCACGGCCGGCGGCAACCCGTTCCTGCTCGACTCGCCGAGGCCGCGCATCGCGCTGACCGATTACACGCAGCGGGAGCTGCGGTACCGCACGCTCAGCAACACTGACCCGGAAGAGGCCGAACGGCTGGCGCGCCTGGCCCAGGAGGCTGTCGACCAGCGCTGGGACACCTACGAGGAGATGGCCACCCGCAGCGCCCATCGGTTCCCTGCCGACGCGCGGAAGGAACGCTGATGGACCTTTCGACCAGCTACCTGGGCCTGGCGCTGCGCAACCCGCTCGTCGCCTCCGCGTCACCGATCTCGAATACCCTCGACGGCGTAAGGCAGCTGGCCGACGCCGGCGTTGGCGCGATCGTGCTCTACTCCCTGTTCGAGGAGCAGCTGCGGCAGGAAGCAGAGCGGAACGCACGGCTCGCCGACGCCGGCACCGACAGCTTCGCCGAGGCGCTGTCCTACTTCCCGGCCGACACAGAGGCTGAGGCGGCGGAGGCCGGCGCTGCGGACGAACCAAGCCCGCGCCGGTACCTGAGCCTGCTGGAGCGCGTTGCGGCAGCCGTCGAGATACCGGTTGTAGGCAGCCTCAACGGTGTCACGCCCGGCGGCTGGACCAGCTATGCGCGGGCGATGCAGGACGCCGGTGCTGCGGCGATCGAGCTGAACATCTACTACATACCCGGCGACCCGCACATTACGGGCCGCGACGTCGAGCAGCGGCACATCGACATCCTGTGCCGGGTGAAGGCGGCTGTGACCGTGCCAGTGGCGGTCAAGCTGAGCCCGCACTTCAGCTCGACCGGCGAGATGGCCCTCCGGCTTGACGAAGCGGGCGCGGACGGCCTGGTGCTCTTCAACCGATTCCTGCAACCCGACATCGATCCGGAGAGCATGGCGGTGGTACCCGCCGTGGACCTGTCCAGCCCGAGGGAGGCCCGGCTACCGCGTACCTGGATCTCGATCCTGCGCCACCGGGTGCGCGCCTCACTCGCGGCGACTACCGGCGTCGACGAGCCCTCCGACGTGGTCAAGTACCTGCTGGCCGGCGCCGACGTGGTGATGACCGCGTCCGCGCTGATCCGCCATGGCCCCAAGCATGCGGCCGTCTTGCTAGACGGCTTGTCCGAATGGATGGTGCGCAAAGAATTCACCTCCGTCGGCGAACTGCGAGGCAGGCTCGCGGTTCCGCCCGGCGGCGACCAGGCCGGCTACGAGCGCGCAGGCTATGTCAGCGCACTGCGAGCCGCCAACACCGCCCAGGGTCCGTGGTGACCGGGCCGGCGCATGCGCGCCGGGACCGTCATCCCGCCGAAGATCCCCTCCTCCTCCTCCTCTGAGTCACAGTTCTCCCGGATGCTCGCTCCAGGGCTCTCCGTCGGGCTTCCACCGCGCAGTCTGACTGCCCCGCAGATGGCCGTCTGCGCCGCCGCGCACGTCGGACATTGCTGGGCCATCCTCCGCGAGGTCGCTTGTCCAACTGCCGCTGCGCCACGCGCAGCGGCAGCCCTAGAGGTGACAGCCGGCTACCAGGCGCAACTGGGTCCTCACAGCGGCCGACGACGGCATCGGGCCGCCAGCAACGCCAGGCACCGGGAATGGACTGGCCCAGCGTGAGCCCGTGTAGGACTGGCCGTCTCCCGGCAGCCGGGCCCTGGCCGCGGCAGCCTGACCCTAGTTCCTGGCGTGATCCGCGGTGTCCTCTCCGTAGCGCCTGCTCGCCGCCCTGCTCCTCCAGCCCTGCCCCGGCCATGCCGGGCACTGGGCTGGACTGGAGACGCCGCCACCAAGCCCGCTCACGCTGGCACCACCAGCGGACACGGCTCTGCAGATGCTGCGATTGCCCAGGCCAACTAGCAAATGGCGATAGCCCTACTAGAAAGATATTGCTAGTTTCTTTTCAAGTGTAGGTTGAGGGCGGGCACCGGGAAACAACTGCCGAAAGCCGCGAGATGACCGGGTCCGCGAGGAGAACCGGCCAAGGTCTCAACGACCCGGTCCCACTCGTGAGGGAAGTAACGCCATCCCAAAGCCAGCGGCACCACACGACCCAGCCGGCCCGCGGCCGCCCCCTTCAGCCGGCGGCTCCCCCCGGCCCCCGGCCATACCGCAGGTACCCAGGCCCGGGCATCTGCACGAGGTCCCTGTGCCCGGGACGCGAGTCGCCGTACTCGAGCCGGTCATCGGAACCGAGCGATACGCGCGGCTGCTCACCGTGGCCGCCCAGTTCCGGGACAGGCTCGGCCACCGGACCATCTGGAACGTCAATTCGACCGCGGTCGGCGGCGGGGTTGCTGAGATGCTGCAAGTACTCGTGGGGTACATCGCGGGCCTGGGCATCACGGTCCGCTGGACAGTGATCGGCGGCGACCCCGACTTCTTCGCGATCACCAAGAGGCTGCACAACCAGATTCACGGTGAGGCCAGCGGCGCCGGGCAGGTGGGCAGCGCTGACGTCAGCCATTACGAGCAGGTCCTTGCCGCGAATGCGGACGAGTTGCTCGGGCAGGTGCGCCCGGGCGACATCGTGCTGCTGCATGACCCGCAGACGGCCGGCCTGGCGGCACCGCTGGCCCGGGCCGGCGTGCGGGTGGTGTGGCGCTGCCACATCGGGGTGGACTGGCAGAACGACGCAACGCGCGGGGCCTGGGATTTCCTGCGGCCATATCTGGCGCCCGCGCACGGGTACGTCTTCAGCCGGCGGCAATACGTGCCGCCGTGGATTCTCCCGGCACAAGCCTGGATCATCCCGCCATCGATCGACCCGTTCTCCGCGAAGAACCAGGAACTCGACGCCGCCACGGTAGAGGCGATCATGACGACCATCGGGGTCCTGGACGGCGAGCCGCCCCAGGCACCCGGGCGCTTCGCACGCCGCGACGGGACGACCGGCGAAGTCACTCACGCCGGGCAGGTAACGGGCGACGGCAGGCCCGGCCCGGCCGACCCTGTTGTCGTGCAGGTCTCGCGCTGGGACAGGCTCAAGGACATGTCTGGTGTCATGCGCGGCTTCGCCGAGCATGTGGTGCCCAGCGGCGCCGGGTACCTGATGCTGGTCGGCCCCATGATGAGCGGGGTGGCCGATGATCCTGAGGGCGCCCTCGTCTTGGCTGAATGCCTGGCACAGTGGCGGGGCCTGCCCGCGGCGGCCCGCGCGCGGGTGCTCCTAGTGACCTTGCCGCTTGACGACGTCGAGGAGAACGCGGCCATGGTCAACGCGATCCAGCGGCATGCGACGGTGATCGTGCAGAAGAGCCTCGCCGAGGGCTTCGGGCTGACCGTTGCCGAGGGCATGTGGAAGGGCCGCCCGGTGGTCGGCTCGGCCGTCGGCGGAATCCTGGACCAGATCGCCGGCGGCACCGGCGTCCTGCTGCCCGACCCGGCCGATCTGGCCACGTTCGGGTCGCAGGTGCGGCGACTGCTCGACAGCCCGGACGACGCGAGGCTCATGGGCGCGGCGGGCTGGGCGCACATCCGGGAGAACTACGTCGGCGACCGCCACCTCATACTGTGGGCCCAGCTCATCGACGCAACCATCGGCGATTAGGCCGGCCCGGCTCGGCGATCAGGTGCCCCTGGCAGCTGAACCCGGCGAGGGAGATCCGCTGCACCCGGGTGACTGGATCCGATGTTCCTAAACATTGTAGGCCTACGACGTTGACATCTGCCTTACCGCACATTTACTGTAGGTCTACAGCGTAGTTCATCGGAGTTCCCCTCTGATGGTCCGTTCCCGGGCCCGTCATCGTGGTCGCCGCTGTGATCAGCGTCGCTGCCAACTCACATGAGATGACGTTCTCGCCGGATAGAGGAGGACGGACGATGGCACGCACAACAACCGCAAGGGGGACAGGTGTCCCGATGTGGCCGAAAGACGCCCTGCGGTGGCGCGCGAATGTCGCAGCGAGCACCGTCATCGTAGAACCCCAACGAAGTGGAGATGGTCATGCGAGCGCTTGTTTACCACGGTCCCGGCCTCAAAGCCTGGGAAGACGTGCCGAAGCCAGAAATCGCCGCCGACACGGATGCGATAGTGCGGGTCGACGCCACCACGATTTGCGGCACGGATCTGCACATTCTCAAGGGCGACGTGCCGATTGTGCCTGACGGGCGGATCCTCGGCCACGAAGCGGTCGGAACCGTCGAGGCGGTCGGCAGCGGCGTGAAGACGGTCAAGGTCGGCGACCGCGTGCTCGTCTCCTGCGTCTCCGTGTGCGGGACCTGCCGATTCTGCCGCGAAGGCCATTCCGGGCAGTGCCTGGGCGGCGGCGGCTGGATCCTGGGCTACAAGATCGACGGCACCCAGGCTGAGTATGTCCGGGTGCCGTTCGCCGACAACTCGACCTACCCGCTCCCGGACGGCGCCACGGACGAGGACATCCTCATGCTGGCGGACATCCTGCCGACCGCCTATGAGGTCGGCGTCCTCAACGGCGGCGTGCGGCCAGGCGATGTGGTCGCGATCGTCGGGGCCGGCCCCATCGGCCTGTCCGCGATCAGTGGCGCCCGCCTGTTCAGCCCGAGCCACGTGGTCGCGATCGACCTGGCTGACACCAGGCTGGAGGCGGCGAAAAAGTTCGGCGCGGACGTCACCGTGAACAACAGCCGCGAGGACCCGCTGGAGGCAGTCCGCTCGCTTACTGACGGGCTGGGCGCCGACGTGGCCATCGAAGCGGTCGGGGTGCCTGCCACCTTCGAGCTGGCCGCTCAGCTGGCCAGGCCCGGCGGGCGGATCGCCAACATCGGCGTGCACGGCGAGCCGGCCACCCTGCACCTCGAGGAGCTGTGGATCAAGAACATCACCATCACCACCGGCCTGGTCGACGCGTACTCCACGCCGACCCTGCTGCGCCTGCTCGCCACTCACCAGATCGACGCCGGGCGGTTCATCACCCACCACTTCACACTGGATGAGTTCGACAAGGCCTACGACGTGTTCGCCCGGCCAGCCGACACCGGCGCGCTCAAGGTCATCTTGAGCCGCACCGCGTAGGGCGTGCACCCGGCTCTGGCGCAGTGATCATGAACGTCACCTGCGGCGCCGGGTGCCCCGCCCACCACCGAGGACATCCCGAGCCGAAGGTCATGTTCTCCCCGCAAGCGCATCCTGGAAACGGCACCGCCGCACGACATTCCGCCCGCCGAACCGACCTGACCGCCACGGCCGGCCCTGACGCAACCGCCACGAGCGCGACGCCGGGCGCGACGTGGGAACACGCCATTCGTGCTGCCCTTAGCGCCGCAAGGGTCTGCTCAGGCCGAATACGATCAACAGCAGCTACGCGGTGAATGCGAGGTGTTCGACAGGACCGGCGGCCTCACCTTGATCTTCACCGGCCGGCGCAGCATTCCCGGCATCGAACTCGGTTCCCAGATCCGGGCCACCGGCACGATCGGTGAGACCACCGGCCGCCTCACCATCACCGACCCCGCCTACCAGATTCTGGCCGGGTGCCGGGATGGGGCTTAAGCCTGGCTGTCGACCAAGCGGCTCCAGCGCCGCAGCTCCGCCCGGAAGGCTGAGTGGCATCCGGCAGGACTGCCGGCGGGTCTCGGTGGCCAACTCCACGTCCGCGGGGCCGACGGGGTAGGCGACGTCTTCAGTCAGCTGCCGCTTGCGCCATTGGGCTCGCCTTCTACCGTTTTGTCGCCCGCTCACCACCTGGGGCCCCTCAATCGGCCGCTCGGGTGCCGGGCGAGGGATCCTCGCCCGGCTATGGCTCATCCAGCACCTCCGGGACGGGACGGCGAGGAGTCGGGGGGACTGGCAGGCCATAGCCAAGCCGCAGGATCATCTGCGGCTGCTCGGTCGCGGACCGCGGGTCGCGGACCAGCCACGCGTCGGCGGTCTCCAGCGGCTGGGTGAGCGGAGTCACGGCAATCCCGCGGTCGGTGGCGGTCAGCAGCACCCGCTGCAGCGCCTGCCCGGCACGCAGCCAGTCTGCCCTTCCGCCGGAGCGCACGGACAGGACGGCAAGCTGCGGGGTCTCCTCGAACCAGGCGTAGCTGGGGGGCTCGGGCCGTCCGGGCGTGAAATCGCGGACCGGCGTGGAACTGTCAGGGGCGCGGGGGCCCAGCGCGCTGTCGGGTATGCCCTCACGATCGCGTGCCCCGCCCGCCCACTGGGCAAGCTCGGCGCGGTAGGCAGGGTCGGCGAGCTGGTCGCGTTCGGCATCCTGCACCAGGCGCAGCACGCGGACCGTCTCGTCGTGGTCAAGGACGTGCAGCATGGCGCCTTCGAGCCCGGCTGCCTCGGCGAGTCGGGCCAGCACGGTCGGCGGCACCGGGCGGCCGCTGAACGGTCCGCGATTGGTGTGCCGCCTGGCGATGGCTGCATACAGCTCGCGCTCCGTCTGCTGCGCGCGATACGGCCCGGCGAGGCGGACCGTGGCCAGGAGCAACGCCTGACCCGGATCGGGGAGCAGCTGGACAACGGGCTGGCGGCCCGCAACGGCGGCTGCCAGGCGCAGGTTGAACAGTGCGGCGCCGCAGGCGATGTGGACGGCGCGACCGTGGGGGTCGCTGTACCGCAGCGTCCGTGCCGGGTCGGCGTGCAGCTCGATAGTGTGAGCAGCGCGCCGGATCCGGAACCGCCAGGGCTGACTGTTGTGCATCGATGGCGCTGCCACGGCGGCATCCAGCAGGTCGGCGATCACCTGCTTGGACAGCTCCCCCGACCTGGCCGGTCGCGAGGAGTCCCGTGCACCTGCTGGCGCCATAGCACAAGCATCGCGGCATCCCGTGCACAGCGCCAGTCTTCGCGCGGGTAGCCGAGCATGTCGTAGACACGGACAACGCCTTCCAGCACCAGATCGGCGCCTGGCCGACCCGCTTCGCATCATCGCGGTGTGGCGAGACCCAGCCAGGACGTAGCCCGGTAGCCAACCGGGCCTGTTAATCAGCCGGCGTGGATACGTGGCCGCCGGACACGGCCGTCAGCGTCAAGCCGAACACGCAGGCCCAGAGCTCGTCGGCGGTGCTCCCGTCGGCCACGGCGATCGTGGCCGACGTCTGGCCCTCGTCATCGACACAGCAGGCCACCCTAGCGAGCAATCACACCGGGCAACGCGCAATAAAGAACGTTCTGTTTGTCGCGTCGTTGAGCTGCGCGCGTTCAAGATCACTGGCCTGGTTTGTGCGGTCTGGCAGGCCACTCACAGTGAGTCGGTCCCGGACAGCAAGGCATTCTTGTTGACGGCTGCGCTGCCTTGCCTCCGCCGGTAGGTGCGCCGTTTACTGGCCGGTTACTCCTTCTGCGGTGTGGAAGGCCTCGAGCACCTCGCCGGGGGTGTCGTAGTAGGCGCCGGGGCCGAGGGCTGCGCTGATGCCGTAGCGGTCGAGCTGCTCGCGCACGGGGCTGTGGACGGTGCTGAGGGCGAAGCGGATGTGTCGTTTGCGGAGGTGTTCGATGACGCGGGTGAGGACCGCCGCCGCGGTGTAGTCGACGTCGCCGATGGCCGCGCAGTCCAGAACCAGCCACCGCAGCGGGCTTCCCTGCGCGGTGAGGGCGGTGACGTCGTCGATGAGGCGGGAGGCGTTGGCGTAGTAGAGGCTGGTGCCGAACCGGTAGACCACCAGTCCTTCCTCGGTCCGCGCGCCGGGCCGGACTGGGGCCGGCTGCCAGTGCCCGGCCGCTGACTTCACCAGCACGCTGTTGAGCGGGTTGTAGCTGTGGCGCAGGTGGTCGATGACCGAGGCGGCGACGGCAAGCACGATGCCTTCCTCGACCCCGAGGACCACGACCGCGGCGGCCGTGAGCAGGGCAATGACGAACTCATGGCGCCGGCAGGCCAGGATGCGCCGCAACCCGCGGACGTCGATGAGCTCGATGGCGATGAGGAAGACGACCGCCGCCAGGGCGGCGTCCGGCAGGTACGCGAGCGGCCCGGTGAGCAGGAGAAGGACAATCAGGACTACCACGGCGGTCGTGAGCTGGGCCAGCTGGCTGCGCCCGCCCGCGCTGTCGGCCACCTGTGTCTTGGTTGGGCTGCCGTTGACGACGAAGGTGCCGGAGAACGCGGCGGCCACGTTGGCGGCGCCCAGGCCGACCAGGTCGGCGTCCTGGCTGAAAGGCTCCTCGTACTTCCCGGCGTAGGCGCGTGAGGTCGCCGCGCTCTGGGCGAGGATGACCACGAACATCGACACTGCGGCGCCGAGCAGCGCGGCGGCGTCATGCCAGCCGAGCGCGGGCAGCCCCAGGTGCGGCAGCCCACGCGGGACCGGCCCGACCACAGCCACGCCGCGCACCGCCAGATCCGCCGCCCGGCTCACGCTGATCGCGGCGATCACCGCGATCAGCAGGCCCGGGATCTTGCGGGTGACCGCCCGGGCGGCCAGCACGATCGCGATGACCCCGGCCGACACTGCCAGATCTGCCGCGTGTGCCTGCGGGAGCGCGCGCACGATGTCCACGAGTTTGGTCACGGTGTTTTTGCCTGTGGCAGTCACCCCGAGCATGTCGGGGAGCTGGCTGACCGCTACCTGGATACCGACGCCGGTGAGGAATCCGACCAGCACGGTGCGGGACAGGAAGTTCGCCAGGAACCCGAGCCTGGCCAGCCGGGCCAGCAGCAGCATCGCGCCGGCCAGCAGGGCCGCGAGCCCGGCCAGCCGGACGTATCGCTCCGACCCAGCGGCCGCGAGCCCGGTCAGCGCGGCGGCGAGTATGACGGCGGTGGCGGAGTCCGCGGCCACGACGAGATGGCGCGATGAACCGAGGACGGCGAACACGGCCATCGGCAGCAGCAGCGTGTACAGGCCGGTCACCACCGGCATCCCAGCGATCTTCGCGTACCCGAGAACCACCGGGATGCTCACCGCGGCCAAGCTGATACCGGCGACCACGTCCGCCGCGATGTGAGACCGGTGCACGGGCAGCAGACCACCACCCATCACCGGCCACGCCCGCAGCCGTGCCCGCAGGGAGCGCCCACCCGAATCCGGCACCGTCACCTCCTCCGCTGCTGCCGCAGCCACGCCGGGCCGGCTGCGTGTCTTACCTGCCAGCTGGGGCAGCCAGCGATCTAGTTCGCCTGCCAGCCATCATGCGTTTACCTACCGTTCATTTCCAGGTCAGGCGGCGCGTCGCTTGAGCTGGATAGTGTCCGCCGCAGCAGGAGGCTCGCCGCCGGCCCGTGAGGCAGGAGGCTCGCCGCCGGCCCGTTAGGCAGGCGGCATGAGCGTCAGGGGACGCCGTCGACTTCCGGCCAGGTGATCACCGGAGATTACGACCTGATCGTGGTTACTGGCACGTGCTTGCTGGCGCTGCCTGACAAGAACTGGTCGCAGCGAAAGGAGGACCCGATGACCCCCATACCGAAGCTCGCGATGGTGACAGCAGTGCCGACGGCCGTGGCGATAGCTGGTGCAGCACCGGGCCGCGGCAGACTGCCGCTTTGCTCACGGTACTCACTCGTCTAGGAGATATTGCCGACCTAGGACACGGCGAAGGCCGCACCGTCCAGCGCTACGTAACGCTGCGCAGAAAGGCCAGCACGGCAGCCGCTCGCGCAGCTGCGGGTCGAGCGACTCGTAGACCTCATCGCCTGTCACATTGCGCAGGGTCAGCTCCATCGCAGCGCGCGGGCCGCCCCTGGCCATGCCTTCTTCCACCCGCGTCTTGCGCGCGGCGCGGATGGCGCAGTCTCACCTCGTCCGACGGTGCCTTCATGGCACGTGCAGGATGAGGGCGTCATCGACTGCACGCAGATCCTCTGGATCGGAGGTAACGACATGCAGGTTCCGCTGCCGCGCGCAGAGGGCAACCGAGACATCGACCACATCGGCGTGGCCCGACCTGCCACACAGGAGGCCGACCGCGCGGGCGACCGGGTCGTCCAGGGCGACGACCTCCGTGCGCTCGTCGCTGAGCAGCGCGGCGATCCGCGCCTGTCGAGGTCCGCCGCGCCACGCCTGAGCAACGGCACCCGCGGGCACCGCGACTTGCCAGTCACGCCGGTCGATCTCCTCTAGCAGAGCCTGCATCCGCCTGCTGCGACGCTCGATCGCGATGAGAGCGCCGGCATCGAAGGTGATCGCGCCGGTCACTCGACTCCGAGCGCTCGCCGAGCCCACGCGTAATCTTCCTCGCTCGGCTGCCCGTCCTCAGCCCGCATGTCAGCGACTAGGCGGGAGATTGACCTCGTCCGCGCCGACTGCGCCATCGCATCGGCGATGTAGGCAGAGACCGAGGCTGCCCGGCCTTCGCGCACAGCCTGTCGTGCCTGCTCAGCCAGCTCGTCAGGCAGGCTCACAGCCAACTTGGTAGTCATACCAGAAGCCTACCACAGTCATACCTGGGTAGTATCGTCGAGAGGGCTGCCCGTCCCGCAGGCGAACATCCAACGCAGCGAGGCGCGCCGCATCCGCCGTTATGGTCGGCAGTCTGGTCGCTGGCCTGGACTTCAGGGTCGCGCCCGAACGGTTAAATCTGCGCGCTCTGCTTCCTCTTCGCCGGGCGCTGCCGGTAGCTGGTGCGGCGGCGCCGTGGCTCAGCTGATGAACACTGCTATCGCAATAAACTGGCAGGTCGCGGCGGCGCAGACATAGGCGTGAAAGACCTCGTGGTAGCCGAACACCGACGGGTACGGGTCGGGCCGGCGGCGATGGTA
>Ga0207699_10000211_pt1 | contig 34696 bp, 31 predicted proteins | sample LARL51metaG_FD_184344 | JGI IMG/M metagenome (GOLD analysis project Ga0207699, IMG submission 184344) | Corn, switchgrass and miscanthus rhizosphere microbial communities from Kellogg Biological Station, Michigan, USA - LAR L5-1 metaG... | ecosystem: Host-associated > Plants > Roots >...
GTGCAGGGGCAGACTACTCAGGGAGACATAACCGTCAGCAACAACATGGTCCGTGAATGTGCAATCGCTAACCCTTTGAATTTCATTGGTCAAAACGGCGCGGCGACGAGCGGCACTGCGACCGCCCGCTTTAAGATAATAAATAACACGCTGCCTCTGCCTTCGGGAACAAACGTGGATGTTTGTGGGACTAACGCAGTGTGTATAGACGCGGGTATCTTCATCCTGGCCGATGAGGGAACCCCGGTGTGCAACGTCATCACAGGCAATAACGTCTTCGATGCAAACGCCTTCAACGGTACATTTGATGTATATCTGGCGGAGCGGACTGGTCCGCCGGCGGGCGCGCAGTTGACAGTCGAAGGCACTGGTGGCTCGAACTCGGCGTACATTATCGCCAACAACACCCTTGCTGGGACGCACCAGTTTCTAGATGAGGGCTCGAACACCTCGCAGGTTGCAATCGGCACTTGCGGGACGTTCCCGAGCGCTCCAGAGCAAGCGAAAGCAACCTCCGCCGCAAATCCGGTGTCCGATAGCCAGCCAGGGGAGGTCCCGACGACGGGTGAGGCGCTCACGGTTGTAAGAACACAGCAACCAGTGGAAGAGCAAGCTCGGCGACTATCCCCCGCGGACCTGAATTGGATGGTCGAGGCTGCGATGGCTCGATGGCAGCAGGCTGGTATTTCCGCCGAAGACCTTGCGAGGCTTCGAGGCGCTAGCTTTGAGTTTGCCGCTTTGCCGAACCATCAGCTTGCGAGCGCTTCGGAGATGCATATCAAGATTGATGAGACGGCGGCAGGATACGGCTGGTTCTTTGATGAAACACCGTTAGAGGATTCGGAATTTGATGTTGAGGTGCCGGACAAAGAACGTCAGACCAGCGATCTCAGCCCAGCACACGGCAGAGTGGACTTGCTGACGGTCCTGGTTCGGGAACTTGGCTCTGTTTACCTCCAAGGCAAGGATCGCATTCCAAAGAAACTCCGGCCGATGATGGAGACGACGTTAGCTCCGGCAGTTAGACGCATGCCGGAATTCAATGTGCCGATCCGCTCAACTTCTTCCATAGGCCCGGCAAAGCCTTCAGCAGACCTGACCGTGGCGGACGCAAACGCGCCTTCCGCAGCAAGCTCACCTCAAGAGAAGGGCGAATCTGCTGCTAGGCAAGCCCACCGCAATACGGCGACGCTACCGGATGAAGCTCGTTATGCAGTGTTAAATTCAGCAGCGGATCGTGCGGTTGGTATAGCCGGCCTGAGACCTACGCCGGCGATGATGACGACCAAGAGTGCTGCTGGGGCGAACAGCCCCACAACAAACCGCGCCAGGCGTGTTGGCAGAGCCGCGCCCTTTTCAGGCGAAACGGTCACGGTCAACGGCTCGGGCGCCGGCTTCACTATTCCGGTGGGTAAGAGCGTCACCATCATGTTTTCGGTAACGGTCAATGCGGCGAACACGTTCCCGCCTGGCACCATTCAGGTTTGCAACCAGGGCTTTGTCAGCGCAACCGGCATCCCCAGCTTTGGAACCGATGATCCGGATGTCGCTGGGAATCAAGCAACCTGTACGGCACTCAATGTAGCCGACCTGAGCGTGACCAAGGCTGCCGGATCAGGCACAACTTGCTCCACCAGCAATATCGCTTACACAATCGGCTACCACAACGCCGGACCTGCCGACGCGCTTGCTGTCGTTGTGAGCGATCCAATGCCCGCCGGGACAAGTCTTGTGTCCGCGCCTGCCCCGGCTAACTGGAGTAGAACGGATTCAGTCCCGGTTGGTGGCAATGGCACGATCATGTTCTCGAGGACAGGAGCCTCGACTAACGGCGAATCGGCGTCATTCACGGTTACCGTGAGTATTGACGGCACGGTAGCCGACGGGGCTGTGCTCTCAAATACGGCGAGTGTGACTTCCACTACACCCGATCCGAATACCGCCAACAACACCAGCTCACCCGTCACGATGGTGACCGTCAAGAAACCGCCTACGACAGCGACCGTAGGTGGGCCTCAGACTATCTGTGCATTGGGCACGACGACATCGCTTGGCGGAAACACTCCGACAATCGGGACGGGGACGTGGTCAATAGTAACTGCGGGCGTCGTCGGGACATTCAACCCGAGCGCGACTACTCCCGGTGCTACCTTCACTCACACGAGCGGCGCAATAGGTAGCACGGCGACCTTGCGGTGGACAATCTCTAATTCACCGTGCCCGGACTCGACAGCGGATGTGGTAGTCACGATCAGGCAGGCGCCTACCGCAACTGCCGGAGGACCGCAGACAATCTGCGCTCTGGGTACAACTGCAAGTCTCGGCGGCAACACTCCGACTGCACCCGCAACAGGAATGTGGTCAATTGTGACTGCCGGCGTGGCAGGCACATTCAACCCGAGTGCGACCACACCCGGTGCTACGTTCACCCACACGAGCGGGGCAATAGGCAGCACCGCCACTCTGCGATGGACAGTGTCCAACGCGCCGTGCACGGATGCTACGGCAGACGTTGTTATCACGATCAAGTCGCAGCCAACCGCAACCGCGGGAGGACCGCAAACGATCTGCTCCGGTGGTACGACTGCCGCGCTTGGCGGTAACACTCCTCCGGCCGGAGCGACGGGAACGTGGTCAATAGTGACCGCGGGAATCACCGGTACGTTCAATCCCAATGTCAACACTCCGGGTGCTACGTTCACTCACGCGACAGGCGCTACATCACCGTTCGTTTTGAGATGGACGGTCTCGAATGCGCCGTGCACCAGCGCTACGGCGGATGTCACCATCACGCTCCAACCGGCGCCGATATCGACCAACGGCGGAAACCAAACGGTTTGCGAGAACGGAACGACATCGGGGCTTGGCGGGAATACTCCTGCCGCAGGTGAGACCGGAGCCTGGTCAATCGTGACTGCGGGAGCGACCGGCACGTTCAGCCCGAACGCCACTACTCCAAACGCCACGTTCTCACCGACCAGCGGAGCCGGCACGATAACTCTTCGCTGGACGGTCACCAATGCCACGTGCGGCGCTAGCGTAACGTCTGACGTGATACTCACGGTCAAGCTGCAGCCTACGGCGACCGTAGGCGGGCCGCAAACGATTTGCGCTTTGGGTACCACGGCCTCGCTGGGTGGCAACACGCCGGCCGGCGGTGCAACCGGCATGTGGTCAATAGTGACCGGCGGTTCAACGGGGACGTTTAATCCTAACGCGACAACGCCTGGCGCCACGTTTACTCACGCAACCGGAGCAGGGCCGATCACTCTGAGGTGGACGGTCTCCAACGCGCCGTGCGCAAATGCCACAGCTGATGTGGTAATCACAATCAATCAGCCGCCGACAACCGCAACTGTAGGCGGACCGCAGACCATCTGCGATGGCAGCACTACTGCATCGCTTGGCGGCAACACGCCGACCACGGGAACGGGCATGTGGTCGATCCAAACCGGAGGAGCGACAGGCACGTTCAATCCGAACGCAACGACACCGGGCGCTACATTCACACCAACGAGCGGACCGGGCACGATCGTAGTGAGATGGACGATCTCCAATCCGCCTTGCACCGCTTCATTCGCCGAAGTGACGATCACGGTCAAGCAGCAGCCAACGGCTACTGCAGGCGGGCCGCAGACAATCTGTGCTTTGGGAACTACGGCTAGCCTTGGAGGAAACACGCCGGCAGGAGGCGCAACAGGCCTGTGGACAATAGTGACCGCCGGATCAACGGGCACGTTCAATCCGAACGCGAGCACCCCCGGCGCTACGTTTACTCACGCTACCGGCGCGGGACCGATCACTCTGAGGTGGACTGTTTCAAATCCGCCGTGCTCGGATGCTACTGCCGATGTGGTTATCACAATTACCCAGTCCCCGACGACGGCAACGGTCGGCGGGCCGCAGACGATCTGCGCTTTGGGTACAACCGCGGGGCTCGGCGGCAATACGCCATCTAGCGGAACAGGGACCTGGACAGTGCAGAGCGGAGGCGCGGGGACCTTCAGTCCGAACGCCAACACGGGCAATGCAACGTTCACCCACACAAGTGGCGCTGGTCCGATCGTGCTGAGATGGACGATTGCCAATGCGCCTTGTCCGAGTTCTTTCGCCGAAGTGACTATCACAATCGTTCAAGGGCCAACGCCGGCGACGGTCGGAGGACCGCAAACGATCTGTGAGGGCGCCACGACCGCGGGTCTGGGCGGCAACACTCCTTCGAGTGGAACTGGGACGTGGACGATTCAGAGCGGCGGCACGGGTACGTTCAATCCGAACGCCAATACGGGCAATGCAACATTTACCCCGACAGGCGGAGCGGGGACCTACGTCGTAAGGTGGACGATTGCTAATCCGCCTTGTCCCAATTCGTTCGCCGAAGTGACCGTCACCGTCAAGCTGCAGCCGACGGCAACTACGGGAGGGCCACAAACGATTTGCGCCGGCAGCACTAGCGCATCGCTTGGAGGCAACACGCCGGCAGGCGGCGCAACCGGCACGTGGTCGATACTGGGCGGAGGAACGGGGACATTCAACCCGAACGCGACGACGCCCGGCGCAACCTTCACTCACACCGGTGGAGCTGGGCCGATCACTCTGAGGTGGACAGTCTCGAATCCGCCGTGCTCGAACGCCACCGCGGATGTGGTGTTAACAATCAAGCAGCCACCAACGACGGCAACGGTCGGAGGCAATCAAACAATCGCGCCCGGCGGTACCACGGCGCCGCTTGGCGGCAACACGCCGACTTCCGGAACTGGGATGTGGACTATTGCGACCGCGGGGTTCACCGGCACTTTCAATCCCAACGCTTCAACGCCCAATGCCACGTGGACTCACGCAAGCGGCAGCGGACAGGTCAAGCTGCGGTGGACGATCTCGAATCCGCCGTGTCCTGATTCATTCGCGGAGGTGACGATCCAAATCGGTGTACCACCCACAATAACGTGTCCGGGCACCATAAATGTGAATGCGGCTCCGGGTTTGTGCTCGGCGTCGGTCTCATTCACAGTGACGGCTACGGGCATTCCGGCACCGACGATTGTCTGCATGGTGGGCGCTACGGTGATTACATCGCCGAACACCTTCCCCGTAGGTTCGACGATCGTGAATTGCACAGCTTCAAACGGCGTCGCTCCTGATGCCAGTTGCAGCTTTACGGTGATAGTCCACGACACCCAGCCACCTGCGATCACTTGTCCGGCTAACATCTTCGTCGCGGCGGGGCTGGACGTGGGAGCGAGTTGTGCTCCAACCAGCAAGACGGTTAGCTATCCGCCGCCCACTGCAACGGATAACTGCCCGGGTGTGACCGTTGTCTGCAATCCGCCTTCCGGCTCGGTTTTCCCGGTGGGCACGACTACCGTGACTTGCATAGCAACGGATGCCTCAGGGAACACTGCGTCCTGTAGCTTTACAGTCAGCGTGTTCAGCGGGTGCCTGGTCGATGAGTCTAATCCGGGCAACGTCGTGCTGTTCAACATTCAGACAGGAGAGTATCGCTTCTGCTGCAGCGGCCAGTTGTTAGCCGCCAGCACGGGTGTGGTGCAAAATCCCGTTCCCGGACGTTGCATCGGTTCGATTCAAGAGTTTAAGGGAAGTCGAACTGTGCTCATTCAGTTTGATTTCTCCGCAAGAAGGGGCACTGCGACAATCAAACTTAGCGGATCGAGCACCCCGAAATGCCAGATTACTGACCATGACATGGTTGGCAATGTCTGCACTTGCCCGAGCCCTCCTCCGCCCATTACCGTTCAAAAGTAGTCAAGTCCCGATCTAAACCAGCAGGACCGAGAATTGGGGTTCGCAACCCATTCTCGGTCCTGCGGTGGCCGTCACACTCAGGCGCAGGCTTGACAGTCTGCGCTACTCCTTGATGAGTGAGGCGTACATATCGGGGCGGCGGTCGCGATAGAATTGCCAGTGAGTTCGCACTTCCTTGATCTGTCCGAGATCCAGGTCAGCTACAATCAACTCATCCTTATCCTCGCTGCCCTTCGTCAGAATCTGTCCATCGGGATTGCAGAAGTACGATGAACCGAAGAACTCTCCAATATTCCACGGCGCTTCAGTTCCAACTCGATTGATCGTCCCAACGAAATAACCGTTGGCTACCGCGTGCGCGCGCTGCTCGAGCTCCCATAGATAATCCGCGTGTCCCTTCGTGGTCGCTGACGGAATGAAAACTATTTCTGCACCGTTCAACCCGAGAGCGCGGGCGCCTTCAGGAAAGTGACGGTCATAACAGATGTACACTCCGATGCGAGCGTACCTGGTTTCGAAAGTCGGGAAGCCAAGATTACCCGGTGTGAAGTAAAACTTCTCCCAGAAGCCCGGCAGACAGTGCGGTATGTGAGTCTTGCGATACTTGCCGAGATACTTGCCGTCAGCATCGATCACCGCGGCGGTGTTATAAAACAGGCCGGTCATTTCCTCTTCATAGATCGGAACTACCATCGCCATTTGGTGCCTGCGAGCGATCTCGCACATGAGTTGAGTAGTCGGTCCATCGGGGATTCGCTCCACCAGGTCGTACCAACGCGGGTCCTGCTCGGCACAAAAATAAGGTCCGTAGAAAAGCTCTTGCAGACAGATGATCTGCACGCCATTTGTCGCGGCATCGTCGATCATCGCGACGTGCTTGTCGACCATTCGCTTCTTGATTTTTTCGAGGCTGCTTTCAGCGGGCTCTTCATTGGCTGCTTGTATTAGTCCGCATCGAACGATTCGTGACATGATTCCTCTCCTGTGTACCGTAGACTGTCCAGTCTGCGGCCTGTACCGTCGACTGTCTAGTCTGCGGCCGGATTGCTTGCACAACGTAATCACCCGCAGACTAGACGGTCTACGGTACTCTGGACGCTACTATCCGCCTTGCAATTTTGCCAGATGCTCGCGAGCTGTGTTTGTGTATGGGTCCTGCGGGGCTACCTCAATGGCTTTTTGAAACTGTGCTTTAGCTTCTTCTTTTTTTCCAATGCTCTCGTAGCATAAGCCAAGGCTCGTGTGAACGAGATTCTGGTGAAGATTGCGCACTGCCAGGTCACTGAAAGCTGAGATAGCCTCCTCATAGTGCTGCGTTTTCATCTTCACATCGCCGAGAGCGTAGCGTAAGACGGGATGATCCGGAGCATACCGTTGGGCGATGTTCAGTTGCTCAAGCGCTTCGCCGTAGCGTCCTAGTCTGGTAAGCAACACCGCCAGGTTTATCCTTGGTTCCGGATAGGTCGGGTCGTACTGCAGAGTCTCGGTGTAAGCTTGTTCCGCGAGCGAGTCTTTTTGCTCGCGATCATAGGTCCACGCGAGATTGTACCGGGCCTTGATGTGCGCCGGCGAAATCGCCAGCGTCCGAAGGAGCGGTTGCTCGGCATCGGCAAGCTTATTGTCGTTTATATAAGCAACTCCGAGGTTGTAATAAGTCTCCGCGTACGGAGCGCCGTAATCGATCGCTTTTATATAAGCCTGCTCGGCATCCGCGAGCTTTCCCTGTTCTCGATACAGGTCACCGACGTTTGAATAGGCGTCGTAGTATTTCGGATCGATAGCGATAGCATCGAGGTAGGCTTGTTCAGCTTCAATGTACTTATGTTGATCGGAATAGTACGCCCCGAGGTAGTTGTGGAGAAACGGCCATTGCGGAGTTACCTTCAGTGCGTGGTTCGTCATCGCCAGTTCGTCCTGCCATGTGAAGTTCTGATAAAAAGTGAGGCCAAAAAGAACCGCTGCTGCGATCGCAGTCGCAGTTATGAAGGCTTTCCGCTGTTGTTCGGCGAAACGGTTGCTAATCCACTCAAAAGCCATTGCCACTAGAATGCAAAACCCGATAGAGGGCAGATATAAGTAGCGATCATGCAGGAGAGATTCTTCCGTCCTGAAAGCCTTGAAATTTAGCACCGGCACAAGGAATATGATCAGAAAAGCCAGCGCGCGACGGCCAACAGGCGAAGACCGTACAAACCAGATCGCGCCTCCGACTATCGCCGCAACTGCGATTGCTGCTCCAAAGAAGCGAACGTCCGAAAGCGATAACACATAGGTATTGCCGTACATCACCGCGAGGGGAAACGGAGCGAATAGCATTCGCGCATAGCTGAGCAGGATCGAAGGAATGGTAATCAATACCTGAACTGCGGGAATACGTACGGATTTGGGTTCGTCCTGGCGGAAGAACCCCAGCACGTAATAACGCATGCCGAGATAAAGGACGATCATCGCGAAGAACGGCGCCGTGCGCCTGGCGGCTCGTCCGAGCGCACGGCCCAACGGTTCTCCTTCGAGTTTTTCCAGCATTTCGCGAGCGATTAGAAACAGCGGGAAGACAACGGCTACTTCTTTGCTTAACATCGCCCCGAGCGCGAGCGCGATACTCGCCACAAGCACTATGGGCTTTCTTACTGGTCCGTGATGATAGCGTTCGTACAACAGCAGCGAAGAGACGATAAAGACGGCGGCAAGCGGGTCGGGCAGCGCCGCCACCCACGCGACGGATTCGCTGTGAACCGGATGCACACCAAAGAGCAGCGCCGCCCCCATCGCAACTTCAGTCGAGAGGTTCCATTGACGCGCCAGACGATACACGAGAAAAACGACGCCGAGATGAACAACGATTGAGGCCAGATGCCAACCGATGACCTCGAGCCCAAAGAGTTGATGATTGATGATGAGCGCGATGTTGAACAGCGGACGGTAGTAGGGCCCGACGGCATGTTGGTCACCCGAATTCAGGAACTGCCAAACACCCTGCGTGAACATCTTCGGAATGTTGCTCAGCGAAGAAAGTGTCGGGTTCTTTAGAACCTGGAGCCGGTCGTCGTAAACAAATTCCCCAGTCAGCGCATTCAGGTAGGCGAGCGCGGTAATCGCAAGGGTGCCCAGCAGCAGAAGCCGTTCCTGGCTTTTTAAGCGCGATAGCTCCCGAGCTCGTTCACGGCGTTCCTGCCGCGCGGAAACAGACCTGGACTCAGGCTGCGCTGAGTCTTTCCTGGTTATTGATTGAGTTCGCTTTGTTTTTCGGTTGCGGGCCATTTATCTGTTTGCGTGTCAGCCAGTAGGATTGGAAGGTGTAGCCGGCTCGGCACTCACCAGCGCATAAAACGTGTGATCAATGCTACTGCCGCAGGATCGTCAGGGAAGATCACCGGCGTGTCTTTGACGCGAACCGTCCGATCTCCCGCGCGTTTGGTCTGAACATGGACCGGACACCCACAGGCGCTGTAGATAAAGGTCATCTCTCGCTCCTGACCGTCGGGCCAAACATCGCGGACGGGCAAGTCTCCGGGCTTTACTCGTGCCTCTACGATGGAACTGGGATTCGTTGAGCCGTCAACTGTGTATTCCCCGACCATCATTGTCAGGTTCTTCGGTTGAATTGGCATGGAAGTCGAATTGATCCTGGCGCGCCAGAGCACTTCGCCCGTTTTCTTGAAGACAAGTTGTCCGCCGCCAGGTTTCTCGCTGCTGAGATGCATCGACATATGCAGCTTGCCGTCCGGCGTTGGCTCGCCGTATGCGTCGAGGACGGCGAAGGTGCGGCCCTGCCCGTCGTCGGGTTGGTACCGTCGTTCGACCTGGGTGAGGGCTTCGGCGATGGTCGGGGGCTTCGGGCCAAAGTCCAACTCGACTGTCACCATAACCGATTTTGCGACATCCATGGTTACGAGTTCGGATGGAGGCGTTGATTGCTCAGTCACTGGGGCGGCCGGGGAAGCCGGCACACTTGCAACCGGTGGTTTTGCTTTCGACCGATCTGCTCGGTTCGCGCGCAGGCTTACTACCACCACCACCGCTACTGCGGCGGTGATTGCTGCGACCAATACGATCCTGCGTTTTGAGTTGTCAGCACTCTCTTTTCCCTTGGGAGTCTTCCTCTTTGCCATCTGAATGTCTCGACCTAATTGGGATTACTATGACTGTTGTAGAAAAAAACAATAGCAAAGGCTACAAGCTCGAAGCAACAAACGGCAGGCGCGGGTCCGGATTTTCATACAATCTAGTGTCAGAGGTGGATCTTTGAAGTTACAGCCCATACGAAAAGGAAGCGGCCGCTGAGATGCCCGCTGCGTCGGCAGGGGGACGTTTCACGAGTCTAATTGAGCGCTAATGATTTCAAACCCATTGCTAAAGGGCAATGGATCTGGACAGACACAAATGCCGGTGATAATGTGCGCACTCCATCAGAAAAACGCCGCTTCGGAGAAGTCAATGCTGCTTGAGCTATTAGAGGGCGGCAGCCCCGCGCATATCGCCATACAGGTTCCAGGGGACGGGCCCTCATTCACATACGACCAGCTCCGGGTGCAAGTGGAGTCGCTCACCGCAAAGTTGAGAAGCCTCGGGTTGGGCCGCGGTGACCGCATCGCCATTGCGATGCCTAACGGGTTTGAGATGATCGCGTCGTTCCTTGCGGCTTCCGGTGTAGGCACATCTGCGCCGCTCAACCCGGCGTACACGATTGATGAATTCAAATTCTATCTCGAAGACACGGAAGCCTGTGCGCTGATAGTGCCGCCCGGTCAAGCTCATGAAGCCCGCAGCGCAGCAAGCGAGAAGACACTGATTATCGAAGCAGCCGCCGATAGAGACGGAACGGTTCAGTTTACTTCCTCAGGAACCGCGGGCACTCAACGCGCGCGTGAATACCCGGGCCCTGATGATATTGCTTTGATACTTCACACGAGCGGAACAACAAGCCGTCCAAAGCGAGTGCCCCTTCCTCATCGCAACCTCATGGTCTCTGCTCGAAATGTTGCCGAAACTTACAAACTTTCCGCTGAGGACGTTTCGCTGTGCGTCATGCCGCTTTTTCACGTGCACGGTCTCGTCGCCTCAACTTTCGCGACTCTGTTAACGGGCGGGACCGTAGTAGTGCCGGCTCGTTTCAATCCGCTGTCGTTCTGGGCGACGGTGCGAGAGCATCGCGTGAGTTGGTACTCGGCGGTGCCGACGATTCATCAAGTGCTGCTTGCGAGAAGCAAGCCTGGTGCAAAACCCGCCGGAGCCGAGCATCTGCGTTTCATACGCTCGTGCAGTGCCGCCTTGTCGCCGCAGACGATGGTAGATATGGAGGAGCGGTTTGGCGTTCCGGTCCTGGAGGCCTACGGCATGACGGAAGCGGCTCATCAGATGTCGTCGAACCCGCTTCCACCCGGTGTGAGAAAGTCGGGCTCCGTTGGCTGTGGAACCGGCGTAAGCGTCGCGATATTGAACGCCGCCGGCGATATCCTTCCGGCGGGTACGGTAGGCGAGGTATCGATCAAAGGTCCTAACGTCTTCGGCGGCTACGAAGGCAATGCGACGGCGAACGCTGAAGCTTTCACAAACGAATGGTTTCGCACGGGTGACCAGGGCTACCTCGACGACGAAGGGTATCTGAGATTGACCGGGCGACTAAAGGAACTGATCAACCGGGGAGGGGAGAAGATATCGCCCCGAGAGATTGACGAGGTGCTGCTTACCCATCCCGCGGTAGACGAAGCAGTCTGCTTTGGAATACCCGATCGAGTTTATGGCGAAGCAGTCGCCGCGGCGGTTGTGCTTAGAGAGGGTGTGACTGAAGCCGATTTGATTGCCCACTGCCGTTCATCGCTCTCAGATTTCAAATGCCCGAAGACGATCTACATCGTTGACTCTATTCCGCGCGGGGCGACCGGTAAGATTCAACGCCGTAACGTCGCGGCGGAGATCACAAAGTCTTGTAAGCCGTAGCAGAATACCAACAACGATCAGGAGGCAGACATGAACAAAATCAATGTGGGACGTGTCGTGCTGGGCGGGTTGGTAGCAGGCGTAGTACTTGACATCGGGAATTTCCTGCTGAACCGTGTGTGGTTGAGGGAAGAGTTGAAGGCGGATCTCGGCAGACTCAACCTCTCCGAGCCAGGCAATGACTTCATTGTCAAAGCCGTGGTGCTGACTCTCATACTCGGCATTGGCATCGTCTATCTCTACGCGGCGATCAGACCGCGATTTGGGGCCGGAGTGAAGACTGCGATTTGCGCGGGGTTGATGGCTTGGTTTGTCGCTGTCCTTTACACAGGCCTGATAATCGGAATGATATTTAAGCTGTCCGACGGTATCACCGTGAAGAGGATCGTGTTCGGGCTGTTTGAATATGCAATCGCCGCCGTCGCCGGCGCATGGTTGTACAAGGAATAGCCGGGCGCCATCAATTAGATGTGACGATTTAGGGTCGCTATGAGATTTGCCGTTGCCGGGGCGGGTGCGATTGGCGGACTTGTCGGCGCGATGCTGGCCAGATCAGGTGAAGACGTTACTCTGATCGCGCGAGGCCTACACCTTCGCGCGATCCGCGAGCGTGGCCTTCGGGTTCGCGGGGCCATTGGTGATTTCGAAGTTCCGCTTCCAGCCACCGATGACATCGAATCAGTGGGCAAGGTCGATGTGCTGCTGCTCACGCTGAAGGCGCACAGCATCACTGAAATGGCTCCGCGACTTGCGAGGCTAATCGGCCCTGACACTGCGGTTGTAAGCGCGCAAAACGGCATCCCGTGGTGGTACTTCTATCGCAGCGGCGGAGACTGGGAAGGAACGCATCTCGAGTCAGTCGATCCTGGTGGCGCCATAAGCAGAAGCCTCGATGCCGCGCGGGTAATCGGCTGTGTCGTGTATCCTTCAACTATCATTGTCGAGCCCGGCGTCATCGACCATATTGAGGGCACGCGCTTTTCTCTTGGCGAGCCGGACGGCACAAAGACCGATCGCTGCCGGCGCATAGCGGACGCGTTTATTCGCGCCGGTCTCCGATGCCCGATTCGAAGCAACATTCGCCACGAGATGTGGGTAAAGCTTATGGGCAGCATCGCCTTCAACCCGATCAGCGCGCTGACACGCGCGACGCTGGCTGAGATTGTTCAGTCGCAATACACACGCACGCTTGCAGCGGAGATGATGAGCGAGGCCGAAGACGTGGCGAAGAGATTGGGAATCGGGCTCGAAGTAACAGCCGAGCAGCGGCTCGCGGGAGCAGAAAGAGTCGGCCATCACAAAACGTCAATGCTCCAGGACGTCGAAGCAGGACGGCCGCTGGAGTTCGAAGCAATTGTTGGAGCAGTAGTCGAGCTTGGCGATAAGATGAAACTTGCCATGCCTAATACGCGAGCGGTCTATGCTTGCGTCAAATTACTCGACCGAAGTATTCGCGGTCGCCATCCGAGTTGACGGTTGAGTCAAGTTAATAGGGTGATCGCTTACAGTCAGGAGAAATCGGCATGACTGAACAGCAGACGACCGCTGGAGGCGCTTCGCGATGGCGGATCCTTGCTTCCTGCATCGCCGCGATGCTGGCGGTAGCAAATCTGCAGTATGCCTGGACGCTGTTCACCACCCCTCTGAGGGAAGAGCTGGGCACAACGTTGGCAACAGTCCAGTGGGCCTTCACAATTTTCGTTATCGCCCAGACGGCGTTGTTTCCTATTAACGCTTATCTTATTGAACGATTCACCCCCAGGCTTGTTGTCAGTATCGCGAGCGCATTCGTGGCAGCGGGCTGGGTAGGAGCAGGTGTTGCCGGTCTATCCAGGTCGCTGCCCACGCTTTATGTAGCTTACGGGTTGGGAGGGATAGGAGTGGGCGCCGTTTATGCGGCATGCCTCGGAGCTGCAATGAGATGGTTCCCGGACCGTCGAGGCCTCTGCGTAGGATTTGTTGCCGGCTCTTACGGATTCGGTGCGGCGCTTACCGTCCTGCCGATTGACCATATGATCAGGGCCGGTCACTATCGGTCAGCTTTCATCACGTGGGGATTGATTCAGGGCTTAGTCGTGTTAATCGCCGCACAGTTTCTAAAGATGCCGGCCGACGATTGGGTGCCGGCGGGCTGGGAGCAGATCAAGCTAAAACTGCAAAAGAAAGTACAGCAATCATCGCGCAATTACGGAACGGCAGAAATGTTGAAGAACAGATCCTTTTACGTTTTGTACATGATGATGACCCTGGTTACATTCAGCGGGCTGATGGTTACTGCGCAGCTTAAACCAATTGGGGAGCGCTACGGGTATGACAAGTACCTTCTTTTGGGCGGCGTCACGATCCTTGGTCTGACCTTGTTGCTGAATAACATACTCAACGGACTGGCGCGTCCGTTCTTTGGCTGGGTGTCGGATCATCTTGGCCGGTACGATACGATGGGCATAGCCTTCATAATGGGAGCGATTGCGATTACCGGGTTTACTGTTCTGGTAGGGCATCCGGTATTGTTTATCATCCTGTGTGGCCTGACCTTCTTCACATGGGGCGATATTTATTCTCTGTTTCCGGCGGCGATCGCGGACATCTTTGGCAACAAGCACGCGACTACCAATTATGGCATCCAGTACACGGCAAAGGGCGTCGGCTCGATATTGGCTGGCCCCTGCGCCGCATGGCTCATGGCAAAGTACGACTCCTGGTTGCCGGTTTTCTGGTTAGCTGTCGCTTGCAACGTGACCGCGGCCGCGCTGGCAGTGTTATGGCTCAAGCCCCTCATAACGCGATTGATGAAGGAGCAAAAGTCTCTGCAGGCGCAGGAGGCTGCTGCCGGGCCGACCGGTGCGCAAGCTGTCTCGCTCACCGGCGCCAGCGCAAAATAGCAGTATGCCGAGAACCATCAAGTAGAGCTTGAAATCCTGCAAGAGACTCTGCCCATCAAAACCCTCGCAGCTTCATCCAAAGCTTCTCGCTCGCCTTGCGAGCTTCACCATAGAGCCCGTCGTCGAGCGCAGAGCGTCGGTCTCTCATTACAAACCTCCCGTTCACCATCACGCTTTCGACTGAGGCGGAACTCATTCCGAACACCAGGTGCCACGCCAGATTCTCGGAGGTGACCGGCGTAGGAGCTTCATAGTCGAGCACTAGTAAATCGGCGGTGCAACCGGCATCGAGCGAGCCGAACGTTTCTTCGAACATGTCGGAAGCAAGCCGCTGGTTGTTTGCCAGCACCCGCAGCCAATCGTCGGTCGTAAAACCCGATCGAGCGTCACGGCTCATGAAGTAAGCGAAACGCGCCTCTTCAAACATGTCCGCGCCGATCCCATCAGTGCCGAGCGTCAGACGCCGGCCGAACTTCGCGACCGGAGCATAGCCAACCTGATTGTTGGCGTTCGATCGGGGATTGTGCGCGAACCAGACCCCGTTTGATTTCGCGAGATCGATTTCCTGGTCTGACAAGTGTATTCCGTGAGCGAGAATCGTCCGACCGTTGAGCGCATTGTGCTTTGAGAGCCGCTCGACTATGCCGCTGTTGTAGTGGGAGCGCGCGTCTTCGACATCGGAGCGGTCCTCCGCCACGTGGATGTGAAGTCCCGCGTTGAACTCCTGCATAAGCTCTGCGCAGCGTTCGAGCGAGCGGTCGGAGAGAGTGAATGATGCGTGCGCTCCAACCATCCCTCTAAACTGTTGAGGTGCGCGATCACCGCTCGACTGGCTCGTCCACTTCAGAAAGGCGCGATTCTCTTCGAGGCCATTATCCCGTTCCTCGGTGCCTCCGCGATCGGTCACTTCGTAGCAGAGGACAGCTCGCAGGCCGACTTTCTCGATCGCCTCGCGCACAATTTGAAGCGAGCCTGGGATGTGTGACGGTGACGCGTGATGATCGAACAGGCATGTGGTCCCAGCGCGAGCTGCATCGATTGCTCCGGCGATCGCGCTCCAATAAATTGTTTCCTCATCAAGCGCGCGATCCAATCGCCACCAGACCAGCTCCAGGATTTCTTTGAAGTTTGTCGGAGTGCGGGGCGGCGCGGGCATTCCGCGCGCGAGCGCAGAATACAAGTGGGTGTGCGCGCACACCATGCCGGGCATGATCAGTTTGCGGTTGAGATCCATCACCTCGTCTTCCGGGAGTGGTTCGAGATGCGAGCTGCGTTCGACTATGCGGCCGCCGGTAATGCGCAAGTCGGAGCGCTCAACGCGAGGAGGATCGAAGGTGACGACTGTTGGTGATTTGAGAAGATATGACATTGCGCGAATAGGGTCCTGGTCGTTGGCTGTCACTGGTTCTGATTGTCCGTAATCCGCAATTCGAGATCCGCCATCTCAATGTTGGGCGCGACACGCAAGGGGTTCTTCACGGCGCGCCTGGCGGTCTCGATGTCCTTCAATCCGTTGCCAGTGAGCATCAACAAAACGCTTTCGTCGGATCTGGTCCCTCCGCTCTCGCACACCTTCACGAAACCCGCGTAAGCCGCAGCAGCCGCCGGCTCTGCGAACACGCCTGTTTCGCGCGCAAGAGTTGGAATCGCGGTGATGATCGCCTGATCGCTCACCGTCACGCCGCGACCTCCGGAATCGCGAATCGCGCGCACGGCCATCGTTCCATCACGAGGTTTGCCTACGTTGATGCTATCGGCAATCGTGTGAGCCGGGCTTTCCAGCACCTTTCCGTCCCCGTTTGCCGCGTCGACGATCGCACAGGCGGCTTCTGATTGCACACCTATCAACTGGGGGAATTTGTCGATGAGGCCCAAGCGCCGAAGATCGTTAAAGCCTTTCCAGAGTCCGCTGATGATGTTGCCGTCACCGGCCGAGACGAAAACTTTGTCGGGCACTTCCCAGTTCAACTGCTCCGCGATCTCGAGCGCCGCTGTCTTCTTACCTTCCCGCGTGAATGGATTGTAACCGGTGCTGCGCTGGTACCAGCCGAATCGGCGCGATGCTTCTATGCAGAGATCGTAGGCCTGGTCGTAACTGCCTTCAACTATCACTACCGTCGCGCCGTAGATTTGAAGCTGTGCGATCTTTGCTATTGGGGCGCTTGCGGGAACGAAGATTACCGATCGCATCCCGATGCTTGCGCACATTCCGGCGAGTGCGCTCCCGGCGTTACCAGACGAAGCAGTAGTGATTATTGTGGCGCCCGCCTCTTGAGCTTTCACCACCGCGAGCGCGCTCGGACGATCCTTGAACGAGCCGGTCGGATTTCGACCATCGTCTTTGATGAGCAGCTGCTTGATCGCATAACGGTGAGCGAGATGCAGGCAATCGTAGATCGGAGTCCAGCCAACTGTTAGGGGAGGCGTAGCGGACGATTCTTCTATAGGCAACAGCGGGCGATATCGCCATATTGTAAAGTTGCGATCACTCGCGAGGCGTTCCTTGGTAAGATCCGTCTTGACGGCGTCGTAGTCGTAGAGCACATCGAGATTCCCTTTGCACGCGGGGCAAACATCCTGGCAATCAGCAATTCGATATTTGGCGGCGCATTCAACGCACCCGAATCCTATGAAATGGTTCTTGTATGACAAGCTAGTCCCTGCTTTGTGCTGTAGCTCGTGAGATCTGTCTACTTCTTTTCTGTCGAAGGAACTCCCTCGCTCGTTGAAGCTCCGGTCTCCCGGCGTCGGAATGTGCACAGATACTGACGATCTTCTGATAGAAGAGCCGGGCTTTGATTCGATTACCCTGGAGCTGGGAGGCTCGCGCAGCGCCGTAGAGCCCGTTGAACCGGTTAGGCGAATTCGCCAGCGAGCGCTCATATTCATTTAGCGCTTCGGCGGGCCGGTTCAGTTCAAGGAGTAGATCTCCGAGTTGTTCTCGGGCCGGTAAGACCGATCCCGGCGTGACCGGATGCTTTTCGGTCGAGTCTTCGAGATCGGCTGCCGTGCGCATTAGTTGTAAGCCGTCCTCGTTCTTTCCGTCCGCCTTCGCCACCCAGGCCGCGGCGGCTCTCCTTTGAATGTCGACCTGGGTTGCCCAGTCGTAGTTGTCCTTCACTCCGATTTGTGCACTTTGAATCTCTGCAAGCTTTGCGACTTCACTCCGAGCGTGTTCCACATCGCCGCTCCGGGCCGCCCCAATCGCGCGAGCGAAGTGAGTGATCGCCTCAGCCCACAGAAAGCGCGGCCATGGGAAGTCTACGGGTTCAAGCTTCAGGTCCGCGGCTTCTGACCAATTGCGCCGCTCGAGCGCCCACCGCGCGGGAATCGCGGCAAAGGAGTAAGCGCATTTGAAGTTCTCGGGATCAGTCTTTCGAATCGCTTTGAGTTCGTCGAGCACAGCCTTCGCCTCGCCATCGCTCGCCTGCTGCAAATAAGCGTATGCAAGATAGTCCATCGCGTGCAGTTGTTCGTCCCACGCGCCCGTTAGATGATTCCTCCGCGCATATTCCTTCGCGGCGTTCTCAGACCTGATGTTCATCGCAACGTCTTCACTCCAGAGCCCGAGCCTTGTGAAGATGTGCGAAGGCATGTGAAGAGCGTGAGCGGAGGATGGAGCGATCTTCGCGTAGCTGCGAGCGGCCGCGAGGGCAAAGCGGGCGAGCGGCGGATAGTCGTAACTGTGAATCAAATAGTGCGTCACACCGGGGTGCTGGGGCTCGAGACGAAGCACGCGATTCAGAATCGCGGACGCTTGCTTCTGTTTCGTGTAGGTCTTATCCATGGGCGTCACAGCCAACGCACTCGCGTTCAGCGCGAGAGCATAGAACACACCCGCCTCGCGATCGGTTGGATAACGCCTGTACAGATGTTCCATGGCCCGCTCGTACCGTGACGCCCGCGTCGGATGATCAGACCTCTCCCAGTCGCTGTAGAACTGGGCGATCGCGTCTATGTAATCTCGCTCACGGTTGGTCTTTGCCCCGATGTCGTTTGCTCTTTTTACTTCGAGGGTTGCTTTCTCCAGCTCCGCGCGAGTTGGAGGGGCCCAGAGTTGATGATATTGGGTCATCGCAACTCCCCAGTGCGCCATTGCGCATTGGGGGTCGATAGCAGCAACTTTCTTGAACGCGCGCTCGGACTCACCGTACTCAAATGAATGCAGCCAGGCGACTGCCAGATTGAATTGCTTCTGCGCCTCCGGTGAGCAAGAGACGACAAAATTGACTTTCCCGACCTGCTCGTCTGATTCGTGATGTTGGTGTTCTTCCTGGGCTCCGTCTACATGCATGATCATTAAGGCAAACACAAATGCCGCGAACACTCTTCTTCTACCAGGGAATCGCACGCGGTTCTCCTTGCTACTTTTTTTGACGATCTTCGGCTTCGGCGAGCCAGCCGCGTTTCAGCCTCTCTTCCGGTACGCTCGATAGATAAGGCTTGATGTCAAGGATAGGAGTCCCGTTCAGCATGTCGACGCCGCGAACACGCAAGCGAGTTCCTTCGCGACCGACTAACTCAACTACTGTCAGTCCGATCGGATTGGGCCGGCGTGGGGATCGAGTGGCGAAGACTCCGTGTGGGCGGTCGTCGGTTGGCGGTTTGCCGAGTAGCGAGTAACCTTCTGCCTGATGAAACATCCAAATTACGAAGAGGTGCGAGAAGCCTTCGACGTCAGTCAGGCCCTGCTCGAACTCCGGAAGAATATCGAGCACACCTTCAGCTTCGTGCTTGGCGCCGCAGCCCTTTGGAATCTCTTTTGTTTCAGAATAAGGGCTGCGAACGAATCCGATCGGTTGCATTTCGAATCCCGTTTTCTAACCACATTTCTAAGATGGCTGACTTTGATCAGTCGATTATTTCCCAGCCGCTCTGAAACTTGTCTAACTGACCGCGAGTGTATTCATCAATTGGATGCTCCCGTTCGGGTGAAACGACATGCTTCGGAGATCCGCACAATTCAGTCGAAAAGTATCGTTGCCCCGAATCGGTTATCATAGTCACGATACGTTTCATCTTTGGATGTTTGTTTGCCAGCTTGATCGCTGCGACGACGTTGGCACCCGATGATATACCGCAAAAGATTCCCTCTTCTTTTGCTAACCGGCGTGCCATCTCAATCGCTTCGTCAGACTTGATAGTCACGATTCCATCGAGCAAGCTCAAATCGAGATCGCGAGGTACGAAGCCGTCGCCGATGCCTTCGATCTTGTGTTCGCCCCACTCGCGTCGCGACAGCAACGGGCACTCGGCGGGTTCACCCGCATAGAGTTTGATCTTCTTTTTCTTCTTTCGAAGATAGCGCCCGATTCCAGTCAACTGTCCGCCAGTTCCCTGAGTGCCCACATAAGCATCGAGCTTGCCGCGGGTCTGTTCCCAGATTTCAGGGCCGGTAGTCTTGTAGTGAGCCTTGATATTGTCGGGATTGTCGAACTGAGAAGGCACCCAATATTTCTCAGGGTCTTCGTTGCGAATCTGGTCTAGCTTTTCAAGAGCAAGATCGACATCCGACTCGCCGCCCGGGGTATAGACCATCTGGGTGCCATAAGCAACATCCATCTTCTTGCGTTCTTCACTCATGCCTTCGGGCATCACGATGATGCAAGCGTATCCTTTGACTGCAGCGACGAATGAGCACGCGATCCCGGCGTTACCAGTCGAGCATTCGAGTATTGTCATACCGGGTTTCAGATCGCCTCGCTTCTCGGCGCGTTCGATCATGTTCAAATAGATTCGATCCTTGAGCGATCCCGACGGGCTGAAGTATTCGACCTTGACCAGAATCTCAGGCTTGACGTCCTTGGCGACGCGATTCAATCGAACGAGCGGCGTGTTGCCAATGCAGTTTAGAATCGATTTTGATTGCTTGCTGTAACGAGTCCAGTTCGACATTTAGGTCAGGCCGGTCCTTTCTCAGAGGTTGTGTCCAAGCCGGGCCACTTTATCAGAATCTCGACCGAGTTTCACGCGTGCGCTCTGTTAGGCGTCCGAGCTAATAGCGATTGAATCCCCAGCGGACGGCTGAATGCCGTCACCCGCTTCGCGGGTTAGGATCGGTCGTGATAAAGTTGCATTCAAGAGGGCAACATGAAATTAGTCGCGATCAAGTCTATTGCACTGGCGTTAATGATCGGCTTCGGGTGCACCACTCAAGGCAGCAAGGGTCCCGCTAAGATCAAACTCTATTCAGTTGCGCAGAAAGGATTCTTTATGAGCGAAAAGGTCGTTAAGACGGACGCCGAGTGGAAACAGCAGCTCACTCGTGAACAGTACGAAGTCACGCGAAAGAAGGGAACTGAACGGGCCTTCACCGGCGAGTACTGGAACAATCACGAGAAAGGAATCTACCAGTGCGTCTGCTGTGGCAACGACCTTTTTAGCTCTGAAACAAAATTTGAATCGGGCACCGGTTGGCCGAGCTTCTGGCAGCCCATCGCTCAAGAGAACGTCATTACCGAGAGCGACCACAGCTACGGGATGGAGCGAAATGAAGTGCTGTGCCGCAGATGCGAAGCTCATCTCGGCCACGTGTTCGATGATGGTCCCAAGCCCACTGGCCTTCGCTACTGCATGAACTCGGCGTCGTTGAAGTTTGTAAAGGAATGATCGAAAGCCGATTGCGAACTGTGGGCGTTCCTCGAAGGGCGACTCTCTTCATCAGAACCAAAAATTAAGCAACGAGGGGTGGCCACGGAGTAACCATGCTCGTGTTAACGAGCCGATAACATGAAGAAGCCGCTGGCATGCTGTCGGAGGACGGTTTTCCCGAGCAACGAGCGGTTTCGTAGCTCCGCTAACGGGGCTTTGGTCGTTATGCGAATCCAATCGGATGGCGGTATCCAGGTCATGGGGTTACGTCAGCTTTGCGGTCCTCTGCGAGCATTGCGCCAACGTATCTCTCTTTCTCGAGCGGATTCCTTTTGCGCTAAGCTCGCAAAGGACTGCAAAGCTCGCAAAGAAGCTCATCAGCCCCGTGGCTTGAAAGGGAACGAATTAGATCTTCGCTCTTTTTGCTCCTCGTCTGAGCGATTATGTTCGGGGGGTTCTAAGGAGGGCCGCCCCTACAGCTCATAGCCGCTTGAGAAGATCCTTCCAACGAACCCACGCTGCGTCGCGAGCCTTCTTGTTTGCCTCTTTCATTGCTTTTTGCTCCGGCGTAGCTTCGCTGGCGGTCGGATCTTCTCCGGCACGCATGAACCCGTGTCCCGCACCTTCGTAGGTGACCGGTTCGTAAGTCTTGCCGGACTCCTTCATAAGGTCATGACTCTTTGGGATCGTCGCATCCACGCGCGCGTCACTGCCGCCGTAGAATCCATAGACGGGAGCCTTGATCTTCGCGATCACTTCTTTGCTATCAGGCCCGGTGCCGTAGAACACGAACGCCGCAGCCAGCTTTGGACGATTAGTCGCAAATCGAAAAGACTGCGAGCCGCCCCAGCAGAACCCTGCCACTGCGACTTTCCCGTTTGCCGCCGGAAGCTTGGAAACGTAATCGGCTACAGCATTGAGGTCTGCGGTTACCTGATCGGGCGGGAGTTTACCCACCGCCGTTGTCACTGCAGTGCGGTCAGGGAATTCGTTAGAACCTCCGCCGTTTGGACCCATACCCGAAAGCAAGTCCGGAGCGATTGCGATGAACCCGGCCTCGGCCACCTGATCGGTCAGGCTCCGAACCCAATCGGACATACCGAATATTTCGTGGATGACGACAACCGCCGTGGCTTTCGTTTTGATTTCGGGATACACAATGAAAGAGTTGACAGTTCGATTGCCGTTCTTGACCTGGACCCATTCCTGATGTCGCGGCGATTTGTCTACGCGCTCCTTTGCCCAATCCTGCTCGACGGCAGCGAAGGACATTGTCGCGGAATGGTCGTGATGCTCGGATTTCAAATCTTGCGCTGGAGCGTAAACTGGGAATAACGACAACAAACTGACGAGTGTCGATAGTCTTCGCATGATGACCTCCTGAAGATTTTGATTGCTGATTGACAGTGCGCGCTCAAGTGAGGAGAGCGGCGGTTAAGAGTGATAAACAAGGAGTGAAGAAGGCCCGGCAGTTCAATAACTGCCGAGCCCCCAGAGAACTACTTAACTCTTTTCGCCGTGAACTCCTGCCCAGGTTGGTCACTGCCTTGTCTGGTGCGGGTGAACTTAATCTCGTCGCCCGAGACCGTGCCCTTGTAGATCACCTTGATCGGGTCGCCCTGCGGCGGATTGAATGTCTGCGTAAAAGAGATGTCGTCTCCCTTGATGACTCCATCGGCGATGGGAGTCTCTCCTTGCATGCCCGTAACTGTGCCCGTCAACTTGCCGCCGTCGGCCTTGAGAGTGAAGGTCTGCTCGCGGGTTTGACCACCCCGCCCCGGAACTTGAGCGACCCACTTGCCATTGACGTCCGCCGCCCAGGCGAGCGCAACGGCAGCGAGCACAAATGCCGCTGCAAACAATACCATTCTGTACTTCATTCGAAAGTCCTCCATGCTGAGTATCGTCGTTGGAAGCTTAAATATTCCCTTCGCTGTATGCGTGATCCACTGGCGGGAAGTTTGTGAGTGGCGCCGAATCAAGGTTGAGAATAGTAGTCTCAACACCTTGAACAACCCGAGCGGCCGAACAACCACAACCTCAGGAACAGGTTCGGCAAAAAAGTCGGGCTCTACGCTCTATACTTGGGCTTCCAACTACATATTACTGAATCGCACGCCGTTGCTTCAAGCAAGTGTCCACGTACCGTAGATTGTCCAGTCTGCGGCTGGATCTTTTTTCCAACGCTACACAAGCGAGAGTCAACCGCAGACTGGACAGTCTGCGGTACGCTCGGGGCTATTGCCCCTTCAATCCTTTGATGTCGTCGAGAAGTACCTGCTCGTGCCCTTGAGGGTTTACTTTTTCATAGACCTTGCGCAGCACTCCAGTGGGATCGATCACGAAGCTGGTCCGGTCCCAATACATCGTTCCTTTGTATTCACTTTGGCCAACGCCACACGCTTTGAGTAATTCGGCATTGGTATCGGCCAGAAGGTCGATTGTGAAGCCGAACTTGTCGCAGAAACTCTTGTGCGAACCCACGTCATCCTGGCTCACGCCGACAACGCTGATCCCGGCGTTGTCAAAATCGGACTTTGTCGCGGTGAACGACTTTCCTTGAATTGTACAACCGGGCGTGTCGTCCTTCGGATAGAAGTACACGACCAGCCATTTGCCCGTGAAGTCTGAAAGCTTTGCGATCTCGCCATTCTGGTTCGGAAGAGAAAAATCTGGAAACGGATTCCCTTGTTCAAGCATTGTTCGATTTCATCCTTTCAATAGCTGCGGTCTTGTCTCGGTCGAGCTTTGAGCTTCGCCATTGCACGGCTGCAATCATCCTACAGGTTGTTGCATAAACATCCAACGATGGCCCTCGATGTCCTCCACTCTGTAGAGCGTTCCGTGAGGCCCGGTCTCGGGTTCGGACAGAATGTTGGCTCCCTCTGCCTTTGCGCGTTCGTAATGTTTCTGAAGCTCCTCAACGTAAACCAACACGCCGTCCACCACCCACGGAACCGCGGACCACTTTCGAGCCGCCTCACAGTGTTCTCGATGGTGCGCGGGTCCCTCGTAATCAGGGCTCGGTGTCGCCATCATAATAAGACCGTCGCCCGTCTCCATCTCGCCGTGAGCGAGCCTGCCGTCCTTACCAAGCATACGAGTCAGTTCGCGAAAGCCGAACGCTTTGGATAGCCACTCGAGGGCGGCGACACCGTTTTCATAAGCGAGCATTGGTGTGACTGCCATTTCTGGGATCCTCTCTTCTTTCGACCATTGAGTAACCGCGCATCACGACCGACCTTGTTCAGAAGCACGACGCACTATCTCTTCTTCAGACACGTTCTCAATTCGAGAGGCAACGTACCAGACGTGTCCGTATGGATCGGTCAGACCGCCGGAACGATCGCCGTAGAATTGGTCCTTCATCGGCAACAGCTCTTTTGCGCCCGCTGCGATCGCCTGGTTAAACACTGCGTCACAGTCCTCGACGTAGAGGTAAATATGCACCGGCGAGCCTCCGCGGGACTGAGGACTCAGCCAATCCGGAAAATCCTCGCTCTCGTCGGTGATCATGAAGGGCGAATCACCGATCTTGATCTCGCCGTGTCTGACCTTTCCGTCGGGATCTGCGATGCGTTCCGACTCGACTGCTCCGAACGCCTTTTTATAGAACTCCATTGCGCTCGCCGCGTCCTTGATGATCAAGTAGGGCGTTGCGGTATGAAAGCCATCGGGGATGTGTTTTGCTTTGGTTGTCATGAATCCTCCTTCGAAAGGTGTCCGAGAAACCCTGATTTCTTGTAGCCCTTGTGGCGGGCGGAAACGTTTAACCAAGGGCGAGTCTGCGAGCCCTGGGTAGTCGCGAGCGCTCACCAATCCGTCTGCAAGCCCGCGCAGCGGGCGACAGAGAACAAACTGCGATCGTTGTACACCCAGATTCTCCCCTGTCGTCCGCCGCGCCCGTTTGGGAGCGCTGAATGATAACATCCGCCCGGGGCTGCGCTGACTTGCCTTGGGCTTACATGCTGTTGCCCGCCAGGCGGGTTTTATTTGTTCAAAGTTAACCGACAGCTCTTGCCAGGCGGACTATTGCGATTTTACATCGGCGCGTCGCTAATGTGTGTCGCTAGATACCAAAGGTTTCCAAACGCGTCCGCTACGCCGCCGACTCGGTCTCCATAAGGTTGATTCGCCGGCGCTCCTCGCGACGTTGCGCCCGCCGCGACTGCGCGTTCGTACCAGGCGTCCACATCATCGACGTACAGGAAGAAAGTCGTCGGCATCGGCTGCCACGGGCCGTGGGCTTCACCCATCTCAATCATCGAGTCTCCGATCTTCATCGTGGCGTGCCGGATTACCCCGTCCGGTGACTGCGTCCGCGACTGCTCTTCGGCGCCAAAGGCGCGCTGCAGAAAATCAATCAGTTCCGGCGCCCCCCGGGGATGCAAGAACGGAGTCACCGCGCCAAGGCCTTCGGGCATGTGCCCGGTCGCCTTGTGGGTCGCGATGTACCAATGATTACCGGCCGGATCCTTCACGCTCGCCTCGCGATCCCCATAAGGCTGGTCAACCGGCTTGTGCAACGACGTCGCGCCGGCCTCTAGCGCGCGGTCATAAACTTCATCCGCGTCATTTACGTACAAGTGAATCCCGGTCGGCGTGGCAGCATGGCTCAAGGCTTCGCCACCTCCAATCATGAGCATCGAATCCTGAATCTTCACCTCGGCGTGAATCCCGCCCGCCGAGCCTGTTCCCCGGTAGAGTTCTTCGGCGCCGAATGCCTGCTTGACGAAGTCGATCAGCCCGGCTGCGGCGGGAACGATGATGTAGGGAGTTACAGTGTGAAATCCTTCGCGAATCGGTTTGACTGCCGCTCTTGTCATTGATGCTCTCTTTGCCAAATCCGTCATCAGCCGGGCTTTGAATTCCTGTCGCGGAAGATCGCGCAGCTCGGCCGCGACGACGAGCATTTCAGTGATGATCGCGTCTACACCTGGAAGCGGCGCGCCGGAACGGGCCCCGGGATGTGTGAGGATTGCCTCAACCGCTTCGTCGAGTTGTTCAATTAGACTCACGTTATCCATTGGCATCACTCGGCTCGTCGATCAATCGCGCTCGCAGGTTTTGCAAAGCGCGAAACTGAAGCTGCTTTACAGCTCCTTCGCTACGCCCAATTTCGTTTGCGATTTCGCTAATACTCTTTTCTTCACTAAAGCGCATGGTGATGACGATGCGCTGGGCTTCCGGCAACAGATTGACAAGCTTAAACAGGCGCGCCCGCTGTTCGTTGTCGTATTCGAATTCTTGAGTGGTGACCTCCGTGGCGAGCTGAAGATTCTCGGGAAGTTGCTGTTCTCGCGCCGCGCGTTTCGACCTATCGACGATCGAATTTGAAGCGATCCTGAAGAGCCACGCGGCGAAAGGCACACCGCGCCACTGAAACCGCGGCAAACTGGCGAGCGCCTGATGGAACACTTCGGAGGTCACTTCCTCGGCTTCATTGCGGTCGCGCACGCGTCGCGCGATGAACGCGTACACGCGTTCGAAGTTGCGCTCGTAAAGCTCCGCGAACCGCGCAGGGTCCTTCTGGGCGGCTTCGATCGCATGCCGCTCATCTGGGTCTGTGTCATGAGCCTTCAATGCTCTTTCTTCCAATGCCCGTCCTCTGACTGTATAAACTGCCAAAAGGCGGAAAGGTTACGGGAGATTTACCTTTTCTTACCTATTACATATCACCCCTGACGAGGCGAACGACAGAATGAGGTTGCGTCCGAAAGGCCAACTCACTTAACTCTCTGCAGATGAAATGTCGGGTTGTTTCTTTTTGGTTTTCTTTCCAGGTCCACTCTGCGTCACGTGGTCGGCGTGGTCCCAGCACCGCGTGCTGAACGTTTTTGTCGACGCAGGGGCGGTCGCGGAGGGCCGCCCCTAAATGCTGCCCAGCTTGTCGCCAATCACCGGAACGACAGATTCGATCGAAATATCTTCTGACTGGCGGGATGAGCGCGTCATCAACTCGACTTTCCCTTCTTTTATTTTCTTGCCGACCGTGATCCGGTACGGGATGCCGATCAGATCCGCGTCGTTGAACTTAACGCCCGCCCGTTCGTCGCGGTCGTCAAGCAGCGCTTCTATCCCTGCCTTTACAAGTTCATCATAGATTCGCTGAGCCGTTCCGAAAAGCTCCTGGTCTTTAATATTGACCGGAGTGACTACGACGTGAAACGGCGCAATTGAAGGAGGCCACGCAATGCCGGCATCGTCGTGGCATGACTCGACAGCGGCGGCCATCGCCCGCTCGACTCCTATGCCGTAGCTTCCCATTATTATCGGAACTTCAGTGCCGTCCGCAAGGAGAACCCGCGCGCCCATGCTGTCGGAGTATTTAGTTCCGAGTTTGAAAATGTGACCGACCTCGACGGCCTTGAAGACGTCGAGCACGCCTTCGCAATTCGAGCAGGCCTCGCCGGCCTTGACCGAACGAAGACTCGCCCATCTGTCAACGCTGATGTCGCGTTCGATAGAGACGCCACGCAGGTGGTGTTCGTCTTTATTGGCGCCGGTCGTCATATTGCGTCTTCCCCTGAGCGCGTCGTCGGCAATCACCATCGTGACTGTTGGATTCGAAGCTCGTGTCACACCAACCGCGCCGAGCGAACCGGCGGAAGCGCCTAGACCTTCGCGAATCTCATCGGCCTGAGCGGGCCTGACATTGTTCGCGCCGCTCGCGTCTTGAAGCTTTACCTCATTCATCTCGTGATCCCCGCGCATCAACACCAGCGCGAGTTTGTCATCGAGCACGTAGACCAGTGTCTTGATCTGGCGGTCGGACGAAGCGCCGCCAGGAAATGTCGTTAAGTCCTCGATCGTGTGAACTCCCGGGGTAGGGAACTCTTCGATCGCCGATTGCGCGTCGCCGTCGTCCACTTCGGCGAGCTTCGACGTAGCCTTCTCGACGTTCGCCGCGTAGCCGCACTTCTCGCAAAGCACGATGTGGTCCTCGCCGGCGTCAGTGCGCACCATGAATTCAGTTGATTGGCTTCCGCCCATCGCTCCCGAGCTTGCTTCCACTGCGGCGTATTTCAAACCGCAGCGCGTGAAGATCCGGCAGTAGGCGTCGTATTGATCCTGGAACGATTTGTCTAATCCGGCGCGATCGACGTCGAAAGAATAAGCGTCCTTCATTGTGAACTCGCGCACTCGGAGCAACCCGGACTTCGGGCGAGCTTCGTCGCGAAACTTGGTCTGAATTTGATACCAGACTTGTGGGAGTTGTCTGTACGAACTGATCGAACCCCGGGCAATAGAGGTGAAAACCTCTTCGTGAGTCATGCCGAGCCCCATCTCTGTGCTCTTGCGATCGCGGAACTTGAACATGTTCTCGCCCATCACTTCCCATCGGCCGGACTCTTTCCAGAGTTCAGCCGGGTGAAGTGCAGGCAGAAAGAACTCCTGTCCGCCAACGCTATTCATCTCTTCGCGGATGATCTGCATCACTTTCAGGCGCACTCGCTGCGCCAGGGGAAGGAGTGAGTAAACGCCGCCGGTCAACTGGCGAATGTAACCGGCGCGAATCAGGAGTCTATGGCTCGCGACTTCGGCATCTGCCGGATCTTCGCGCAGAGTAGGTATAAACAAACTGGACCAACGCATCTTGTATCCTTTAACTCCTTGAGTCTCGTAACGATGCACAGGCGTCGTATTGTGGAGCGACAGAACGAAAGAACCTACCAACTGCTTTGATATGCAGTCAAGCAGGCGGCTCGAGAGCGCGGTTAGCTTACAATCGCGTTCTTCCTCAGCGTCCTCAGCGGTTGATCCCCAACACTGATCAAGAAGAATAGCGAAGGACGCTGAGGCCAGCGAGGACTGCTACTCCCTGGCCTTCATCTTGCTTGAATCTGAAGTAGAATTGTGTCGATGCAAGGAGGCCTAATCCGTGAACCAGATCACCGAAGAATCCAATGGGACTGAGATCGACCTGGCGACCGGGGAAACCTTTGAGGTGCGACTCGAGGAGAATCGCAGCACTGGTTATAAATGGGTTCTTGAATCTTCGAGCAAGGCGGCCGACGCAATATTCGCGTTGGTCGCTGATTCCTTTGAGAAAGGTGAAGCGATCGGTCAGCCCGGAACTCATCGCTGGGAATTTCGCGCCGAGCGTGCCGGTTCCGGCACGATCAGCCTTTCGTATCAACGCCCGTGGGAAGAGAAGCAATCGCCCGCTCGCAGCTTCACGCTAAAAGTCCGAGTGAGTGAATAAAAAGGCGCGGGCACCCGAATGCGACGTGCGCCCGCGCCAGGAGACTGACGTGAAGGTTCCTTACTTAACCAGACGAATTGTCCAGAAGTCATCTGAAAGGTTTGCATCCATGAGATAGCCATAGGGCATGGTGAAATAACCCTTCATGCCCCAGGTGGTGTTCCAGGAATTGCGCACGATGAATCTTCGTGTCGAGTCATCGTAGCCGACCGCGAGCACTGCGTGACCGCCCAGCACCTCTTCCGTAGTCTTCGGCATTGGGACGACGCCCGTCTTCGCCACCTGACTGCTTTCAAAGCTCTCGTACACTGTAAAGCCGTAGACGAAGGGGTAACCCGAGGCGAGACAACCCTTCATCTGACTCTCGGTCCTGGCCACTCTTGCGTACTGAACTGCTGTGTGCTTCGCCGCTTCGGTATAACACTTCGCCGAAGGCTTCAAGGTGAGGTGCGCGTTTGGCGGATACGGACTCGGGTCGTAAGGCCACATGGTTTCGGGGCACACCCCGAGCTTGTTAACCGATTTGATCCCGTCCCGAATGTATGCGCCGGCATCCTGGTCGACGGTCCCTTCCATATCGCGCTCGTTGTAATAAATGAAAAGGCGTGACGGAACAAACCATTTCAGTCCTGCCTTTTTCTGGTTGAACTGGAAGGCCGCTCCAATCGCGTTGGCTGTGCAGCTGCCAAGCTGGCCCTGATCATAAACAGGCGGGCATCCCTTACGCAGGTCTACTTTGGGTGGGAGCGCCCTTAGCGCGGTTAGCGGTGCGGCATAGAGCAGGTCCCGGTAATCTGGCAGATCCGGCTTCCATCCGTATCCAGCAATGTTGCGTCTCGGAATATCGTCTGTTTTAGTTTTTCGTGGCATTGTTCTTTTCTCCTTTAAATGTTTTAGTTATTGTTCGCGGCGTGCCCGTCGGGCGCCCCGCATTATAGTACAAGTTGTGACTTCTAGACATTTTTTGCATGCTGCTCAAACTCTATCGCGGTGGTGTCGGCCGCAATTTCCCACTAATAGAGCATGACGTAAATACATAGGGAAACAATTCACCTTTCCCAAATCGATCAATGCCGGAATTCAGCGATGATTGTTTGGCGGCGGCGCTAGGCTAGCTTGTCAGAAGTACTTGAGGAGCGGGTGGGCTCGGAGGCGAGCAAATAAACTTGATCTAGTCTAATGCAAACGTAGGTGGTGCAGAGGATCGTAGAGGTTACAGTATCCCGTCCGGCGGTTTCTCTGCCGGCGGCTTTTGCTTTTGCGAACCGTCGGCCTCGCCGTTGTCAGCGTCGGCGGTCTTTGCTGAAGCGTCTTTGGACTTGTTGTCGCTGTTCAACGAAATGCCCATTATCTGCGGATTGTTCATGAACTCAACAAGCCTGGCCGGGCTGAATTTCGTCTGCAGCACTACGGCATTCTGCTGCTGAAGCGTGACGACCAGCAACTTTACGTCTTCGTTCTCGCGCGTTACGTAAACGTAAGACCATTGCCGCTCACGCGCGGAGCTGTATTGCACGAGCGGGGTCCATCTCGGATCGATCGTGTCGCGGATGAAAGCATGAAAGTGGCCGGGGTCCGGTGACTCAGCACGTGAATAGTCGAGATCCTTCAGATAGACCATCTTGAAGTTTTTCACGCCTGCGGGCTTGATGACCTTCACCGCGAACCTTGCGATCATCATCGCTCCGAAGAAGCCTTGCTGCTTCGCGTTGTAGTTCTTCTTTATATGGTTGACCACCGAACTGAAGCTTTCGTCGCCTCCAAGGGCAACCACCGGAGCTAGATATATCACGGTTAGAGTGATCAAGACTCGCGTCAACAATCTCGTTTTAGGCGTCATCGCTGGCTACTCCGTTTATTAGTCCGTTCTTACTCCGTAGGCGGCTTTTCGTTGCGAACGAGCGTAGGTGGTTTCTTCTCGGGGCGCTTCCCGGACTCGACATTCGGCTGTTCCTGCCTGTCCGAGTCAGGATTCTTTTCCTTCTTTTTTTCGGTGACCGTTACGCCCGGGATCTGCTCGAGGCCGAAGTGCGGGATGCCGAATTTCCCTTCAAGTTCCGCAAGCTTCGCCACGTCGACCGGGCCGACTATGTTCACGACCGTGAAGGCCTTCGGTTCGGCGGCCAGCACCGCGAGCCCTTTGATCACGCTGCCTTCGCTCATTATGGAAACATCGTAGTTGCCTTCACGCTTGCTGCGGACGTTGGCTACGCTTGACCAGCCCGGCGCGCTCAACTGCGAGCGAATGGAATCGACGTCCGCCAGCGTGAATTCGCCTTCCTTCTCAAACTCGAACCGTTTAACGAAGACTCCCTTCAGACCCAGGATCAATTCCTTAATTTTGGCTTCGTCCGGTTTCTTGTCGCTGAGGAACGAGGCGGCCAATCTCAGGAGCTGCTCGTCCACAGTCACGTTGATGACCTTGTCGGCGCGCTCGGCAAACTTGTCGAGATGACTCATATCGATCTTCGCGTGGTCCTGTGCGTAAGCGGGCGCCGCCGCGAACATCCAGAGCGCCGAGCAAAGCGCGACTACTCTCATTGATCTGGTAATAAGCAATTTCATAATTCCTCCGTTGGTACTACTAATCGAATTCAAGCTCGCGCCAGCTAAGACGCGGTTAAGGTTGAGGGCCGTCATCGTGGACGGCCTTCTGCGCATCGCTAAGCGCGGAGCTTGCGATTGCGAGCGCAAGCATCAACTTCTCCTTTGCCGCTTCGCCTTCAGCCCGCATCTCACGCTCTTCTTGATGCCGGGCCAGCGCGAGCCGATGATTCGTTGAAGAAGGCGCGGCGCGCTTAATGATCGGGACCGGCTTATTTGCGACTGATTCGTTCGAAGAGCGATCGACCCCGGAACCGACAGCAACTTTGTCGCTTGTTGCAGGAGAGGGATTCTCTGTCGCGACCTGAACGGTATTGTCTACCACGACTTGCTGAATCCGTCGGTATTGCATCGCCCCGATCGCCAATAACAACGACGCCGTTACTCCTATGGCAACCCACCGGAGCTTTGGTGGTTCGAGCAGCATCGCGAGCTTCTGCCACAAGCTCAGGCGCGGCGGCGGTTCGACTGCCACTCGTTCCAGGACGCGCGACGTGAAATCAGCGGAGGGCTGTTCGCGTCTGAAGGCGTTTCGCAACTCATCGTCCAATCTATGATCCAATCTATTATATGGGCGGCTCATGTGATTACCTCTCCTAACGTGCGGCTCAGCTTATCTCTCAGCATCGAGAGTGAGCGGCGCAGATGGCTCTTCACCGTGTTGAGCGGCATTTCAAGCACCTTTGCTATCTCCGACGGATCAAGGTCTTCCTGATAGCGGAGTATCACAACCAAACGCGCTTTCTCCGGTAGCGTGTCCACGACGCGGCGCAGCATCTCGGAAAGCAGCAAATCATTCTCGGCAGAGCGCGCAATCGGTTCAGGGACGTCTTCGAGGCTTACCTGAGGGCGCACCTTCTGACGTCGGACCTGATCGATGCATCGATGACTGGTCACCTTGCGCAGCCAGAACGTAAGGTGCTCGGGCGACTTTATGGAGCGAAGGTTCTGGTGCAGATTCAGAAATACTTCCTGCGCCAGCTCCTCGGCCAGCGATCGATCGCGCAAAAAGTGGTACGCGAGACCGAAGACCATTCCCTGGTGCTGGCGAACGATCTGCTCGAACGCCAGGGGATCGCTCAGGACCGACCCTGCCAGTGTGTCATCGAGCCGGGCTGCCGTCACCTTATTCAATGCGATTGTTCCTTCCCACCCCACATTCATTAGTACGCAAGAGGATTCCGGGCGAATGCACTATTTCTAAAGTAAGATCAAACCACCAAAGGACTTTTTTAGGAAGGCGAAACGATGTTCTGAGTTCAAGCTTTAGCTTGCCATTGTTGGGTTAGGTCCTAAACGTTGAACTTTGAACAACTGACTGCTAGCCCGCGCCGGCAGCCTCGTAGACCGAGATGTGTCTTTCGCTTTTGGACGTAAATTCCGCTCGCTTCCAGGTGCTCCACCGATGACGCAGCTTCAAACCGGCTAACTGGGCCATAAGGTCCAACTCCGACGGCCAGCAGTAACGAATCTCAACCGGGTACAGCTTTACCTGATCGTTCCTGAGGACGATGAATTGGCCTTTGACTCTCTGGCGCGCTGGATCGTGCTGCGAAACCTGTATGCTAACGTGCTCCGTTGTCACCGAGTGGGCGCGGACCTCCTGTCCGCCCGTAAAGCGGTTCATATCGGGAACGAATGCATCGATTACGAATTTCCCGCCCTTTGCGAGATGAGCGGCGACGTTGAGGAAACATCGGACCTGTTCCTCTTGCGTCAGCAGCGCGAAGAAGGTGTTGAACACAACGAAGACCAGCGGGAACTCTCCTTCGACCTTTATCTCTGCGAAGTTTCCCATCGTGACAGGTATCGATTGTCCCCCAGGCCTGGCTCGCAGCTTAGAGACCATCGCTTCAGAGGCGTCGATGCCGTGAACTTCGATACCTCGCGCGGCGAGCGGTAGCGCGACTCGTCCAGTACCTATCCCTAATTCGAGAGCTCGCCCGCCTTGCGCGAGTTCGACGAGAACATCAATTGCGGCGTCCTCATAACTTGCGAACCATTCGTCGTACACGTCAGCCAGATGATCACCATAGGTTGAAGCAACGTATTCGTTCATCGGTTTTCTCGGTTGTTCGTTATTTGAGTATTTGGGCGACCCCGTGAACTTCTTGCCGCAACGACATCGTATCATCAAGCGGAGACAAAATGAGAAACCCAGGGATCGCTGCCGTTTTGAGCCTGTTCATTCCAGGCGTAGGGCAGATCTACAATGGCAAGATACTTCGCGGGATATTCTGGCTGATAGTGACACCCGGAGTATGGATAGGCACCGGCGGATGGTTCGGCTGGGTATGTCACATCATCTCGGCTTGCACGGCTTATTGGTATGCGAGCCGTCATCCGATTGACTGATCCCGCATGAAGATAGTTCTGGCCGGGCTCCCTGAATAGAATCGTCGAACGAAGATTATAAGAAATCCATCTCATAGATTCTTGAATCACTATCCAGACCGGCCTCGTTCCTTAACGAGAAGTACTTGCAGGTCCACAAAGTGTCGCTCACTCGTGTTCCAAATAGACTAGCGCCCGGGTCACCTGTAACCCTCCCCCTTTTAGGACCAGTCATAACTAGAGACTTCTGGGTTTTGGGTTAGTAGAAACTCCCTGGGCGTCATGTCTCCCAGAGACTCGTGTGGCCGTTCTTCGTTGTACTCTTTGAGCCACGCTTCGGTTTGCGCTCGAACCTCGTCCAGAGTATGAAACACGA
>Ga0207699_10000213_pt1 | contig 34254 bp, 30 predicted proteins | sample LARL51metaG_FD_184344 | JGI IMG/M metagenome (GOLD analysis project Ga0207699, IMG submission 184344) | Corn, switchgrass and miscanthus rhizosphere microbial communities from Kellogg Biological Station, Michigan, USA - LAR L5-1 metaG... | ecosystem: Host-associated > Plants > Roots >...
CTTGACGCATCGTTCTTTCAGCCGATGGCGTTATGGTTGGCCGCAACCCTGGCGCTCGGATCGCACCGGCGGATCTGGATCGTGGTTAAACCGGGGCGCTATGACGTACCTGAGTCTCGTCTCGCTTCTAGGGCATTTCGATCGGCGGGTCCTTCCAAATACTTTGAAGGGCGCGGGCAGTCCGATCCCTGGATTTCGGTAGTCGCAGGGCGCAAAAAGTTAGGTTAACACGGTTAACGAGGTTAACGCGGTGGAGTTAACGGCACTGCGCTACGCCCGGCCGCCCGGAAGACAGCAGCGCCAAAAAGTCAGGTTGACAGAGTTGACAAGGTTGACGCCTCAGTTGACATCGCGGCGAGATGGTGGGGGTACCAAAATCTCTGCAGCTTTTCGGGTGCGGACCGGTGTCCCTGCTTCGTGCGCAAAATGCTGGAATTAATTAAATAGAGAAAGCCACTTTCCGGCTTGCGCTCATAGCCGGCCAGTCGCGGCGTGTCCGATTTTGATGACAATGCGGACCTTGATTGGCCCACCCGCAGAAGTCGGCTTTTGAGCAGCCATAAGAGACATGCTGCAATGCGCTGCGACGGCAAGGGCTCAGGTACGAAGCCTTGATCTAGATCAACATGATTGCCCGTTGGCGGAAAGTTCTTTTCGCTCAGTGACGCCGCTCGCGCCCTATTCCCGTTGGCGGCGGCGAAGCGTCAAGGTTAGGAGTAGCGGTGGGGTGATCGCCGCCAGGGTCAGCATAGCTCGGTCGGATTTCATCACGCTAGTTTAGTTCAGTATGCCCAAGCAAGTCGGAGAATTGTGCCATGCCGAAGCGCTCTTCCATAGGCAAGCGTCGGAGCAAAGCCTTACCCGCCTTAGGGTTAGCCGGCATGTCTCTCTCGATGGCTAGCGGTGCGTGCGCCTCAACTACCGAAGCGTCGGCGAATACATCACTGCCCTCGCAGAAGCACGAAAGCTTTCTTGGTGAGGAGGAAATCTCCGACGTCAGTTTGGCGACGTTCTATCTCTTCGACAAGGAAAATGCTGGACCACCACCGCTCTTCCCAAAACTGAGGCTGGCCGTCGGAGGTGGTGCCGGCTGTGGCTGTACCTGCGCCCCTTGTGCCTACTGGCCGCAACCTCCGCAGCCTCCGAAGGCAACCCAGCCGACACAGCATCGAAAGAAGAAGCCTCCGCACCGCACGAACTAAATGGCGTCCGGCACAGCCGCCTCAGTCAAGCTTTACACGACAGGCTTACAACGTCCTAGAGTCCTCACCGTCAAAATCGAACTGATGTCAGCTCATGTGCGGGGTTTCGGTGCAGCGAATTGCTTGATCGGACGAAACGTCAGCTTATGAATGAAGACCGGCCGACATGGAGCACGGCCCACGAGACCGACTCTGACCCGATGTGACATAGACCGGTTAGGCGTGAATCTTACGACTCCGGGATCGGCACATCGAACGTGTTGAGGGTGACCGACACCATGCAATAGAGGCCGATAAGATAGGACAACTCTGCAGCGCCGTGTTCGCCGAATTGCTCCACCGCGGCTCTATAGGTCAACTCCGGCAATACTCCGCCTGATACGAGCGCCGATGCGAAGTCATAGGCAACGGCTTCTTGTTTTGTGAGATCTACTGGACGCTGGCCCGCCACGATGGTCGCGAGCTTTTCGTCGGATAAGCCTTTCCTCTCGGCTACGATGACGTGGGCGTAGAGTTCGTATGCTGATCTGAAATGCGCTCCCGTCACTAGGATCGCGACCTCCCTAACCGCTGGCGGTAAACTTGGGTTGAACGCCATCGCCTTGGTCAATTCCCAAACAGGCTTGCCGAACTTGGGCTCCCGTAGCCAGGGATTCCAGGGGCCTAATAACGCGCCATCATCGCGGATGTTTACGAATCCTTGGAAGCTCTTGGCTATTCCCTCCTTCATGTCGGCTGCCAAGACCTTCTGTTCGTCGCTGAGCATATCGGGCGGCAGGATGGGCAATCGCATCACTCTGTTCTCCACTTCGGAACCGTTTGATCGGACAAATTACAATTTGCGCCCAATCGAGCGCTCTAAGTTCAACTATACGCGCTGTCTTAGAGATAAATAGTCAATGCTACGGACCTACTTTGCGTCGGAAGGCGAACGGGGGCTGGCGCTGGCCCTTGTCGGCGAACGCGAGCTCGGCCTCCGCGCGTCTCTTGAGTCTCGGCACGCGCCGGAGCAGCCGCAACGAACTCCGCGTTCGGCACGAATAGCCACCGGTGGGAAAACTCAACCGGAGCCGCGTCGTTCGGCGCTATACTGTTTTTGGAGACCCGCCGTGCTGGGTCTTGATGTCGCACTAGCGCGGTTGCAAACTCGTTTCCGATGCCCGCTGACCGATCCTCGCGAATTTGATATCCTGCTCCGTGTGATCCTACCAGTCAGCCAGGTGAGGGATCGGATGCAATTCCATCATTTGAAACGACGCGAATTCATGCTGCTCGGAGGCGCGGAAGCTGCTTGGCCGCTCGGGGCCGGAGGGATTCAGAGCCGCAACATCCCCATGAACGCGCGATAATGCCGCACGGTCATTGCCGGGCACCGTTGCGCCGACGAAACGCTGGAAGGATTCCGTCCATGGATCAAGAACGATCAGCCCCAGCACCGAGGCTCCGCAACGTCGGTGTCGCCCTGCAAGGCGGCGGCTCGCACGGCGCGTTCACCTGGGGCGTGCTCGACCGGTTGCTTCAGGAGCCCGCCTTCGCAGTCGACAGCATTACGGGCACGAGTGCCGGAGCAATGAACGCGGTAGTGCTGGCCGACGGTCTCGCGCGTGGCGGCGCCGCGGAGGCGCGCAAGACGCTGCGGCTGTTCTGGGAGTCGGTTGCGAGCATCCCGGGGCTAGCAACGTTCTTCGCGCCGGCGGCCGGCCGTTTCGGCGAGGTCTGGCATCTCGACAATTCGCCGGCCTACATCTTCTTCGACATGATGAGCCGCATCTGGTCGCCCTACGATCTCAATCCGCTCGGCTATCATCCACTGCGCGGCTTGCTCACGGAACAGGTCGACTTCGAGCGCCTGCGGGCGCAGGACCGCGTCCGCATCATGCTGTGCGCGACCAATGTGCGCACCGGCCGGCGTCGCGTCTTCGATACCAGGGACGTTTCGCTCGACGCCGTGCTCGCCTCGGCGTGCCTTCCATTCGTCTTTCCCGCCGTCGAGATCGACGGCGAGCCCTATTGGGATGGCGGCTATACCGGCAATCCCGCGATCGCCCCGTTCCTGCGCGAGGGCTGTGTCAGCGACCTGATCATCATCGGCATCAACCCGCTCGTGCGCGAAGAAACGCCACGCCACGCCCGCGACATCATCAACCGTGTCAACGAGATCAGCTTCAACTCGACGTTCTGGCTGGAGCTGACCGCGATCGCGGTGATCATCGACATGGTGGACGAGGGGTTGATCGACGCCGCGCGTGTCCCGGCCATCCGTTTCCACGGCATCGACGCCGGTCACATCCTCGCGGCGCTCGGCGCCTCGAGCAAAATGAACAACAGCCGGGCCTTCATCGATTACCTGTTCGGCCTCGGCAGCGCGGCCGCCGATACCTGGCTCGCCGAGAATCGCCCAGCGATCGGCCAGCGGTCGACGCTAGACCTCAAACGGCTGCTGCCCGTCGACTTCGCATTGTTCCGCCATGCGGCACGGGCGTCGAAGCCTGGCGACAGCCCGCCCCGTGAATGAGCGGGGCGGGCGATGGTCGAGGGCTGGGATTTTGAGTTTTCACACGGCCTGGGCCCATTGCTGTCGTTCCGAGGTCGTCGATTGAAGTCCGCTCCTGGATTTGAAGCAGACTTGCTCCCCTGAGACGGGGGGTAGGTCGATTCTTGGCGAGTTCTCGCCCGCGGACCGGCCTCACTTCCACTCAGGGATTTTTTTCTCGCGAGCTCGATATTTTGGGCCTGAGCTTTAAGCGGTGACGAGGTAACTCGATCGTACCGCAGAAAAACTACGTGGCTTCTTGCACTTACGATGCCATAAAAATCAACAGCTCAGACAACCAAAGGAAAAGCACCATTTATTTTTCACAACCTGTGAGCCCGTGGCGGTATGCGGAAAGACTATGCTCAGCGCAGGTCGTCGCTGGAGCTTTATGCGCGAGTTGACGGAGCCGGAATCTCAATTGTTTGACGCTGTGTACTATCTTCATAAACAACTCGCCTTGGAAATCGCGGGACTCAATGAAGCAGGGCTCGGCGTTGGCACTGCGGTTGGTTATGCGATCTATTCCTGGCGCGGCACGCGTTGCCAATCACTCTGCCGCGAGCGCGTGGCGTCGCAGCGGCAATCCGACCCGGCCCCATACATCGACCAGCGCTTCGGCGAGTGCGTCTATCAGTTTGTCATCGTGATAGGGCGTCGGCGTGATGCGCAGCCGCTCGGTGCCGTGCGGGACGGTCGGATAGTTGATCGGCTGGACATAGATGCCGTGCTCGGCGAGCAGGAGATCGCTCGCTTCCTTGCACTTCTCCGGATTACCCACCATGACTGGGACAATATGCGTCTCGCTGGGCATTACCGGCAGGCCTGCTGCATGGAGCACAGACTTTACCCGCGCCGCGCGCTCCTGATGGCGGTCGCGCTCCCATTGCGAAGACTTGAGATGGCGGATCGCCGCGGTAGCGGCGGCGCAGACCGCCGGCGGTAGCGCGGTGGTGAAGATGAATCCCGGCGCGTACGAGCGCACCGCATCGATGATATGGGCGTTTGCCGCGATGTAGCCGCCTAGGCAGCCGAATGCCTTCGCCAAGGTGCCCTCGACGACGTCGATGCGGTGCAACGCACCTTCCCGGGCGGCGATGCCGGCGCCGCGCCGGCCGTACATTCCGGCCGAATGGACCTCGTCGATGTAGGTCATGGCGCCGTAGCGTTCCGCGAGGTCGCAGATGCGGTTCACAGGCGCGATGTCGCCGTCCATCGAGTAGAGAGCCTCGAATACGATCAGCTTCGGCCTCTCGGGTGCCTCCGCCGCCAGCAACTCTTCGAGATGACCGATGTCATTATGGCGCCAGATCTTCCTTTCCACACCAGCGCGCCGCACGCCCTCGATCATCGAATTGTGGTTCCAGGCGTCAGAGAGGATCACGCAGTTCGGCAGCAGCTTGGCGATGGTCGCGATGCCAGCCTCGTTGGACACGTACCCCGAGGTGAAGACCAGCGCGGCTGCCTTGCCGTGCAGGTCGGCGAGTTCGCGCTCCAATTCGATCAGTGGATGGTTGGTGCCGGAAATGTTGCGGGTGCCGCCCGCACCGGCGCCCATGCGGGTCGCGGTCTCGACCATGGCGCCGATCACCTTCGGATGCTGGCCCATGCCGAGATAGTCGTTCGAGCACCAGATCACGACCGGCTGCGGGCCGTCCGGAGAATGCCATACTGCGTGCGGGAAACGCCCGGCGATGCGCTCTAGATCGGCAAACACGCGGTAGCGCCGTTCGGCGTGTAGGCGAGCAAGAGCAGTGGAAAAGAAATGGTCATAGATCATGGAGTAACTCTCCGGCCGGCGGAATACCCTGAGCTGCATTGTCGTCGAAGCCGTGCATGCGAAGCGACCATTGCAGCCCCACGACCGCGCCCTTCACTGGTTGCAGGAGGGCCAGCGACATCAGCGCCGTCAACGGCAAATAAATCGCAAGTTGCAGCCACACTGGCGGCGAGTAGTCGGTTTCGATCAGAAGCGCGGCGGGGACCACGATATGCCCGACGATGGCGATCACGAGGTAGGCCGGCAGATCGTCAGCGCGATGCGGCGTAAAATCGAGCCCGCACATGGAGCAACGATCGTCAACCTTCAAAAAGGTGCGGAATAACTTGCCTTCGCCGCAGCGCGGGCAGCGGCCGCGAAACCCACGCTTCAAGGAAGACCATAAATTACGTCTTTCTGCCGCGTCGGCTTCCCGGCTCGAGATTTTATTGGTGAGGCTCATCGTCTCCATGACCTGGCTCCGAGTTGCAAGATGATCATAGACCATCGCGTCTTTGCTGGCTCTCGCCCCACAGCCCTGAGGAGTGGGCGGCCGGTCCCCGGGAGGGGAAAGGGACCGGCCGCAGGGAGCCACGGCGAAGGGACCAAGCGCCGGGCGCCGAGCTTGCAAAGCTGTCTGCCTCCGTGAGGCAAACTGGTACCCGACAAGGAACGCCGGGGCGAGTGAAGTAGTCCAAATCCCGGCAAATCGTGGCTAATGCGTATCCCAGCACATCGAGCACATTCGCTAAGCGAGATTGCCTGTGAGCAACCCAGCAGCAGGCGAAGTAGCTGATGTCGACCGACACCCTCATCAATGCGACTTTCCAAGCACGAAGGTGAAGGGTACGACGAAGAGCTCATCACCCTGGTCGTCGTTGACATGCATGATCCAGTCTCGCCAATCCTCAAGGGTGCGCTCGTTGGTGAAGGATTGCACCAGGCGGGTCGCATGTTCGCGCGCCTCGGCGATATCGTTTACCACGGCGCCGTGGTGATCCAGGAAAACCTTCCTTGTGTTCGAGCAGTGGAAAAACACCTGGGTCATCTTCAATCTCCTTCGAATGGAACGATTGACGGCTTGCGTCAGCGACGCGGACGTTGTCGTTTAGGCGGATGGCTCACCGGAAGCGGGGACGCCGCGAGGATCTGCAACCACATCCAGGTTGCCATGAAAGGTAAGAGGATCATCTGCTGACATCGTGATTGTCATCTTGCCGGACCGCCGAGCGGCCTAACCGCCGCACTTCGTCGCCAACAGGTCGTTGAAAGCGTTGATTTCGGAGTCGAGCACGGTCAGATTTCTTCCGCCCGCAGCGCAATTTGCTACGGCCTGCCGAAGCGTCACCGACTCATAGAACGACTCGGCGTAGGCGCTGCAAATCTTTTCCCTGTCGGCTGCCTTGGCTGCCTGGCTGCGCAACAGCTCCCAGCGTAAGCGAGAAGCATCGATGTCCTTGATCGACGTGCATTCCACTCCGGCCGCAGGAACCGTGGAAACGTTGATAGCGGCCAACGCAACGAGAATGAGTCTTCTCCTCATGATCGAACTCCACAGATCGGATCGTTGTGAGGAGAGTTACGCTCCCGCGGGCCGCCCTTCTATTGCACGCGAGTCGTTCCGAGTGCGGCTGTGGTTATCGGATCATAAACCTTGGCTTAGACAGGATTTGTTGCGGTTCTCGCGTGCGGCTACGGCGACGTGGATAATGGGCTGGGAATGCAGCCCGGCCGTGCCGAGGCTTCGCCGATCAAGCCGAAGAAGCTCGTCTTCAATTCGGCCCGGACCCGGTGCAAGAACGGTTTCTCCTTGTCATCCCCTATGGTGATCGTCGCGGTCAAACCGGATACCAGCGGGACGCCGGGCGGCACCTTGTCGATTGCAATCCGCACCGGCACACGCTGCGCCAGGCGCACCCAGGTGTAGACGGGATCGACGTTGGGCAGCCCTTGCGTGGAGGCGGCTGCGTTGGACACGCTGATTCCCCGCGTCACCGTGGCGATATGGCCCGTGATCGGCGCCGAGTAGCCCATCAATTTCGCCTCGGCGCGATCACCCTCGCACAGCCGTGCCAGTTTGGTTTCCTCGAAGTAACCGTCGATCCAATAGCTGTCCGCGTCGATGATCGAGACGTTGGTGGCGCCTTGATGTGCGTAATCTCCCTCGCGCAGCAAGAGATTGGTGACGATTCCATTTACCGGACTGCGCACCTCGGTGCGCCGCAGGTTGATCTCCGCCTGTGCCACCTGCTCTTGCGCCGCCTCAACGGCCGCTTTCGCCTGCAGCGCATTACCCTCATAAAGTTGCTTCTGTTCAACGGAAGTCGACAACTCGGACAAGCGGTTCCGTCGCTCGGCCTGCAATTCCTTTACGTTCAGATCGGCGATCTTTTGCTGCAGGGCCGCCTTGTGCGCACGGAGCGCCACCTCGAAATCGAAGCGATCGATCACGTACAAGACGTCGCCCTTGTGGACGACCTGGTTGTCGACAACGCGCAACTCAGTGATTTGACCGGAAATCTGCGGCGCCACACTTGCAACATGCACTCGCACGCGTCCATTCCGCGTCCAGGGCCCGGCGTTGTACTGGTCCCAGGTCACGAGCGCGACCGCCACCGCAACGACTGCGATTCCGGCCGTCGCCACCCTGCGCAGTACAAATCGCGCGGTTCGCAGGGCGCCGCCTCGCCGCAGTACCCTGGGCTTGAGCGAGGACGGGACGATCGGCCGGTCGCCCGAGTCGCTTTCCGGCGGTCTCCGCGCAACGTCGTCGACCTCGCCGGCCTGGCGAGCCGATGCGTCATCGAAACTTGGCGACGAGCGCGTCACCGTTGCCTGCATCCTGTCTTGTTGAACAGCCTCATTATGAACGGCCGCATCCATGGTCACCTCCTCTAGAACAACAGCATCAATAAGCCGAGAATAGTCACGCCGAGACTCAGCTCCGCAATTGAGGCGTGGCTGAACATCTTGGCAAAGCCAACGAGCAGCAGAAGTGGCCGCAGGACGATGATGATGACAAGGGTCACCACCAAATAGATCACAAACGGCGCGAACAGAACGCCTCCGATCACCAACTCTGGAAAAGTGTGTGCCATCAGGCTGCCTTTCGGGGACAAACAACGCTGCTGCCCTGTTCAAGAATGTTACTGGTCAGGAGAAGGCGCGCGGCAATATCTGCCTCGGCCGAGTCTTTCCGTGGCGCCTGATCGCGAAACCGAGGTGCAATCGCGCGCAAGCTGGCCACGTCTCGCTTGACGATCGCCGTGCGTGCTTCGTCCGCCAATGACGCAAGTGGCCCATCGGCAAACTGCATCAGCTCCGCGCTGCAAAGCCGCAGCATTGCCGATTGGTCGAAGCAGGAGAGCATCTCCGCGAGAGCGCGACTATCCTGCGCCCCGCCAGCAGCAAGAAATTGCTCGATTTGCGATGCGTGCCTGAAAATTGCTTCCTCCGGCGCTTCTCGATTCGAGGAGCCAGGTTCCTGCAACTCGCTGCGAGCCTCCGCCACCAGCCGCATCCTGCGTTTGTCGTCGGAGACGGGCGGAATTAGCGTCTGGGCCGCCAGGAGGAGTGCCGCTCCCGCGATGATGAAGACAGAGGTGAAGAGAAAAGCCTGCGGATTGTAGGTCTGCGGGTTACTCGGCGCCAGCATGAGCATGGAAAAACTCAGATTGGCGCGGCCCAGCCCTGACCAAAGAGGATTTTTGGAGGTGATCAGAAGTGCGGAGCCGACCACAACAGGACCAAGACCGATGGCCAGCAGAGGAAAGGCGTCAGCGCCGTCGAGGATAACGAACTCGAGTACGCCGGTCAGGACAGTTGTGATCGGCGCGGCGACAAGCGCCAGAACGGTGAAGCCCCGCGGATTCGGAGTTGTCGCCCCCAATGCGGCGATCAGCGCCACGAAAGACAGCGAAGTACTCGCCGCAGGCCACCCGGCCCAAATATAGAACGTCGAGGCGACTGCAAGCCATACGGCGGCACGGACACCACTTTGGGCCGCCGTTCTCCAGGATCGATACAAGGGCGCTCGCCAGCTCCGCAGTGGCCATCTCGCCGACCTCAGGGCTGACAGATCCTCGCGAACCACTTCATCCCGGCGCTGCAATTCTCTGGCTGCCCATGACGAAGCTTCACCCGTGGAATCACTCTTGGTCCGTACAGCCTGCAGCTCCGCGACCAGCGCGACCGCAGCGCTGCGGGCGGCAGCGCTCCTGGCGGAGCCACTGCTCGACTCCGAGGCCAGGCTTGAAATCTCTGATCGGAGCCCCACAGTTTCCCGCAGTAACGTCAAGAATGTCAGCTTGCCCGGTTCGCCGCGGGAGCGTGCTCCTGCATACTCCCGAACGCGGCGATGAATCGCCGTCAGCTGTACGAGCAGCCGCGGTTGGCGGTCGGGAGCAAACATCAAGCTATTGACCACTGCCATCGACAGTATGCCGACCGTAATAGCGGCGCCGCGCGCCATACCGAATTCAAAAACACGCTGTGGGTTGTCGATCTGCTGTGTCGCAATCAGTGCCACCGTGTAGCCGGACAGCACCGCTGCATAGGCCTGGTAGCCGTCCAGGAGCTTCGCCGCAAAGACGCAAATGCCGAGCCACACAGCGAACGCCGCCAACACGAGATCTCTCGTCTGGGAGAAGAAACCGGTGATCGCGATTGATGCTGCTACGCCCACAACTGTGGCAAGCAATCGAAATCCCGCCTTGTCCAGCGCCTGACCGCGGGTGGGTTCGGCAAGAACCCCGACGGTAAGCGCCGCCGTCGTCGGAGATTCAAGCTGCAACCAGAAGCTAATGAATAGCGCCAGCACCGTGGCCAGCCAAATGCGAATAGCGAAGCTCCATGAAGCGACAGGAATCTTCGCTACAGTGATTGGCTGCCTTGCTGTTGTTGCAAGCACGTTGAGTCCCTTACCAAATTGCAGATGCATTGCCACTCGTGCTCGGGCTTAGTTCTCGTGTCCCGACACATCGATGGCGGCGACGAAGCAGTATCCACGTCCGGGGATGTTAACGATGAACCGATGCCCGTCCCGGCCGTCACGCAGCGCGCGACGCAGCGCGGACATATGGACCGTGAGGTTGGCTGGCTCGACGAAAACATTGGGCCAGACGCGGGCCATCAAATCCCGCTTGCTGACTAACTCGCCTCGGCGTTCAATCAAAGCGATCAAGATTTCCAGCGCCCGGCTTCCGAGAGGCACAGGCCTGTCGCCTTCTCGCAGGAGAAATTGCGTCGGAAGCAGGCAGAACGGTCCGAACGAAACTTTGGTTGGAGCCGATCCAGTCCCCTTCTCGGAGAACTGCCTATCTGCATTGGGACCTTGAATGGGAAGTCTCGCGTCAACTCCCGGTTCAGGGCGGAATTGCGCTAAGCGCCCGAAGGCTGCAGTCGATCCTGATGCGCGCATTATGACCTCGCGTGCTCTGGGGTAATTCCCGCAAAGATGCTCGTAAGGCGCAATTTGATGGTTTGGGGTCTCACCGGCTATTGCACGCGGGTGGCGCTCAAGGTCAGATTTGGCTGCGTTAGCTAAACCTAAATTTACAGATCGCGGTGCCTTGCCGGGACCAGGGGCTCAACGGCCCGGCCCGCTCCAGCCGTGCGCGTGACGTATTTAGGAACGCTGCGGCGCGTCGGGTACGAGCTTGAGCCTGACGGCCATTCGGCCGAGCTCAGGGAGCGAACCGGCCTGCATCTTCTGCATCGCCCTGCTGCGATGCACCTTCACCGTAGCCTCGGCGATCCCGATATCGTGGGCTATTTGTTTGCTCAGGCGCCCGCAGGCGACCTGAATCACGATCTCGCGCTCCCTGGGGCTTAGTGACCCGAAGCGCGCCTTAAGAGCGGCCAGATCCCTGTCATTTTCCCGCCGTGCAAGATCGCGAGAGAGGCCGAGTTGGATGGCGTCGAGCAGGTCCTGATCGCGGAACGGCTTGGTCAGGAACTCGATCGCGCCCCTTTTCATCGCCTGCACGGACATCGGTATGTCGCCGTGTCCTGTGATGAAGATGATCGGGATTTCCTTGTTTGACGCAGCGAGTTCGTGCTGAAGATCGAGGCCGCTTTGGCCGGGCATCCTGATGTCGAGCACCAGGCAGGTGGGGCAATCCGGCGGATCGGACTTGAGAAACTCGGAAATGGACGCAAATAGCTGAACATTGATGCCAAGCGATCGCAGCAGGCGTCCAACCGACGCGCGGATGTCCGGATCGTCGTCGATGACCATCACGATGGGGGTTGCGTCCGACATCGTTGCTACTCGGGAGAGATTGCGAAAATCAGCCTGTATCCTAGTTTGCAGGCTTAGCAAGACGATGCATTTCTATTCTTAATCCTGGAACCTGAATAGCCCCCTGGGTTGGGTACGGGGGTACACCAAAGTTTACGCACGCTGGCACCGCTGGCCCCCAATCAGACGGGTTGGTCGACTGGTGGCTGAAGTTCCATCATGGCCTGCCCGACAGCGACAAGTGACGCTTGCCATCAGCTCAGGCACTCAACTCGCGTTCAGCCTCAGCTACCGATCGTGTCAAGGCTTTGGCTGCATCATCGCGCGAAGCCTTCTCGGCTCGCCGCTCGTAGTCGTCTGCAAGCGCCTTGAGCTGACCCGCAATCGCCCGGTCGGTCATGGTTTGGGCGGTAGAGAACAAAGTCTGCGCCGTCTTCAAATACTGCTTGCCTCGTTGCGAGATCTGAAAGGTCATGACGCCCTCGCGTGGTTCTCTGGCAGCTGATCGACGGGGATTTGGAGCCAATTCAACCAATTGCGGTCACTCTGGCGGCGAGCCCTTAAGCGATTAACGCACTTCCTGGAACAAAGCGGGGTCCGCCATGAGTAGTGCCGGACCAGGCCAAATTTGCCGTCGCAAACCGCGCATCGCGCAGTCTTGCCAGGACTTTCGGAGCTGTGGGGCATTGTTGCCTCCTCTTGCTGCTTGTTGCTCACGTTATGAACGTGGGGACTTTCGATGCATGCAGCTAAGACGATCGCAATCATCGGCTCAATTAAGCGCAGGTTGACGTCGGGCGTCGAAAGGGCGCATGGAGATGATACGAAGGCTTATCGCGCCCGCCACGTGGTGCCAGGGATCGTTGGGCGATGATGCATTGCCTGCGTTTTTGTCGTGCTCAAAGCCGAGACATGCCGCCTCGGCGAGGAAGCGGCGATTCGACATAAGCCAAAGTTTACGGGGCACCGGCATCGCAGCGGTGGCATTCTCCCTCATAACGTGCAATTCCAGCAGAGCGTCGGCGCAGGCTGCCCGCGCGACGGGTCCAGCGAATGGCCACAGGCGGCATGATGAAAAAGTTACTGGTTTCGATCGTCGATGATGACCGGTTCTTTCGTGAGTCCATGTGCAGGCTGATGAGATCGCTGGGCTACACCGCCGACATTTTCGCGTCTGCAGCCGATTTTCTCGCCTCCCCGCGGTTTGCCGAAACCGCCTGCCTGATCACCGACGTCCATATGCCTGCCATGACCGGATACGAACTTCACCGGCGGCTCGTCGATATTGGTCAGGCGATTCCGACAATCCTCGTGACCGGCTTCCCCAACGAGATCGATCGGGCCCGCGCATTAAACGATGGGGTCGTGTGCTACCTGCGCAAACCGGTCGATGAACAGGAACTGACACGGTGTCTTCGTGCAGCTCTCACGCCCTGAGGAACGCGTGAGGAAGGTTCATGAACTCACTTCCGCGCCGGGCAAGGTGAACTGAAACACAGCGCCGCGAGGCTCGTTCGCCTCCGCCCCCAGCCGGCCGCCATGGGCTTCGATGATCGATCGGCAGATCGACAGCCCCATCCCGGTTCCGCTGGACTTCGTGGTGTAGAACGCCTCGAAAACGCGCTCCAGATTCGCCGGGTCAATGCCTGGCCCGGAATCGTGCACGGCAACGAGGACGCCTGTGTGATCTTGCCCGGTGCTGATCAATAGCTCGCGCGTCCCCGGTTCAACCGAGCCCATTGCTTCAACCGCGTTCAGGATCAGGTTCAGGACGACCTGTTGCAATTGGACGCGATCACCGTGAACGGGAGACAGTCCGTCCGCAAGCTTGGTCTGAACCGAAACGCCCTTCTTGTTGATTGCACTTCGTGCCAACACAAGGACCTCATTGATCGCCCCGTTGAGATCAAAGTGATCCTTTCGTAGCGGCGCCTTCTTTATCTGATCACGGATTCGGCCGACGATGTCTCCGGCTCGATCGGCATCGCCCACGACGCAGTCGAGCGCCTCCCTGGCCTCACCTAACTCAGGCGGTTGCCTTTCGAGAAAATTCAGAGCTGCACGCGCGTTGTTGCGGGCGCTGGCGATCGGTTGCGTGATTTCGTGAGACAGCGAGGCAGCCAACTCTCCCATCATGCTCACGCGATTCATATGAGCGAAATCCGACTCTAAAACCGCGACAGCCAAGCGGATGTACAAAGTCATTGTTTCCGAGAGCAAGACAATAAGAACGGACGTCGCCGTGACAACCGCGTACACACGGCTCGCATAGAAACCGAGAGTAAATCTGCCGCCAGCAAGGGTCTGGATAATGATGTCCAGCGACCAAGCACACATTGCGACCATGAGCCATAAATCGAGAACCGATCGTTTCCGAAACCACAGCATGAGGAGGGCGATAGTGCTCAGCAGCAACACGAGCCCACTGACATACGCTGCGACGGGAGTCTGTCGGGTTCTATCCAGGAAGAGCTTTGGTAGATGCTGCTCGCCAGCGGTGGCGATCCAGGTCAATCCGAGGGCGAGAACGATCGTTACGGCGACACTCGTCGCGATGACTTTTCGCATCGAGCTGTGTGACACGCTGGCCTCAGGCGCTTGATCCTTCAACACCACGTAGTAGATGACCGCGATAGGGAAGCCGGAATGCCAGAATTCGTAAAGCCACCCGGTGGTCTGCAAACCAGCACCAAGGAAGCCTGTCGGCGTAAACGCGCCCGGAAAGGTAAGGAGCTGCGCAATGTCAAGCAGAGCAGTGAAGAGGTAGCCGATCGCCAGGACAAGGAGCGCGCGCGAGCCGACAATCACAAACTGGCAAATCAGAAGCATCGATGTAATAAGATCATTTACGAAAATGATTGTCTGTGAGATTGGAACGAACGCGGGAATTTCTGGCAGTTGCACACTTGCGAACGGGGCTATAATGGCGGCGGAAGCCAGGAGCACAAGGGCGGTGGCGAACGCACTTTGACGCGCTGCTTGGCCAGCAGGCAGGTTCACGAGGACGATGGCGTTTCGCTCGGCCGCTTGCTCTGTGTGCATTAAGTCAGGCATACTAGGCGCCGGGCAGAGTGAACTGGAACGCGGCGCCGCGCGGCTCGTTCGCATCTGCCCACAGCCGACCCCCATGGGCTTCGATGATCGACCGGCAGATCGACAGCCCCATCCCGGTTCCGGTGGACTTCGTGGTGTAGAATGGCTCGAAAACGCGCTCCCGATGCGTGGGATTGATGCCCGGCCCGGAATCGCGGACGGCGACGAGGACGCCGAGGTGGTCCAGCGTGGTGCTGATCAGCAGCTCTCGCGTCCCCGCCTCGACCGAGCCCATTGCCTCAGCCGCGTTCAAAACCAGGTTAAGCAAGACCTGTTGCAACTGAATGCGATCTCCCAGAACCGGATGCAGTCCATCCGACAGCCGGGTCTGGACCGAAACGCCGTTCCGGTTGGTCGCGCTTCGCGCCAATACTATCACCTCATTGATTGCCGCATTTAGATCGAAACGCTCTTTTCGCGGCGGCGCTTTTTTGATGTGATCGCGGATGCGGTCGATGATATCCCGGGCTCGGTCAGTATCGCCGACGACGCAGGCGAGCGCCTCCCTGACCTCGCCCAGATCCGGCGGCTGCATCTTCATGAAATTCTGGGCCGCGCGAGCGTTGTTGCGCGCGCTGGCGATCGGCTGCGCGATTTCGTGCGACAGCGAAGCGGCCAATTCTCCCATGACGCTCACACGGTTCATGTGGGCGAAGTCCGACTGCATCTGCTGCAATCGCGCCAGCGCGTGGGTTCGATCCTCGATGTCGGTCAGCAGAACGTACCAGCGGACAATCCGGCCAGTGTCGTCGCGAACGGGGATGCCGCGGTTGTCGAACCACCGATACTCGCCGTCGAAGCGACGCAGGCGCTGTTCGATCCGGTAGGGAATCCCAGAAGCGATCGATTTCGTAAATACTTCGGCGACGTGGGGAAGATCCTCGTGATGGACCGTGCCATTTGTGCCCCAGTTCCTCAGCTCCTCCAGCGACTGGCCGCAATACTCCAGGATCTGGCGATTGACCGCTTCGACCTCACCGTTCGGGGCCAAAACTCCAACGAGACCCGGTATTCCGTCGATAGCCGAGCGCAAACGCAGCTCACTTTCGCGCAGCGCCTCCTGCGCGCGAATGACCTCCGTCGCATCCGTACCGACGCCGCGATAGCCGAGGAATCCGCCATCGGCGTCAAACACGGGCTTGCCATTGGCCCTTACATACATCGGCGAACCATCGAAGCCAGCGGCGAGATAGACGAAGTCGCGGAACGGCTCGTGCGAATCCATCTTGGCCTGGATTACCCGCCACTTCTCCGGTTCGGTTTCAAGGTCGAGGGCACGCTCCCAAGCAGCGGTGCCAAGCCGAGCCGAAGGGCTGGAGCCAAATGCATTCGGGGTCAGCATCGTCAATTTGTGGTCTGGTCCCATCTCCCAAAGCCAGTCGGACGCGGCCTCGGCGAAGTCGCGGAACCTCTCCTCGCTCGCGCGTAATGCGTTCTCGGCGCGTTTGCGCTCGGTTAAATCGACAACGAACGCGATGCCTTTTTCGCGCGTTTCCTCGAAGGCCGTATAGCCAATCAGCACGGGCGCACGGCTGCCGTCCTTTCGAAAGTACTCCTTCTCGAAAGGTTGCGCCACGCCAGTCGTCAACAACTCTTCGAGCGCGCGCGCAGTGCGGTCGCGCCATTCGGGCGGAGTCAGTTCGTTCCAACGCACGTCGCCCGAAATGAAGTCGTCACGATCAAAACCCAAGATATGAAGAAACGCGTCGTTGGCCTCAAAAATCCGACCTTCGGCATCGGCAACGATGATCCCAATGATGTTGGCGTCGACGAGACGCCGGATCTTGCCCTCACGATCTGCAAGATCGCGGTAAAGCTGTGTGTTCTCGAGCGAGATCGCCGCCTGCGATGCGAGCACCTTCAACATGGCTACCCGGTCCGCAGTAAAAACGTGCGGCGTCAAGTTGTTTTCGAGGTAAAGAATGCCGATGAGCTTTCCCTGATTGATCAATGGCAAACAGAGAACGGAGTGAACGCGATACTTCACGATGTAAGGATCGTCGGAAAACGAACTCCTTGAGAAGGCGTCACCGAAAACAACGGGCTCTCGTGCGCGTATCGAATAACGAATGAGTGAATCGGGCAGTGCTACTGGATCGCGCACGGGATGCTCCCGCACTTGTACAGCGATCTCATTTCCACGTACGACTGCCTCCGCGGAAGTTCGCAATTCCTCACCCCGTAGGGCAACCAGGACGGCGCGCTCGGCGCCGGCGTGCTCGATGGCCGCCCGCATGAACCTGTCGATCAACTTGTCCACGATTATCTCGCCTGACAGCGCTTGCGAGACTTCGACGATCGCTGCGAGATCGAGATGTTCGACGGGAGCTTCAATCGTGCCCATTACAGCGGCCGCACGCTCACCTTGCCTTAGCCACGGGTGGAGTCCTTCGAGCTGCCGTACTTTTCCATCAGCGCCCCAACGTAGGTAGCCGTCCCTCGCGTTCTCGAGATACAGATCTGCGACTTCGCCGAACCCGCGCGCGTCATAAAAACGAGCAGCCAGCTCGTAGGCGAGCGCTTCGTTGTGGACAAGGTCGTTTGCCCTTGCCGAGGCGATTGCGCGCTCGTAGAGGTCCATAGCCTTGAGCGGGTCTCCCTCGATACGAGCAATCTCGGCCCCGACTAGCGCTGCGCGGTCCTCGAAATTCTGCGGACAATTCGTCGCCAAAGCCCGAACGTGTCGCTCGTGAATCACAAGTCCGTCTCGAACCGTGGCGTACGGCTGCGGGCCCAAGGGCTCGCAGCAGGCCGCGTGAGCCAGCGCGGCATAGAAGTGATATTCCTCCTCCTCCAGCATGAAGAGTGACAGCGACGGGGAAGTCGCATACCATGTCGCCACCTTGTCGGCGGCGTCAATCGCAGACGTGTAATCGCCAGCGAAGAAGCGCGCCTGAAGCTTTCGGAGCCAGTAATAACATTCAAGGAAGGCCCGGACGGGCTGATTTGTCGCGCGCTCCTCGAAATCGCGCTCGGCGAACCGGCCATCGTCGAGGGAGCCGAACTTCTCGGTCTTTCCGCGCAACATCCGAACGAGCGCAAGCGGCGCAGAGATCCTGTCCAGAAAGAAGCCGAAGGGACGCAAGAACTCCAATGCTTCGTCGGCCTCATTTTCGATCTGATCAAGCGGGCGACCCGATGCAAGAAGAATAGAAGTCAGGGTTCGGGAAGCGAGTGCGAAAATTGTCGGGTCGGCATGCTCTTTCGCCACCTGGATGGCGCGACGGGCCGGATCGATCCCTTCGATGACCGGTCGTGTCCACGGGATGATAGACGCGAAGCCGAAATACGTGCCGGCCCCGAGGTGAATCCATCTGCGGCGTTCGAGGAGATCGCACGCCATCTTTCCGAATCGATGACCCTTCTCGTGGTGACCGTAGCGAGCACTGGCTATCAGGGCCAGTGATTGATAATTCCCCGGAGCCGTATCGCTGTTGCCAAGCTGTATATTGAGACTGGCAGCCCTGCAGACGCTGAGTGCGGCCAGATTACCGTCAGTATACAGGGCTGGTATCATCAGGTCGGCCAGCAGGTCCATGGTCGCCCGCGCCCCTGGATCGCGCATCAGCGGCATCTCAACGAGACTCTCGATCGTGCGATCACCGAGCAGCGACCAGACGCGCTCGTACTCACCGCGCGCCACCACCTCGCTGGGATGCGCTGGCCAATCGATGCCCACGTGTCGCAAGCATTCCAGCGCCACCGTAATCGCGCGCTCACCCTGCCCGAGCATCGTGTACAGGCCCAAGCGTCGGCGCGCCACCAAGCATTGTTGGATCGTGCCGATGGCGCGCGCTGCGAGCGCTGCCAGCCGCTCCTCGGCGGCCCACAACGCACCCGTACCCGCTTCACAGCCAGCCGTGTGGAGTTCCAGCTCGAAGGCCAGTTCCTGCCGGCGGTCCCACGCGTCTGCCGGCAACAGTGAGGTGCCGGTAACGAAATAGGTGAGCGCGGAGACATGGGCCGACGACGCTTCGGCGCGCATACCAGCCGCCAGGTTCAGCTCTGCAAGCTGCTCGCGTTCCTCCTGTGACGTGATCAACGGCACGGCGCGGTTGAGCTGGTTGACGATCTCGAAAATCGCTTCGTCGCGCTTTTCCGGAGACGTCTCCGTCACGAGCCGACGGCCAATCCTTAAATGCGCCTCGGCGCGCGATGTTTCCGTATTTAGTGCGTAAGCCGCCTCCTGCACCCGGTCATGAACGAACTTGTAGGAGCGCCCGACACGGTCGATCAATTGCTGATGCAGGCCGTCCACCAAGGCGGTGTGCACCTGATCCTCGGGCAAATCAAGAACGAGCGAGAGCATCGCGACGTCGGCGACATTGCCGAGGCAGGCGAACTGTCGCAACGCGGCTTGTGTCTCGATGGGTAACCGCGTCAACTTGCCAGTCAGAAGCTCCACGACGTTGTCTGTGTATCTTTTGGCCTGGATGCCCGCCATATCCCAGGACCACCGCCCCCGCTCGTGATCGAAGCCCAGCAGGCCTTCATCGCCGAGCAGGTGCAGAAACTGGATCACGAACAGCGGATTGCCGTCCGTCTTCGCGTGCACCAAAGCTGCGAGCGGGTCGACCTGCCCTGCATCGCGGCGGAGCGTGTCCGCAACAAGATTTCTGACGTCAGTGATCGTCAATGGCGCCAGCTTGACATCCTGCACCCTTCCGATTGCGCGCATTGCATCCAGCTTGCGCATGAGCGGATGAGCTGCCGTGACCTCGTTGTCGCGGAAGGCGCCGATGAGGAGGAGATTGCGAAAATCGGACCGCCCGACCAAGTCTTCCAAAAAGTCGAGCGTCGCCGCATCGAGCCATTGCAAGTCATCCAAGAACAGCGCCAGGGGGTGTTCCGCGCGAGCAAAGACGCCGATCAACTGCCGAAGCACCATCTGGAAGCGCCGTTGCGCGTCCTGCGGCTGCAGCTCAACGACCGGTGGCGGCTCCCCAATGAGAGGCTTCAGTTCAGGAACGAGATCTACCATCAGTCCAGCGTTGGATGCCAGCGCCTCCCGCAAGGCGTCGCGCCACGGCGCAAGGTCGATATCGCTCTTGCCGAGCAGCGGCCGCACCAGGCTCCGAAGCGCCTGTGCGAGCGTCGCGTAGGGAATATCGCGTTTAAGCTGATCGAATTTGCCGGAAGCAAACAGGCCACGCGGTGGCACCAGCACCGGCTGCAACTCGTTGACAACCGACGATTTTCCAATGCCGGAATAGCCGTAAATGAGAACTAGTTCCGCGGCACCACCATTCACGACGCGATCGAAGGCCAAGAGCAAGGTCTCAATCTCGCGTCGCCGCCCGTAGAGTTTCTCCGGAATCACGAGCCGGTCGGGCGTGTCGCGTTCGCCGAGCGGAAGATCGTCGATCCGGCCTTGCGCTATCCATTCGCGCTGGCAGCTGCGAAGATCGATTTCGAGTCCAGCCGCCGTCTGATAGCGGTCTTCAGCCCTCTTCGCGAGCAGCTTCATGACGATCGCCGAGATCGCGCGGGGAATCTCTTTCTGCCGCTCTCCGGGCGGCGCCGGCGACCTGGCGAGATGGCAGTGCACCCACTCCATCGGCTCAGTAGCGGTGAACGGCAAAGCACCAGTGAGCATTTCGTAGAAGGTGACGCCAAGCGCGTAAAGATCGCTGCGGGAATCGATGGACCTGTTCATGCGTCCGGTCTGCTCGGGGGCCATGTAAGCGAGCGTACCGGCGATTGTCTCGGGAGGATGAGGCGACTGACGCTCGCGCGCGAAGCGCGAGGCGATGCCGAACCCGGTCAACCGCACTTCGCCGGTTGTATCGTTGAGCAAGATGTTGGCCGGCTTGATGTCTTTGTGGACGAGCCCACGCTGGTGGAGCCTGCCAAGAGCGAACGAAATAGCGATGGCGAGACCCAAGAATCGTCCCGTCTCTATCGGAACGCCGAGCAGCCGATCGATCGGCTCACCGCCCTCGTCTTCCAGCACCAACATGGTTCGGCCGGCGTCGCGTACGAGGTCTAGCGGGCGCACTGCCCACGCCCTGTCGAGTTCGTCCTTTAATTCGTATTCGCGCGCGAGGCGATCGAGGCTTGCACGGGACGGGTGCTCGGCGGCAGGCGCAACGAGCAGCACGGCGCGTCGCTTGCCTTCATCGTCCACGCGCCAGCCACGGCGAAAGCTGCGTTCGCCATCCTCCCACAGCGCCTGAGGTTTGCCGTCCGCGTACTCAACGTTCGGCGAATGCGGGACCATTTGTGAGCCTCGGGCATTCGAACTTGAAATTGAGCTCGACTAGCCAAGCTCTACTTGCGCCTTCTGCGCGGCCTCCTTCTGGCCCGCCAGAAATCGTACCCGATCGGCCAGGAAATGCCAGCCAGCTCGCTTCTCGTTAGCAGCAATTTGGCACGATTTGCCGGGCTTCACTGGCGCTGGGAACGCATGCGGGCCAATTAGAAGTCCATCGCGGGCAAGACATCCCCCTGTGAAGAGCACCGAAAGGACTATACAGCCATGGCAACTCATACCCTTACAACGCCAAAGCAGAACCAGACCGTCGAAGACAAGATCCAGCATCTGCGGCAGCTTTACGCCGACGCCCCGGAGTTTGCGCAAACAGCGCTCGAGAACACCCTCAAGGACCTGGCGGTGACGGCGTCGCAGCCGCGATCGCGGATGGAAAGCGCCGGCCGGACCGGCGTGCGTCAGGGCACGGTCTCGGAGTTGACCGTGATTGCCCCGCTTGCACGTGGGGGCGCCGAGCGATTGCGCGCCTTGCTGCAGCTGCGGAACGGCAACTTCGACGACACGGACCGGGTCGGTACCGTCCACGACATGCGTTTCGTTTTTCTGGACAACGACACCAAGCTGCTCTTCGCCACTGCCTATGACGGCGATTGGGACGTCTACATCGAGGACTTCGTCGCGAAGATTCCCAACGAAATGGATGTCCTCTTTTCGTGCTGGGAAGGCTGGCCGGGCATTCACAACCCGAAGGTCAAGGACTTCATCGCCAACCATCAGATCACGGCAGAGGGCTGGTACGTCGCCCATCCCGATCTGACGGTACGGGACGTCCAGCGCGTGAAGCGCGTCGGCAAGGCCGCCGAGGAATTCCTCGACAAGATCGCATAGCCGACGCTCGGCGTTTGTTCGGGGTCCGGTTCGGAATGAATCCGGACCCCCGGAAAGGATGATCGCATGTTGTCCATCGAGGAACCTGCCGGCGAGACGCTTGCGACGCGCTCGCCGGCACTCGAAACGAGCGACATACAAGCAACCGTCCTGCGCCCGCGTCCCAAGCCGTATTGCGGAGAATACGTCATTCTCCGCATTGGCAACGCCGGGCAAGCACGGGAGATGCTGCGTCGGATCCTGCCTCACGTCGCACCGGCCGACGAATGGTGGGTGCCATCCCTGCCCGGCTGGTTGGGAATTGCGTTCACCTTCGAAGGGTTAAAGGCGTTGGGCCTGCCGCAGGCTTCCCTGGACAGTTTTCCGATCGAATTCCGACAGGGCATGGCGGCACGCGCCGAGACCCTGAATGATTTTGGTGCCAATGCGCCGGCCAACTGGGAGCATCCGTTCGGCACACCGGACGCGCACGTTGCTCTGGCGGTATACGCCAAAAGCAACGAGGATCTGCAAAAGGTCCTGGACCTTGCGCGCAAGAGCCATCACGACCTCCAGCAAATTTCGGTCGTGTACCGTATGCAGTTCGGCGAATTGCCGGATGGTCGGAACCCGTTCGGCTTCAAGGACGGGCTGCACAATCCTCACGTCGAAGGAAGCGGTCCAGCGGGAGACGGCACAGCAGCGTCGACCAAGCCCGGCGAGTTCGTCATGGGCTATCCCGACGAGCGCAGTGAAACCGCCGTTGCGCCAATTCCCGAGGAGCTGCGCCGCAACGGCACTTTCGTCGCGATCCGCAAATTCCACATGGATGTGGCCGCGTTTCGCCGATACCTGCGGGCGCAAGCGTCGTCGCCGGAGGAAGAGGAACTGATTGCCGCGAAAATGGTAGGCCGGTGGCGCAGCGGCGCGCCCCTGGTGCTGGCGCCGGACCGCGACGATCCCGCCTTGGGCTCGGACGGGAAGCGCAACAACGATTTCGGCTACGCGGACGATAAGAAGGGGCTGAAGTGCCCGTTCAGCGCGCATATTCGTCGCGTCAATCCGCGCGACGCCCTGAACGACGACGTTGTCGCCGTCAATCTCCACCATTTCCTGCGCCGCGGCACTAACTACGGGCCACCCTTGCCGGAGGGCGTGCTCGAGGATGACGGCGCCGAGCGCGGTGGCGTCTTCCTGCTGATCGGCGCGCATTTGCATCGGCAGTTCGAGTTTATCCAGTCGCAATGGGTGACCGACGGCAATTTCATCAGCCACGGGACCGAGCAGGATCCGCTCATCGGCAACAACGATGGCGACGGCGTCTTCACCATCCCCCGAACTCCGGTCCGGCGGCGCCTTCACGGGCTGCCGCGCTTCGTCACCGTCCGCGGCGGCGAATATTGCTTCATGCCGGGACTGCGCGCGTTGCGGTGGATCGCAAACTTGGGCCAATGAAGGAGGCTGACGATGTCAGATCACGTTGATGGTCCGCGGTCGATTGGCGATCCCGCGGCCGACATCACCGACCTCTTCGCGTTTGTCAGTCCGGCAAACCCGGCGCGCACCGTCCTCGCCATGGACGTTTTCCCTTCGGCCGGCGAAGACGCGATGTTCTCAAACATCATCGACTACGCAATCGCCGTTCGCCGCGTGAGCGTTGCAGGCGTCGGAAACGCCGCGAAATTTCAACCGGAAGACGATGAGATCCGCTTTAGTTGCCGGTTCGAGACGCTCAAGCGCGACACTGCCGGGAAAGCAATCCAGTGCGGCGTTTGCCAACTGCCTGACGGTCGCGAGCTGTTGCTCACTGTAAACGAAGAGAAAGGGACGTCGACGTCGGAGGGCGATGTTCGCGTGTTCGCCGGGCTGCGCTCCGACCCTTTCTACCTCGCCTGGGATATCGGCATACTCAAGAAGCTTCCAAATCTGCTGCAACACACCAATGTGCTCAGCATAGTCGTCGAGTTCGACACTCGCCGCGTGCTCGATCTCGCGAAAGGTTCATTGTTCGGCGCTGTTGCCGAGACCGTTCCTCCCCAGAAGCGGGGCCTCCTCGGTCCCGCAATCTCCCGCATCGACTGGGTCGGGCGCCCCGAGCAGACAAACATGCGCCTCAACAACCCGGCGATGTCGGAAATCAACGACTTGCGCGACCTGTGGAATCAGCAGACGCCGTTCGCTGTCTCGAAGGTGCTTCAGCCCCTGTTCCTGCAACGCCTCAAGGATAGCCACGCCACCTGGGACATGCTCGACGGCAAGCCAGATTGGACGCCGGAAGCGATTGCCGCCACCGCCAATGTCTTCCTTGACGATTTTTTGCTCTTCGACGTGGCCAAGCCGATCGACGACCGAAGCCACCTCGAGATCGAGAAGAGCACGCTGTCCGGCCACCCTTACCAGACGGGAGGAGGACGCACGGTCGACGCCAATTCGATCGACATCCTGCTTACCTGGCTGGTCAACAAGGATCGCGAATTCCTACTGGGCGGTTCGACCGGGGCGACGAAGCCCGGCATGAAAGTGTTTCCATATTTCGCGACGCCGAACACGGAACTACAGACCGTTGCCGAGTCCGTGGAACTCGCGGCGGCGCCCGACGACGTGTGGTCGTTAATCGGGCAGTTCGGCGGAGCTTGGCATCCCCTGACCGCACGAATCGAAATGACCGGCGCGGGCATCGGTCAGCTCCGTACCATCCTAACGATCGACGGAAGGCGAATTGTCGAACGGCTCGAGGCAATCGACGACGCGAAACGGTTCTTCCGCTACACGAACATCGCCGGAATGGCAGTCTCCCACTACACAGGCACACTCGAGGTTAGGCCGAAGGGCAGCGGCTGCGTCGTCGATTGGCGTGCGCAATTCCTGGCAGCCAACAATACCGACAGGGCCATGAAAGTCATGCTGTCGACGTTGTTCAAGACCGGTCTCGACAGTCTGAAGCCGCGTTTCGGAGTCGCGAGATGACGGCATTCGCTGAGCCTGACCGGGCTGCTCCATCCGCGACCGATGGGGAGATCGCCGCGATCAATCTGGAGAGCGCGCGCCGCGGGGCATGGGCACGTTTTGCGCAAGACCCACTTCTGCCGGGCGTGGCTGAAGCGATTGTCGATACCGAGCGTCTGGTATTGCAAAATCTCGGCGATCCGGCCGCAATTGACCGCCTGGACGCACTCGCCTCGCAATTTGCCCGTGAGGACGAGTCTCTTCGCGCGCCCCTCGTCCAGGCCGAGGTCGCCTCGACGGCGCATCGCTTCGCGGACGCGCGCGGCCACCTCGCGCGTGCCGCACAGATGGGGGCGCCCCGCGCGGCGATCGAGCGCCAGGCGCTGGCAATCGATCAGGCCTGCGGCGTGAAGCCCGATGCCGTACTCGCCGCCCGCCGCGTGTTCGTCAGGGCGAGCGGCCGGCTCGAAGACCTGGTCCCTCTCGGCGCCCTGCTTGCCGACCTCGAGCGCTTCACCGAAGCTGACGCGGTCTATCGCCAAGCGTTCTCCGCGTATGACGATGTTTCGCCGTTTCCGCTGGCATGGACCTGCTTTCAGCTCGGCATGCTATGGGGAGAGCTCGTGCCCATGCCGGATCCAGACGTTGCGGCGTTCTGGTATCGGCGCGCGGTGGCTTACCTGCCGAGCTATGTGAAGGCACGTGTGCACCTGGCGGAGATCTATGCAAGCCAGGGCCGCACGGCCGATGCGGAAGCCTTGCTCTTGCCCGCGCTTTCGAGCGGCGACCCGGAAGTCCGCTGGCGTCTTGCCGATGTGCTGATTGCGCAAGGCAGGTCCGACGAGGCGGAGAAGCAGCTCGATGCCGCACGGTCTGGCTTCGATCAGCTTCTTGAGAGGCATCTGCTCGCCTTCGCGGACCATGCCGCGGAATTCTACGCCGGCAGCGGCAACGATTGCAGGCGGGCGCTCGAACTCGCGCGCACGAATGTCGCCAATCGTCCCACACGTCGCGCCATCAAGCAGGCGCATGCGATCGCGGAGCTTGCCGGCGAGGCTGTATCCGAGAGCGATCCACGCGAAGCGCCGAGCGTGGCAATATCGGCATGACGATCAGTCGCGCGCCCTCCACCCCGTTCGCCAGTGTGCACTAGCTTCGCATCGATTTGCCGTTCTTTGGAAGTCTTCATTCACGCAGTCGACTCCGCTTGTGTCATCACTCATCGCGCGATGAGGCATCAGTCGCAGATGAGTTGCGCACCGCGCAAGCACTATTGCCGCTCCACTAACTTCAGGAGGAAGCGTTGATCAAGGTTAGCGTCATCTATCCCTACGCACCCGGTACGCGGTTCGACCACGAATACTATCGCGCAAAACACCTGCCGCTGATCAAGACCAGGACGGGCGACGCCTTGAAATACTACACCATCGACAAGGGGCTCGCGGACAGAAACGGAAACTCACCGGGCGCCTATGTTGCCATGTGCCACCTGCTGTGGGACTCGCTCGCCGCGTACAAGTCGGCGTTCGGACCGCATGCCCGTCAGATCGACGCGGACATACGCAATTTCACCGACATAACGCCGATCATTCAGATCAGTGAGGTGGTGGTCGAAAACTCCGCCCGGAGCGCGGCCGGGTCGCTGTAGCGAAGCCCGGACGACTAGGACTCGCGCTCACACACGCCCGATCAGGTGGCCCCATGAAAAAAATCGTCACGCTGCTTGCCGCATCCAGCATGCCGGCGTGGGCACATGAATCGCTCGCAGCGCATGCACATCCCCACGGATTGAGCATGCTGGCGGGAAACGACGCCGTCATATGCATGCTGTTCGCGCTCGCCGTTGTCTCGCTCGCCTTTTGGAGATTCGGGCGGGTACGCTGAACGCAAGAAAGACCTGAGGAGGTCGACGTGTTCAAGAAGCTGCTCATCGCGATCGTCGCATTCGGATGCCTCGGGCTTGCAGGATTTGCTGCGCTGGCGTGGCGACCGGCGATCGTACCGGTGGCGCGGCCGGCTGCCAGCAGCTTCGCGCCCGAACTGATCGCCAAAGGCGAAGCACTCGCAGGCGGTGGCTATTGCGCCGCGTGCCACACCGCAAAGGGCGGCGAGAAATTCGCCGGCGGTTATGGGATGGCCACTCCGTTCGGCGCGATCTATTCGACCAACATCACGCCCGATCCGGAGACCGGCATCGGCGCCTGGTCGGAAGCGGCTTTCAGACGCGCCATGCACGAAGGCGTTTCGCGCGACGGCTCGCATCTGCTTCCGGTGTTCTCCTACGACCATTTCACAAAACTCTCCGACGATGACGTGCGCGCGCTCTACGCCTACTTCATGAGCAGAACTCCGGTTCATGCCCCACGGAAGGCGAATGGCATCCCGTTTCCGTTCAACATCCGCTACCTGCAGGCAGGATGGAAATTGCTGTTTTTCAGGCCGGGCCGCTTCAAGGCGGATGCGGAGAAGAGCGCGGAGTGGAATCGCGGCGCCTATCTCGCGCTCGGCCTGAGTCACTGCGGCGCCTGCCATACACCGCGCAACCTGCTGGGAGCCGAGATATCCGGTAACGCTTACGGCGGCGCGGTGATCGACAACTGGGTCGCGCCCCCATTGACAGCGGCAAATCCCGCGCCGGCACCGTGGACGCATGAAGAACTCTACGACTACCTGCGCACGGGCACGAGCAAGCTGCACGGAACCGCCGCCGGACCGATGTTCCCTGTCGTGCAGGGGCTCGGTGCGCTGCCAGACTCCGACATCCGCGCGCTCGCGACCTATTTTGCCGATCTCGACAAGGCGGCGGACCGGCTGCCCTACGTCTCTGGCGCAGTGAGCCTTGCGATGTCCAGCGCGGTAGCCAAGCAAGGGTTGCCCTTCGATCCCGACGCGCGGCTCTACACCGCAGCTTGCGCGTCCTGTCACTACAACGCAACCAACGCGCCGCTTGCCGCTCGGCCCGATCTTGCCCTCAACAGCGCCGCGCATCTGCCCGACCCGAGCAATCTGATCCAGGTCATCCTGCAAGGCATCGGGTCCGAAGCGGGAACGCCAGGCGTCGTCATGCCTGCTTTCGGCGGAGCACTCAGCGATGCCGACATTGCCCGCATCGTCGCGTACCTGCGGCGGACGCGCACCAGCCTGCCACCCTGGCCGGACCTCGCGGCAAGGATCGCAGAGATCCGCCGGCACAACAGCAAGGCCAATTGACCCATGGGAGACCGGACATGACCACATTTCATATCAATGGCCGCGAGGTGACGGTCGACGCCGAGGAGGATACGCCCTTGTTGTGGGTGATCCGCGACGACATCGGTCTCACCGGTACAAAGTTCGGCTGCGGAATCGGGATGTGCGGCGCCTGCACGGTCCACGTCGGCGGCCGACCCACGCGCTCGTGTATCACGCCGCTTGCCAGCGTAGCCGGCGCCGAGATCACCACCATCGAGGGTCTCGATCCCGAGGGCCGCCATCCAGTGCAGGAGGCCTGGGCCGACCTTCAGGTTCCTCAATGCGGCTACTGTCAGTCCGGCCAGATCATGCAAGCGGCCTCGCTGATCAAGGACTTTCCGTCTCCGACCAATCAGGACATCGACGCGGTCATGGCCGGGAACCTGTGCCGTTGCATGACCTATGTCCGCATTCGCGACGCTATCAAGCAGGCCGCTGCCCAGTCACGAAAGGTTGCCAGCGATGGCTAAGCCTGAGAATCAGAGTGCGCTTTCGCGCCGAATGTTTTTGATCGGCATGACCGGCACTGCCGTCACCTTCAGCTTCGCGCCGGTAAAAGTCCCGGCACAGGAGTCAACCTCCTTCGAACCCACGCTTTGGTACAGCGTCGACCGTGATGGCATCGTGACCGTGAACATCACGCGCGCCGAAATGGGCCAGCATATCGGCACGGCTATCGCGCGTATCCTCGCTGACGAGCTCGAAGTCGAATGGAGCAAGGTACGCATTTCCATGGTCGATGCCGACCCGAAATGGGGCGTCATGGTTACGGGCGGCAGCAAATCGGTGTGGCTCGATTTCCCGGTCTACAGCCGCGCAGGTGCCGCGGGCCGTATCGCCATTGTAGAGGCCGGCGCAAAGCTGCTCGGGGTGAGCTCATCGCAATGCGTGGCGCGCCAGGGCGTCGTGTTCGCTGCAAATCGATCCATCTCCTACGGAGAGATTATCAGTCGCGGGCCGCCGGTTCACAAATTCACGCCGGAAGAACTCGCGAAGCTGCCGATCAAGTCGGCCTGGACACGGCAGCTGATCGGGAAAAAGGCAGATGCGCTGGACATCCCGGCGAAGATCAACGGCACGACGCGTTACGGAATTGATGCTGCGGTCCCGGACATGGTCTATGCCCGCCCAAAGATTCCGCCGACGCGATACGGTTCGGTAGTCCGCGCCGTCGACGACTCGGCAGCGAAGCGAGTCAAAGGATATCTCGCAAGCCTGGTGCTGGAGGATTCCTCCAACACAGTGCCTGGTTGGGTCGTCGTGTGCGCAACGTCTTATCCAGCGGCGATTCGCGCCGCAGACCTTGTTAAAGTCGACTGGACCGCGGGCGATGCCGTGCAGGTGTCGGAGCAAGATATCCTCGACTACGGCTCCAAACAGATCGCCGCGCCACGCGGGGGAGCGCTCGTGGTTCACGACTCCGAGGTCGATTCGGCCTTCCGTTCAGCCGCGTCCACGCTCGAGCGGACCTATACCACCGGCAGTGTGCTCCATGCCCAGCTCGAGCCGGTCAACGCCCTCGCCTTCGAAAAAGACGGCCGCTTCGAGATTCATACCGGCAGCCAGGCCCAGAGCACGATATTGCCCGTGCTTGCTCAAGCGCTCAACCTGCCTCAGGAGCGCATTATCATGCGCACTTATCCGATGGGTGGAGCATTCGGGCGCAGGCTCAACACCGATTATGCTGTCCCCGCCGCGTTGGCCGCCAAGGTACTTGGCCAGCCGGTGAAGCTGGTGCTTACGCGTCCGGACGACATGCGCTTCGACTCATTCCGATCGCCATCGATCCAGACGCTGCGGCTGGCGTTCGATCAGCAGGGCAAAGTGACAGCGATGGATCATCATGCGTCGGCCGGCTGGCCGAGCGGCGTCTATGTGGCGCCAGCCAACATGCCGAAGACGGCTGATGGGACCCCCTACGATCCATTTGCCATCGACGGTGCCGATCACTGGTACAGCGTGGGCGCGCAGCGCGTCCGCGCTCTCTCCAACGACCTTGCCAACACCGCGTTTCGTCCCGGCTATCTGCGGGCGGTAAGCCCGGGCTGGACCAACTGGGCGGTCGAGAGCTTCATGGATGAGGCGGCGCGGATGGTTAGTGCAGACGCCGTGGCGTTCCGCATCGGATTATTGGACGGCGCCGGCCGCAACGCCGGGACGGCGCCCAATGCAACAGGCGGGGCGAGGCGTCAGGCAGCCGTGCTCAGGCGAGCGGCGGAAAAGGCCGGATGGGGTGCCCCCATGCCGGCGGGCACCGGACTTGGCGTCGCCACCACCTTCGGTCAGGCACGTTCGATGCCGACATGGACCGCCTGCGTTGCGCGCGTTCGTGTCGACCACAACAGCGGCGCGGTTTCAGTCGAAAAGCTCACCATCGTCGTCGATGCAGGCACCCTCATCCATCCAGATGGTGCGCTCGCGCAAGTCGAAGGCGGCGCTCTGTGGGGCCTGAGCATGACGCTTCACGAGGGAACGGAATTCCGCAAGGGCCAGGTGAAAGACATGAATTTCCACAGCTACACGCCGCTGCGCATCGGTGACGTGCCAGAGCTCGACATCGAATTCATCGAGAGCACCGAGGCTCCGGTCGGTCTCGGCGAGCCGGGCACGACGGTCGTCGCGCCCGCGATCGGCAATGCCATTTTTGCCGCCGCCGGGATTCGCTTGCGCCACCTTCCAATTCGGCCGGCTGACGTGCTCGCGGCGCTCGCGTCAAAGAAGTCATGAATACGGTCTACCTTCCTGCAGTCGCTGCGTTAGCAGGCTCAGCGATTGGCGGCCTGACGTCGTTCGCGTCGGCCTGGCTCACCCAGTACGATCGTGATCGTGCTAATCGGCTATCGGCAGAAAAGGCCCGGCAGCAAAAGTTATACAAGCAATTCATCGACGAGGCATCGAAACTCTACGCCGACGCGTTGGTGCACGATCAGGCGGAAGTCTCGGCACTGGTCAGTGCCTACGCTCTGGTCAGCCGGATGCGTGTCGTATCGAGCGCCGCTGTGATCGAGAAGGCCGAGGCCGTCGTCCTTTTGATCCTCGATACCTATTCTGTACCCAACAAGACCTTTTCGGATTTGCGCGACCTGATGAGCAGCCACGCTGTCAATCCGCTGCGGGCGTTCAGTGAGGAATGCCGGGCTGAACTGCAAGCACTCAATTATCGCTGAAGCCGCGTCACGGCACCCCCAGGCTCCGCACTGTCTGCTTCTCCCGAGCCATAGCTGGCCCGCAATCGTTAGGAACAATTTGCCGGGATTTGGCAGCCTTCACTCACGCTCTTGCGGCCCATCAGCTTAATTGGCCAGGAAGCCGCAAGCCCCAGCGATTGGAGATGGTGGTTTCACAGAACAACTTTCTCCATGAGGAACCCACCATGAACAGCATCGCGATTTCGGTATCGCGCCTTCGGCTGGCTTCACGGTCGCGCTGGGCGGAGAGACTGCCCCACTTCATCGGTTTGGCCAAGCCGCGCGTGATGGCGCTCGCGGTGTTCACCGCCTTCGTCGGATTGATCAACGCACCGATACGCCTCGAACCAGTCGCCGGCTTCATTGCAATTCTGGCAATCGCCGCTGGCGCCGGAGCCGCCGGCGCACTGAACATGTGGTACGACGCCGATATTGACGCAGTCATGGCTCGCACCGCAATGCGGCCGATTCCTCGCGGCAAGGTGTCGAGGGCCGAAGCGCTCGTCTTTGGAGTCGTCCTTGGCACTATCGCCGTCGCGGCTCTCGCTTTGGCAACGAATCTTGCGGCAGCCGCGCTGTTGGCCGGCACCATCCTCTTCTATGTCGTCGTGTACACGGCGTGGCTGAAACGGGCGACACAGCAAAACATCGTCATCGGCGGTGCCGCCGGCGCGCTTCCACCTGTGATCGGATGGGCCGCGGCGGCCGGGCAAATTGGGCTGGAGCCGCTGGCGTTTTTCCTCATCATCTTCCTCTGGACGCCACCCCATTTCTGGGCGCTGGCGCTCAATCGCGCGGATGATTATGCCCGTGCCGGCGTTCCTATGCTGCCGGTTGTTGCAGGAAGGGCCGCAACAACCCGGCAGATCCTGATCTACAGTGGCCTCCTTGCTCTCGCTTCGGAGCTGCCCTGGGCGCTCGGGTTTGCCGGCGCGATCTATGGCGTGATCGTCGCGATCTGTGGCGCGCTTTTCCTGCTGCTTGCACTTCAGCTGAACAAGAGCGCCGAAGCCGATCGTCGCGCAGCTCACCGGCTGTTCGCCTTCTCTATCGCCTACCTCTTCCTGCTGTTTGCAGCCGTTCTCGTCGATCACAACGGCAGTTCATTCGCGTCGACGCGTTTCTCGCGTGGCGACTCGGCGAGCGCATCCCCTTCTGCCGCGCGACAGCTGAGCGCCGCGCACAACGTGTGCACCTACAAGATTCGGGAGGCCTGAAATGCGATACGGTTTGCTCACCGTTGTCCTGTTGGTGGCCGCGACCCTCGGTGGCTGCGACGGAGGTGTGCTCGATCCGAAGGGACCCATCACCCTGGCCGAGCGGCAAATCCTGTTCAACGCAACCGGCATCATGCTGGCGATAGTGATCCCGGTGGCCCTTGCGACGCTTGGCGTTGCTTTCTGGTTCCGTGCATCGAACGCGCGGGCGACCTATCGGCCGGATTTCATCTATTCCGGCCGCATCGAGATGCTGGTCTGGTCGATCCCACTGATGACAGTGCTGCTTGTCGGTACCGTGGCCTGGATCGGTGCGTACGATCTCGATCCGCCCAAGCCGATTGCTTCCTCCACAAAACCTCTCAAGGTCCAGGTCGTCTCGCTCGACTGGAAATGGCTGTTCATCTACCCCGAGCAAGGGATCGCGAGCGTCAATCATCTGACGATCCCGGTCGGCACGCCGGTCAGCTTCGAACTGACGTCCTCGGGCGTCATGAACAGCTTCTTCGTGCCGCAGCTCGCCGGCCAGATCTACACCATGGCCGGAATGGTCACGCACCTGAACCTGCGGGCCGACCATTCCGGGACTTACCGCGGGATGTCGGCGAATTACAGCGGCGCGGGCTTCTCCGACATGGTCTTCAAGGTCGACGCGGTGGCGCCCGACAGCTTTGCGCAATGGGCGGCTACAACGCGGGGTGCCGGCCCTGTGCTCGACGCGAAGGCTTATGCCGCGCTGGCCAAGCCAAGCCAGGCAGTTGCGCCCTTTACCTATCGATCGGTCGCGAACGGCCTGTTTGTCGACATCACGAGTGCCGCGATGCAATCGGCCGAGGGTCTCTGTGTCGCTTATCCCAAATCGATGAGGGCAGAACGATGAACCTGTTAGGCAAACTCACCTGGGCTGCCATTCCTTTTCACGAACCCATCATCATGGGCACCGTGGGCAGCGTCGGCGCTGTCGTCATGGCGGCTCTCGCATGGGTCACCCTGAAGGGATACTGGCCGTATCTCTGGCGAGAATGGATCACGTCGGTCGATCACAAGCGGATTGGTGTCATGTATCTCGCATTTGCGCTGATCATGCTCGTGCGCGGCTTCGCGGACGGAATCATGATGCGCACGCAGCAGGCCGTCGCCGCCGGCGGAGCTCAGGGATATCTGCCGCCCGAGCATTTCGACCAGATCTTCTCGGCGCACGGCACGATCATGATCTTCTTCGTAGCCATGCCGCTAGTGATCGGACTGATGAATTTTGCAGTGCCGCTGCAACTCGGCGTTCGCGACGTCGCGTTTCCCACGATGAATTCCGTCAGCCTTTGGTTGACTGCGACGGGTATCCTGCTGATCAACGTCTCGCTCTTCGTCGGTGAGTTCGCAAAGACCGGCTGGGTCGCCTACCCGCCCCTCAGCGAGCTGCAGTTTTCGCCAGGCGTCGGCGTCGACTACTACCTTTGGTCCCTGCAAATCTCCGGCATGGGGACTTTGTTGAGTGGCGTCAATTTTGTCACCACGATCCTGAAGGTGCGGGCCCCGGGCATGAGCTACATGCGCATGCCGGTGTTCTGCTGGACTGCGCTTGCCTCGAATCTGCTGATCGTGGCTGCATTTCCGGTGCTCACCGCGCTGTTCGCAATGTTGCTGCTCGACCGTTACCTCGGCTTTCACTTCTTCACGCTGGACGCCGGCGGCAATGCGATGATGTATGTGAACCTGTTCTGGGTCTGGGGTCACCCTGAAGTCTACATCCTAGTACTGCCGGCCTT
>Ga0207699_10000218_pt1 | contig 33709 bp, 31 predicted proteins | sample LARL51metaG_FD_184344 | JGI IMG/M metagenome (GOLD analysis project Ga0207699, IMG submission 184344) | Corn, switchgrass and miscanthus rhizosphere microbial communities from Kellogg Biological Station, Michigan, USA - LAR L5-1 metaG... | ecosystem: Host-associated > Plants > Roots >...
GCAACCTGTGGGCCAACAACTCCAAGGGCGAGGTGTACAGCTACGAGGTCTGCGATCCCGTCGAGGCGCCGACCTACGTCGTCGACGGCGTCTCGGTGTCCAACTTCGCCACGCCGGCGTGGTTCGACCCGCTGGCGGGCGGCACCGCGCAGTTCGACAAGCTCGGCCTGCTCAAGGCGCCGTTCAGCATGCTCAAGGGCGGCTACGTGGTGTACACCTCGGCGGGCAAGGAGCACCAGCAATTCGGCGATGAGTTCCCCCAGTGGCGGCGCGACATGAAGAGCGGACCGCTGGCGCGGACGCGGCGGCGCCTGGCCCAGGCGGCGGAGGTCGGCGCCACCCCGGTGTAGCGCGGCCCCGGCCTTCGCGTTCGCGCGGCGGCGCGACTACTGCGCCGACGGGCTGACCGTCGGCACCGCGGCCGGCTCGCGCGGCCCGCTGAGGCCGCGCGACCAGCTCACCGCCATGCTGGCGCCGCCGGCGGTGGACTCGCCCACCTCCCAGCGACCGCCGGTGGCCCTGACCACCGCGTCGGCGATGGCCAGGCCGAGGCCGGCGCCACCGGGCGTGTCGGTGGCGCGGTGGAAGCGGTCGAAGATGCGGGTGCGCTCCTCGGGCGGGATGCCCGGGCCGGAGTCCTCGACGGCGAGGCGGACGCGGTTGCCCTCGGCGCGCACCGCCACCTCGACGCTGCCGCCCTCCGGCGAGTATTTGCAGGCGTTGTCCAGAAGCACGCCGAGCAGACGGTCAAGCCACTCCGGCGGGGCCAGCACCACCAGCGAGCCGCTGCCGGGGCGCACGCGCAGCTGCAGGCGGCGGGCCTCGGCGACGGTGCCGAAGCGGTCGGCCGCCTGGGCGGCGAGCACGCCCATGTCGACGGGCTCGGCGTTGGGCTGCGCCTGGGTGGCGTCGAAGCGGGCCAGCCAGAGCATGTCCTCGACCAGGTGGCGGATGCGCTTGCTCTCCACGTCGATGCGCCGGAAGGCGCGCCGGTTCCACTCGGGGTCGTGCTCCTGGGCCAGGGCCAGGCCGGTCTGCGCCTCGATCACCGACAGCGGCGTGCGCAGCTCGTGGGAGGCGTCGGCGGTGAACTCCATCTGCCGCTGCCGGGCCACCTCGATGGGCGCGGCGACCCGGCGGCCGATGGTCAGCGCACCGAGGAAGACGGCGGCCAGCAGGATGGGCCCGACGATGACCTCGGCGCGCAGCACGTTGAGCCGCGCCTGGGCCACGCCGTCCATCGACTGCGCCACCAGCAGGCGGGAGCCGCCCATGGCGGTGCCGGCGATGCGTACGTCGGTGCCGCCGACGGAGATGGTCTGCGGCGAGGTGACAGAGCGGTCACCGCTGGGCAGGCCGGCGCTGTTCACGATGCTGTTGACCGACCCGTCAGGAGAGACGATCCAGACCAGCAGGGGAGGGCCGAAGCGGGGGAAGCCGGGCAGCTCGCGCGTGGTCGGCAGCGTCTGCAGCCGGTAGGGCTCGCGGGTGATGCGCGACAGCGAGGCGGTGAGCCGCGTGTCGATCGCCGAGGTCAGGTTGTGCTCGACGACCAGTACCACGAAGGCGGCGATGACCACGTAGACGGCGGCCACGATGCCGGTCGCGGCCAGGGCTACGCGCATCGCCCGGCTGCGCACGCGGTGGAGCTGCGGGACGCTCATGCCGCCTCCAGCCGGTAGCCCGCGCCGCGCACGGTGACGATGCGCACGCCCGAGGTGGGCAGCTTGGCGCGCAGGCGGGAGAGGTGCACGTCGATGGCGTTGGAGCCGAGCGGCTCGGTCTCGTCGCGCCAGGCGTGCTCCGCGATGGCGTTGCGCTCGACCACGGCGGGCGAGCGGCGCATCAGCAGCTCCAGGATGCTGTACTCGGTGGCGGTGAGGCTGAGCGGCCGGCCGTGCACGGTGACCTCGTGGCGCCGCGGGTCCAGCGAGAGCGCGCCGCGCACGATGACCGGCTGGTCGACCCCGCGGGGGCGGCGCTGCAGGGCGCGGATGCGGGCGATCAGCTCGCCGAAGTCGAAGGGCTTGACCAGGTAGTCGTCGGCGCCGCTCTCCAGGCCCTCGATGCGGTCGGGCGGCGTGTCGCGCGCGGTGAGCATGAGCAGCGCGGTGGGCCGCCCGTTCCTCCGCGCCCAGGCGACCACCTCGATACCGGGGATGCCGGGCATGCGCCAGTCGAGCACCGCGACGTCGTAGGCGTGGAAGCGCAGCATCTCGATGGCGTCGTCGCCGCGGCCGACCGCGTCGACGACGTACCCGGCCTCCTCGAGGCCCTGCACCAGGACCTCGCGCAGGCCGGGGTCGTCCTCGGCGACGAGCAGTCGCATGGCGGCAGCGTAGCGCGGGTCAGCCCCCCGCTCCGCCTCCACCTCCGCCGCCACCGCCGAAGCCACCACCGCCCCCGCCGCCGCGGAAGCCGCCGAAGCCGCCGAACCCGCCGCCGCTGAAGCAGCCCGAGGGGCCGGCCGGGACGACGCTGAGGCTGCGCGCGGTGACCACGCCGGAGGAGTTCTTGCTGCCCGCGGCCAGAACGCAGTCGCCCACGTTGAGGTCCGACGTCGAGGCCGTGTCGGTCACCGAGATGCGCGAGGTGGTGGGCACGGTGATGGTGGTGCTGGTGCCGTTCGCCGCCAGCACGGTCACCGAGGTGCCCGAGACTGCGGTGATCTCACCGCGCGCGAAGGCCACCGGCGGGGTGCCGGGGCGCGGCGTGAAGGTGGGCCGCGGCGTGGCGCCTGGGGAGCGGTCGGGCGCGCCGCCGCCGCCGAAGCCGAGCGGGCCGCGGCAGCTCCCGTTCACCTTGGCGTTGAGCACCACCATGGAGGCGGTGATGGCGCCGGTGGCGTCCTTCTGCCCGGTGGCGGTGATGCACATACCGGTGGCCACGTCGGCCAGGGTGCCGGTGTGGGTCCTGGTCACCGGCGTGCTGCTGGTGTAGTCGACGGTGACGTCGCCGGCCTGGGTGTTGAGCACCAGCGAGGTGCTGCCGATCTGCACCAGCTCTCCGGCCGTGCCGCGGTTGCGGAAGCCGTTGCCCGCGCCACCGGCCTGCGGGCTCGGCGTCGAGCGCGCGCCGGTGGTCGAGGCGCTGGTGCCGCTGCCGCAGGCGGCCAGCGCCAGCACCGCGCCGAGTCCGGCCACGGCCGGGAGTGCACGCATCATGGTCGGGGGTCTCCTCCGAAGCGGAAAGGTCGTGGCGGTCACTGCGCGCGCAGCGCCTCGATGGGTGCGAGTCGCGCCGCGCGCGCGGCGGGATAGACACCGAAGATCAGGCCGACTCCGGCCGCAACCGCGACGGCGATGAGCACCGGCGCCGCGGTGATGGTCACGCCGATGGTGGTGAACTTCGGAATGAGGACGCCGGCCAGCAGCCCGGCGCCGACGCCGAGCAGGCCGCCGACGAACGAGAGGGTCGAGGCCTCGACCAGGAACTGGCGCAGCAGGTCGCCTGGTGTGGCGCCCAGCGCCTTGCGCAGGCCGATCTCGCTGGTGCGCTCGGTGACCGACACCAGCATGATGTTCATCACCCCGATGCCGCCCACCAGCAGCGAGATGGCGGCCACGCTGGCCAGCAGGATGGTCAGCGTGGTGGTGATCGACTGCGCTGTGCTCAGGAACGAGCTCTGCGCCTGGATGGTGAAGTCGGGGCTGCCGGTGACGTGGTGGGTGGCCAGCAGCAGCGCGTCCGCCTCCTGGTAGGCGGAGCCCACCACGCTGCCGCTGCCGGCGCTGAGCAGGATGCGCTGCACCGAGTTCGGGTCACCTCCGGTGAGAACGTCGTGCGCGGTGGTGATGGGCACCACGCCGAGGTCGTCGCCGTTCTGGAAGCCCTGGCCGCCGACCGTGGCCAGGATGCCGACCACGGTGAAGGGCACCTTGTTGACCGTCACCGTGTCGCCGATCGAGGCGCCCAGGTTGCTCGCGGTGGTGCTGCCCAGCACCATCACCTGGGCGTGCCTGCTGACGTCGCTCGCGCTGAAGAAGGCGCCGCTGCCGGTGCTGCGCGCATTGGTGGTCAGCCAGGCGGGCGTGCTGCCCTGCACGGTGGTGCTCCAGTTGGAGGCGGTGCTGACCATCGAGGCGCGGGTCTGCACCACCGGCGCCACCGCCTCGATGTCGGGGGCGTTGTCGTGCGAGGCCAGCCCGCTGACGTCGCCCATGGTCAGGGTGTTGGCGGTGCCGCCGCCGCCGAAGACGGCGCCGGTCAGCGAGCTGCCCGGTGTCACCGTGAGCAGGTTGGTGCCCAGCGCGGCGATGCGCGCGTTGACCGCGTCGGCCGAGGCGGTGCCGATGCCCACCGTGCAGATCACCGCGGCGACGCCGAAGAGGATGCCCAGGGTGGTGAGGATGGAGCGCAGGCGGTGGCCGAGGATGCCGCGCAGGCCGGTCTCCAGGGTGCGCAGCCAGTTCACGCCGCCACCCGTTCGCGCAGCCGCCCGTCGCTCATCTCCAGCACCCGCCGGGCCACCGCGGCCACGTTGGGGTCGTGGGTGATGAGCACGATGGTCCGTCCCGACTGGTTGACCTCGCGCAGCAATGCCAGCACCTCGCGGCTCGACCCCGAGTCGAGGTTGCCGGTGGGCTCGTCGGCGAGGATCAGGTCGGGATCGGTCACCAGCGCGCGGGCGATGGCCACGCGCTGCTGCTGGCCGCCACTCAGCTCGGTGGGCTTGTGGTCGACGCGGTTGGCCAGTCCCACCTGGGCCAGCGCGCGCATGGCCAGCTCGCGCCGATCGCGCACGCCGCCGCGGTAGAGCAGGGGCAGCTCGACGTTGCGCCAGGCGGTCATCGAGGCCAGCAGCTGGAACTGCTGGAAGACGAAGCCGATCCGCTTGTTGCGCACCTGGGCCAGCTCGCGCTCGCTCATCCGCGAGACGTCCTGCCCGGCGAACCAGTAGCGCCCCGTGGTGGGCACGTCGAGACAGCCGAGGATGTGCATCAGCGTCGACTTGCCGGAACCGGACGGACCCATCACCGCCACGAAGTCGCCGGCGGCGATGCTGAGCGAGACACCGTCGAGGGCGCGCACCTGCGCGTCGCCCGCGCCGTAGAACTTGGTCACCGAGTCGAGGCGGAGCACCTCCCCCATGGTGCGATCAGCCCCCGCCGCCGGCGGCTCCGGCGCCACCGCGCGCGCCGCCGCCCGCACCGCGGAAGCCGCCGCCGCCGGCACCGCCGCCGAAGAGCCCGTTGCCGGTGCCGTTGGTGGTGGTCGGCACGGTGCTGGAGATGGTGGCGATGACCACCGTGTCGCCGGCGTTGAGGCCGGAGAGGATCTGGGTGCGCAGCGCGTCGGCGGCGCCCACGGTGACCGGCGTCGACTGCGGCGCCCCGTTGACCATGACCTGCACCACCGAGCCCGCGGCGGTGGTGCGCACCGCGCTGGTGGGCACGGTGAGCACGCCGACCACGCGGTTGACGATGACGCTGATCGAGGCCGACGAGCCGGCGTGCAGCGAGGGATCGGAGCCCTCGAGGGTGACGGTGACGTTGAAGGTGGCCACGCCCGAGGTGATGGTCGCCTCCGGGGAGACGGCGGTCACCTTGCCGTTGACCGCCTCGGTCGACCCCGCCGGCAGCACCCGCGCGGGCTGGCCCACGGCGACCTGGTTGACCTGCGCGTCGGTGACGCTGCCGGTCACCGAGTAGCTGCCCGGCGTCAGCACCACGATGGCGTGGCTGCCGCTCGAACTCGATGAGCTGCTCGACGACGACGAGCTGTTCGACCCGCCGCCCGATCCGCCCGCCGTCTGCCCCACGCTGACGTTGACCTCGGCGACGACGCCGGCGGCCGGCGCGGTGAGCGTCGCCTGGGAGAGCGCGCGCTGCGCGGTGTCGACGGCCACCTGCGCGGTGGTCACCGAGGCCTGGTCCATCTGGATCTGCTGCTGCGTCGTCCCCTGCTGCAGCGCGGACAGCGAGCTGCGCGCATTGTCGAGCTGCACCTGCGCCGAGTTGACCTGGCCCCGTGCCTGGTCGTCGCTCTGCTGCGCCTTGACCTGCGCAGCCTGCAGCGCGCTCTGCGCCGACTGGTCGGCGGACTGGTCCTTGGCCAGCGTCTGCTGGTCGGTGGCGACCTTCTGCTGGTCGGACTGCACCTGCTGCTCATCCGACGAGCACGCCGTGCTCGACGGGTCGGCGTTGCAGTCGCTGGTCTCCGTCGACTTGTCGCTGTTCATCCGGCTCGTGTCGGCGTTGAGCAGCGCGGTGTCGGCGTTTACCTGGTTGAGCGCGGCGCTCACCGCGGACTGCGCCTGGGCGATCGACTGCGCGCTGAGCGCCTCGGTGTCGGTGAGGCTGGTCCTGGCATTGGCCAGGCCGACCTGGGCCGAGGCCACCTGCGCCTCCGCCGAGGCCAGCGACTGCGCGGTGGGGCCGCCCTGGTCGAGGGAGAGCCGGGCCTGGGCCGACTGCAGCGACGCCTGCGCCTGGGTCAGGCCGGCCTGCAGCGACGCGGTGTCGAGGGTGGCCAGCACCTGCCCGGCGGTCACGTTCTGGCCCACCTGCACGTCGACCGCGGTGACCCGCCCGCTGCTGCCGAAGTCGAGGTCGGCCTGGTCGAGCGGGGTCAGGTTGCCCGACAGGGAGATGGTCTGGGTCACCGTGCCCAGGGTGGCGGCGGCGGTGCGGTACTGCAGCGAGGCGGAGTCGCGGCGCGCGTAGACGAACCCGGCCGTGCCGGCCACGGCGACGACGAGGGCGACCGGCAGGACGACGCGGCGCCGCACGAAGCGAGCGATCATGGCCGCAATCCTGGCAACCCAGGCTTGCGACTGGATGAAGGCCCCGCCGCCCAGTCGATTGCTCCCCGGGACTGCAAACCCGCGCGTGTGGTGGCTGCCTCTACAGCGCGCGCAACCGCACGCCGGTCCACACGAAGACGCCGCCGCGCTGCAGCGGCGGCGCGCCGAGGACGCGGGTGAACAGGGCCACCATGCGGTCCTGGTTGGGCATGGGTCCGACCATCACCGCGGACACGTTCCAGCGCGCCAGGTCCTCGCGGATGCCGCTGTCGACGGCGTCCTGCGGACCGGGATCGGCGCCCGCCTCGACCGCCTCCATCGCCCGCGAGGTGGCACTGGGCCGGGGCCCGTCGCGGCGCGTCCCGTCGGGGTCGACGTTGACGAAGTAGCCCTCCGGCATGCGGAAGGCCATGTCCGCCGAGGCCTGCCAGACCATGGGCAGCGCGGTGGTGCCGTCGTGCGAGAAGGGCGCCACCAGCACCGTCGAGCCGCTGGGCACCAGGGCGTCGAACCGCGTGGTGAACAGCGGCGGCACGTCGAGCTGCGCCGCGCCCGCGCGCAATGGCAGGACGGTGAGTGCCACCAGCGCCGCGGCCGCCAGCGCACCCGTGGCGCGCCACGACGGACGCGACCGCGTCACGGCGCTGCGGAGCAGGTCGTCGAGGCACAGCGCGAAGAGCAGCGCCGCACCGAGGTCGACGTAGATGAACAGCCGCGAGGGTAGCGCGCTGCCCAGCAGCGGCAGCACGCTGATCACCTTCCAGGGGAGTGGCAGCCGCGTGGTGTGCCCGCCGACGTGCAGCTGCGGTCCCAGCGAGAGCAGTGCCAGCAGCACCACGCTCGCCGCCGTGACCATGACCACGCCGCGACGCCGGCGCCGCAGCGTCACCAGCAGCATGGCGGCGAGCAGCGGCAGCCCCAGGTACGAGGCGTTCTCCACGCTGTTGCCCGAGAAGCGCCGCGCGATCGACTCCGCCCACGACGGCGAGAGCCACTGCGTCCCCGTCGGCACCACCAGGTTGGCGACATCGGTGACATAAACCGCACCGCCCGGGACGATGCTGGGCAGCCGGTCGGGCCCGAGGAGCTGCCAGCCGATGGGCACCGCCGCGATCACCGCCAGCGACAGAGCAGCCCAGAGCAGCGCGCGTCCAACCTGCGGCGCGCGTTGCCGCGTCTCCGCCCAGCCTGCGCGCACCGCCAGCACCAGCAGCACCACCGCGCCCGCGACGACCGCGAGAACGAAGCCCTCCTCGTAGACGAGCAGCTGTCCCGCCAGCGCGGCGCCGAGCAGCAGCCCGCCGCGACGGGCGCTGCGCCGCCGCACCACCACGTCGTCGACGAGCAGCAGCAGAAGCGGGGGCAGCAGCGCGAAGGCCACCTTGGCGTGGCTGGGCGCCTGCGTGGTGAGGAACGGCGAGAAGCCGTACAGCGCGCCGCCCGCATACGCGGCGAGCGGATGCGACACGTAGCGGCGGATGAGCAGGAAGGCCAGCCATCCCGACAGTGCCAGCTCGCCGGTGACCAGCACGTCGTAGGCCACCACCGGCCCCGCCGTGGCGGTGATCGGCCAGAGCAGCACGCCGAGCAGCGGCGCCAGCGCGTTCCACATCAGGTTGACGCCGTCCGGCGCGTTGGCGTGGTGGGTGACGAAGGGATTGACGCCGTGGCTGATGGCCCAGGGCACCCAGCGCAGGAACCACACCGTCTGCTGCGGGTCGCCGCTGCCGTCGACCAGCCCCGTCGGGCTGGAGAACCAGGCGCGCGAGAAGAAGATGACGGCCAGCAGCGCGTAGAGCAGCAGCGGCGGCAGCGACGAACGCCACCACGACGCGCCGCGCGACGGCAATCCCGCACCGGGATCCGCGGCGCCGCGCCTGGCCGGCGTGGAGGCGTCAGCCGTCGCCATCCGCCCTCACCGTGTCGTCGAACCGGCGCGCGCTGCGCCGGTGCGACGCGGGCTCATCGCGCCGCGACGGAGCGGCTGCCTCCCGCGACGCTCAGCTTGCGCTGCGACGAGGCCGAGCCGCGCAGCTCCGACGAGGCCTCCACGTCCTTGCGGATGCGCGAGGTGCTGTCGCCGCCGCGCCAGTCGACGCTGCTGGCCCCGACCAGGTGCGGGCGCACCCGCTTGCGCAGCTTCTCGACGCGATGCACGACGGTGTCGATGAGCGTCTCCTGCAGGAGGTGCGGCTGCAGGCCGAGGTCGAGCAGGTGCTGGTGCCTGGCGTTGTAGTAGTGCGTGTCCTTCTCGACGCGCGGGTTGGGCACGTGCTCGATGCGCGTGTGCAGCCCGTGCGCGTTGCGCGCATGCTCGACCATCTCGCCGAGCTGCTGCACGCTGAACTGCTCGGTGAACTGGTTGAAGACGCGGAACTCGCCGCGGTCGGCCGGGTTGAGACAGGCCAGCTCGATGCAGCGCACCGTGTCGCGCACGTCGAGGAAGCCGCGGGTCTGCCCGCCGGTGCCGTAGACGGTGATGGGATGGTCGATGGCCGCCTGCACGCAGAAGCGGTTGAGCACCGTGCCCCAGATGTGGTCGTAGTCGAAGCGGGTCGCGAGCTGCGGGTGCAGGTCGGTCTCCTCGGTCGACATGCCGTAGACCACGCCCTGGTTGAGGTCGGTGGCGCGGGTGCCCCAGATGCGGCAGGCGAACTCGATGTTGTGCGAGTCGTGCACCTTGGAGAGGTGGTAGAAGGAGCCCGGCCGCTTGGGGTAGAGGACGCGGTCGCGGCGACCGTTGTGCTCCAGCTCCAGCCAGCCCTCCTCGATGTCGATGTTGGGCGTGCCGTACTCGCCCATGGTGCCCAGCTTGACCAGGTGCGCGTCGGGGACGATGTCGCGCATGGCGTAGAGCAGGTTGAGCGTGCCCACCACGTTGTTGACCTGGGTCTCCACGCAGTGCTGCTGGGAGATCATCGAGTAGGGCGCGCTGCGCTGCTCGGCGAAGTGGACCACCGCCTCGGGCTGGGTGCGCTCGATCAGCTCACGCAGGGCCCTGTCGTCGCAGACGTCGACCCGGGCCCACTCGATGCTGCGGCCGGACTCGGCCTGCCAGCGGGCCACCCGGGCCTCCATCGAGGGCAGGGCCACCAGGCTGTGGGTGCCGAGCTGGCGGTCCCAGCGCCGCCGCACCAGGTTGTCCACGGCGACCACGTCGTGGCCGCGGGCCGAGAGGTGCAAAGCGGTGGGCCAGCCGAGGTAGCCGTCCGCCCCCAGGACGCAGATGCGCATCGTTCTCACTCCCAGTTCTGGCGGCGCCGTGGCGTGCGGGAAGGGATCGCCGCGATGTGGGCTCCGCAAAGAGGCTGGAGCGTAGGGTGGGTGTTCTTGCGAAGGGGTGACGCCACTCAGGCCGCCATTGTCGCCCAGGTGACGCGTTCACCGCCACTTCGGAGGGTACCCGAGCTCGGCCCGAGGCGGTGCCCGAGCTCAGTGCGAGAAGCCGGCGGGCAGGATGACGTCCCCCGAGGTGATGGCCGCGTCGGCCTGCCAGTCGTAGTAGGCGAGGAAGGCCTTGGGGTCGCCCTGGATGCGCTGGGCGTACGCGGTGACCGCCTCGACGTAGAGGTTGCTCGGGTTGTACTCGTGCAGCGCCGTGGCCATGTCCTGGGGGCCGCCGGCGACTTGGAGGAAGCGCCCGGCGGCCAGGATGGCGGCGTGGGGGTCGTGGACGTCGCCGCCGTCGCCGTACTGCTGCCAGGTGTCGGGCATGAACTGCATAGGGCCCTGGGCCCCGGCGCTGCTGTCGGCGTGGATGCGCCCCATCCGGGTCTCCACCAGGTTGATGGCGGCCAGGTAGCTCCAGGGGATGCCCGAGGCCTGCTCCGCCTCGTGGTACCAGGCCAGCAGGTCCTCGGCCCGCGGCGGGGCGGTGACCTGCCAGTGGGGGAGCTCGTCGGAGGCCCGGTTGAGCTGACGCAGGTCGACGGCGGCGGTGGTCTCCGCCTGCACGGCGGGCTGCACCTGCGTGGGGACCCTGCTGTTCACCGCGTCGCGCCAGTCGGGATGGCAGGCGACGGCGTCGAGGGCGCTCTGCTGGGCGCGGGCCGCCTCCCGGAGCGCCTGCGGCGAGGCGGGGGCGGCCTGGATGGCCTGCTCCGCGCCGGCCAGCTGGGCGGCCACCGCGTCGGGGCCGGAGAGCTGGGGCGGCACCTCGGCCACCGGCGTGGGCGGCGTGGCCGGTGCCGGGGTGGGGGAGGGCACCTGCGCGTCCGCGGGGCGGCTGGTTGCCGCCGGCGTGGCGGCCGGGGGCGTGCCGCGCAGGAAGTCGGGAAGCGCCTGAACCAGGTGCTGGTCGCGGGCGGGGACCTGGCATCCCGTCAGCGCGATGCCGAGCAGGCCCACCGCGACCGCCAGGCGCGGGGTGACATGCACGGGATCCCAGGATAGAGAGATGTTCCCGGCGATCAGCTCAGCACGCCGGCCTCCGACAAGAACTCACGCACCACGCGCTGGAAGCGCTCCGGCTCCTCCAACTGCGGCGAATGCCCCGAATTCTCGAAGACCACCAGCCGGCTGTTGGGGATGAGCCGCGCGATCTCCTCGGCCGCGGCGACCGGCGTGATCCAGTCGTCGCGCCCCACGGTGACCAGGGTCGGGCAGGTGATCGACGGCAGCCTGTCGCGGATGTCGTAGTTGGGGATGTTGTGCGCGAAGGCCGCGTTGTGCGCCTCGTGGTGGTAGACCGCGGAGCGCAGCCGCGCTTCGAGCTTCTCCGGAGTCAGGTCGTGGTCGTAGAGAGGGGCGATCATCCGCCAGGACGCCTCGGAGTCGGCGTCGTCGCGGAGACGGCCCGCGAAGGAGCGGTCGTAGAGCTCCTGGTCGATCTCCACGCGGGCGCTGGCCAGGGCGTTGCGCCGCGCCTGCTCCTGGAAGGCGCCGCTCGCCGAGGTGTCGCGCAGCACCAGCGCGCGCACGCGGTCGGGATGGGCCAGCGCGTACTCCATGGCGATGAAGCCGCCGTACGAGCCGCCGGCCATGACGATCCGCTCGGCGCCGGCCCAGGCGCGCAGCGCGTCGACGTCGGCCACCCACTGCTCGTGGGTGAAGGGTGGCGTCAACCCGGAGTCGCCGCTGCCGCGTGCGTCGAAGACGACCACGCGCATCACGTCGCCGAAGGGCCCGAAGGCGGTGCGCGGCTCGGCGCGCGTGCCCAGGCCGGGCGCGCCGTGGTGCACGATCATCACCGGCGCCTCGCCGGCGCCGAGCACCTCGACCTCCAGCGGGTTGCCGTTGATGTCAACTCTCACCAGATCTCTCCGAGCACGCGCAGCGCGTTGCCGCCGATCACCTTGCGGATGTCGTCGTCGCTGTAGCCGTGCTTGACCAGCCAGCCGGCGATGTTGTGGAAGCACTCGCCGGGGTTCTCCAGGCCGTCGACGTAGTCGACCTCCTCGAAGCGCTGCCCGCCGCGCAGCTCGCCGACGCTGAGCTGCGCCGCGAAGGCGCGGTGCAGGCCGACGTGGTCGCCGAACAGCGTGTCGGGCCCGAAGGCGACGTGGTCGATGCCCACCAGCTCGACGCAGTGGGTGAAGTGGTCCATCACCGACTCGAGTGAATGCGCCGGGTGCGCCTCGCTCAAGGTGGTGTGCGGCGCGGCTTCGAGGCCGATCACCCCGCCCTTGCGGGCGCACTCGACGATCACCTCGTCGCGCTTCATGCGCGGGCTGTCCCACACCGTGCGCGAGCCCGCGTGGGTGATCAGCACGGGTTTGCCGCTGGCGGCGATGACCTCGAGGCAGGTCCGGTCGCCGCTGTGCGAGACGTCGATGGCCATGCCGAGCCGGTTCATGCGCTCCACGCAGCGCTCGCCGAAGGCGGTCAGCCCGCCGTCGCGCTTCTCCTTGAGCCCGCTGCCCAGCGCGTTCGACTCGCTGTAGGCGATGCCCATCTGCCGCACGCCGAAGCCGTAGAGGATGTCGATGCGGTCGACCTCGTTCTCGATCATCGTCGAGGCCTCCAGCCCGGCGACGAGCGCCAGGCGGCCCTCCGCGTGGGCGCGCTCGATGTCGGCGACGCCGCGGGCCAGGATGACGTCGTCCTGGTGGGCCAGGTCGCAGAGGCGCATGCCCAGGTCGTGGAGGACGTCGTTCCACTTCCAGCCCATCGGCGAGGTGATGCAGCAGGCGCCGTCCATGAAGTTGTCGATCACCGCGGTCAGGCCGCTGCGGGCCAGGCCCTCGAAGCCGGTCACCTGGCGGCCGGCGCGGTTGTACTCGTGCACCTGCTCGATGCGCAGCGGGTAGACGCTGGGGTGGTCGTGCAGGGAGATGACCACCGACTCGGCGACCAGCCGCCGGGCCCGCTCGGCCTGCTCCCGCTCCAGGGGCAGGTTGTAGGCGGGCACCCGGCCCAGCTCGGGCGCCAGCTCGAAGGCGCGGTAGTCGCGTCCCGGCTCCAGGTAGGCGTAGGAGCGATACCCGGAGCGGCGCGTCAACGTGCTCATGCGAGGTCCTCCGGAGCGGAGCGGGGGTGGGCCGGCCTCCGATTCTGCCGCGCTCGCCCCTTGTACGTGGCGTCCCCCGGACGTACATTCGCTCTCCCGGGAGGGTTGTCGGAGGGCTGCCGCGATGCAGGTTGCCGACGCCATGTCCAAGGTGGTGCTCACGGTGGGCACCCAGCACACCCTGCGCGAGGCCTGCCGCCTCATGGTGCAGCGCAACGTCGGGGCCGCCGTGGTGATCAGCGAGGAGCTGCCCGGCCCCGGCATCGTCACCGAGCGCGACGTGCTCCGCGCGGTGGCCGAGGGGGTCGACCTCGACGCCACCACGGTCGCTGACGTCATGACCTTCGAGGCCCGCACCGCCTCCACCTCGTGGGACCTGGAGACCGCCGCCGCCGAGATGGTGCGGCACGGCTTCCGGCACCTGGTGGTGGTCGACGGCGGCGGCTCGCTGGCCGGGGTCCTCTCCATGCGCGACGTGGTGCGGGCGCGCGTGGGCCAGGCGGCGCCCGCGTAGATCCGCCTCCGGCGCCTCGGGCGGCGGCAGGCAGGTGTGGCATCCTGCCGCTCCGACATGCACGACCAGCCGCTCCTCGCCTGGGCGCGGGCGCGCCGCATGCTCGACGCCTGGCTGCTTCCGGCGCTCCACGGACCGGTGCTGCCGCTCGACGTCACCGCGCTGCACGTGCACGGCGAACCCATCGGCGTCGCCGAGGCGCGCCGCGGCGTCTACGTGCCGTTCGCAGCGGGCGACGCCTGGGGAGCCGCCTGGGACACCACCTGGTTCCGGCTCCGCGGCGGCGTCCCGGCGGAGTGGGCGGGCGAGGAGGTGGTGGTGCGCATCGGCCTCGGCTACACAGGGCAGACCGGCTTCGGCGCCGAGGCGCTGCTCTGGGACGGCGACACGCCGGCGCAGGGCATCTCGCCCAACCACGACGAGATCGTGGTGGCCCGGCCGGCGCGTGGCGGCGAGAGCGTCGACCTGCTCGTCGAAGCCGCGGCCAATCCCGCCGTCGACCCGCAGACGCCCGACTTCCCGCTGCTCATGCCCGACCCCGGCGGCGCCCCGCTGTTCCGACTGGCGCGCGCCGAGATCTGCGTGGTGCACCGCGACGTCGAAGCCTTCTGCCGCGACCTGGCCCTGGTGCTCGATCTCTCGCAGCGTCTCGGCGGCGAGGGCGCGCGCGCCGGAGCGCTGATCGCCGCGCTGCGCCGCGCGTGTGTGCTCATCGATCCGGAATCGCCGCGCGAGTCGCTCGCGGCCGCGCGCGCACCGCTCTGCGCGGCGCTCGACAGCGCGGGCGCGCCGCGGCGGCATCGCGTGGTGGCGCAGGGGCACGCGCACATCGACACCGCCTGGCTGTGGCCGCTGCGTGAGACGGTGCGCAAGTGCACACGCTCCTTCAGCACCGTGCTCACCCTGATGCGCGACCATCCCGACTTCCGCTTCGCCTGCTCGCAGGCGCAGCACTACGCCTGGATGCAGGCGCACCATCCCGCCCTCTTCGCGCAGATCCGCGAACGCGTGGCCAGCGGGCAGTGGGAACCCGTCGGCGGCATGTGGGTGGAGTCGGACTGCAACCTGACCGCCGCGGAGTCGCTGGTGCGCCAGGTGCTGCACGGCAAGCTCTTCTGCATCGAGCAACTCGGCGTCGAGCCGCGCGTCGGCTGGCTGCCCGACACCTTCGGCTTCCCGGCCACGCTGCCGCAGATCCTTCGCGAGGCGGGCCTGCCCTGGTTCGTCACCCAGAAGGTGTCGTGGAACCAGACCAACGCCTTTCCGCACAGCAGCTTCTGGTGGGAGGGCCTCGACGGCAGCCGCGTGCTCACCCACTTCCCGCCCGCCGCCACCTACAACGGCGACGCCTCGCCCACTGAACTCCTGCGCAGCGAACGCGGCTTTCGCGACCACGGCGCGTCGGCGTCGTCGCTGTACCTGTTCGGCTGGGGCGACGGCGGCGGCGGCCCGACGCGCGGCATGCTCGACAACCTGGCCCGGCTGCGCGACGTCGACGGATTGCCGCTGGTGGAGCAGGGCGTCAGCGCACACGACTTCTTCGCCCGCGTCGAGCGCGAGGACGGCGCGGCGCTGCCGGAGTGGCGCGGCGAGATGTACCTGGAGCGCCATCGCGGCGTGTACACCACGCAGGGCCGGGCCAAGCAGGGCAACCGCGACGCGGAACGGCTGCTGCGCGAGGCGGAGCTGTGGTCCTGCCTGCACCCCGACGGCCTGGGCGCCTATCCCGCCGCGGCGCTCGACGAGGCCTGGAAGCTGGCCCTGCTGCACCAGTTCCACGACATCCTGCCGGGCACGAGCATCCACTGGGCATATGAGGACACGGCCCGCGACCACGACCGCGTCCGCGCGCTGGCCGGCGAAGCCATCCGCACCGCGACCGAGGCCGTCGCAGCGCGCGCCGACACCGGCGCTATGGGCCGCCCGGTGCTGGTGTTCAACGCCGCCTCAGCGCCGCGCCGCGAGGTGGTCGACACCGGCGACGGCCTGCGCGTCGTCTCGGTGCCCGCGCTGGGCTACACGACGATCGACACGGCGCACGCCGATGGCAGCGACGGCGTCGATCCTGTCGAGGTTGGCCACAACTGGATGGCCAACGGCCGGCTGCGCCTGGAGTGGGACGGCGACGGCCTGCTCACCTCCATCCTCGACTCCGGCCGCGAGGTGCTCGCCCCGGGTGAGCGCGGCAACCTGCTGCAGCTCTTCCGCGACCATCCCACCGACTACGACGCCTGGGAGATCGACGGCGACGACCTGCTCGATCCCGTCGCGCTGGCCACCGCGGAGACCGTCGAGGTGGTGGAGCGGAACAGTCTGCGCGCCGCGCTGCGCACCGTGCGGAGCTTCGGCGGCAGCTCGGTGGAGCAGACCATGGTGCTGCGCGCCGGCTCGCGCCGCATCGACTTCCACACGCGCGTGCACTGGCAGGAGAAGCACCGCCTGCTCAAGGTCGCCTTCCCCATCGACGTCCGCGCCGAGCGCGCCGCCTACGACGTGGGCTTCGGCCACGTCGAGCGCCCCACCCACGAGAACACCGGCTGGGAGGCCGCCCAGTTCGAGGTGCCCGCACACCGCTTCGCGGACCTCAGCGAGCACGGCTACGGCGTCGCCCTGCTCAACGACTCCAAGCACGGCTACGACGTGCGCGGCCACACCCTGCGCCTCACCCTGCTGCGCTCGCCCACCTCACCGGACCCCGTCGCCGACCGGGGCGACCACGAATTCACCTACGCGCTGCTGCCCCATCCCGGCGGGCTCGTCGCCGGCGGGGTCAGGCAGGAGGCCGAGGCGCTCGACCTGCCGCTGCGCTGCGTGCCCACCACCCCGCATGCCGGCGACCTGCCGCGCACCTCCGCGGCGGTGCGCGTCGAGGGCGGCGGAGTTGCGGTCACGGCCGTCAAGAAGGCGGAGCGCGGCGACGCCCTGGTGGTGCGGCTCTGCGAGGTCGCCGGCGGCCACACCACGGCACGGGTCACGGCCGCGGCGCGCCCGGCGTCGGCGGCGCGCTGCGACCTGCTCGAACGTGCCCGGTCGCCGCTGGCCGTCGACGCCGGCGGCGCCGTGACCGTCACGCTGGCGCCGTTCCAGCTCGCCACCCTGCGCTTCGAGACCATCGCAGAACGCTGAGAAAGGCCCCGCTCCACCCGGCGCGGGGCAGAATGTCACACGTCCCCTGGGCCATCGGTCACCGAGCAGGCGTTGACCACCCCTCCGGTCGCGGTGAGAATGGCCCGAGGAAACTGTCAAACCCGTCAGGGGGTCCCGACCGTCAGTGCAGGCAGCCGCATGACGTCCGGCCACGAGCGCGGTGACCCGGTGCGCACCCGCGGTGCGTTCGGCGTGGAGCCGGCGCTGGTCGTGCCACTGATCGGCGAGCGCCGCGGCACGGCCACGGCCGACATCGTCGGCGAGCCGCGACTGGGCGGGCTGCTCGACGCCCTGCCCGACGGGCTGGTCATCGCCGACACCCGCGGCGGCATCGTCTACGCCAACCGCCGCCTCGAGGAGATGTCCGGCTACCACCCGGGCGAGCTCGAGGGCCAGCCCATCGAGCTGCTGGTGCCCGAGCGGATGCGCGAGCTGCACGAGCGCCACCGCACCCGCTACACCAGCGGCCCGACCCTGCGGCCGATGGGCGCCGGCCTCAACATCCGCCTGCGCCGCAAGGACGGCAGCGACTTCAGCGCCGACATCAGCCTGAGCCCCCTGGGCACGGGCGACAGCCGGGTGGTGCTGGCCACCATCCGCGACGTCACCGACCGCCGCGAGGCCGAGGAGCGCCTGCGTCGCAGCGAGGAGCGCTTCCGCCTGCTCGTCGAGTGGGTGCAGGACTACGCCATCGTCATGCTCGAGCCGGACGGCCGCCTGGCCAGCTGGAACCTGGGCGCGCAGCGCATCACCGGCTGGCATGCCGAGGAGATCATCGGCCGCACCATGTCGGTCCTCTACCCGGCCGAGGCCGTCGCCGAGGGCACGCCCGAGGAGCAGCTCGAGACGGCGCGGCGCGCGGGCCGGGCCACCGACGAGGGCTGGCGGGTGCGCAAGGACGGCACCCGCTTCTGGGCCAGCGTGGCCCTCACCGCGCTGCCCGGCGAGGACGGCGGCGTCCGCGGCTTCGCCAAGGTCATCCGCGACATGACCGAGCGGCGGCAGCAGTCGTCGCGCCTGGAGGCGATCGCCGAGGTCACCCGGGCCATCCTGGAGAGCCGCCAGCCCCAGGAGGTGCTGCAGATCGTCGCCGCCCGGGCCCGCGAGCTGGTCGACTCGGCGGTGGCCTCGGTGATGGTTCCCGAGGAGAACGGCGAGAACATGGTCATCCGCGCCTGCGACGGGGAGCTGGCCGAGTCCCTGCTGGGCTCGGTCATGCCCATCACCGGCTCGCTCTCCGGCGAGGTGCTGCGTGCCCGCGAGCCGCGCATGACCATCGACGCCAGCGAGGATCCCCGCTCCCTGCGCACCCTGGCCGAGGCGGGCGGCTTCGGCCCCAGCCTGATCGTGCCGCTCTGCACCGAGGAGCGCGTCTTCGGCACCGTGGCGGTGAGCAACCACCGCGGCGGCACCGGCTTCAACGAGGACGACCTGCGCTCGCTGGAGCTCTTCGCCGCCCAGGCCTCGGTGGCCCTGGAGCACGGCCGCATCCGCTCCGAGCTGCAGCGCTTCGCCATCGTCGAGGACCGCGAGCGCATCGCCCGGGAGCTGCACGACGGCATCGTGCAGTCCCTCTTCGCCGTGGGGCTGGGTCTGCTCAGCGCCGAGCCCATGGCCAGCAACGAGCCGGTCAAGGTGCGCATCCGCGAGGCGGTGGACAGCATCGACCGGATCATCGCCGACCTGCGCCGCTACATCTTCGGCCTCAAGCCGCAGCGCGTCGGCGGCGAGGCGCTCGGGCACGCCGTGGCCATCCTGGCCGGCGAGTTCCAGGCGCGCACCCAGGTGGTCACCGTGGTGGAGATCGACAGCCGCCTGGAGGACTACGCCGGCGAGCAGGTCGACGAGGTGGTCCAGGTGGCCCGCGAGGCGCTCTCCAACGTGGCCCGCCACGCCGGCGCCACCACCTGCCGCGTCTCGCTGCGCTACGAGGCGCCCGATGCCGTGCTGGAGATCGACGACGACGGCCGCGGCTTCGACGCCGAGGCCGTGCCCGGACACGGCTACGGGCTGACCAACCTCCACGAGCGGGCCGGCGGCCTGGGCGGCAGCATGGAGATCAGCAGCCAGCCGGGCCAGGGGACGACCATGCGGCTGCAGTTCCCCGTCGAAGCCCCCGGAGGGGGCTGAGCGGCGGCCAGCCCCGCGTCACACATTCGGCGGCAACTGCTAACAAGGGTTTACCCACTCACGGTGTCCCTCGGCGGCGCCCCGGAGGGACGATGGCCGCGACCGTTGCCGGGTCCCAAGGAACAGGTTGTGTCGCAGTCCATGTCCCCCTCCCGCCGGCAGCCCAGCAGGCTGGGTCCGCCGGTTGCCTCCGGCGCCGTCGACTGGCACGCGCTGCTCCGTCCCAAGGGGCTGCGCGAGGGGTCGGCAGGCGCTCTCTTCAGCATGGTCTGCGTGCTCTCGCTGGCCCTGGTCTTCATGGTCGAGGCCACCCGGCCCTACGGGAGCAGCATCGGCTCGCTGACGGTGGTGCCGGTGCTGGGAGCGGCCTGGCTGCTGCAGCGCCCGCTGGTCATCGCCATGAGCAGCCTGGCCGTGGTCACCCGCATCGCGGTGATCATCGTCGGGCAGACCACCGTGGCCACCGGCGTGGCCGAGATCGTGGCCGTCGTGCTGGTGGCCATCATCACCGACGTCGCCGCCGAGCGCAGCCTGCAGGCGCGCGCCGGCGAGCTGCGCGCCGAGGGCATCCGCGAGCTCTCCCACCTGCTCGACACGGTGCGCCGCCTCAGCGTCTCCCACGACGCCGACGCGGTGGTCCACGAGGTCATCGTCGCCGCCGCGCGCTCGCTCAGCCGCGACCACGGGCCCCGCCCGCGCGCCGCCCTGGTGCGCATCGACGGCGAGAGCATCCGCGAGCTGGTGGTGCAGGACGAGAACGGCGGTCCCGCCGGCTTCGAGGTGCCCCTGGCCTGTGCGCCGCCCATCGTCGAGGCGGTCACCGCCGACCGCGCCCTGGCCTGGCCGACCAGCGGGCTGGAGCCGCCGCTGCGCGACATCCACCAGCGCGCCGGGGTGCTGACCACCGCCTACGCGCCCATCCGCATCGGCGGCGACGTCTACGGCGTGCTGGCCGCCAGCATCCGCCGCCGCGGCTCCATCGACGCCAGCGAGCTGCGCCTGCTCGAGGGCATGGCCGACCTGGCCGGCCTGGCCCTGGCCAACGCCGAGCGCTTCAAGATGGAGCGCTCCCACCTGCGCCGCGTCGAGGCCCTGGAGCGGGCCAAGGGTGCCTTCCTCAACCGCGCCTCCCACGAGCTGCGCACCCCGCTGACGGTGCTGCGCGGCTACCTGCACCTGCTCGAGGACGGCGCCTTCGGTGTGCTCAGCGACGAGATGAGGGGCGACGTGGTGCCGGCCCTGATCACCAGCGTCGAGGAGATCAACAGCCTGGTGGAGGGCATGCTCGTCGCCGCGCGGCTGGAGTACGGCGTGGAGCTGGCCCTGGAACCGCTCGACCTGCGCGACGTGGTCCGCGACACCGTGCGCGGCGTGGAGGAGACCTTCGCCGGCGAGGTGGCGCCCACGGTCATCGTGGAGACGCCGGCCAGCCCGGTGACGGTGCTCGCCGATCGCGAGCAGATCTCCACCGTTCTTGCCAACCTCGTCCGCAACGCGATGAAGTTCTCGCCGCCGCAGGGCCAGGTGCGCTGCAGCGTGGCCGCCCGCGGTGTGGTCGGCTCGGTGGCGGTGCTCGCCGACCGCGAGCAGATCTCCACCGTTCTTGCCAACCTCGTCCGCAACGCGATGAAGTTCTCGCCGCCGCAGGGCCAGGTGCGCTGCAGCGTGGCCGCCCGCGGTGTGGTCGGCTCGGTGGCGGTGGGCGACCACGGGCCGGGCATCCCCAGCGAGCAGCTGCCCCGGCTGTTCACCCGCTTCGGGCGCATCGACGTGCCGGGCGCGGCGGGCACGCGCGGCGCCGGGCTGGGTCTCTACATCGCCCGCGAGCTGGCCCGCATGCACGGCGGCGACGTCACCGTGCAGACCCAGGCCGGGGTGGGCAGCGTCTTCGAGGTCACCCTGCCGCTCGACACCGGCGAGGCCATCGGTTCGCAGCCGGTGCTCTCCGAGGTGTCCGGGCGCGCGCTCGACGAGAACGGCGGGGGAGACGCGGCGCCGGGCTCAGCACCAGGCGCGGGCACGACGGGCTACGCCGCGGCGGGTTCGAGCAGCCCCTCGGCGGCCAGCGTGTCGCGCAAGCCCGCCTCCAGCCCGCGCGGCGCGTAGCCCAGCTCCCGCACCGCCTTGTCGTGGCGGGCCCAGTAGGTGACGTTGTCCGAGGCGCTGATCAGCTCGCGCAGGTTGGGCGGGAAGCCGAGCATCGGGGCGAACACGGGGCCCAGCGGCGCGCTCAGCCTGAGCACCGCCGAGGGCATGGTCATGCGCGGCGCTCTGCGGCCGGTGATCCTGGCCAGGGTGTCGATGAAGCCGCCCATGGTGCCGATCTCGCCGCCGAGGATGTAGGACTCGCCGGCGCGCCCCTTGTCGAGGGCGAGCAGGATGCCCTGCACGACGTCGTCGCGGTGGACGAAGTTGATGCCCAGGCCGGTGAAGGCCTTGGCGGGCAGCTTGCCGCCGGCGAACTGGCGCATCACGTTGCCGAGCTGGGAGTGGTCGTCGGGGCCATAGACGCCGCCCGGCTGCACGATGACCAGCGGCAGGCCCGCGGACTGCAGCCGGCGGGCGATGCGGTGCGCCTCGACCTTGGTCTGCTCGTAGTAGGAGGTGTCGCCGCTGCCCAGCGGGCCGTCCTCGTCGAGTACCTGGCCGCGGGTGTTGCCGAAGACGCCGACGGTGGAGATGTAGAGGACGCGTGGCACCTCGACCCGCTGCGCCGCGCCGAGGACGCGCTCGGTGCCGCGGACGTTGGCCTCCTCCATGGCCGGGCGCTGGCTGGCCGGGATGCCCACCTCGTAGACGGCGGCCCCGTGGATGGCGGCGTCGACGCCCTGCATGCCGCGCTCGATGGCCGCGACGTCGGTGAGGTCGCCGCTGACCAGGGTGCAGCCGAGGCGCTCCAGCTCGGCGGCCTTGGTCGGGGTGCGCACCAGGGCGACCACCTCGTCGCCGCGCTCGCGCAGCGCCCTGGCCAGCGCGCCGCCGATGAAACCGGTGCCACCGGTGAGGAAGACCTTCATGTCGCGACGCTCCGCGTGTGCGCTCTGTCCCTTCTCTGTCCGAGGGGCGAGTCTACGCAGCGGGTTCGCGTGGCCGCCATGGACCGCCATGCCGGGGACGCGGTGCGTCCCGGCCCGCGTGGCCTCCCGGGGTCCTCGCCTGTGCTGGGGCTCTCGCGCTAGCTAGTCGCCGCCCCCCAAGGAACCGGGATGGGGCCTCCGTCGAAGGAGGCCTCCGAAGCCTCTTCGCTGGCTGGGACTGTAGTGGTCTCCGGGCTCGCCTTCGCGGCGTGCGACCGAGGGGTGTACGGGCCGTTGCAGCGCCGTGAGAGGATCAACGGCATGGACTTCTCTCTCAACGCCGAGCAGGCACGCTTCCGCGACGAGCTGCGCGCCTGGCTGCGGGACAACCTGGCCGGCTCTGCAGGGCGGGCGGCGGCGCCGGCGGATGCCGAGGAGGGGGGCGAGCGGCGACGCGAGTGGCAGCGCCGGGTGCACGAGGCGGGCTACGCGGGGGTGAGCTGGCCGGTCGAGTACGGCGGGCGCGGCCTGTCCCTCATCGAGTCGATGATCGTCAACGAGGAGATGGCCCGGGCCAAGGCGCCCGACCTGGTCAACGTCATCGGCCTCAACATGGCCGGGCCACGATCATCCACCACGGCACGCCGGAGCAGAAGTCGAAGCACCTGCGCAACATCCTCGATGCCACCGACATCTGGTGCCAGGGCTTCAGCGAGCCCAACAGCGGCTCCGACCTGGCCTCGCTGCAGACGCGCGCGGTGCCCGACGGCGACGACTTCGTGGTCAACGGGCAGAAGGTCTGGACCACGCTGGGTCATGTCGCCAAGTGGTGCATCCTGCTGACCCGCACCGGCAGCGCCGATGAGAAGCATGCGGGGCTGACGTATCTGATCGTCGACATGCAGTCGCCCGGCGTCGAGGTCAAGCCGCTGGTGCAGCTGACCGGCGACGCCGAGTTCAACGAGATCTACTTCACCGACGTGCGCGTGCCGCGCTCGAACCTTCTCGGCGGTGTCGGCGAGGGCTGGCGGGTGGCCATGACCACCCTGATGCACGAGCGCGCCACTCTCGGTGTCGCCCTGCAGGTGCGCTCGCGCATCGCCTTCGACGACCTGGTCACCCTGGTGCGTGCCGGTGGCGACGGCAACCCGCTGCTGCGCCAGAAGCTGGCCCAACTGCACATCGAGACCGAGGCCATGCGCTTCAACGGCTACCGCGGGCTGACGCGCATGCTGCGCGGCGAGCCGCCGGGACCGGAGGGGTCGATCAACAAGCTGATGTGGAGCGAGGTCAACCAGCGGTTGATGGACACCGCGCTGGAGGTTCTCGGTCCCGCCGCTCTGCTCGCCGCGGGCGAGGAGTCGGCGCCGGACGGCGGTCGCTGGAGCTACCAGTTCCTGCGCTCGCGGGCCAACAGCATCGAGGGCGGCACCAGCGAGGTGCTGCGCAACATCCTGGCCGAGCGCGTCCTCGGCCTGCCGCGTTCGCGCTGACGGGACGGGGAGAGTTTCTGCCATGGACTTCGGATTCAGCGAGGAGCAGGAGCTGCTGCGCGGCCAGGCCCGCGACTTCCTCGACAGGCAATGCCCCACTGCGGTGGTGCGCACCCTGATGGCGTCGGAGCGCGGCTACGACGACGACATGTACCGCCGCATGGCCGAGCTGGGCTGGACGGCGATCCCCTTCCCCGAGGAGTTCGGCGGGCTCGGGCTGGGCATGGTGGACCTCACCGTGGTGCTCGAGGAGATGGGGCGGCACGTGGCCCCGGCGCCGCTGCAGAGCGCGGTGGGGCTGGCGGGCATGACCCTGTTGCACGGCGCGAGCGACGAGCAGAAGAAGCGCTGGCTGCCGGGCTTGGCCGAGGGCACCTCGGTGGGCACGGTCGCGCTGGCCGAGTCGAGCGGCCGCTGGGATGCCTCCGGCGTGCAGCTCGCCGCGCGCCGCGACGGCGCGGGCTACACGCTGAACGGCGAGAAGCTCTACGTCACCGACGCGCACGTGGCGGAGTGGATGATCGTGGCGGCGCGCACCGCTGACGGCACCTCGGGCGACGGCGTGTCGCTGTTCGTCGTCGACACGGCGGCGCCGGGCGTGACGGTGCGGGTGGTCAAGTCGATGGACCAGACGCGGCGGCTCTGCACGGTGTCCCTCGACGCTGTGACGGTCGCTGCCGACCGGCTGGTCGGCGGCGAGGGACGCGGCTGGTCGGTGCTGCGCAAGGGCCTCGACCGCGCCCTGGTGGCGATCAGCGCCGAGCTCTGCGGCACGGCGCAGCGGGCCATGGAGCTGAGTGTCGAGTACGCCAAGACGCGGCAGCAGTTCGGGCGTCCCATCGGCTCGTACCAGGCGGTCGCGCACCGGTGCGCGGACATGCTGGTGCAGGTGGAGTCGGCCAAGTCGCTGACCTACTACGCGGCCTGGGCCGTCGACAACGACGTGCCCGAGGCGGCGCTCGCCGCCGCCATGGCCAAGGCCTACGCCAGCGACGCGGCGCGATTGGTGACCGGCGCGGCCATCCAGGTGCACGGCGGCATCGGCTTCACCTGGGAGCACGACATGCACCTGTTCTTCAAGCGGGCCAAGTGGGGCGAGACCACCCTGGGTGATGCCGTGTTCCACCGCGAGCGCGTCGCCCAGGCACTGGAGCTGTAGCACCCTGAGCGAGACGGCGACGACTCCGACTCCGGTCGCGCAGCGGCGATTGCGCGGCGCCATTTTCGACTACGGCGGGGTGATGACCGAGTCGGTGTTCCGCCGCCGCCGCGACGCCGATCCCGACGTGGTCAGCCTGCTGGTCTTCTTCATCAACGACCTGCGCTCCATCTACCACCTGCCCACCTCGTCGGCGCACGACCTGCACATGCTGGAGACGGGACAGCTCAGCGAGGCGGAGTTCTTCCGCCGGCTGTGCGCGCGGCACGAGGAGGCGGGTGGCCCGCACATCGATCCCGAGGGCGTGCGCGAGGCGATCTTCGCGCAGCGCGCCGAGGCCTCGGCGGCGATGGTCGACACCGTGCGCCAGCTGCGCTCCGCGGGTTATCGCACCGCGCTGCTCACCAACAACGCGCGCGAGTGGGAGCCGATGTGGCGCTCGATGATCCCCGTCGACGAGCTCTTCGACGTCGTCGTCGACTCCTCGGTGGTCGGGCTGCGCAAGCCCGACCCGGCCATCTACCGGCTGACCTGCGAGCGTCTCGGACTGCCGCCCCAGGACTGCATCTTCGTCGACGACCTGCAGTGCAACGTCGACGCGGCGGCCGACCTGGGCATGGAGGTGGTGCACTGCACCGACCCGGGCGATGCCGCCGACGTGGTGGCGCGGCGGCTGCTCGGCCGGCCCGCGTCCGCGGAGCCCGAGGACGGCGGCGGCGCGGAGGTGGAGGAGGAGCGGCGGTGATGGCGGCTCGCAGCGGCCACCACACGCGCGTCGCCGACGGCGCGACGCTGCTGGAGCTGGCCGCCGTGAGCGATCCCGGTCCCGCGCGCGGCGAGAACCAGGACGCCTGGGCGGTGCTGCCGCTCGATCCCCGTCCCGGCTGCGCGCTGCTGCTCGCCGACGGCATGGGCGGCCACGCCGACGGCGGCGCCGCCGCATACCTCGCCGTGCACGGCGCCGCCAACGTGCTGCGCGCCGCCGCGGAGCCGCACCGCATGCTGGCCGACGCGGTGGGGGAGGCCAACGAGGCGGTGGCACGGCATCGCGCCGGGCGCGGCGGCGGGATGACGGGCACCACGCTGGTGGCCGCGGTGGTCGCGGGGGGCCGCGCCAGCGTCGTCAACATCGGCGACTCGCGCGCCTACCTGCTGCGCGGCGGCGACCTGGTGCAGATCACCGTCGACCACTCCTGGGTGGCCGAGCAGGTGCGCGCGGGACAGCTCGCGCCGGCCGCGGTGGCGACGCATCCACACCGCAGCCTGCTGACGCGCGCGCTGACCGGCGACGCGGTGGAGGTCGACGTCTTCACCGCGGAGCTGGCGGTCGGTGACCTGCTGCTGCTCTGCACCGACGGGCTGTGGGAGCCGCTCGGCGACGCGCGACTTGGCGAGCTGCTCAGTCCAGGCGGCGCGGCGTCCGGCCGGCAATTGCCGTCCCTCGACGCGGTCGCCGTCGCGGCCTGCGACGCCGCGCTGGCCGCGGGCGGCACCGACAACGTCAGCGCGCTGCTCTGCCGCGTCACCGCGCGGTAGGCGGCCGAAAGCGGCCTGTCGCGTCAAGCGTGCGCAGGCTCTTCGCCGTTCTGTGTCGTACGCCACAGCGCCACTTCGCCCGGCGCGCCGCATACTTCGTGGTGCTGACCGGAACCTCCCGTCCGGGACCGGCGTTGTCTCTCCAATCCGTCGCCGCCAACGGTCCGGTCAGTGCTTCTTGGGGGTACTCACAGGCCACATGGGTCGCCACCGTCTCCTCCGTGCGGTCAAGGTCTGCAAGATCTGCGGTGAGGGCTACGACGCCTTCAAGTCGCGCGACGCGCGCGGCCGCTACTGCTCCCCCGCCTGCCTCGCCGAGGCGCGCCGCCGTCACCGCGAAGGCTTGCCCGTCGACGGCATCGGCGACGCCTTCGACGACGCCGGCCCGGCCATCGGTCCGGCGCTGCTGCCCCAGGTGATCAGCCTGGGCTCCCGCAAGGTGGTGGTCTCCCTCGGGCCCGACAGCAGCGCACCGCCCGGCGAGCCCTCGCGTACCCTGGTCTGAGCATCTCAGGCCACCCGGCCCGGCCAGGCCGGACGGTAGGGCCCGCGAGAGCTCGCCCAGTTCGCCGCTGACGCGCCCCGTCCCCGCCGTCCGGCCGGCGCGTCCATGAAGGCGAGACCGAAGTCCGGCGGTCCCGGCTCCGTGTCAGCAGGCGGCTCGCGCAGGTTGACGAGCATCACCGCCAGGTCGAGCGCCAGGCGCTCGCCGGGGTCGTCGAGACGCAGCCCGGTCATCTCCTCGATGCGCGCCACGCGGTAGCGCACCGAGTTGACGTGGAGGTGCAGCTCGGCCGCGGCGACCGCGTGGGTGCCACCGTGGCGGCGCAGCACGTCGATGGTGCGCAGGTAGGCGGCACGATGTGGGGCTGGAAGGGCGAGCAGTGGCCGCAGTGGCGCCAGCAGCGCCTGCTGGTCGGCCTCGTCGAGCAGGGCCAGCATGCGCGGGATGACCAGGTCCTCGGGCATCACCAGTGGACCGGTGGCGGCCGCGGCGCGGGCGAGGCCGGCGTCGGCCAGGGCCCGCCCGTGGGCCGCGCGCAGCGCCCGCAGCCCGGTGACCGGCGGCCGGGCCAGCACCAGGCAGCCGATCCGCTCCGCCTCCCCGGCGGCGACCTGCAGCGCGTGGCGCCAGGCCGGCGGCGTGGGCGCGGGGACGACCACCGCCGCGTGTGGCGGCGTGCTGTCGCCCCCGCCCACTGCCAGGGCGCGCGGCACCCGGCCGGCCAGCGCGCGCTGCGCCGAGGCCACCGCGTCGGGTGGCGCGCCACAGGTGACCAGCACGCCGTGGGGCACGCGCAGGTCGCCGCGCAGGCGAAGCGCCAGGCGGCCCAGCTCCGGGTCGGCGTGGTCGCGCAGCAGTGATTCGACGAGCAGCCGGCGAGCGCTCGACGAGCCGCCGATGGACGGCGGAACCGGCCGCGAGCCGGCTCCGCCGCCACCCGCGCCGGGGGCGCCCTGGGGGCGCGTAGACTTCGGCATCGCCGTGTCCTCCAAGCAGGATTCGGCTCGGCCCCGTGGAGAGCCACCTCCGCGGGGCCACTACGCGCCAGGGGCGAACGTCCGTACGGTACCACACATCCGTGTGGTGGTACAGCCCCCGCCGGGGGGCCGATCCCACCCGGCTACACTGCGCCGTCGTCGCCCCTCGCTCCCCGGAGAGATCGATGGCCCGCTTCTTCGCCCAACTGCTCAGCCCCGTCCTCCTCCTGCTCGGCGTGGGCGGCCTCTTCCTCGGCGACGCCTCCACCCGCGGCCGCGGCGACCTCGGCCCGCTCGACCTCGACCTCACCTGGGCGCGCGACGTCCTCGACATCGCCCTGCTGGCGGCCCTGGTGCTGGTCGGCTTCGTGCTCACCCGCCGCGCCGGGCGGCTGCTCGTCGCCGCCGCGGGTGTGGTGCTGGTCGCGCTCGGCGTGGTCGGGTTCGCCACGGGCGAGAGCGGCTTCGCGGGGTTCCGCTGCTCGATCGCCACCAACGCCTTCGACCTCGCCGCCGGCGCGCTGCTGCTGCTCGCCGCGCTGGGAACGGTCGAGGAGCCCGAGCCGCCCCAGGGCTCCTTCCTGCGCGGCAGCTGAGCCGCGCCGGCCGGCACCCGCCCGCCGACGGGCGCCGGCCGGAGGTCTGCCTCAGTCGCGCCGGACGGTGGGGTTCCCGTTGCCGCCGCCGTCGACGGACACGTAGGGCTCGGTCTCCTCGTGGTGCCGGATCCGCTCCGCCGCGCCGGCGACGCTGCGCATCGCCGTCTGCGCCACCGGCATCACCGTGCGCGCGGTCTCCTGCGCCCTGCGTGCGCCGCTGCGCGCCTGCTCGACGGCGCGCTGGACCTGGGCCCGGGTGCGCGCCCCGTCCTGGGGAGCGATGCACAGCCCGACCACCGTGCCGATGACCGTGCCGTGGATGACGCCGCGGAAGTACCCCATGCCAGTCCTCCTGCCTGTCCGGTTCCGATCAGGTGAGCGCGGTCGAGCCCCAGGGCCCGTCCGGCGTGATGCGCAGCCGTTCCACCGGGCGGCCGCCGACGAGGTGCTCCTCGACGATCTCGGGCACGTCGCCGGCCGTCAGCCGCCCGTACCACACGCCGTCGGGATAGACGATGAGGATGGGACCCTGGTGGTGCTGCTGGTTGCAACCCATGCGTGTGGTGCGCACATGCCCGAGCCTGCGCCGTTCGACCTCGTCGCGCAAGCGCTGCAGCACCTTTTCCGACCCCTGCCCCCCGCAGTGGTGCCGCCCCGAGGTGGTGCAGACGAAGACGTGCAGGGGGCGCGGGGCCGGGCTCTCGTCCATGGCGGCGCCCATTCTCCCCCGCGGAGGGAGGGCGGCCGCCGCCCGGGCCGCCCGTAGACTGGACGGCGTGACCCCCCGCGTCGACCTGCACATGCACACGGTCGCCTCCGATGGCGACCTCCAGCCCGAGGAGCTGGTCGCCCGCTGCGCCGAGCAGGGCCTCTCGACCATCGCCGTCACCGACCACAACTCGACGTGCAGCGTGGCCCGGGCCCGCGCCGCCTGCGAGGAGCGCGGCCTCGAGCTCATCTCCGCCTGCGAGATCAGCACCCGCTGGCAGGACCGCGAGCACCACCTGCTCGCCTACTTCGTCCCCCTCGACGACCCCCTCTTCCAGGAGCGCATCGAGCGGGTCCGCCAGGCCGACGTCGAGCGCAGCCGCCGCTGGGTGGACAACGCCGCGCGCGAGGGCTTCGCCCTGCGCTGGGAGGACGTCGAGGCCCTGGCCGGCCCCGACCGGGTGCCGCCCTTCGCGCTGCTCTCGCGCGCCCTGCTCGACACCGCCGGCGACGACCCCCGCCTGGTCCGCTACCGCGAGTCGCGCGGCAGCCTCTTCGGCGACTGGTTCGCCCGCGGCCGCCCGCTGGCCACCGAGGCGCCCTACCAGCCCGACCTGCGCGAGGCCATCGCCTGGGTGCGCGAGGCGGGCGGCGTGCCCGTGCTCGCCCACCCCGGCGCCACCCTCGGCGACATCGACGCCGAGACCGCCTTCACCGAGCTGCGCGGCGAGGGGCTGGGCGGTGTGGAGGCCTGGACCACCTGGCACGGCATCGACGCCTCGCAGCGCTTCGCCGCGCTGGGCGAGGCGGCCGGCCTGGCCGTCACCGCGGGCGCCGACTTCCACGGCCCGACCGTCAAGCCGCGGGTGGCCAACCCCGGACAGGTGACCAACAACGGCCCCGAGGTGATCGACGGGCTGCTGCGCGAGCGCGAGCGCGCGGGCTGAGGTCGCGCTCGGCGCCCGGCGGGCGGCCCTCTCGCGATGGCAAGCTGTAGCCCGACATGGAGCTCGACTTCGCACTCTTCGCCGACAGCGCCGCGGTGCCGCCTGACGGCAAGGTCTACATCCTGGGCGGCGGCTTCTCGACCATCACCCTGCCGCAGCTTCCCGGGCGGGTCACCTTCGCCGTGGTGGCCGGCTTCCGCTTCGGCGCCGCCGACACCGGCCGCACCCACCAGGTCGAGCTGCGCTTCGTCGACGACGGGGCCAAGCTGATCCTGCCGCCCGTCAACCTGCAGTTCCAGTCGGCCGGCGACCCGCCGCCCGAGGGGCGCGAGGTGACGGTGTCGACGGTGTCGTTCCTCTCACCGATGTTCGGTGAGCCCGGCGCCTACCACGCCGAGTACTGGTACGGCGACCGCCTGCTCGCCCGCGTGCGCATGCGCGTCGAGGAGCAGCAGCAACAGCAACAGCAGGTGCCGCCGGGCGCGGTCGGCCCGCGGCCGAACTAGTCCTCAGCGCGCAACCGCGGCGGCCTTCTCGGGGTACTCGTAGAACCCTTTGCCGCTCTTCTGTCCCAGCCACCCGGCCGCCACCATGCGCCGCAGCAGCGGCGGCGGCGCGTAGTCCGCGTTGGCATATTCCTCGTAGAGCGCCTCGCAGACGAAGAGCGCGGTGTCGAGCCCGATGTAGTCGAGCAGCTGCAGCGGCCCCATGGGATGCCCGCAGCCGAGTCGCATGCCCTCGTCGATGTCCTCGCGCGTGGCGAACCCGGACTCGTACAGGCGCACCGCATGGGTGAGGAACGGGATGAGCAGCAGGTTGACGATGAAGCCGCCGCGGTCCTGGGCCACGATGATCCGCTTGCCCAGCCTCTCGCCGAAGCCGCGCGCCTCGGCCATGGTGTCCTCGCTGGTGGCGATGCTGCGCACCAGCTCGAGCAGCTTCATCACCGGCGGCGGATTGAAGAAGTGCGTGCCCACCACGCGCTCCGGCCGCCGCGTCGCCCGGGCGATCTCGATGATCGGCAGCGACGAGGTGTTCGTGGCAAGGATGACATCATCTCGGGTGATCCGGTCCAGCCGCTCGAAGAGCGCCACCTTGTCGGGCAGCCGCTCGGCGATGGCCTCGACCACGATGTCGCAGGGCGCCAGGTCCTCGGTGTCGGTGCTGAAGCCGATGCGGCCGAGGATCTGCTCGACCTCCTCGTCGCTGAGCTTGCCGGTGCTGCGGCCGCGGTCGAGGGAGCGCTGGATGCGCTTGCGCGCGCCGCCGATGCTGCGCTCGTCCGCCTCGACGACGTGCGTCAGCAGCCCGCTGCGCGCGGAGATCTCGGCGATCCCCGACCCCATCAGCCCCGCCCCCACGATGCCGACCGTGCCGATGGCCATGGGCGCTGCCTCCTGCGTAGCTCGACCGCCCGCGCTGCACGCTGGCGAGCACCGAGGGTACGCCGCCGCCGCGGCCTCCGTCTGCGGCCTGGGCGGGGCCCGGCCGCGCTCAGCTCACCCGCAGCGGGTCGAGCTCGTCCTGCTCGCGCTCGAAGTTGGCGTAGAAGGCCTGGCCGCAGCCGCAGGCCTTCTCCGCCTGCGGGTTGGCCATGCGGAAGCCGCGGCCGCGGTGGGAGTCCTCGTAGTCGAGCACGCCCCCGGCGATCATGGGCAGTCCGTCCTCCTGGACCACGATGCGGACGTCCGCGCCGGCGTCGAAGGCGACGTCGTCGGGATGCTCGGCGTCGAGCTCGAAGTAGACCTTGAAGCCCTGGCAGCCGCCCAGCCGCACGTCGACGCGGAAGGGGGCCTCGGGGCGGCCCTCCTCCTCGCGGAGGCGGCGGATGGCCTCGACGGCGTCGGTGGTCCAGAGCAGGGAGGTCACGGCGCCCATGATGGCACCTGGGGCGCCCGGGGCCGCTGCGTATCATGCTGGCCATGCCCGCGCCCCGCCGGGTCGCCCTGGTCAGCGACGACCTGATGTTCCGCAGCCAGCTCGACGCGGCCGTGCGCCGCACCGGCGGCGATCTGGTCACGGTGCGCGCCGAGGACATCCCCGACGCCGACGCGCTGTTCGTCGACCTCAACCGCGACTCGCCGCACCGCCTGGGCATGATTGCCCGCGTCCGCGAGGCGCACCCGGAGGCCACCATCGTCGCCTTCTGCCACCACGAGGCCAGGGACGTGCGCCAGGCGGCCATGAACGTCGGCGCCAGCTCCTGCGTCACCAACGGCGCGCTGCAGTCGGCGGCGCTGCGCCTGGCCGGCGGGAGCGCGGTGGTGGCGGACACGGATGGCTGACGACCTGGAGCGGCGCGTCGCGGCCGCCGTCGACCGGCAGCGCGAGCAGCTCGTCGAGGACCGCCGCGACCTCCACCGCCACCCCGAGCTCTCCTACCACGAGACGCGCACCGCCGAGCTCTGTGCCGCGCGCTGCGAGGAGCTGGGCTACACGGTGCGCACCGAGGTGGGCGGCACCGGCGTGCTGGCCGACCTCGACAGCGGCCGCCCCGGCCCCACCGTGATGGTCCGCGCCGACACCGACGCGCTGCCCATCACCGAGCGCGGCGGCGAGCGCGTGGCCACGTCGCAGAACCAGGGCGCCATGCACGCCTGCGGCCACGACGGGCACGTGGCCATGTCGCTCGGCGTCGCCGCGGTGCTGGCCGGCCTGCGCGACGACTGGCACGGCCGGGTGCGCGTCTGCTTCCAGCCCGCCGAGGAGGTGGCCGGCGGCGCCCAGCCGATGATCGACGACGGCGCCATGGAGGGCGTCGACCGCGTGCTCGGCATCCACCTCTGGGCGCCGCTGCAGGTGGGGCGCGTCGCGGTCGGCCCGGGCCCGCTCTTCGGCAGCGCCGACGAGTTCGGCCTGGTGGTGCGCGGTCGCGGCGGGCACGGCGGCCTGCCGCACACCAGCGTCGATCCCATCGCCTGCGCCGCGCAGCTGGTCACCGCGCTGCAGACCATCGTGTCGCGCGAGACCTCGCCGTTCCAGCCTGCGGTGGTCACCATCGGGCGCATCGAGGGCGGCACCGCCTTCAACATCATCGCCGAGGAGGTGCGCCTGCGCGGCACGGTGCGCGCCTTCGAACAGTCTGAACGCGAGCGCCTGCTGCGGCGCATCGCCGAGGTCGCGCGCGACGCGGCCACCGCGATGCGTTGCGAAGCGGAGTTCATCCGCGCCAACGGCTGTCCGCCGGTGGTCAGCGACGCAGCGGTCGCCGAGGTGGTGCGGCGGGCGGCGGTGGCCACGGTGGGGGAGGAGAACGTCGACGTGGCCCCGCGGGTCACCGTCGGCGACGACGTCGCCCTGTTTCTCGAACGCGCGCCCGGCTGCTATTTCCTGGTCGGCGCCGGCGACGTGTCCCGACACGCGGTCGCACCGCACCACCACCCCGACTTCGACATCGACGAGCGCTGCCTGCCCATCGGCTGCGCCACCCTGGCGCGCGCGGCGCTGACCGAGCTCAACGCGGGCTGAGCCGGGCGGGAGCCCCGCGCATCCCGTTGCGCGCCCATCCGGCCAGGCGTAGTCTTGATGGAGCCATGTCATCGAGGCCGCGAGAGGGGGTCCGCGACACCGAAGGGTGGCGCGCATCCTGCCCGGCTTCCGCGGCGCGTGCGGCGGCCGCGCAGCCAGTCCGCTTCGGGCGTATCGTGCTGCCCGGAGCACACATTCCCGGGAGGGATCGGACCCCATGAGTTCTCTGAGTCAACCCCTATGCCGCAGCGAGGCGTTGCTCAGCGCGGTGGCGGTTGGGGCTGTAGGCGACGTCGGAGTGCCAGCAGGCGTAGAG
>Ga0207699_10000219_pt1 | contig 33702 bp, 32 predicted proteins | sample LARL51metaG_FD_184344 | JGI IMG/M metagenome (GOLD analysis project Ga0207699, IMG submission 184344) | Corn, switchgrass and miscanthus rhizosphere microbial communities from Kellogg Biological Station, Michigan, USA - LAR L5-1 metaG... | ecosystem: Host-associated > Plants > Roots >...
GGGCCGGACGGGCGCGCCGCCGAACGTGCCTGCGGGAATTTCGGTCGACTCATAGACGGGATGGTTCTGTGCGATCGCCTCGGCCGAATCGATCGCCAGGAATGTCGGCGTGCCGCCGTCCTTCACCGACGCTGCGATCGACTCTGCCGTGATCTTGCTGTTGACCGGGCCTGCAGCAAGATAGGCGTCGGCGCGCTGATTGCGGATGGCTTCGGCGGCCTCATTGGCCGGGAACTGCACGATCTCGACCTTGGCGGGATCGACCCCGTATTGATGCAGGAGCACGTGCAGCAGGTTGACGTTGGCCTGGGTGCGGCCGACCACGCCGATGCGGCGGCCGGCGAGCTGGGAAATCTTGGTGATTTTGGACCCGGCCTTCTTGCCCTTGGCGGATGGCGGCACCCACAGCACGACGACGTTCTTGCGCAACGTCGCAACCGCCTGCGCATTCTTCGGGACATCGAGGTCACCGCGGATGATCGCAAGATCGACCTTGCCGTCGGCGAGCGCTTCGGCGCTGGCACTGGCGCCGTCGGTTTGCACCGGACGCAGCCGAACATTGCCATGGGTCTGGGCGAACGCCTGGGTCAGCGTCTGCACCAGCTTGACGTCGTCGCTGCCCCCCGGACCCACGGCTATCCGCAAGGTGACCGGGCGCATTGCGAAATAATAGCCGCCGGCCAGCGCGCCAACGATCGCCAGCACACCGGCGAGCGTGATCAGCGTCGCCTTGCGCAGTGCCGATCGGGGCGGGGGTTGGGATGGCGGTGCCGCCGGGTCGAGGCCTCCGGTCATCGATCTCGCAAACAGCCGTTTGAGGTTCAGATTCATGCTGCCGGAACGGTTAGGCTGAAAGTTGTAGCAAAATTCTTGCCTGTCGGACGTTACAAGTACGTCATGGTTACCGGCTGGAATTGATCCGTCCTTCGACGGGGCGGCAAGAACGTGAAATCCCGGTGAGAGTTCCGGTACAATAGGAGGCACGGATGGCACAGCGTCTGTCGACGGAAGCGCGGAAGGCGGCTTTGCAGGATCTGCCGGGCTGGGCAGATCAGGACGGCCGGGACGCGATCGGCCGCACCTTCGTGTTCAAGGATTTCAACGAGGCCTTCGGCTTCATGAGCCGCGTCGCTTTGATCGCCGAAAAGAACGACCATCATCCGGAATGGCGCAATGTTTACAAGACCGTAGAGGTGGTTCTGGCGACCCATGATGCCGGCGGCGTCACGGCGCTGGACATCGACCTTGCCAAGGCCATGACCGCCATCGCGAGCCAGCTCGGCGCGACCTGAGCGCAGCCAGCCGGCGCCTTGCGGGGAGATCCAGAACTCCCCACCTTTGGCGCGTATCGCTGCTGCGGCGTTTCGCCGCCGCAGGGGAGGGGAAGCCGAAGGGGACCTCATGGCATCCGACTACAGCGTGGGATTCGAGCCGGCCGATCGGCTGGCGCAGGATCGCGACAGCCTGCGGCGCCGTTTCTGGATCAAGCTGAAGCAGGTGGTCGCAAAACTGCCGTTCACCGAGGATCTGCTCGCCGCCTATTACTGTGCGTTCGACAAGCAGACGCCGCGGCATGTGCAGGCGGCGCTGGCGGGCGCGCTCGCCTATTTCGTGCTGCCCTTCGACTTCATTCCGGACATGATGCCGGTGCTCGGCTTCACTGACGATGCCGCGGTGCTCGCCACCGCGATCCGCCTGGTCGCCGCGCACATCAAGCCGGAGCATCGCGAGGCCGCGCGCGCAGCGCTGAAGCGGGGCATCGAAGGCGAAAGCTGAAAGCTTCGCCTCATCATCCCCGGTTCAACCGCGACGAATCGCGTGCGCGATCACTGCATCTGCTGCGTCATCGGGTCGCGCGGCTGCCGCGGCGGCACGGAGGTGCGCGCCTGCGCGCGGGGAGGCTGCCCGAGCGGCACCGTTCTCGCCGTCGCGGCGCGCGGATTGAGCAGGTCGTCCATGCGGCCCTGGGTCGTGGCGTGCTCCTTCAGCCACATCGTCGCGGCGGGCAGGCGCTGCCATCCCGGCAGCGGCGCCGACAGCGACACCTCTTTCCACTTCGGATGGAACGGCGGGTTCTGGAAGGTCGGGAACTTGGTGAAGAACGCATCGACGAACACCGAGAGCTTTCGGTAACGCTCGGTGGTCGGCGACCAGTTGTAGGCCGCGAGCACCGCCGGCACCGCGATGGTGTCGACCGCTTCGCCGTCGGCGATCAAATTCGGATAGTCCTTCGCGGTCATGCGCGCCGGCAGGTAGTCGCCCTGCAACGGCCGGTCATAGTCGACATTGACCAGGTGGAAGCGGCCGTCATTGACGAAGTTGCTGACCGACTTGTACGGCTTGCCGCCGACCACGATCACGGCGTCGATCTCGCCGGTCTTCAGCTTCTCCATCGCGATGCGCTGCTCGACATAGACGAAGTTGGCATTGAGCCCGAGCCGCTCGAACACCGTCAATGCCGTGACAAAGGTGCCGCCATCGGGCAGGTCGACGCTGATCGTCCGCCCGGCGAGATCCTTCAGGTTCCGGTACTGTTTCGGCGCGATGATCTGCATCTCTTCGTTATAGAGTTTTGTGACGTAGGCGAACTGCCTCTTGATGCCCTTCGCAAAGCCCTTCTTTTCGAGATAGTCGAGCGTGTCGGCGCGCACGATGCCGAGATCGACGCCCTGCAGGAACAGGATGTCGGCAACGCTCTGCACCGAGCCGCGTCCGACGATGGGCAGGATGCGAAGATCATTGCCGTTGTCGAGCACCGAGGCGAGGTCAGCGCCGAACTGCACATAGGTGCCGCCGATGGTGCCGGAGATCAGCGTCACGGTATTGGCGTTGAGCGCCTGTTTGGTCTCCGTCGAGCCGACCTGAAAGATCGCCTTCAGGCTGTCGCTGACCTTGGCGGGATCGGCCGTCTTGTCCTGGGCGTAGGCCGCCGATCCTGAAAGCATGACGAAAGACGCGAGCACCAATCCAAACAAACGTCGCATACGCACTACCTCTTGAGGGCTAATTGGGCAGCTGCCCGAGACGCCGCTGCGCCTCGACTGAACCGAGTTGTGCGGCGCGCTCGTACCAGGCACGCGCGCTCGCGGGATCCGGCACGACTCTGCGGGCATCCTGCGTGCCCAGCACCACGGGATCGTAGGTCTGGGCGAGCAGGAAAGCCGCGCCCGCTTCCTGCGCATCCGCAGCGCGCTCGAGCAGCAGCCGTGCCGATGGAATGTCGCCCGCCGCGAGCAGGCTGCGCGCCCGCCGCATCAGGTTCGAAAGCTCATCGGGGGCAAGTCTCCGCGCCGTCGTGCCGCCGATCGATCCGAGTGACGACGGCGCATCCGCGGGCGCTGCGGCCGGCGGCGGGGCAAACGGCTGCTGCGCTGCGGGTGTGGCACGGGTTTGCGGCGCGCCTTGATAGGGCGATCCATTGCCTTGAGAAGGCGAGGGACTGGCGGAATAGGCGGTTGCGACATTTTCGCGCGTCGCCAGGGCGACAGCGCTCGTTGCCCCGCGTTGACCGGTCGACTGGAACGACGGTGCCGCGAAACGCGCGGGATCCTTGAGCTGCAGATCGCCCGCCGTCAGCTGTGTCTCCGCCGGCTCGGGCGGCGCCGCGACAGCCTGCCGGTCGGGCAGGATCGCCTCCTTGGCGTTGGCGATGATGGCGCGCGTCGCGTCGGAGGTGAACAGTGCGAACAGCACCGCGACGGCGGCCGCACCGACGACGCCCAGCAGGATCCTGAGCGACACGCTCGATTTGCGCCGCAGCGGCCAGCCATCATAGCCCAGCGGCTGCGATTCATATTCCTCGTACGGTTCACCGTCGTCGGGATAGCCATACGCGCCGCTGGTGGGATAGGGCGACGCCGCATTTTGGCTTGCATAGCCATGGTCCCGGAGATCGCCGTCATCATGTTCCCCGGGATAGAAGCGGTCCTGCGGATGGCGCTGGTTCCCGTCCCGATAATGCTGGCTCTTGTCCTGATACGGGTCATCCGGCGGCGGATAGTCGCGCGGTTCCTCGGCAGCGGCGGATCTGTTCAGAATCCCGCGCAGATCGGCCAAGCCGTTTTCAAACGAGTCATAGTCTGGATCGCCTGGTCGAACATTCGGCGCATTCTTCTTCATCATGGAGACGATCCCCACAATCTTGACGCAACGTCCGGGGCGGCCCGAAGGTTGGTTCCTCGCTCCCTGATGCTCAGTGTCCCGGTTCCGAGATACGCATCATCTGCCAGCGGGCTTGCCTACAAATGTCAGAACCGATGCACCCTAGTCAAACTAAGATTCGCGTGTGGCTTGCATCTGACACTCACTATCGGAAACCCGCGGACAGGCGATAGCGAATGCCCGATGCGCCACACTGGCGCCCTAATTTCGAAGTTCGCGATTGCCATCCCGCAATGCCTTCGCGCGGACTTCGAAAAATTCACGAGCACGGAGAAGGTACGATACGGCGCTGTTGGAGTTGCAGTCGTCGGGCCGCAAATTTTGCTGCTGGCCTGCAGGAACTTCAACTCGACGGCGCTGGCGCGCTCCGCACACCCGCTCTGGTGCGCACGTCCCCCGTCTGACGTTCGTATCAGTTGCCGCGAACGTGTTTACGAACCTCAGAACCGAAGAACATTAGCAAATCCAGGATTCTCGCGTGGTGCGTGTCCGACATTCGCCGAACTCTACTCGCGGACATACTGAAGCCAATGTCAGACACGCCACACTAGATCGCAGCGTAAATCCGACCAAAAGACGACGCTCGCTGGCGCGAGTGAGGAGATATTTTGAAATTATTGCGGCACACGGAAACAGATACCGTATTCCGTAGTACAACCGGACGTAGTCTTACGGAAACGCCTTCTGTCTCGCCCGCTGCGATCGACGAAACCGTCAGGGATGGAGGATCACCTTGCCCATCGCCTTGCGGCCCGCCAGCACCTTCAGCGCGTCGGCGGTCTGCGCCAGCGGGAACGTGCGATCGACATGCGAGGACAGCTTGCCCTCGGCCGTCCATCGGACCAGCTTTTCCAGATTGGCACGATTCTTCTCTGGGTTGAGGCGGGCCCAATTACCCCAGAACACGCCGCGGATGTCGCAGCCTTTCAGCAGCGCGAGATTCAGCGGCATCTTTGGGATGTCGCCGGCGGCAAAGCCGATCACCAGGAGGCGGCCTTCCCACGCGATCGCGCGCAAGGCGGCCTCTGCGTAGGTTCCGCCGACCGGATCGAAGATGATGTCGGCGCCCTTGCCGCCGGTCAGCCGCCGCAGTCCCTCCTTGAGGTCGTCCTGCGTGTAATTCAGCGTCAGCTCGGCGCCATGCGCCTTCGCGAATTCGAGCTTCTCCTCCGACGAGGCGCAGGCGATCACCTTCAGTCCCATCAGCTTGCCGAGTTCGCAGGCTGCAAGCCCGGTGCCGCCAGCCGCGCCCAGAACTGCGAGCGTTTCGCCTGGCTTGGGACTGGCGCGATCCTCCAGCGCATGAAGCGCGGTTCCGTAGATGATGATGATTCCGGCTGCGCGATCGAAGTCGAGATTGTCGGGAATCTTCACGATCGAAGCGGCCGGCAGCGCGATCTTGTCCCGCGCGCCGTTGTGACCGCAGGAGGCCACCACGCGGTCGCCGACCTTCAGGTCGGTGACGCCAGCGCCGACACTCTCGATGACGCCGGCCACTTCCGCTGCCGGCGAGAACGGAAACGGCGGCTTGATCTGGTACTTGCCCTGAATCATCAGGATGTCGAAGAAATTCAGCGCCGCCGCCTTGATCGCGATCACGGCCTGGCCGGCTTCTGCAACCGGATCGGGGATCTCGGACAAAACGAGATCGTCGGGCTGGCAATATTGCGAGCAAAGAATGGCCTTCATGGACACACCTGACGTTCGGGCAATTGGGCTTTACGGCTTCTTGCCGGATTTGGAGCGGACCGACAATCGGATTCGGATGGCGCCGGCGCACCTTGTCATCGCGAGCGAAGCGAAGCAATCCAGCGGAGCAGCACAGGGATAGTGTCGCAAGTGGCACTGGATTGTTTCGTCGTTTGCGCTCCTCGCAATGACGACAGCAGCGGAGGGATCAAACAATGTTCGAAAAGCACCTGTTGTCCGGAAAGCGCATCCTCATCACCGGTGGCGGCTCCGGCCTGGGAGCCGCGATGGGGCGGCGCTTTCTCGAACTCGGAGCCAACATCGTCATCTGCGGCCGGCGGCTGGAGTTGCTCGAGGCGACAGCGGACGCGATGCGCGGGCAATCCGCTGGCAAGGTCACGCCGATGCGCTGCGACATCCGCGACGGCGCCGCGGTCGAGGCGATGATGGAAGCGATCTGGCAGGACGCGCCGCTCGACGTGCTGGTCAACAATGCCGCGGCCACCTTCATTGCCGAGACCGAGCATTTGTCGTTCCGCGCGGCCGATGCGATCCTGGCGCCGACGCTGCACGGGGCGATGTATTGCACGCTCGCGGCCGGCCGGCGCTGGATCGCGGCAAAACATCGCGGCGTCGTGCTCTCCATCCTGTCGACGTCGACCATTACCGGACGCGCCTTCACGGTTCCCTCGGCGATGGCCAAGTCCGGCCTGCTGGCGATGACCAAGAGCCTTGCGGTGGAATGGGGGCCCAAGGGCATCCGTCTGGTCGCAATCGCCCCGGGCGCATTTCCGACGCCGGGCGCATCGGAACAGCTTCGTCCAAAAGGCCGGGATGATGCATGGGCCCCGCGCAATCCGCTCGGCCGCACCGGCGAACGTCGGGAACTCGCGGATCTCGCCTGTTTCCTGATTTCGGATTCAGGTGGCTACATCAATGGGGAGATGGTGGTGCAGGACGGCGGCGGGCATCTGCGCTCCTCGGGTGCCGAGGATCTGCTGCAATGGACCGAAGAGCAGTGGGAAGAGCACCGCGCCGCGCGCGCGAAAGGGTGAATTGTCCTAAACTCCTCAATACCTTCCCAACGAAGCATTTGCCGGTTATGGATCACGCCCCGCAATCGGGGCGCCAAGCCATCTTCCAGTCACAATGATGGGGGAACCAAGACTTATCATGGTCATTCGTCGGCGAATCCTGCCAGTATCGCTGGCCTGCACCCTTGCATGCGCAGGCGCGGATCTGGCGTGGGCGCAGGGAACCATGCCGAAAGCGGCGGTGCCGAAGGCGGCGACGCGCGGCGTCGCGACGGAGCCGAAGCCACCCGTGGCGGCCGTGCCCGGCGCCGAGCCGGCGCTGATCGGTCAGTTTGGCACCTGGGGTGCCTACAGCGCGACGCCCAACGGCAGGCGGGTCTGCTTTGCGCTCGCCAAGCCGTCCTCGTCCAAGACCAATCCGCCGAACCGGCCGCGCGATCCGGCCTATGCCTTCGTCTCCACCCGCCCCTCCGAGAAGGTTTTCAACGAAGTGTCGGTCATGATCGGCTATGCGCTGAAGCCCGGCTCGGAATCGACCCTCGAGGTCGGCGGCGCCTCCTATGCGATGTATACGCAGGGCGACGGCATCTGGATCAAGAACGCCGCCGAAGAGGAGCGGTTGGTGGACGCACTGCGCCGCTCGGCCGACGCGACCATCAAGGCGGTATCGGCCAAGGGCACCGAGACCATCGACGTGTTCTCGCTGAAGGGCCTGTCCCAGGCGCTCGATCGCATCGCGTCGGATTGCAGGCGGTAACTTCGTTACCGGCCTGATTTCCGGTTTTGGCGCTTTCCAGCGGCTGGGCGAAGCCTTATTTGATGCGTCATGATCGACACCATGACCCATTCCGGGGCCGGGGGCGATGCGCCGCTGGAAAAGACCCCGCTCGAAACCTACGTGCCGCCGGCAAAACCGTCGCTGATCGGCCTGTCACGCGACGAGATCGGGCAGCGGCTCGAGGCCATCGGCGTGCCGTCAGCGCAGCGCAAGATGCGCGTGCAGCAATTGTGGCACTGGATCTATTTTCGCGGCGCCAAATCCTTCGATGAGATGACCTCGATCTCGAAGGACACGCGGGCCGAACTCGTCAAGCATTTCACCGTGGACCGGCCCGAAGTGGTTGCCGAGCAGATCTCCAATGACGGCACGCGAAAATGGCTGCTCAGGCTGCCGAGCGGCGACAAATTGGAAAAGCCGCATGAGGTCGAGTGTGTCTACATTCCGGAGACCGACCGCGGCACGCTGTGCGTCTCCTCGCAGGTCGGCTGCACGCTCAACTGCGCGTTCTGTCACACCGGCACCCAGCGCCTGGTGCGCAACCTGACCGCGGGTGAAATCGTCGGCCAGGTCATGGTGGCGCGCGACCGCCTCGGCGACTGGGCCGATCGCGAGAGCGGCAATCGCCTCGTCACCAACATCGTGATGATGGGCATGGGCGAACCGCTCTACAATTTCGAGGCGGTGCGCGATGCGCTCCTGATCGTCGCCGACAATGAGGGCATCGGCATTTCCCGACGGCGCATCACGCTGTCGACCTCGGGCGTGGTGCCGAACATCATCCGCACCGGCGAGGAGATCGGCGTGATGCTGGCAATCTCGCTTCACGCCGTGCGCGACGAGCTGCGCAACGAGCTGGTGCCGCTCAACCGCAAATATCCGATCGCCGAGCTGTTGCAGGCCTGCCGCGACTATCCCGTCGCCTCCAATGCGCGGCGCATCACCTTCGAATATGTGATGCTGAAGGGCGTCAATGATTCACTCGATGACGCAAAACTGCTCGTCAAACTGCTCAAGGGCATTCCGGCCAAGATCAACCTCATTCCGTTCAATCCATGGCCGGGCACGACTTACGAATGCTCCGACTGGGACCAGATCGAAAGGTTCTCGGAGTACATCTTCAACGCCGGCTATTCCTCGCCGGTGCGCACGCCGCGCGGCCGCGACATTCTGGCCGCCTGCGGCCAGTTGAAATCGGAGACCGAGAAATTGTCGGTGCGCGAGCGCCAGGCACTGCGCGCGATGGCGATGACGGATTGATGTCGAGCGTCTCACACCACGTCGTTGCAAGGCGCGCAAACGCCGACTTGTCCGCCGTAGCCCGACGGGCGAAGGCGGAAGCAATCCAGTCCATCCGCGTGGCTAAGTCTGGATTGCTTCGCTTGCGCTCGCAATGACGGTATCATGGTCGCGCAATGGCACTTCTCGGCCGCTTGATCGTCGTGTTCTTCGCCTTCCTGCTCGCGTGTTTCGCGGCGGGCATGATCGTGGTTATCGCCTTCCTGTTTCCGGAGCTCAGCGATCTCGGTGATCAGATCGATCAGGGCGTTCTCGACATCATCTACGCCTTCGGCTTCATCTTCGTGTCGGGCTTTGCGCTGCTGCCGGCGATGATCATCGTCGCGATCACCGAGGCGTTCTACATCCGCAGCGCACTTGCTTATGCGGTCGGCGGCGCGCTGGTCGGGCTCGCCTGCTATCTCGGCCTTGTTCCGTTCGACACCGAGACGCTGCGTTTCGACGGCATCGTGCGGCGGCATCTGGAGATCATGACGGGCGCGGGCATCGTCGCTGGCCTCGTCTACTGGCTGATCGCCGGCCGCAATGCGGGCCGCTGGCGCCTGCCGCCGCGGCCGTTGCCGCCGGTCCCGTCGCAGACGCCATCGCCGTGAGATCAGTCGTAATTGCGAGGCGCCTTGGCGCTGAAGCAATCAGCGCGCCACCCGCGGCTCTGGATTGCTTCGCTTGCGCTCGCAATGACGGGGGTTTCCATCGCGCCGCTGCTCCGCTACACCGCACCCCATGAACCGCACCGGACTCTTCATCGCGCTGTCGCTTGCTCTCGTCATCGGTGTCGTGTTCGGGATCTATCCCGAGCTCGATCTCAAGCTCGCCGCCTTGTTCTATGATCCGGCGACGCGTTCCTTTCCGTTCAAGCTCAATGAGTGGGCCGGCTACGCGCGCGACGGCGCGATGTGGGTCGCCTGGGGACTGGTCCTGCCGGCGATCGTCGCGCTGGTCGTCAAATTCTTGCGGCCGCTGCGGCCGCTGCTGGTCTCGGGCCGTGCGATCGTCTTCCTGCTGGTGACGTTGACGCTGGCGGCCGGCGTGCTCACCAATCTCACCTTCAAGAGCTATTGGGGCCGGCCGCGGCCCGTGGTGGTCACCGAATTCGGCGGCGACCTGCCCTTCGTGCCATGGTGGGATCCGCGCGGCGGCTGTGGCCGCAACTGCTCGTTCTTTTCCGGCGAAGGCGCAACCGCGTTCTGGACCTTTGCCCCGGCCGCGCTGACGCCGCCGGCCTGGCGCGGCCTCGCCTATGGCGCGGCGACCTTGTTCGGGCTTGCGACCAGCGTGCTGAGGATGGCCTTTGGCGGCCACTTCTTCACGGATATCGCCGCCGCGGGTCTCGTCACCTTCCTGGTGATCTGGCTGACTCATGGCCTGATTTACCGCTGGCCGCGAACCCGCCTGTCCGACGCCGGCATCGATGCGGCGCTGACCCGCCTGGCCCTGCCCGGCTACCGACTACTGCTGCGGCTGCTGCGGCGTCGGCGCGGCCGGCACAATGCGCCTCCCGCCGCTCAGCTTCGTCACGCGAGCGGCGATTAAAGGCGTGCCCAAGCCGGCGAAATTTGATATTCGCGCCGTCGATCCGTGAAGAAATCAGCCGTCGAGACCGATTGGAAGCCCGATGAGTACGATCCTGAAAAGCCTGCCCAAGGGGGAAAAAGTCGGTATCGCTTTTTCCGGCGGTCTCGACACCAGCGCCGCGCTGCTCTGGATGAAGCAGAAAGGCGCCCGCGCCTTTGCCTACACCGCCAATCTCGGCCAGCCCGACGAGGCCGACTACGACGAGATCCCGCGCAAGGCGCTGCAGTTCGGCGCCGAAAAGGCCGTGCTGGTGGATTGCCGCACCCAACTCGTGCACGAGGGTATCGCGGCGATCCAGTCCGGTGCCTTCCACATCTCGACCGGAGGTGCCACCTACTTCAACACCACCCCGCTCGGCCGCGCCGTGACCGGCACGATGCTGGTCGCGGCCATGAAGGAGGACGGCGTCAACATCTGGGGCGACGGCTCGACTTACAAGGGCAACGACATCGAGCGGTTCTATCGCTACGGCCTGCTGACCAATCCGAGCCTGAAAATCTACAAGCCCTGGCTCGACCAGCAGTTCATCGACGAACTCGGCGGCCGCGCCGAAATGTCGGCGTTCCTGACCGCGAATAGCTTCGATTACAAGATGAGCGCCGAGAAGGCGTATTCGACCGACAGCAACATCCTCGGCGCAACCCACGAGGCCAAGGATCTCGAGCGCCTGGATAGCGGCATCAGGATCGTCAATCCGATCATGGGCGTGCCGTTCTGGCGCGACGACTGTGACGTCAAGGCCGAGGAGGTCACCGTCCGCTTCGTGGAGGGCCAGCCGGTTGCGCTGAACGGCCAGACCTTTGCCGATCCGGTCGCGCTGCTGCTGGAGGCCAATGCCATCGGTGGGCGGCACGGCCTCGGCATGAGCGACCAGATCGAGAACCGGATCATCGAGGCCAAGAGCCGCGGCATCTATGAAGCCCCGGGCATGGCGCTGCTGCACATCGTCTATGAGCGCCTTGTCACCGGCATCCACAACGAGGACACCATCGAGCTGTACCGGATCAACGGCCTGCGCCTCGGCCGCCTGCTGTACCAGGGCCGCTGGTTCGATCCCCAGGCCCTCATGCTGCGCGAAACCGCCCAGCGCTGGGTGGCTCGCGAAATCACCGGCGAGGTGACGCTCGAACTGCGCCGTGGCAACGACTACTCGATCCTGAACACCGAGAGCCCGAACCTGACCTATCAGCCGGAGCGGCTGAGCATGGAGAAGGTGGAGGATGCGGCATTCACGCCAGAACACCGCATCGGCCAGCTTACCATGCGCGATCTCGACATCACCGACACACGCACCAAGCTTGGTCATTACGCGGACATGGGGCTGCTGTCCGGTCCGGAAAGCTCCCAGATCTTCCGGCTGGAGAGCGACAAGGACTGAGAAGCGCGGGCGCGCGTCATTGCGAGCGAAGCGAAGCAATCCAGACTGTTGCCCCGGATACAGTCTGGATTGCTTCGGCGCTTCGCGCCTCGCAATGACGAGATCAAACGGCCGGGATCCTCCCGGCCGTTTGTCGTTGTGACAGTCTCGCTCACCGCGGGACGGTGCCCGGCGGAGGCGGCGGCAGCGAGGCCTGCCCGCCATTGAGCAGCGGCGTGATGCGGCGGACCGTGACGCGCCGGTTGATGCGGCTCGGTCCCGGCGTCTGCTCCTTCAGGAACTGCGCACCATAACCCTGCGACGTCAGGTTTTCCGCCGGCACGCCGAACTGCTGCGTCAGCAGCGTTGCGGCGGATTCGGCGCGGCGGTCCGACAGCGACAGATTGTCGGTGTCGTTGCCGACCGCATCGGTGTGGCCTTCGATCAAAAACACCTCGCGCGGATTGCGCTGGATGGCGCGGTTGAGGCCGTCCGCGATCGCCTGCAGTTTGGCCGCCTGGTCCGGGGGGATCTCCCATGACCCGGTGTCGAAGTTGATGGTGTTGAGGTCGATCGACGGCATCAGCTGCCGCACCGACGGGCTGTAGCGGATCTCGTCCAGCGAATAGCGCCGCTCGACCCGGTCCACCGGCGGAGCCTCGAGCGTGTCGTAGATCAGGTCCGGCGGCGCCTCGTCGGCCTCGACGATGTAGCGGTTCATCGGCATCCGGATGATCGGCGGCGGCAGGTCGACATAGAAGCCGCCGACGGCCTGGGGATCACGGTAGGTGTTGTCGATGATGATGATCTCGCGGCCGATCCGGTCCCTGCGAATGCGCCGCAGCAGCGAGCCATCTGGCGCGGTGACGGTGATGATCTCGTCGCCATCGGGACGGATCACCACCGTGCGTGTCTCGCCGCCCTCACGCTGCACGCGGATGTCGCGGGCGCCATAGCGGAAGCGGTCCATCTCGTCGTGACGGACGAACTCCTGCCCGGAGGGATCGCGCACGATGATTCGACCAGGCTCGAAGATGACGGTGCGGCCGCCTTCTTGCACCTCGCGACGCTCTCTGCGGAAATCCTCCATCCGCTGCGGCCCGACCGGTGCGGCACCCGGTGCGATCGGCGTCAGCGCCTGCGCCGTTGGTGGCGGCACAGGCGGCAACGCCGTGGTCACTTGCGGCGGCGGGCGATGCGCCTGCGTCGGTGGTGCACCGGGCGGCGGCGGCGTGACGGCACCTTGCTGCCCGGCGGCAGCCGGGGCGGGCGGTGGAGAGCCCGCGGCCGGAGGAGGCGGCGGCGCGGCCCCCTGTTGACCGCTGAGCGGAGCCGGGGTCGGACCGCCCGGCGCCCCGGCGCGTCCGGGCCCACCCCTGGGCGCGGTGTCGGTGCGCGGCGCGCCGGGAGAGGATTGTATGCCTCCCGGCTGCAAGGTCGGCGAAGGAGTCGGAGATGCGGTCGGTGAAGGCGCAGGTTGGGGCTGCGGAGACGCCGCTGGAGCGGGGGTTGGCGCAGGCGATTGTTTGGCCCCCGCGGGCGGCGGTGTCGGTGGTGTCTGTTGCACTCCTGCCGGGGCGCCGGGCTCACGCCTTTGCAGCTGTTCCCGCTCGGGTGGCTGAGACCCTGGTGCGCCCTTTTCCAGCCGCTCAAGCCGTGGCGCGTTCGGGGGCGGCGGCGCCTGATGGGATGGCGCGCCTGCGGCCGGGGGTGGCGGAGCCGGCGGCGCAGCATGGGGCGCCGGCGCGGCCGCTGGTGGCGGCGGGGGCGGCGGCGCATGCGGAGGAGGTGCCGGAGGCGGCGGCGGTGCCGGCGGGTGCGGAGGTGCGGCCGCCGGGGGTGGCGGCGGCGGTGGCGGCGCAGCGGGACGCGGCGGAGCGGGCGGCGGTGGTGGCGGTGGCGCCGGATGCGGAGGTGCGGCGGCCGGAGGCGGCGGGGGAGCCGGTGGGTGCGGAGGCTGGGCAGCCGGGGGGCCCGGAGGCCGGCCCGGCGCCGGCGGCTGGCCGCCCTTCGGTGCTTCCTTGGGGGGCTGCTTGGGTTTGCCGTCGGGACCGACCTCGCCAGGCGGCTGCCCGGCCTGGGCCACGACGACAGGCGCGGCCTGCGCAAACGAAGCGGTGCTTGCAATGGACGTCGCCGTGAGCGCAGTCGTGGCAAACAGCACGAAACGAATCTTGGTCATGCGATGTTCGGTCCCGGAATCATTTTGGGGAGGGCGAAGAACAACCAACGGTTAGGCCGGATTGTGGCGCGGTTCAAATGCGGATTTGGCTTTATTTTCGCGGCCAAATGCCCTAGCGGACCGCCTTTTTCATGGCGCGTTCAGATACCCCGTTCCAGGTACCTTGCCCGCTGCCGAGGACTGTCGCTGATCATGGCCTGCTCCCATTGGTCCCAGCCCATAACGGCGCAAGACCGCCGAGGTTCCGCTATTGCGTCAGACGGCGTTGCGCAGCAACAGCGTGTTGCTGCGCGTCCGGCCCGCCTGCGCATAACCGCGCCCGACCATGTCGGCGATGCAATCCTTCTCCCATTCGTCGCGCGACAGGTGCTCGATGACGACGGCGTGAGGCCACAGCGCTTGCGCTGCCTCGGCGAAAAATCCGGTCAGCACACGATCCTCGAATCCTTCGATGTCGATCTTGAGCGCATCGATGGCTGGTAGCCCGGCTTCCGCCAAAATGCCCGACAGCCGCCGCGCGGGCACCTTGATGGCCTCGGCAGACGCCTTGCCCGTGACGACATGGCTGGCACCGAGATTCTCGCCATCGGTCTCGATCAGGAGCTCGCCATCGTCGGGGCCCGCCGCCGCCGCAACCAGCGTCACCTGGTCGAAGCCGGAGGCCGCACGGTTGAATGCAAGGCGCGCATGCGTCACCGGATGCGGCTCGATCGCGATCACGCGTCCCCGGCTGCCGACGTGGCGCGCGAGCGGCAGCGCATAGGTGCCGACATTGGCGCCGACGTCGACGAAGCTTCCGCCGGCGGGCGTGTGGGCGCGCAAAAAATCGAGCTCCTCGATATTGTAGGCGGGATTGAGCAGGGCGCCGCGCTCGGTGGCGCTGGCCTGGTGATAGAAGCGGAACGAGGCGCCCTGATAGGTCGCATCGACCGGGCCGGAGCGCGACAGCTCGAGCAGTCGCGACAGCATCGGCCGGAACGCGCCGCGCTTCAGCCGCGTGCGGTGGGCCGCCGTGATGATGGCGCCTTGCGCGGCGTTCGGTGCGAACGCGCCGAACGGCGCCGGCGAAGCGTCGTTGTCGGGAGTCAAGCCGATATCCTCGAATGAAGTTTTTGCCGAAGAGGCCGCATGCATAGCGCCTTTTGCCGCGCGGGCAAACCTGGAGGGTCAGCCGGAAAACACCAGGAAGCCGGCGCGCGGGAAATGCACCACCAGCTCCCCGGCCCGCGGATCGTGGCGGCGAATGGCGATGTGCTGCGCCGACAGCGCAACGATCTCGCCGCCGACGCGGATCTTGCCGTAATCGTCGGGCATGACCTCCACTCTGTCACCGGGCTTGCGGCCGTTGGGATCGCCGGGATCCGACAATTCTTCGGTCTGCGGCGCAGCCCGCGTCGCGATCTCGAGGGCTTCTCCGCTCGTCATTTCGCTGCGCGAACCGTGTCCGATGGCCCGCAACCGCCCGGCCCACGCCCGCGCATGATCGAACTCGGCGAGCATGTCGTCGGCGTTGTCGAGATTGCTGCGCACGTACCAGATGTTCATGTAGGCGTTGATGTCGCAGAGGCTCGGCTGCTCGCCCAGAATCCAGTCGCGCTCGTCGCAGAGCTGGGCGTCGATCCAGGCAAGGTGCGCGCGATACTGGTCGCGCATCAGCGGAATCGCCGCCTTCATCGCCGCGACGTCGAATTTGGCGCCGCGCAGCTGCTCGCGATCGGCGATGAAGTCGGCGGGGACCTGGTCGGCGAGCAAACCGAACACCAGATTGACGGTGTTCTGGAAGAACGAGCGGTCGGTCCACATCGCGCTGGCGAAGGCGAGCCCCTCGTGGCCGGCCGGCAGCAGGCTCGGCTTCGGAAAACGCCGCTCCAGCTCGCGCATGATGCACTGGGTGTCGCAGTAGATATCCGCGCCGATCTGCATCACGGGTGTGCGGCGATAGCCGCCGGTCAGCGGCATCAGGTCGGGGCGTGGCATGATCCGCGAAATCCGCACCGAACGCCACGCGATGCTCTTCAGACCGAAAATGAGGCGGATTTTTTCCGAGAACGGCGACTGGTCGAAATGATGCAGGATGATCGGGAAATCTGGCATCGCGCGATCTCTTGACTCTTCACCCCGAAGGCGCCCGCCCTCGCCCCGAAAACCAGCTCAAGCGATAATCAAGCTCATTTCAATCGAAAATCAAGCCGGAGGCAAAGTCTTTTGGCGACCCTCCCGCTATCGGAAAGCGATGCGTGCGCAGACGCCGGAAGATCGGCGATGCAACGCCCCCGACAGAGTAGGAACTCTCATGAAGTGGATATTTCTCGCTGCCGCGGCCCTTGCCACTGTTGTCGCCGGCGTGGCGGCCGCCGATGACATGCACAAGATTCTGAAGCCGGACGCGATGCAGTGGGGCGCCTCGCCTCGACTGCCGAAGGGCGCGCAGGTCGCGGTCATCTATGGCGATCCACGCAAGGAAGGTCACTACATCATCCTCGCCAGGTGGCCGGATGGCTATGCGGTGCCGGCGCACTGGCACAACCAGACCGAAAACGTCACCGTCATTTCCGGCACCTTCAACGTCGGCATGGGCGACAAGCTCGACAAGAGCAAGGGCGAGACGCTCGGGCCCGGCGGCTTCTTCTCCTCGGGCCTGAAGATGCACCACTACGCATGGGCGACGGGCGAGACCCTCATTCAGGTCACCGGGGTCGGACCGTTCGACGTCATCTATGTCGATCCCAAGGATGATCCGTCCGCCCAGTGATGCGGCCGACACCGCGCGGTAGCCAAGGCTCTCCACTCGGACAGGCAGGCTCGGGCCGGCCGTGACGATGCTTTCGCATCGCCGCGGAATGACGAGCCCTCGCCATGAGAGGCCACCGTGCATTGCTGCTGAACGTTTCAAAGAGCTGAAGGGCAATGCTGCGCGTTCCCGCGGCGCTGATACGCCCGAGTTGTACCAGGACATCGCCCTCGAAAGATCAAAGAGGGCGCAGGGAATGCCGGGTGCTGGCCGCAACCCATGGCCCGCCAGCAAATAAAAAAGCTGGCGGCAGTTACCACAGGTCCAGCCGGAACATCCGGCATTCCCTGCGCGACGGTTTTAACGGTGTCCTTCGTGCTCTCCCCGGGGCCCGGGCTTTCTTGCCCCCGTCGTCAGCAAGATCATCTTGCCGACTTGACACCAGCGTCGGGGTGTCAGGACCACACGACTTCTCCGTCCGCATCGGACCGTTCGTCCACGCGCTAACAGCGCGCTGCGACCCGATGCGTCCATCGCATCCCGCGCTCAGCGTTCGTGACGATCGCGAAGCGCCCCTCTGGATCGAGTGCGGGACGGCACGGATCATGCCCCTGATTTGGGGGCGACGTCAAGTCAGTTTCTGAAAAATAGAATATGCCTGCCGCGACAAACTGGCGCGACGGGCAATTTGGGCACGACACGCATGCGCGAACTGCCCGTCGTGCAAGGTCGGCGATCGTGCGTGCCAACCAACGTACACGACGCTTTGGCAGCTGCAACCAGCGTCAAAGAATAGAGGTTCGTTGCGATTTCTCTTTTTGGGCCCGATTGAGAAATCTTCACGGCTGAAATCGCTGTCTGCTATCCGAGGTCGTGCAGGACCAGATTTGCTCCGGGTGAGACTTTCGGCCCCTGACCCAAAGCGGCGGTTGAGGGATGTCTGCTATTCTGCCGCTGTCAGGCAATAGGCAGACATTTGAGCCACGGTCAGAATTGACACGAATGACCCGATCGCATCGCCGGCTACAGCGTGCCAGCCGGCGGGTTTGGAGATCAATCCTGCCAGCAATCCTACCCGTTTGGGAGTGTTGCGGTGACCGGCTCGGTCGGCTGCGTCCACCGGGGCTGCCGTGCGGGTTTGATTCTGATCGCGTGCAACAATATCGCGGCGACGATCATCATCAAAATTCCGCCAAGGCTGAGCACGATCTGCATCACAAGCCGATCCGAGATGTCGAGCAGCGTCATGTGGCTGGCGAGCGCCAAAAGAACGCCGAGGCAATAGATCGGCAGCGAGTTCTCGCCGCAGCGCCTCGCGCCGCGCATCACGGGCGACATTAACCCTGGCCAATCGCGAGGCACGACCGATGTTACCAGAATCACAAGAGCCAAAAAATGCACCAGTCGCAATGGACTGAGATTCGATTTGTCCAGCGGGAAAAACAGCTTCAGCAAAGCCTGCGGGACCAGCGGCTCCAGCGGCTTGACGTTCCAACTCAATGCGATGATCAGGCTGAGAAACAGGTAGACAACAGCGAGCACCAGCGCTGTGCGCGACGTCACCCACGGCCGAAATCTCTTTCCCTCGATGACCCACCACGCGCCGGCCACCAGCAGAAGCTGCCAGGCAAGAGGATTGAAGAACCACACGTTGTTCGGCCAAGCGGGAACGGTCCAGCCGAAGACGTGCACGAGCCCATAGAGCAACAGCGAGGCGCCAAGCGTCACGTTCGGGACCCGCAGCAGCAGCCACAGCAGAGGCGCGAACAAGGCGTGATAGATCACGAAAACCGGCAAGACGTCGGTGTTGACGGGATGGTATTGCAGGATCGCAGCCCGCGCGAGCGTGGCGCCCGGACGTTCCAACAGAATGCGCGTGTTGCTCTCGTCGGCAAGCTGATCGCGGCCCCTCACATAAACCAAGATGGCGCAAGCGAGGGTCAGCAGCAGAAATCCAGCGTATATGTCCCATCCTCACCGAAGCGAACGGCTGATCGTGCCGCTCCAGCCTTCGCGCTGACGTGCTCTGCCATAGGCCAGCGCGCAGGTCACACCGGAGATAAAGATGAACACTTCCGCGGTATCGCTGAAGCCGTAGTTCCGCAGAGTCAACCAGCTTCCGATGTTGTTGGGGATATGGTCAAGGAAGATACACCATAGCGCGATGCCACGGCAGGCATCTATGCGCAGGTCGCGGCCAGTTCCCTTGAGCTCCGGTGGTATCTCACCGACCAATGGCTTGGACGTATGAGTTCGATCATGCATCTGGCTAACCGTGTCCGGCGTGCGCCACGCTATCGGTTGGACATTGGTGATGAGAGACCCGTCCTGGGACGCCTTCGGATTTCGAGCTTCCCGCGATGCTCCGCGACTGCGCGAGTGTTGAGCAGCTCGCCGACCGAGCGATGCGGCTGCGAGGCCCGGCTACCTGACGATTGGCGCTTGTCTCGTCGCGGTGCCGTCACCCCAACTGTAGCGCCGATCGCCGGGGCTGGCAGGACCGTCCGCAACCAACGGCGCTTCCATGGCCTCGTCACTAGCAAGCGGAATCAGAAGCTGCCCTCGCATTTTCACCAGGCAGGCGCGGCAATATTCGCGGTAAAGCAGGTCGAATATGGTGGACATGATCGAACCCTCGCTTGATCACCAGCTCCCAGGCGATCGTTTTCAGCGATTTTCGTCCGCGACAAAAAAGTGCGCGGGAATTTGTCGCTGACGATGACGATCTCGTACTAGTGGAACGACGTCGTTCTAGAGGATCAGACATCCAAGTGCTGCAAGTCGATCGCACCGCGGATCGTTGATTTCGATCAACAGGGAACAACGAGTAAAGCCGGACCATACGCTCGCACCGTTGGACCAGCGCGTTCTTCAAAACAGTTGTGGTGATAGCAACTAGAAATCGTTTCATCATGGCAATGTCGTCTTAAGATCGATTTTTTGCACTATAGCTTGCGTAACGTACGTTAACTCAATTTTTCAGCCGCCTCGTGAACCAATTCACACGCGGCGTCGATCACGATGGAGAACACTAGCACGCGGATGGTGTGGTTTCTTGGACTGCTGCGTACTCGCAACGATGGGCTGGTGCGCGAATCGCAAAATTGCGGCGATCGACAGGGCTCACTGGAGTACCTTGTCCGATCGCTATCAACGCTGGGAGATGCCACATGCCCGCGGACATAGTCGCTTTTCCAACGTACCGATTCTCGACACGCGAGCTCCCGGAGCGGATGCGCATCCCGGTATGGCGCGAGAAGTTTGGGCGAGCCATAGTCCACGCCGATATCGAGCCCTTGTCGGACGTTCCGTTTCACGCCGAAGCGACACTGCACTCGCTTCAGGGATTGCGCACGCTCGCATTGAAGGGCTCGGTCATGCGCTTCAAGCGCTCTCAAACGAACATTGTTGATGGTGATGACTCGATTGGCCTCATCGTCAGCTCTCCCGGCAGGAGTCGGCTAGCGCAGCGCGGCTTGGAAATCGAGCTCTGCGCCAGCCATGCCGTCGCGATCCTGCATTCGGAACCCGCCACTGTTACGTACCTCCAAGGATTGCAGTTTGGTCTGGCCGTGCCGCGTGACGCGCTTAGGTCGCGCGTGACGAATATCGACGGCCTCACCATGCGGCAGATTTCTCGCCGCACGGAAGCGCTCCGGCTTCTCATGGCGTATCTGAAGTCGGCATTCAGGGAGCGCGCTCTGGCTCCCCCGACATTGCGCGCCGCGGTCGTGACTCACATCCACGATCTCGTGGCGCTGGCAATCAGTGAGTGCGCTCCCTTGGGCGAGAGCAACGCGAGCGCGGTTGTGGCTGCGCGCCACGGCGCCGCCCTCGATCACATCGCCGCGCATTTTCAGGATCCGGACCTCAGCCTGGAGATAGCGGCGCAATGCCAGGGCATCTCCCCTCGCTATTTGCAGCGCCTGATGGCGTCATCGGGAACGTCGTTCACGGAGCACGTGAACGAGCTACGGCTCCAACGGGCATTCGAGCTGCTGACCGAGCCCCACGGCAGCGCGCTGCGAATTTCAGACATCGCGCTGGAGGTCGGCTTTTCGGATGTGTCGCATTTCAACCGACTATTTCGGGCTCGCTTCGGTGATTCCCCACGCGGCGTGCGCAGGGCCGGTAAGGGCAAGGTGTGATGCAGGACCCGATCCGCAGTGCCGCGCGCAGGACGCGACAAGCTCTATTGACGTTATTTTCCGGCCTTTGAAGCAGGCCCTTTCTGCGCGTTGCTGCAAACGTTTGTCGGGAAACTTCGGACGCGCCTCGGCGACGAGCGCTCGTGACGCTTGCCGACATCATCGACCAACATGCGTCAAGCCTCGGAGTGCAGGCAAGTAGCAGCTATCCCACCACGCAACAGGTGAGTTGCATCATGCCAGTTGGTCGAGCAGCGCCTTGGCGTCCCGCAGCACGGGCGTGTCAAAGCCTTCGGTGAACGAGCCGTACGTCAACACGAGGAGATCGTGAGCTTCCCTGCCCTTACGTCCGTCGCGCCACAGGCGCGCGAGGCTGGTTGCAGCGTGCAACCCCATCGTCCTCGCGCTCTGACGCTCCGCCACAGCGAGCGCTCGTTGATAATTCTGCTCCGCAGCGGCTTGGTCGCCTCGCGCATTCATCATATCGCCTCGAAGCTGATGCAGCTCAACCTCACCGCATCGCTCCTGGGTCGTCTCGATCAGTTGCGCAGCCTCGACGAGGCAATTCTGCGCCTCCGCCGGATGCCCGACCTTGGCGTGAGCCTCGGCTAGAAAACAGAGCGCGCGCGGCGTGTGCACGACGGCTCCGGCAGCACGAAGCACACCGAGCCCGCTCGTGAGCACCGCGAGGCCATCTTGCATCTGTCCAAGCGCTGTTAATGACCGACCGTGCTGAAGAAGTCCAACGCCCAACCAGAGTGGAAAGCCGTATTCGTTCGAGACAGCCACGAGCTCCTCCGCGTGCCGTCGTGCGTCATGCCACAAGCCGGCGGCGGCCTCCACCGCACACACCTTGCTCAACACAAAGGCCACCGTGAACGGATGATCGAGCGAGCGCGCTTCCGACAACACCTCATCCCCCCGCGCGCGTCCCTGATCGAGGTGGCCGAGACGCGCTAGTGTCAGCACCAAGTGACCCAGGCTCGCCGCGCGCGGATCAGCCACCGTTATCGCGGCGCAATTCGCGCGAGCAGCCGGATCTTTTAGGCCATCGCACAGCTCGAGAAGGGCGCGCGCTGTCGCAAACTCCCCGCGAAAGTAGCAACTGGCGCCATGGATATAGTGACCCAGCAACAGAGCGGTTTGATCTTTCCTTGCCTCGCCGAATTTCTCCATCTGCTCGGCAAGGGACACCGCCAGCTCGTGCTCGGCCCGAACCATATGGAAGCCCCATCGGGAATAGAGCAGCGGAATGAGACGTGCCGGTCGATCGAACTGCTCGGCGAGCGCCCGCGCCCTGATGAGGGCGTCGGCCACGACCGGCGCCGAATACCCACGAGCTGCCATCAACGCGCGGCCGAGGGCAATTTGCAGGTCAAGCTCGTGCTGCACCGGCCGGGATTCCTCGGGCATGCCCACCAGTAATTCCAGACCCCTCTGCAACTGCGCCACCGCTTCCGTCATCGCTGACCGCGCGAGCGCCTGCTGACCGGACTTGAGCCGGTAGCCGATCGCCTTCTCGTTGAAGCCGGCCTCCGTACAATGGTGGGCCAAGAGTTGCGGCTGAGCGGCCACAATTTCAGGAAACTGGCTCTCGAGCGTCGCTGCAATGCGCGCATGGATTTCCTGGCGTCGACTGCGCAGCAGTGTGCTATAGGCCGCGTCCTGCACCAGCGCGTGCTTGAAAGTGTACTCCGCATCGGGCGGCGTCCCGCGCTGGAAGATTAATTCGGCATATACGAGCTGCGCCAAAGCCCCGTCCACCTGATGCTGCGGCATGGCCGCGACGGCACTGATCAGCTCATGCGAGAACGACCGTCCAAGGGCTGCTCCGATCTGTGCCATCTCGCGCACCGGTGCCAGGCGATCGAGTCGTGCCAGGAGCGAGGCGTGGAGCGAGGTAGGAATGGCTAGCCGTGGAACCGGCCCTCTCGCATCAAAGCGGTCGCCAGCGTCGCTCAGCATGCCGCTTTCGACCACCGCCTTGGTCAATTCCTCGACGAATAGCGGAATTCCGTCGGTGCGATCGATGATGTATTCGGCGATCTCCGGGGGCAGCGCCTTGCCGCCGGTCACCCGCATGACCATCTCGGCGCGTTGTTGATGCGGCAGACGACCAAGGCTGATCAATGTCACGTGCGAGCGGCCGATCCAGGGCGGCGCGAACTCCGGTCGGAAAGTGATGATCAGCAAGACCCGGAGGGTGGCCACCCGGTTAACGATGAGGTCCAACAGCTCGAGCGAGGTCGGATCAATCCAGTGCACATCCTCGAAAATCATCAGCACCGGCCGACGTGCCGCCAGTCCCTCGAGTTGGGCCGAGAGGGTCCGAAGCGTATTCTCCTTACGCTTCTGCGGGGTGAGGCGAAGTGGAGGATAGCGGTTGCCGGTCGACACAGACAAAAGGTCCGCGATCAAAGGGACCGCCTCGCCGAGATCGGCGTTTGCCTCCGCGAGCAATGCCTCGAGCTTGTCTAATCGTTGCTGGTCCGTATCGTCACGCCGGAATCCCGCTGCCCGTTCGAGCTGCGAGATGGTTGGGAAAAGCGCGCTGTCCTGGTGGTGCGGCGAACAGAAACGGCGCAAGCTGATGTGTGGATCATCCCGCAGCTGCTCCGCCGCGGTCTCGGCGAGGCGCGATTTGCCGATGCCTGGTTCACCCGATAGCAGCACGATCGAGCCTTCGCCTTGTTTGGCCTGCTGCCAGCGGTGCATCAGCAGTTCGAACTCCTCATCGCGACCGAGCAATGGCGTTCTGGCCACACGTAAGGCCTCGAAGCGGCTATCGACCGCGCGCGCACTGATGACACGCCAGACCGGCACCAGCTCGCGGAAGCCTTTGATGGACACGCTCCCGAGGGCGAGATACTCGAAAAGCCCACCGATGAGGCCGCGGGTGCTGCCGTCAATGACCACCGTGTCCGGATCGGCAAGCGCCTGAAGCCGCGCGGCCAGATTGGGGGCTTCACCGACCACCTCATGCTGCCCCGCCGCGACCTCCTCGATGAGATCACCGACGAGCACCAGCCCGGTCGCAATGCCCACGCGCACCCGCAATGTTGCCTCCGGGCCCGCATCGAGGCGTGCGACGGCCGCGACCAAGGCCAGACCGGCGTATACCGCGCGCTCGGCATCGTCTTCGTCCGCCCGCGGATAGCCGAAATAAGCCAGCACGCCGTCACCCGTATATCTGGCAACGAAGCCGCCAAATTCCTCGATTTGCTGTGTGCAGCAGCGGTGGTACGCGGCAATGATTTCCCGCAAGTCCTCAGGGTCGAGCCTTGTCGAGAGCGCCGTCGAGCCAACGAGATCGGCAAACATTACCGTGAGCTGACGTCTCTCAGCCGCGGCCCGAGAAGCAGGCGCGGGTCCGGGGTCATCGAGCTCCGCGATCGCGCGTAATATCTTCCTGCGATGGCCGAGCGAGACACCGATCTTTTCGAGGTCAAGGTCAGTCAGATCGCGCAGAACGCCTGGATCAATGTCGTTCTCGGCAAACTGCTGCGCGTATTGTCCGAGGCCGAGCTTCTCGAGCCACTCCGTAATCTGCTTCATTGACTCAACCGATATCTACTCGGCGGCCGACTGACCTTTTGCACTACAGAAGAGGAATAGCTTTGTCCGAACAGCTTCAATATGACGCGTTCTATTCGCGGCATTCGGCAGCGGTTGGGCTTCATTTTCTGCCGATGCGTCGAATACCCGATCAGGGGCATGGCAGAAGGTTCAGCCGAAGACGCATGCCCGCCGTTCGCCTTGGGGCACCACGATACGCAGCCGTTTGCGCATCCAGGCGATTGGCCAAGCGCCGTAGCGCCCACGTAGGGTGCTACCATGTACTTCGGTCGAACGCGCGTCCAAGCAAACTCAGTCCTTCGCGTTCGGCTCCACGTCGAGCGAATATTCGTTACCGTCAAGACAGCGCATGCTCCAGTCATCGAGGCCTGACTCAGTTCCGCCTTGATACGAAGCGCGAACAACAACACCACAGGCCTGATCTTTACATTTTAGAACCAGAAGTCCAGAAATTGAGACGCTTCGTTTCGTCGAGCGCAAGTATCCTTGCCATCGTCTGACTGGCGACGCGAGCTGGTTTGAAATGCTCGGGAGCTACGATCTTGAATGGTACAGCGGTCGATGAGGTGGTATCCGCGGCCGCCGCTTTCGAATGCAGGCCGGTATCGAGGGCTAACCACGCAAACGGTGAGCAAGTCGCGGCGGCCACTACAAAGAAGGCAGGCAACTTCAACATCTCTCTCTCTCTCCTCGAGTTCGAGATATCGGCAGCCACCACGCCGTTGCGGTGGCAAAAAATCTTAGGAGTCAGAGTGCGTCGCGGAGGCCCGCTGGCGTACTCCACGATACACGGTGTCTGAACCTTCGATGAGGACGTCATCGAGGATGTCGCGCCAGCAGCGTAGCTCAGCGGCGATGTGACCTGCCCCGCAAAGAAATCAAGGTGGGGCTGACTGAAATTCCAAAACCGCGTCAGCTCGGTCCAAATGTTGAGTGTCGCTCCATCCGGGCGAATATCGTCGTGATGCACTCTCAGAGTATCAACTCAAGCTTCCAAGGATGATCCGACCAACGGCAAATTCAAATCACGAATTATCAACCCGTTCAAGTTTAGCAAAGCTGCTGGTAACCTAATGCGCAGCATCGTCGTCGAGCGCCAATCATAGACGTGGCGCTCATTCTCGCCGAACTGAGGGCCGCATTTATGAACCGGTTCACAGAGCGAGAGAATGTTTGCGGGCTGCGCTGCGGACGACAGGCATTTTGTTCCGCTGTTGACGTGAGGGATGCACCGAAGTCCGGAAGCGGCCCGATGCAGCCGATTGGTGTGATCGGACCGGGCGTCGGCTTCCGAATGAAGACCGGCCGACATGGAGCATATGTCACGCGAGCAGCCGAAAGCGGTGTTGAACGCGACGATGCGGACGGGATCGGCGATCCTTGGCCGGTGGGACTACAGCGCGCTCACATAGGCGAGGAGGTCATCGAGCTCGGCATCGCTCGGCGCGTGGCCGGTGTTCATCTTCCTGGCGTAGAAGTCCCACATGAACTTGACCGCGTCCCGCAATGACGCGGTGCGCCCATCGTGGAAGTAGGGCGCGGTTGAAGCGACCGCACGCAATGACGGCACCTTGAACCGCCCGCCGGTGCCGACGTCCTCGGGAATGGGCTTGTCGAGGCTCGGATGCACGTGGCAGGTGTTGCAGCCTGCGTCGCTGGTGAAAAGAGCAAAACCTCGTTTCACCGCGTCGGTGGTTGCCGGGGTGGGCGCGTCGTCGTCGAGCTGCCAGTTTTTCGGATAGGTCAGCGTTCGAACATAGGCGACAAGGGCCGACAGCCTCTCCTTGGACGGGTCGGCCCCTTTCATGCGGTTGACGATAATGCCGCGAATACTCTCCTCCAGCGTCGGCGCCGCGCCTCCCCACCCGTAGACCGAACGCTCCCCCGCGCCCCACAGCGTTGGCGTACTCCGGCCGGCGGGATCGCCGTCGGCGACCACATCGAGGCCGTCATACGTCTTGTTGTTGGTGTGGCCCGCCATCGGATGGCAGGACGCGCAGGAAAAGTTGCCGCCACCCGACAGGCTGGCGTCGTTGAAGAGCTGCAGTCCCTTGGCGACGAGTGCGGGGTCGGGCGGCGTCGGCTGGGATGGGTCCGCGGCCATTGCCGGCGTCAGGAGCAGGCCAATTGAAATAACGAGAGGACGTAACATGGCAAGAGACATCTCATTCTCCAGAGGCGGCGCGATCGCATGCCGATCGTGCTGACATGCACGTCGCCATGGAAGATCAGTCACGCTTCTTCGCAGGAATCGGGATCACGGCGGCGGGTGCGAGACGGCATCGGCGCCATGATATGCCCCAATGTGTCCCCCCGGAGGCCGTCAGCCGGTCGCCCCTGCGCCACCTTGACGATCAGGGACGACGCGGGCCTCGGGCCCCTCCCGTTCGAGCCGATGGGCATGCCTGCAGAGCATGAAGCCGGGCGTGACCACGCCATCGCCAAGGGCTGGCTCCGGGTCCATGAGAGCGGGATCGCGTGAAGTTCACCGGGCGCGGCGGGCTGAATGAGGCACCGCGTGAGGAAGGCGGCCCGGAATACACGATGACCGCCAGTTGGCGGCACTCCTGATCGTGTGGCCGCCGCAGCCACGGTAAGGTTAACAATTGCTTTCGATTGTCCATAAAATTTTATCGATTACCATGATCATCGGTCGAGCGGCGTGTGGATCCGCTGATGAGAAGTCCAGCCAACGCGGCGCAGCTCAACGGACCTCGCTGAGATTCAGCGACAATGACCACCGGAACCTCATGTTCAACACGATCACTGCCGAGAAGCGTGCAGCGCACCACCCGTGAGAGTCTGCCGGACACTCGGGCCAGTTAAAAAAGCGAGGAGAGCATCCCGATGCGCAAGGCGATCGCGAAGGCCGTCACGTGGCGGCTGATCGGAACCGCCGAGATTTTTGCGATCTGTTTCTGGACCACCGGGCACATCGCGACGGCCGGCCACACGGCCGGGATCGTGGCCATCACCTCGGTCGTCATGTACGTGGTGCACGAGTTGGCTTGGAATCGGTTCGAAGGCCGCACGGCGATCATGAGCCTGTCGAGCTGCCGCGCACCTGCTCGAACTCCTGCACCAGAGCGGCAGGTATGTGAAGCTCACCCAGGCGGGTGCGGCGCTGTTTGCGTGATGGACGATTGAGACGGGCATGACCATCGAACTCACCTTGCTCGCCGCCAGCAGCGTCCTTGGGATCGCCCGATGCCGACGATCGGCTTGATCGCACGCAGCGTCAGCTTCGGAACGAAGACCGGCCCCGAGCTGGAGCGCAGCCTCACAGGACAGAATCTGACCCGAACGAGACAGCCGGGTGCCCTCTTCAAGTTGCGAGTTGCACAATGACGTCCGTTGCGGCATCGCTTGTGCGTCAGATGCGTGAGACCGGCTGACACGGCCAAACAAGGTTTGACATGATCGATCCGATCTTCCGCAGAAGCGATGGTGTGTGGCTGAATGAACCGGAACGATGGACCGCGCAGGGCGATAGCCTTCAGATCGTCACTGACGAGGCCACCGATTTCTGGCGCGAGACCCATTACGGCTTCAACCGCGACAGCGGGCATTTTCTGGGCTTTCCGACCGCCGAGGCATTCACTGCCGAGTTGCGCGTCCAGGGCGCCTTCCAGGCGCTCTATGACCAAGCGGGCATCATGGTGCGCGTTGATGCGCACCATTGGGTCAAGGCCGGGATCGAGTTCTCAGACGGACGCGCCATGCTTGCGAGCGTCCTGACCGACGAGCGATCGGACTGGGCGACTGCCCCCTACGAGCACGATGCCGGCGACTTCTGGATGCGTGCAACCGTCGCGAACGGCGTCCTTCGCCTGCAGGCTTCGGCCGATGGCAAGCTCTGGCCGCTCATGCGGCTGGCGCCATTCGGCAAGGCAAACCGCTACCTTGTGGGGCCGATGGCCTGCACACCCCAGCGAGCCGGTTTGAAAGTCGCATTCTCGACATTTCGCCTGACACCGCCACTTGGCAAGGATCTACACGATCTCGGCTGAAGGCTGGCCATTGGATTTGCCGTGGCGAATGATCGCGTATGCGGGAGAACCGCTCGTACGGTTCGGAGGGAGGGCAGGCCAGAAGCCTTCCCTACCCCTATCGAATAGGTGGGAGCGGCGGACCGCACATCACCGGATCTGATCGAGCATCAGCCCAAATGCGGTAGCCGTGTTCAAAGCGGAGGCATTCGCTTTCGGCTGAGGGCCGATGCTAGATCTGCCGCTCGACCAGCTTCAGCTTCAGCTCGGCGATCGCCTCGGAGGGATTGAGCCCCTTCGGACAGGCTTTTGCGCAGTTCATAATGGTGTGGCAACGATAGAGCCGGAACGGGTCCTCGAGATCGTCGAGCCGCTCGCCGGTGGCCTCATCGCGAGAGTCGTTGACCCAGCGCGTGGCCTGCAGCAGCGCCGCGGGCCCGAGAAAACGCTCGCTGTTCCACCAATAGCTCGGGCAGGACGTCGAGCAGCAGGCGCACAGGATGCACTCATAGAGGCCGTCGAGCTTTTCGCGGTCCTCGTGGCTCTGCCGCCATTCCTTCTGCGGCGTCGGCGACGATGTCTTCAGCCACGGCTCGATCGAGGCATACTGGGCGTAGAAATTGGTGAGGTCCGGCACCAGGTCCTTGACGACCGGCTGGTGCGGCAGCGGATTGACCTTCACCGCGCCCTCCTTGACGTCGTGCATCGAGCGTGTGCAGGCGAGCGTGTTCTGGCCGTCGATGTTCATCGCGCAGGAGCCGCAGACGCCCTCGCGGCAGGAGCGGCGGAAGGTCAGGCTCGGATCGATGTGGTTCTTGATCCAGATCAGGCCGTCGAGCACCATCGGCCCGCACTCGTTGGTGTCGACATGATAGGTGTCGATGCGCGGGTTCTTGCCGTCGTCGGGATTCCAGCGATAGACCTTGAACTCGCGGGTCTCCGTCGCGCCCGGCGGCACCGGCCAGGTCTTGCCGGTGGTGATCTTGGAATTCTTCGGGAGTGCGAACTCAACCATCCTGTAAAACCCTTCCGGTGCTCAATACACCCGCGCCTTCGGCGGGATGTACTGCACGTCATTGGTCATGGTGTAGTCGTGCACCGGGCGGTAGTCGATCGCGGTCTTGCCGCCCTGATCGATCCACGCCAGCGTGTGCTTCATCCAGTTCTTGTCGTCGCGATCCGGAAAATCCTCGCGCGCATGGGCGCCGCGGCTCTCGCTGCGGTTGGCTGCTGAATCCATCGTCACGACCGCCTGCACGATCAGATTGTCGAACTCCAGCGTCTCGACCAGGTCCGAATTCCAGATCAGCGAGCGGTCGGACACCGAGATGTCGGAAATCCCGCTATGCACCTTGTGGATCAGGTTCTGGCCCTCGTGCAGCACCTCGCCGGTGCGAAAGACAGCGCAATTGTTCTGCATCACATGCTGCATGCTGTCGCGCAGCTTTGCGGTCGGCGTGCCGCCCGAGGCGTGGCGGTAGTGATCGAGCCGTCCGAGCGCCTTGTCGGAGGAATCCTTCGGCAGCTCGGCCTGCTTGGCGTTCGCCGTCAGTTTTTCGGCGCAGCGCGCCGCGGCGGCGCGGCCGAACACCACGAGGTCGATCAGCGAGTTGGAGCCGAGGCGGTTGGCGCCATGCACGGACACGCAGGCCGCCTCGCCGATCGCCATCAGGCCCGGCACGATGGCGTTGTCGTCGCCATCCTTCTTGGTCAGCACCTCGGCGTGATAGTTGGTCGGGATGCCGCCCATGTTGTAGTGCACCGTCGGCACGATCGGGATCGGCTCGCGCGTCACGTCGACATTGGCAAAAATCTTGGCCGATTCCGAAATGCCCGGCAGCCGCTCCGCCAGCACCTTTGGATCGAGATGATCGAGGTGCAGGTAGATGTGGTCCTTCTTCTTGCCAACGCCGCGCCCCTCGCGGATCTCGATGGTCATGGCGCGCGAGACGACGTCGCGCGAGGCAAGGTCCTTCGCCGAGGGCGCATAGCGCTCCATGAAACGCTCGCCCTGTGCGTTGACCAGATAGCCGCCCTCGCCGCGCGCGCCCTCGGTGACGAGGCAGCCCGCGCCGTAGATGCCGGTCGGGTGGAACTGCACGAACTCCATGTCCTGCATCGGCAGCCCGGCGCGCAGCGCCATGCCCCCGCCGTCCCCGGTGCAGGTGTGGGCCGAGGTGCAGGAGGCGTAGGCGCGGCCATAGCCGCCGGTCGCCAGGATCGTGGTCTGCGCGCGGAACCGGTGCAGCGTGCCGTCATCGAGCCTCAGCGCGATCACGCCGCGGCAGGCGCCCTGGTCGTCCATGATCAGGTCGATCGCAAAGAACTCGATGAAGAACTCGGCCGAATGCCGCAGCGACTGGCCGTACATCGTGTGCAGCATGGCATGACCGGTGCGATCGGCGGCCGCGCAGGTGCGCTGCGCCTGACCCTTGCCGTAGTCGATGGTCATGCCGCCGAACGGACGCTGATAGATTTTGCCGTCCTCGGTGCGCGAGAACGGCACGCCCCAATGTTCGAGCTCGTAGACCGCCTCGGGCGCGTTGCGCACCATGTATTCGATGGCGTCCTGGTCGCCGAGCCAGTCCGACCCCTTCACGGTGTCGTACATGTGCCAGCGCCACTCGGCCTGATGCATGTTGCCGAGCGCGGCCGAGATGCCGCCCTGGGCGGCGACCGTGTGCGAGCGGGTTGGAAACACCTTTGTGATGCAGGCGGTGCGCAGGCCCGCCTCGCTGCAGCCGACCACGGCGCGCAGCCCCGCGCCGCCGGCGCCGACCACCACCACGTCGTAGGTGTGGTCCTCGATCTTGTAGGCTTGCCCGTTCGTGGCAGGAGCGCCGTTCCCTCCGCCATTTGTCGCGACGGCCATGGGCTACACTCCGGATGACAGTTTCAAAAGCGCGTAGATCGAGGTCAGCGCGACGACCATGCAGAAGAACTGGTTGGCCATGACCGCGACAAGCTTCAGCTTCTCGTCATGCACGTAATCCTCGATCACGACCTGCATGCCGATCTTCATGTGCCAGGCGCTGGCGACGATGAAGAGCAGCAGGATCATCGCGATCGGCACCTGGCCGAGGATCTGCGCCGCGCCGGCCTGGTTGCGGCCGACCAGCATCATGACCACCCAGATCACCGGGATGATCAACAGCGTCATCGCGACGCCGGTGAGGCGTTGGCGCCAGAAATCGCCGGTGCCGGAATGCGCCGCGCCAAGGTTGCGCACGCGGCCGAGCGGCGTGCGCATCGATCTGCGGGGCGTCTGATTGCTCATGCTCATCGTCCGCCTCCGATGGCATAGGCGATGATCCAGAGCAGCACGGTGAGGCCGATGCCGCCGAGCAGGGCGCCCCAGGTCAGCGCCTCGCGCTCATTGGCCTTGAAGCCATAGCCGAGGTCCCAGACGAAATGCCGGATGCCGCTGAGCAGATGGTGCACCAGCGCCCAAGTGTAGCCGAACACGATCAGCCGCCCGAGGAAGTTCGACGTGAAGGCCTGTACATGGGAATAGGCGTTGGGCCCTTCCGCGGCGGCGATCAACCACCACGCCAGCAGCAGGGTGCCGACATAGAGCGCAATTCCGGTGGCGCGATGCAGGACCGACATCGCCATTGTCAGCGTCAGTCGGTAGATCTGCAGGTGAGGCGAGAGCGGGCGTTCGATCCTGGCTGGCATGAGCGGCTTTGACGTTGTGCGGCCCCCAACGAGTTCGCGCGAGGAGCGCCGATGCGACTGTTCGCGAACTCTTCGAAAGTGAGCGCTGAATGCGCTCTATTTACGGACTGGAAACAGCCAGTGCAATGATGAAAATCATCGATTCCGAACCGAGATTCAGACTTACCGACGAGCCTTGCAATTGCTGGCGTTGACAGCATCGGCGTGGCGCTGATCTGTGGTATACTTGAAGCACGATTCATGAACGTACGAGTTAGTGGGAAACGGCCGTGGTGGTGGCGGGGCTCGACGTCTCCGAACTGATCGAGCTGGCGCTGCTGCTGGTTGCCGTCGGTGCGTTGTCGGGGTTTCTCGCCGGCCTGTTCGGGATCGGTGGCGGCGCCGTTCTGGTGCCAGTGTTCTACGAATGCTTTCGCCTCGCCGGTGTCCCGCTCGAGGTGCGAATGCCGCTCTGCATCGGCACCTCGCTCGCGGTGATCATCCCGACCTCGATCCGCTCGTTCCGCGCGCATCGCTCGCGCGGCGCCGTGGACATGGCTGTGTTGAAGGAATGGTGGCTGGCGATCCTGGTCGGCGTGCTGGCCGGCAGCATCACCGCGCGCTACGCCCCCGAGCGCCTGTTCAAGTTCGTCTTTGTCGGCGTCGCCTGGTCCGCCGCGTTGCGGCTGCTGCTCGCGCGCGACAACTGGAAATTCGGCGGAGAGCTGCCGACGGGGCCACTGATGAAGGTCTACGGTTTTGGCGTCGGCATTTTGGCAACCCTGATGGGCGTTGGGGGCGGGCTGTTCTCGAACCTCTTGATGACCTTCTACGGCCGCCCCCTGCACCAGGCGGTCGCAACCTCCTCGGCCCTCGCAGTGCTGATCTCGATTCCCGGCGCGCTCGGCTACGTCTATGCCGGCTGGCCGGTCGCGGCGCGCTTTCCCGAGGTCATGGCACTGCAGGCGCCGCTGGCGTTCGGCTATGTTTCGTTGATCGGCGCCATCATGGTGATGCCGCTCAGCCTGTGGACCGCGCCGCTCGGGGTCAGATGCGCGCATGCGATGGGCAAACGCGCCCTCGAAATCGCGTTCGGCCTCTACCTCCTGATCGTCGGCGGCCGCTTCGTGCTGAGCCTGTGGAACGGACAGTAGTGCGGCTTCGTCATGAAGCAGGTCTGTCCCTCATCCTGAAACAGGTCTGTCCCCTCATCCTTGAGGAGCGGGCACTTGCGCGCGTCTCGAAGGATGAGGTCACGGTCCGGCCTCATGGTTCGAGACGCCGCGCAAAGGCGCGGCTCCTCACCTTGAGGGTCTCACGGCGGGGTAGTCTTACTGCGTCACAAAGTCTTTGCGCACGCGCCGCGGGACGCGATGGTCGTGACTGAGCCCTCTCCCCGTTTGGGAGAGGGCTCCTCGCAGCCGTCAACGAAGATGGATGGGTGAGGGGCCCCTCACCCATCCGAGATTGTTGAGCACGCAGTGCAGCCCTCTCCCCAGCGGGGAGAGGGCGTAAATACGCGCGTC
>Ga0207699_10000224_pt1 | contig 32816 bp, 24 predicted proteins | sample LARL51metaG_FD_184344 | JGI IMG/M metagenome (GOLD analysis project Ga0207699, IMG submission 184344) | Corn, switchgrass and miscanthus rhizosphere microbial communities from Kellogg Biological Station, Michigan, USA - LAR L5-1 metaG... | ecosystem: Host-associated > Plants > Roots >...
GACATCGGCTATGTCCGCGGACTGTTCAAGGCTGACACCCAGGATGGCTATGTCGCCGACGCCACGGGCCGCAGGATCACGCTGCCGCGCGGCGCGTCGGATGCGGCGCTGATGCCCTGTCGCGTCGACCGCTCGAAGATGTTCGTGATGGAACGCCTGGAAGGGATTACTCAGCTCGACAAGCATCGTGTCGCCCGGGCCATCGAGGGCACGCGCTTTCCCGCAACCGTTCCGAGCGAGCAGGACGACGACGAGGACGCAGCCCTGCTGCGCGCCGCCGACCTGATCGGACAGCTCGGCGATCCGCACTACATCCGCAAGGCCAACGCGCTCTATCGCGAATTCGAGGAGGCCGGCCTCAACCGGCAGTACGGCTATTCGTCTCCGGCCGATCTGGTCAACCTCTATCCGCAGTTCTATTGGAACAGCGCGGCGCCGCATGTCCAGACCGCGATCCGTTATCTCAACGTCACCTCCTCGGGCCGGCAGTGGATCGCCAATCTCTACAGCAACGTCTTCCGCACCGAGCGCGATCTCCAGCTGTCGGGACCGCAGGTCTAGCCGCGCAGCCGCGGTCGCCGCATAGCACCCTCCCGCCGCGCGGCCTTGTCGCGGAACGGGATTGGTCACATCCTGAAGCTGTCTCAAGCCCGACCTCAGCGCATTGCCCGCCGAAGAAAAACCCCATCTGCCGCTGCGTTGGCTCCTCAACCAGCCCTATCTGCTGTTGAGCCTGACCGCGCTGTTCTGGGCCGGCAACATCGTGCTGGCGCGTCATGTCGGCGGCCGCGTGCCGCCGCTGACGCTGTCCTGCGTGCGCTGGATCGGCACCTTTCTGATGTTGCTGCCACTGTCCTGGCGGCATCTGCGCGACGACTGGCCGGTGTTGCGCGCAAGGCTGCCGTTCCTGATGCTGTTGTCGACCACGGGCTTTGCCATCAACAACGCCGTCTCGTTCTGGGCCCTGCAATATACGGAGGCTCTGAACGCGCTGCTGATCCAGTCCGCGGGGCCGCTGTTCGTGGCGCTGTGGTCGCTCACCTTGTTCGGCGTGCGGCTGACGGCCGCGCAGCTCGCAGGCATCATCGTCTCGCTCTGCGGCGTCCTCACGATTCTGCTGCGCGGCGATCTCGCGGCGCTCGCCGGCATCCGCTTCAACCGCGGCGACCTGATGTTCGCCGCCTCGCTCGCAAGCTTCGGCCTCTATTCGGCGCTGCTGCCGCGCCGGCCGAAGATCCATCAGCTGTCGCTGATCTCGTTCACGACGGGGTGCGGCGCGCTGCTGCTCGTGCCGCTCTCGATCTGGGAGTTTTCGATCGGGCTCAGGCTCACACCCGATCCGCTATCGCTTGCAACGCTAATCTACGTGGTGATCTTCCCCTCGACCCTCGCCTATCTGTTCTTCAACCGCGGCATCGCCCTGATCGGGCCGAACCGGGCGGCGCCGTTCCTGCATCTCGTGCCGGTGTTCGGCTCGGCGATGGCGATCCTGCTGCTCGGGGAAGAGCTGCGCATCTTCCACCTGATCGGCTATGCACTGGTGCTGGCCGGCGTGATCATCGCATCGCGGCAAGCCGTGAAGGGCGGTGATGCAGGACGCGACCTCCGATACAATGAGGCCAGCCCCAAAGAACAAGGTTTCAACCCGGGAGCAGGACATGTCGAAGTTCAAGGTGGTGACGCCCAAAGGCGCGAGTTTTACGGTCGCCGGCGGCGGTTATGACTATGAGCGGGAGGCGCTCGATCCGATCGGGGCCGAGATCATCGAAGCGCCGGCCAATGAGGCCGAGTTCATTGCCGCCGCGCGGCATGCGGACGCGATCTACGCCAAGGGCATTCCGATCACGAAAGCCATCATCGACACGCTCGAGAGCTGCAAGGTCATCACGCTCGGCAGCGTCGGCGTCGACAGCGTCGACGTGAAAGCCGCGACGGCGCGCGGCATTCCGGTCACCAACATTCCCGACACTTTCATCGAGGAAGTCGCCGATCACGCGATGATGCTGCTGCTCGCAGGCTTTCGCCGCCTGGTCGAGCAGGACAAGATGGTCCGCCAGGGCCGCTGGTCGGAGGGTCGTCCGGCGCTGCTCAAGATTCCGCGGCTGATGGGACAGACGCTCGGCTTCATCTCGTTCGGGCGCGTGGCGCGCGCGGTCGCCAAGCGTGCCGCGCCGTTCGGTCTGCGCATGATGGCCTTCGACCCCTTCATCCAGGAAACGCTGATGTATGACCATGGCGTGATGCCGGCGACGCTATCGGAGGTGCTGACGCAGTCCGACTTCGTCTCGATGCATGCGCCGGCCCGCCCCGAGCTGCATCACCTGCTGAGCGAGAAGCATTTTCGGCAGATGAAGAAGAGCGCGACCTTCATCAACACCGGGCGCGGCGCCACCGTCGACGAAGAGGCGCTGATCAAGGCGCTGCAGGAGGGCTGGATCGCGCATGCCGCGCTCGACGTGCTGGAGAAGGAGCCGCCCTCGCACAACAATCCGCTGCTCTCCATGGACAATGTCACGCTGACGGCGCATGTGGCGTCCGCGTCGGCCCGCTTCGACGAGGCGCGCAAGCGCCGCGTCGGCTATGAATTGTCGCTGGTCTTGCAGGGCATGTGGCCAGTGTCCTGTGTCAACCCGTCGGTGCTGCAGAACACGCAATTGAAGCGCTGGCAGCCGGTCGGCATGGACCGCGGCCCGAACAGCTAGCAGTTCTCGCGCTCCCCGCCTTCAAACAAGCGGGGAGCGGTCATCGCGCGTGCTTGACCGATCAGCCCGCCGGGATCACGACGACGCCCTTGTCCTTCGGCCAGCGCACACGCCAGGCAAATGCGATGTCCCTGACTTCGCCGGGCTTCGCCTCGAAGACCCATTCCTCTACGCCGCGCTTGTCGTTGAAGTTGCTCGTGGTCGGCGGTGTCGTCGCCGGCAGCATCTCGACCTGTATCTCGTCGTTTTCACTGACCGGCAGCTGATCCTGGATCGCGACCCGGATCGGGAAATCATGTCCGTTGCGCACGGTGGTCTTGAACGTCCGTTCGTCGGTCTTCGATGTCGTCACGATCAGGCCGGTCGAGCCTTCGCTGCGCTTGACGACGCTGCGCTCGATCTTGACCTTGTCGTCGGCACCGAAGCCGAGGTGTACCATCTCATCCTTGCTGGCGGCGTCCATCTTGCCGCGGCCGACGAAGGCACCGTCGCGATAGATCGCTACCCGCCCCGGCAGGAGAGGCGCGTCCTCTGCCTGCTTGAAACTCGCTTCGAGGAACGCCGTGGGATCGATCACGGGCGCGGCGCGGATGGCAAGCTCGGGCGCGATCTGGGCCGAGGAGATGCGCAGGCTCTTGGCGCCTTCGCTCGCACCGAGACTGACGCGTCCGGGAATTTTGAACGTCACCTGGAAGCCCGAGACGTCGGCGGCCGCCTGCTGCTCGTCGGCGCGTTGCGCCGGCGCCGGCATTGCCACCGACGAGGGAGCCGCCGGAGCAAGCTCCATCTGCCGCGACCGCCTGTCCATCTCCACGGAGGACAAGGCGTCCGCCTTTTTCGGTAGCGGCGGTGGCGGATATTGCGCAATCAGGGTTCCCAGCTCGGGCGCGCTGCCGCCGCGCGCGACGCGAACCGTGGAAACACCAAGCGCGACATTGCTCCAGTCTTCGCCGGTCGACTGCGTGATCTCGGCGCGGCGCACCAGTTCCAGCGCAGCCTTGCGCTCCTTCGTTCCGGTCTCGAGCCGCGCATCGTAGAGCGGCGTCCAGCGCGCGTGGCTCACCGCATAGGTCACCCGCAGGGTGGCCCGCGTTGCCTCCGTGGAGGCGAGTTCGATACGGACCTCGAGCTTGCTCGGCGGCTTGGCTGCGCGATCCTGCCCGAGCCGCGCGATCTCGCGGTCGATGTCGCGCTGCTTGCGCTCCGCCTCGCGGATGGCGGTGTCCGCGGCGGCAATTTCCTCGGCGACCGCCGCGAACGCCGCGCGCCATTCGGTCAGCGGGCGCGCCTCGCCTTTTTCGCCGAGACCGGCGGGCGAGACCTCGGCAAAGCGCTCGGCGAATTTGCGGCGCGCGGTGGCGGATGCGATTGTGCCGTCGAGATCGGCGCGGGCGTCCTTCAGCGCTTCGATTTTTCTGTCGAGCTCCGGCAGGTCGACGGGCGGCGCAGGCCGCGGCGGCCGCGCATCGATGGCACCGATCGTGAGTCTTGTTCCGGCCTCTCCCTCCACGCGCAACGAGGACTTGTCCAAGGCCAGCGGAAAATCTTTCGCCACAACCGTAGTGTCGCCCGCGGGAAGATCGAGCGTGATGACCCGCGTGACGCTCGCCCCGTCCGGGAAGACAGTCACGGCATCGATTGCCGATGCCGCATTCAGATCGGCCGCCTGGACCTGCATCGCCGGCAGCACTGCGCCGCCGAGTACCAGACAGGTCGTGACAAGATAGCTTTCCATTCGCATGAGACTGCTCCGAGCTTTGCGCGCACGATCGCCTGGTTGCACGCGCGACCGACCCCGCCCCATCCAGACTGAGACGCTGCGACGAAGGATCAGGTTCGATCGAAATGTTGGAAAAGCAGTGCTACCGCGATACGCGATGAGGAGGCGCCATGGAATCGCACCCGGACGCCGTTCACCTTTGCAAGCTACATGAACGGATGGACATCTTTTCCTCTCCCGCATCCGGGAGAGGAAGGAAAATGTTCCGCAGTTAGGCAGTTAGAACGCCAGCGCCTTGGCCTGCCTGACCTGCGGTAAGGCCTGGATCTGCGAAAGCAGGTTGGGCGGTACCGCGCCATCGACCTCAACCAGCGCGATGGCGTCGCCGCCCTGCTTGACACGGCCAAGGTGGAAGGTCGCGATATTGATCCTGGCATCGCCCAGGAGGCTTGCGAACTTGCCGATGAAACCCGGCTTGTCCTCGTTGGTGACGTAGATCATCGACTTGCCGAATTCGGCATCGACCCGGATGCCCTTGATGTCGACGAGGCGCGGCTTGCCGTCGTGATAGACGGTACCGGACACCGAGCGCTCCTGCCGTTCGGTCGCAACCGCCACCGTGATCAGGCTCTCGTAGTCGCTTTGCGCCGCACGCACGACCTCGTCGACCACCATGCCGCGCTCCTTGGCGACGACAGGTGCGGAGACGACGTTGACCTCGCCGAGCATCGGACGCAAGAGTCCCGACAGCACCGCAGAGGTCAGCGCCTTGATCTTCATCTCCGCGACATGGCCCTCATAGGTGATCTGAACTTTCAGGATTCCGGATTCGGTGAGCTGGCCGGCAAAGGAGCCGAGCTTTTCGGCGAGCTCGATGAACGGTCTCAGCTTCGGTGCCTCTTCCGCCGTGATCGAGGGGAAGTTGATCGCATTGGAGATGGCGCCGGACAGCAGATAATCCGACATCTGCTCGGCTACCTGCAGCGCCACGTTTTCCTGCGCCTCGGTGGTGGAGGCGCCGAGATGCGGCGTGCAGATCACGTTGGGATGGCCGAACAGCACGTTCTTGGTGGCCGGCTCCTCGACGAACACATCGAAAGCCGCGCCGGCGACATGCTTGGCATTGAGGGCATCGAGCAGTGCCTGCTCGTCGACCAGGCCACCGCGGGCGCAGTTGATCAGCCGCACGCCCTTCTTCATCTTGGCGAGCGCGGTCGCGTCGATGATGTTCCGGGTCTTGTCGGTGAGCGGCGTATGCAGCGTGACGAAATCCGCACGCCTGAACAATTCGTCGAGTTCGACCTTCTCGACTCCGAGATCCTTGGCGCGCTCCGGCGACAGGAAGGGATCAAAGCCGATCACCTTCATCTTCAGGCCCTGGGCACGATCGGCGACGATCGAGCCGATATTGCCGCACCCGATCACGCCAAGAGTCTTGCCGGTGATCTCGACGCCCATGAAGCGGTTCTTCTCCCATTTGCCGGCCTGGGTCGATGCGTCGGCCTGGGGAATCTCGCGAGCGAGCGCCAGCATCAGAGTGATGGCGTGCTCGGCGGTCGTGATCGAATTGCCGAACGGGGTGTTCATCACGATGATGCCCTTCGCGGTCGCGGCAGGAATCTCGACGTTGTCGACGCCGATACCGGCGCGGCCGATCACCTTCAGCCGCTTCGCCTTCTCGATGATTTTTGCGGTCGCCTTGGTGGCGGAGCGGATCGCAAGCCCGTCATAATCGCCGATGATCTCGGCGAGCTTGTCCTTGTCCTTGCCGAGATTGGGCTGGAAATCGACCTCGACGCCGCGCTCCTTGAAGATCTGGATGGCGGCGGGCGACAGCGCATCGGAGATGAGAACCTTTGGTTTGGTCATCGTATGTTCCTCCACCCTCCTTACACGGGAGGGTCGGCGCCAAGCGCCGGAGTGGGTGAAGTGATCAATGTGGACTAGATGTCAGGCCGGACTTGAACGACGATCACTCCAGCCCGAACGCAGGACTCGTCGACTCTCGCGCGAGGAAAGCGACGAGTTACGCAGCTTTGGGCAGTTGCGCCTTGGTCTCGACAAAAGCCCAGTCGATCCACTTTGTCAGCAGCTCGACGTCTCTGGCCTCGACCGTGGCGCCGCACCAGATGCGCAAGCCCGCGGGCGCGTCGCGGTAGTGCGCGAAATCAAAGCCCGCGCCTTCCTTCTCCACCAGCGCCACCAGCTTCTTGCAGAAATCGGCCTGCGCGTCGGCGGACAGCGAGGTGATCGCGGGATCGGTGATCTTGAGGCACACCGACGTGTTCGAGCGGATCGCCGGGTCGCTGGCGAGGAAATCGATCCAAGGCGTCTTCGCCTTCCAGTCGGCGAGCACCTTGGTATTGGCATCGGCACGCGCGATCAGCGCCTTCAGGCCCCCAATCGACTTGCCCCAGTTGAGCGCGTCGAGATAGTCCTCGACGCACAGCATCGAGGGCGTGTTGATGGTCTCGCCGACGAAGATGCCTTCGTTCAGCTTGCCGCCCTTGGTCATGCGGAAGATCTTTGGCAGCGGCCAAGCCGGCTTGTAGGTCTCGAGCCGCGCGACGGCACGCGGCGAGAGAATCAGCATGCCGTGCGCGGCTTCGCCGCCCAGCGCCTTCTGCCAGGAGAACGTGACCACGTCGAGCTTGCCCCAGTCGAGCGCCTGGGCAAAGGCTGCCGAGGTCGCGTCGCAGATCGTCAGGCCCTCGCGGGTCGCGCTGATCCAGTCGCCGTTGGGCACGCGCACGCCCGAGGTCGTGCCGTTCCAGGTGAAGACGATGTCGCTGTTGGGATCGACCTTGGCAAGGTCGGGGATTTCACCGTAAGCCGCATTCAGCTTGGTGACGTCCTTGAGCTTCAATTCCTTGACGATGTCGCTGACCCAGCCTTCGCCGAAGGACTCCCAGGCCAGCGTCGTGACGGGGCGCGCACCGAGCAGCGACCACAGCGCCATTTCGACCGCGCCGGTGTCCGACGCCGGCACGATGCCGATACGGTAATCGGCTGGCACGTCGAGCACCTCGCGCGTCAGATCGATCGCGAGCTTCAGCTTGGCCTTGCCGACCTTCGCGCGGTGCGAGCGGCCGAGGGCTGCGTCCTTGAGATTTTGGGCGTTCCAGCCGGGGCGCTTGGCGCAGGGGCCGGAGGAGAAATGCGGCACATTGGGCCGCTGAGCGGGCTTCGCTACAGTCATGATCTATCCTTCCAGATAGCAAGCCTCCCGTTGGGGGGAGGTGTCCCGCCGCGGTGCATAAGGGAATGGGCGCATGGCGTCAAGAAGCTTCCTCTGCCTTGCATGCAGATACGACCTCCGGACAACACGTGCGTTTTGCGTGTTACCTATTCTGGCGCAGCCCCGATCGGCGTGCCGGCGCCCGGGCGATGCAGATAGGTCATCGACACGAAGGCGCCGATCCATGAGCCGATCGCCGCGAAGGCCACGTAGACCCAGTTTTCGGTGTAGCTGATCACCGCAAACGATGAGAGCAGGTACCAGATGCTGCTCCACGTCGCCGCCGGCACGCGCTTTCGCGCCACAACCGCCGAGGTAAACATCACGTAAACGGCATCGGTCGCGGCCGTCGCCACGACGACGGCGATCGCGGTCAGAGGATGGATGGCCGACATGGCTGTTCTCCCTGCATTGCGCCGCGCAGGTCAGGTTCAGAACCGGATCGTCATCCCGACATGGCTGCGGTGGAAGCCGAGACGTTCGTAGAAGCGTTGCGCATCCGCGCGGGTGTGGTGCGTCAGCAGTTCGACCAGCTTGCAGTTCTTGACGCGCGCCTCGCCGATCGCCCATTGCACGAGCTGTTCGCCGATGCCGCGGCTGCGACGATCGGAGGCAACGCGCACGTCTTCGATCAGCGCACGCGAGGCGCCTTGCGAGCTGAGGCCCGGCAGAATGCAGAGCTGCAGGCAGCCGACGACGCTCCCCTGCTCTTCAGCGACGACGAGCGCGAGATTGGGGTCGCGATCGACCCGGTCGAACGCGTCGAAATACGAGGCGGGCAACGGATGCTCGATCCGCTCGCGGGCGCGGCCGAGTGCATCATCCGCCAGCATGCCGACGATCGCGCCGACATCGTCGCGGCGGGCACGGCGGATTGAAATCGAAAGCATCATGGTCTCCTCGCATTCAGCTCAATGCGCCGGCGGCAGCCCAAGGTGCGCTTCGGCGTCGCCGATCCAGCGTTCAACCGAGGGGTAGCGGCCGAGGTCGAAGCCGCCCTCATGCGCGAGGCGCGTATAGGCAAGCAGCGCAATGTCCGCCAGCGAGAAGGCTTCGACCAGAAATCGCGCGCTTCGCAGCCGACGCTCCATGTGATCAAGGGCAAGATAGCCGCGCCGGACCTTCTCCGGATCGAGCTCGGAGCGATCCTTGCCAAGATATACGAGGTGATAGCGGCACACGGCGACATAGGGCTCGTGGCTGTACTGCTCCCAGAACAGCCACTCGTCCATCTTGGCGGCCGCGAAGGCATCTTGCGGAATGAGCTCGCTGTCGCGCCCGAGATAGCGGATGATCGCGGCGGACTGCGCGAGCGCACGGCCGTCGTCGAGCACCACCGTCGGCACCTGGCCCCAGGGATTGAACGCGAGGAATTCGGGAGTTCGGCTTTCCCCCTTCATGATGTCGATGTCGATCCAGGTGTAGGGGAGCGCGAGACGATCGCACACCCACTTCACCTTCAGGCAGTTGCCGGATTTCGTGTCGCCGTAGACTTTCATGTGCCCGCTCCCCATTTGAGGCGAGCGACAGAGCAACAGGCACGGCGGTTCCTGTCAACCGCTGCCCCTGGGCAGCACGATTGCCGCCGGATCAGAACTTGTAGCCGAGACCGACCCGCACGGTGTTGATGCTGGTGTCGATGCTGGACGTGAAGCGTACATATTCCCATTCCGCCCGCAAGAACAGGCATGAGACCAGCATCACGTCGGCGCCCAGGCCGGCGGAGTAACCGTAGATCAGGTGACTGTTGATCGCATTCGTCGCACTGTAGTCGAGCGGAATGTTGTCGAAGGGAGGTGGTGCGCTTGCCTTGACCGCAATCCCCGTGACGCTGACCGTCTTCACAATGTCCGCCTGCCCGAGCGCGACGCCGCCGAACATATAGGGCAAGAAGGAGCCGACGACGTAGCCGGCGCGGGCGCGAATCGTTCCCATGTCCGAAATCGACATGCGTGCCGTGCCTTGGTAGGTGACACCATCCGTGTAGCCTAGGGCATCGGTGAATGACCTGCCCATGCTCCCGCTCGACTGGCCGCCGAATTTGCCGTGCAGATAGCTGAGTTCGACACTCAACACGACATCGTCCCATTGGCCATTGTAGCCGGCGAAGCCGCCGAACCCGCTGCCATGCGCCGAGTTCTTTCCCATGATGGGCCAGCTCGAGACCTGGCCTGCCGCCTCGAGCGCCAAGCCGTCGAGCAGTCGGGCCGCATCGGTTCTCGTCGCATTCGTGAAGTTCATGTCGGAGGTGCCATAGCCGCCCTGGCCGCCGACGTAAAAGCCCGACCAGTTCACCGTCGAGGTCGTCAGGCCTTCGGTCATGCTGCCGCGAAGAATGGGAAGGTCGGAGAGATCGGCGGCCCGGGCACCGGACACTACCCCAAAAAACATCGCCGCCACCACAACCCCACGCATCGCAACGCTCCAATCGAACACGTCCCACTTCTGCCCCAATCATCGCCCGTTAACCTTAACCAATGGTTGTCGCAGCGCGCTGATCGTCGGCTTCTTTCGCGCCCCGCGCGGATTTTCGCACACAACGGAAAACGGCGCGGGAGCATCCCGCGCCGTTTGCGAAGTCGAGCGGTGCGACGCCCGGCTCAGCCCTTTCGGATGAGCGGCGGCGGTGCGTAGACCGGCGGATTGTCGAGTTGCCAGCGCACGCCGAGCTTCAGGTCGTGCGAGGTGATGTCCTTGAAGGTCATCGGGTTGAAGACGTTGTTGGTCCCGTCGAATGCCTTGATGTCGCCGGTGATGCCATCGCCGAGGTTGACGTAGCTGTAGGCCAATTCCAGCGTCACGTTCGGCGTCACTTTGTAGCCGAGACCGGCATGCAGCGCCCATGCGAAATTCCACTTCGAGGCCGTGTCGGCGAAGGCGCTCGACGGTCCGACGCCGCTTCCGGGCGGGAACAGCGAGCCGACACCGTTGTCGGTGAAGTTGGCGATCTGGACACGCGCGGTACCGACGCCGGCTCCGACGAACGGGGTGACGCACCACCAGGTCCCCAGGTCGACATAGGCGTTGGCCAGGAACAGCCACTCGGACTTGCTGGCCGTATAGGTATCGGCACCGTTGCCGATCGTGCCGCCATTGTTGAAGGTGATGACGTCCAACCCGTGGAAATTGGTGTTGCCGCGATACTGGCCGGTCACGTCGACGCGGAACCAGTTGTTGATCTTGTAACCGACGCCGAGATCGAAAATCCCGCCGGTGTCGAAGCCGAGCCGCTGGTTCGACGATGTGTTGTTGGCGTCGAGGACGTTGTTCAGATGCGATACGCGCTGGTTGCTGAAACCAACGTCGCCGCGCAGATACCAGCCGCCGAAATCCTCGACTGGCGGCGGCGCATAGGCCGGCGGCGGCATGATCGGCATGTCGGCAGCGAACGCCGCCGTCGACAGCAGGGAAATCGTTCCTGCGGCAATGAATGAATGAACTCTACGCATTGACTTAGCCCTTCTTGCCCACGATGCGGCTCTCCGAAAGCCTCACATCGAAACCTCAGGGCTGTACGATCGCATCAAATGCTTAAACGGTACTTAACCCTAATTGTTAAGGTTGATTTTCTCTGAGCATTCGCGTGTTCGGACAAGAGTACCATTGCTAACGTTGTGTTGACGATAGATCAGTGCGTGTGGCGCGGCATCTTCGGCAGGAACACCGCAAGCAGGCCGATCGCCGGCAGGAAGGCGCAGACCTGGTAGACGAAAGCGATCGAGGTGTGGTCGGCGAGCTTGCCGAGCACCGCGGCCCCCAGGCCGCCGATGCCGAAGGCGACGCCGAAGAACACGCCGGAGATCATGCCAAAACGGTGCGGCACCAGTTCCTGCGCGAACACGATGATCGACGTCGTCGTCGACGCGATGATGAGCCCGATGAACACGCTGAGCACCGCGCTGGTGACGAGGCCGGCATAGGGCAGCGCCAGCGTGAACGGCAGCGCGCCGAGGATCGAGAACCAGATCACGATCTTGCGGCCGAACCGGTCGCCCAGCGGGCCGCCGAGAAAGGCACCGATCGCATTGGCGGCAAGGAAGATGAACAGATAGACCTGCGCGGTCTGGGTCGACACGCCGAACTTGTCGATCAGATAGAAGATGTAATAGCTCGACAGGCTCGCCACGTAGAGCTGCTTGGAGAACATCAGCATCACCAGCACCGCCAGCGCGACCATGACGCGGCGCGAGCTCGGCGCATCCGGGTGCGGCTCGATCCGCGCCATCGTCCGGGTCGCGATCTGCGGCTTGTACCAGACTCCGATCCGCCACAGGATGATGATGGCGAGGAAGGCGATCGACGAGAACCAGGCGATGCTGCCCTGCCCGAACGGCACCACGATCAACGCCGCCAGCACCGGTCCCATCGAGGTCCCGAAACTGCCGCCGAGCTGGAACACCGACTGCGCAAAACCGTAGCGCCCGCCGGAGGCGAGCCGCGCGATCCGCGCCGATTCCGGGTGAAACACCGCAGAGCCCAGACCGACCAGCGCGGCGGCGGCAAGGATCACCAGATATTGCTGCGCGACGCTGAGCAGCAGCAGGCCGAAGAAGGTCGACGACATCCCGACCGCAAGCGAGAACGGCTGCGCCTTCTTGTCGGTGAAATGCCCGACCACCGGCTGCAGCAGCGACGCGGTGAACTGGAAGGCCAGCGTGATCAGCCCGATCTGCGCAAAATCGAGCGCGTAACTGTCCTTCAGGATCGGATAGACCGAGGCGATCAGCGACTGCATCGTGTCGTTGAGGAAGTGCGAGACGCTGATGCCGGCGAGCACGATATAGGCCGGTCCGGCGGCATGCATCGACGCGCGGGTGCTCACCTCAGGTACGGCGACCGGCGCGGACAATACTTCTTCGGAGACGACGACGGGCTTGTTCAAGCTTCATGCCCCGCAGGATTCGCTCGAATGCATGAGGCCCTTCCTACGGAAGCTCAGCCATCCTGACCACTGCGGTGAGCCGATGGCAGCGATGCACGACGTCGGTGCCTCACGCCGCCGCGGCCTGCCCCAGCGCCGAGACGATGTGATCGACCACCTCCTCGACCAGGATGCGGTCGTCGCCCTCGCCCATCACGCGGATCACCGGCTCGGTGCCGGAGGAGCGGACCAGAAGCCGGCCATGGCCGTTGAGCCGCTTCTCGCCGGTCTCGATCGCCGACTTCACGTCGGCATCGTCGAGCGGCTTGCCGCTGCGATAGCGCACGTTCTTCAGGATCTGCGGCAGCGGATCAAAACGGTGGCAGACCTCCGACACCGGCCGGCGCGACTTCTGCACCACCGCGAGCACCTGAAGTGCCGCGACAAAACCGTCGCCGGTGGTCGCATAATCCGACAGGATGATATGGCCCGACTGCTCGCCGCCGAGATTGTAGCCGTCGGCGAGCATGCGCTCGAGCACGTAGCGGTCGCCGACCCCCGTGCGCACGAGGTCGAGCCCCTGCCCTTTCAGGTAACGCTCCAGGCCGAGATTCGACATTACGGTGGCGACGATGCCGGGCCGCTTCAGTCGCCCGTCTTCCTTGAAACTCTGCGCGATCACCGCGAGCAGCTGGTCGCCATCGACCAGATGGCCGCGCTCGTCGACGAGGATGACGCGGTCGGCATCGCCGTCCAGTGCAATCCCGATATCGGCGCGCATCTCCCGCACTTTCCGGCACAGCACCTCCGGCGCGGTCGAGCCGCACTCCTTGTTGATGTTGAAGCCGTCGGGATCGACGCCAATCGCGATGACGTCGGCACCGAGCTCCCACAGCGCCTCCGGCACCACCCTGTAGGCCGCGCCGTTGGCGCAATCGACCACGACGCGGAGGCCGTCGAGCGAGAGATCGCGCGGCAGCGTGCGCTTGGCGAATTCGATGTAGCGGTCGTGCACGCCGTCGATGCGGCGGGCGCGGCCGAGGCTTGCGCTCTGCGCGAGGCGCTTGTCCAGCGTGTCATCGAGCAGCTGCTCGATCTGCTTCTCGACGTCGTCGGATAGCTTGAAACCCTGCGGGCCGAACAGTTTGATGCCGTTGTCCTCGAACAGATTGTGCGAGGCCGAGATCATCACGCCGAGGTCGGCGCGCATCGACTTTGTGAGCATTGCAACCGCCGGCGTCGGCATCGGGCCGACCAGCAGCACATCCATGCCGACCGACGTGAAACCGGCGACCATCGCATATTCGATCATGTAGCCGGAGAGCCGCGTGTCCTTGCCGATCACGACCCGGTGGCGATGTTCGCCGCGCTGGAACACCAGGCCCGCGGCCTGGCCGACCTTGAGCGCGAGTTCCGGCGTGATCAGGCCGTTGGCGCGCCCACGAATCCCGTCCGTTCCAAAATAGTTGCGGCTCATGTCACCCCCAGCAAAGCCCCTCGAGCGATCGGACCAACCGGCCGCCAGCCTTGAACGTTCCTTCAACCACCGCCTGTGCCGATTTCAACCTCGGATAGTCCGGCGTGTCGGCTCTTATAATAGGATCACCGCTAACATGGCTTCAAAAAATATGATGAATGATTACCGCCAGATCGCGCCGCGGTGCGTATAATTCATTGATATTACTTTTATTTTTTGCCGCCGACCAAGCTCTAATCTTTGCGGTGGACCGCCTTGTCGCCCCTTGATGGCGGTGGCTGGGTGAGGTTCGGCGGGTCGGATGCCGGAAAGCTCTCCTCCAGCCCCTCGTCGAGCGCCGAATCGACCCGGCGCTTTTCGAGCTCGTCTTTGTCCGTGTGCTTGGAACCGGATCGGGCCATGGCAACCTCCTCAAAGCGGATGCGCCGGTTCCACAACGTTTGGCGGCCGGCTCAACCATGCTATCTGCACGACAGATAACGACAGCCATGAACGCCAGAAGGGTGGGAACCGTTCCATGAAGCACATCACCTGCATCGAGGATTTGCGCACGCAACACCGCAGGCGTGTGCCGAAAGCATTCTTCGACTACGCCGACCGCGGCTCCTATGCCGAGGAGACGCTGCGCGCCAACAGCGACGATCTCAAGAAGATCAGGTTCCGCCAGCGCATTTTGGTCGATGTCTCCAAGCGCGATCCGTCGACGACGATTTTGGGCGAACCCGCAGCGCTGCCCCTGATCCTCGGGCCGGTCGGCCTCTTGGGCATGCAGCATGGCGACGGCGAGATTCACGCCTGCCGCGCCGCGCAGGCTGCCGGCATCCCGTTCACGCAGAGCACGATGTCGATCTGCTCGATCGAGGACATCGCGGCCAATGTCGAAAAACCGTTCTGGTTCCAGCTCTACGTCATGAAGGACCGCGGCTTCATCAAGTCGCTGATCGAGCGCGCGATCGCGGCCAGATGCAGCGCCCTGGTCCTGACCGTGGACCTGCAGGTGATCGGCCAGCGCCACGCCGACATCAAGAACGGCATGGCGGTGCCGCCGGAATGGTCGCTCGGAAAACTGATCGATTTCGCTACCAGGCCGGCGTGGGTCGCGGGCGTGCTGCAAGGCAAGCGCCGCACCTTCGGCAACATCGTCGGCCACGTGAAGAACACCGAGGACCTGACCAAGTTGTCGGCGTGGACGGCCGCGCAATTCGACACCTCGCTGAACTGGAAGGACATCGACTGGATCCGCTCGATCTGGCCCGGCAAGCTGATCCTGAAGGGCATTCTGGACGTCGAGGACGCGGAGCTCGCGGCAAAAACCGGCGCGCAGGCGATCGTGGTCTCCAATCACGGCGGACGGCAGCTTGACGGCGCGCCGTCCTCGATCGCGGTGCTGCCCGAGATCGTCGACAGCGTCGGCTCGCATCTGGAGGTGATGTTCGATGGCGGCATCCGTTCCGGCCAGGACGTGATGCGCGCGCTCGCGCTCGGCGCAAAATCCTGCATGCTCGGCCGCGCCTATGCCTATGGGCTCGGTGCCGGCGGCCAGGCCGGCGTCGCCAAGGCGATCGACATCATCAAGAACGAGCTCTTGACGACCATGGGCCTGTGCGGCGTCAACACCATCGCGGAGATCGACGAAAAGGTGATCGCGGATTAGCGGAAGATGTCGTCATATGCATCCATTCCCTCCGATGTCGTCGCCCGGCTTGACCGGGCGACCGAGGATCCCAGAGGCGCCAGTGCTTGAGCCGATCGGCCGCGGCGTACTGGATCGCCCGGTCATCAAGCCGGGCGATGACGACCGGATATGACAACGCATTTCCAGCGTATTGCTCGCGAGCTATTTTCGCCTGCCGATGACCACATGCGTGGCGTCGGGCGTTGCCACATGCTCGGTGCAGACATAGCCGCGCCCAGGCAGATCCAGGCCTTCGAACAGGTGCTCGCCGGCGCCGAGCAGGATCGGCGCCATGGCAAGATGCATCTCATCGACCAGTCCGGCGCTTAAAAATTGCCGCAGCGTGGCGACGCCGCCGCCAAGCCGGACGTCCTTCCCGTTCGCGGCCTCGGCGGCGCGGTCACGGATCTCATGAATGCTGCCACTCACGAAATGAAAGGTCGTACCGCCCTCCATCGTGAGCGGGGCGCGCGGATGATGGGTCAGCACGAACACCGGAACGTGGTACGGCGGATTGTCGCCCCACCAGCCCTTCCAGCCGTCGTCCGGCCAGGGGCCGCGGCTCGGAGCAAACATGTTTCGCCCGAGAATCCAGGCGCCGATGTTCTCGAAGCCGCGGGCTGCGAAAACATCATCAGGGCCCGTCGTGCCCCCCTCCTTGCCGAACAACATCTTCTGAAAGGTGCGGGTCGGGAAGGCCCATTGGTGCAAGCCGAAACCACCGACCCCAAGGGGATTGTCGAGATTCTGGTTCGGGCCGGCGCCGTAACCGTCGAGAGAGATCGAAAAGCCGTGAACGCGAAGTTTTGGCACGGATGGTTTCCTTGAGGGTTCGGGTGACGATGCGCAGCATGCGATGTTCAAGGAACGAATGAGACGACCCCATGCCGACATCGGCCGCGGACGCCCGTCACCGCCTGACTTGCGACGGACACACATGTGCGTTCCCGCGGCGCGTTGCGCCCGAGTCTTGCGTCGAAATTGCCCCTCCTGTTGACAGAGGGCGCAGGGAAGGCCGGGCCTCGACTGAGACCCATGGCCCCGTGCAGTAAAAAAGCACGGGGAAGGAACCACAGGTTCAGCCGGATAGTCCGGCCTTCCCTGCGCGATGGTTTTAACGCTTATGGCGTGCTCTCCCCGGGAACCGGGCTTGATTGCTCCCGTCGTCATGCGGCTCGTCACCGCACGACTTGACCTCAGCGTCGGGAGGCCAGGACCACACGCTTTTGCGTCCGCATCGGCGCCGTTCGTCCGCACGAAGATCTCGCGCGCGCCGCCAATGCGTCCATCGCATCCCGCGCCCAACGTTCGTGACGATCGCGAAGCGCCCCTCTTGATCGAGTGCGGGACGGCGCGGATGATGCCTCTGATTTGGGGTTGGCGTCAAGTCAGTTTCCGAAAATCAGCATATTCTCGCTGCGGCAAGTTGCCACGACGGGCAAATTTCGCATGACGTCCATGTGTTATTGCTGGTCTTCCGTGACGGCCTTTGTGTCCCGATCCCAGAGAATGCACAGGCTGACCAACAGCACCCATAGAGGGAATGCCATCAGGATCCAGTCGACGTAGTAGCTCCCGATCACGAGCGCGATTGCGATTGCGTATCCGCCAACCGCGAGCCACCGGGGCGTCAGGCGCGTAAAGAGAGCGATCGTCGAGGTCGTGACCATGAAGACCGCCGCCATCTTCACCAGGTAGATGTTGACCATGCCGTAGGCCAATCCCCTGCCGAAATGGAAGGTGGCGGAGTTGACGAGGATTTCGGGGGCGGCATGGAATGCGAGAATGATGGCACCAACCACCGCGGCGGCCGCGAACAGCGTCGACAGGAGCAACAGTGCGCTGCCTAGAAACACCGTCGCGAAAAAGCGGTCTTCGCGCTCCCCCAGCCTGTCGCGAAGCACCCCGACAAACCAGAGAAAGGCAACGCCGGCAAACGGCACCAGGTTCAATGCGAAAGTCACGTTGCCCATACCGCTTTGAAGCCAGCCGCCCGGCTCCAAGGGATCAGGCGGTACCGAACGACGCATGAGCCAGAATACCATCAGCAACAGCACCGAGAACACGATGCCTGCGAACGCCGCGGCACGCGGCGTTCGCAGCTGCAAGCGGGTCAACTCTTTTCGGTCAGATGACAGGGCCATCAGCCAGCTCCAGCGGCGGCGCGCGACCACAGATCATGGTCCAGGGTCGCCTTCAGGCATGCTTCATCGCCTTCTCGGTCGTCTCCGTTAGCGCACCTGCTAGATACTCCTCCGGGTCCTCGTTTCTATGGGACAGCCCCAAGCCCTGGCGGTCCTTGACCCGGGCCGCAGCGCGATCCTCGGCATCGAAAGTGGAGCGTTCGATGACCAGGTCCAGATGGTCGAGATGCGCGCGCACCAGTTGGCCGCGTTCGTCGTCGACACATTCAGCAATCCCGGCAAGGGCCGATCGCAACCGGCGCATCACCTGAATTGAGGTCGCGCCAAATTGCCTGATTTCGTCGAAAGCCAATGCAAGATAGTCAGCCCAGCTCGGCATTTGATAGATGACACGCACGATTCCGTCGTGATCGACCGCCTGGGAGGTTTCGAGATCACACCTTCCGAGGCGACGCAGCAAATCCTCGATCTGATCTATGGCCTGTACCGCGGTGGTCGGATCGTTGATCGCGGGAGACAACGCCTTGATGGCGATGTCGACGAGAAGCCGCAATGCATATTTCGGGTCCTGTTCGAACGTACGCTGATCCCCGACATGGATCGCACGTCTCAGCCGCGGCTCCGAGATCTCCGCGCCACCATAAGTCCGAAGCAGCCGGGTTTCTTCCAGAAGGGTGTCGCCGACTGCGCAGTCTACGACAATGGTGCAGTCAGTTCGGCATGCCTGATCGAGCAAAGCGGCGACATCGATCGACGTCACCGTTCGGGGCCTTCCGACATGTTTGATCGTGAGCGTCGGCACATCGAGCGGCCGGTGCAGTCCGCCTCCCTGATGCACGGCAGGCCGCCTTGCCGTCGAATAGGCCTGACGTATGACATCCCGACCGGTGCTACCTATGATCTGCAGCACCCGCGTGATCTGAAGATTGTTCAGACGCTGCACCAACAGGGAAAGCAACAGCACGCTCGCGACCAGCATCAACGCCACCGCCACGCAGGAAAACAGTGGCACCACTCCCGTCCCCGACCGATCGGTCCAGGCGAGGGTCGAAAGGCTGTACATGAACGTGGCAACGAATACGCCCATCGAATGAAACAGCATCCGATCGCGCGCCAGCCAGACAACGAGGCGCGGGGAATAGACGATGGCGTTGAACTGCACGAGGACGAAGGCAATCGAAAAGACGATACCGGTCAACGCCATCATTCCCGACGCCGTCGCGGATAAATAGGCCTGCGCGGATGCGACGGAGATATCGAAATCGTAGGAAAAATACCTCGCCTCGAGACGCGGCAGGGCAAACCCGCCGATGATGCTGGCAATGGCATAGAAGCACGGTATGAGCCACAGCTGCATGGCTTGGCCTTCTGAGCGTTGGCGAGACCGGACAATCAGTCGAGCTGACCCACATCAAGCTCGTGCCTGGAAAGGCCGCAACCGTCGGATCGCGTCCTCCCATGCTCTCGCGGCAAAGCACACCCGCGTGTGGGTGCGCCGGTCTCTAACAATTTTATGGTGAGACAGCGCCGGGCAGCATGATTGACTTGGATCAATACCGGCGGCGAACGCTTCGCACGCCTGCCGCACGTGGCTCGAGCGACCATTGGATCGGCCGGTCGCGAAAGACCCGGATCGGACCCGAACGAGAATTCAGTCGGAGCCGAAACAGCTAAGCAAGCTTCTGCACCCAGAATTGATACATGCGCCCGAACATCGCCGGGTGCTCTGCCTCGAACGCGTCCCACCGATCGAGGTCGGTCGCCGTCGGGTCCTCGGGGTATCGCTGGCGGTACGCCGCAACGATGGCGCCGTCCGTGACGAAACCGAGGAAGCGCAGCCCGTGCGCATCGAGGAAAGTCTTGATCTGCGGCAGCACGAGGCGATGCTCCTGGACGTGGAAGAGCAGGTCGCGGCACTCGCTCGTGCTGAAAAAATCCGGATAGTTCGCCACATGCGCCAGCAACGGGTCGCCCGCGGCGAGGAGATCCCCGCGGCAGCGCCGGATCTCCTGCGGAGTCGAGCCATAGCCGCGTGCGGCGATGAAGGCCCGCGCCGCAACCACGCTCGCGCTGCCACGCTCGTTGTAGAGGCCGAGCCGCATCACGCCGCCCGGTCGCAGCACCGCGAGGAGCGCGCGCCAGCCGGCCTCCCAGTCGCCGAGATGATGCAGCACGCCGGTCGAATCGACGACATCGAACTGCCGCCCGATCGATCCGATCCTCAAGATGTCGGCCTGCGCGTAGTCGATCGTGCCGATCGCAAGCTCACGGGTCTTGCGCTGCGCGTGGGCGAGGCTCGCCGAGCTGAGATCCACGGCCAGCACGCGGGCGCCCGCCAGCGTGCGCGCGACCGTGATCGGGTTCTGCCCGCTGCCGCAGCCCGCCACCAGAACGTCGATCCCGTTGCGCGCGGCGGGCGGAGCAAGCACCGCGAATGGAAGCATCTGCCGCAGCCAGTGCTCGAGCGTCGTCGGCTCGGGCGGCGGCTCCAGCTTGACCCAGCGCGGATAGGGGTTTTGCTCGTACTGCTCGCGGACGCGCCGCGACACCTCGTCATCGATCTCGGTCAGCCGCGGCAGGCTCGCCGCGAGCCGCCGCTCCTCGAGTGGCTCGCGCACCTGCTGCCTGACGATGCCGGCAACAGGCTCGGGCCATGGCCTGTCGAGCATCTCGGGCGTGATGATCGCGTGCAGCGGACGGTAGCAGGCAACGAGCACGAGCGGCAGCATTGGACCCGCTTCGCCTGCGCGCAACGCTGCCACGACCTGCTCGGCGAGTGCGGTTACGCGCGCGGTCTCGTCATCCGTGACGTCGAACACGTACTCGTTGATCCAGCACTGGGCGGCGAGCGCACAGCAGAAGCGCAGGGCGCCGGCCTGTTCCAGGTCAGCGCTGGCGCTGGCATCCTCGGCCGCTGCAAGCAGCGCGCAGCGTACGGCAGTGAGAAAGCGCTCGAGGTCGCGATCGCAGACGTGCGTCGCTTCGAGGAGCGCCACGAACAGCGCATCGGCGGAAACGGCCGCAAACCCCGCGGCGTCGAACAACGCGTCGAACGAAAGGCGGACCGGCCAGGCCGCAGCCGCACGGGCGACCAGGGGTGCCAGCCGTGCATCCTGCTTGACGATCGCCGTGGCGACCGGCGCGATGAGGCGCGGGCGGTCCCATGCCCCCGCGACCGCTCGCGCGACGAAGCTGCGGAGCTCGCGCATGAACGGCGCCGGCCCAAGATCACGGATCAACCGCGCAAACAGACTGCGTGTCGCCGGCGTCTCCCTGATCTCGAGCGCGCGACGGATGACCGCGAGCGCCTGGGCCGGATCGCCGCGCGCAACGTGGACGGCAGCGAGATTGTGCAGCGCTTCGGTATCATCTGGACGCAGCCGCAGCGTACGCTGGAAGGCCACGGCGGCCACATCGAGGCGCCCTTGCTGCCTGAGCACCAGGCCGAGATTCAGGAGCGCCTGGGCATGTGTCGGCTCGAGCTCGATGGCCCTGACATAGCGCGCCGTTGCGCCCGCGAGCTGGCCGGCCTCGTGCAGCATGCATCCATGCACGAAATGCGGCTGCGCCCGGCCGGGATCGAGCCCGATCGCGCGGCCGATCAAAGCGAGGGCGAGCTGATGGCGCTTTGCACGATGCGCGGCGATGCCGAGCGCGCACAGGCTGCCGACGGGGTCGCGCGCGATTGCGCTTGCGGATGCCGCAGAGGCAGCGACGGTCGTCCGTCCCGCCTCGATGATAGAGCGATCGCCGAAATGCATCGGTGCCGTGGCCGGTGCCTGTATGCTCGGTACGCCCGACCTCGACTCAGCCCGAGCTTCTGCCTCCGGCGCGATGCCGGCGTCGTTTCCATCCATGCGACCGGCTCCGTCGTGCTGCGCGGTGATCTTCCTCGCGTGCCTTATGCGGCCGACGCGTGGCGTGCATTTGTCGAGACGATGGTCCGAAGCGATCACCCTGCGACTTTTTTGCGGCGTATCGCGGCGGCAGCGAACCGACCTGGATCGGATCGCGCTTCAACGGCCGAGGTGTGACCCCAGAAACCGGCGCGTTCGAGCCGCGGCATCGCTTGCCGCGGCGGCGTCGTGGATCTCGCGTGGCCGAAATAGATGCGGCTCTCCCGCCCATCGAAAGAATGGGTTCGCGCCGGAATGGACTTTGCGGACTTGCCTATTGCTCCCACATGGGACTAATTCACGACCACTGACGGTTGCAAATTCAAACTTCGGCAAAACTCTGTCAATGATCCCAAATCCGCTTCGAGCCGTCATCTTCGACATGGACGGACTATTGCTCGACACCGAGGTGCTTTACCGCGCAGCCAGCTTCGCTGCATGTGCCGCTCAAGGCCATCAGATGGTTGATCATGTTCGTCATGGCTTGATCGGTACGCCGAAGGATTCAGGTGACTCCAAGTTGATTGCTCACTTTGGGAGCACGTTCGATCTCGAGCGTTACCATCTGGCCTTTACTGAACATTTTGAAGGCTTGTGCGCCACTGAGGTTCCACTTCGCCCTGGTGTCATGGACCTCCTCAAAGTTCTGCGGGACGCGGCGATTCCCATGGCTATCGCAACGTCAGCCGCACGACCAAGATCCGAAGACCACCTCAAGAGGGCGGGAATCCTCCACAATTTCGATGTGCTTGTCACGCGGAGCGACGTTGAAACAGGCAAGCCACATCCCGAAACCTTCCTCAAGGCAGCCGCTCTCCTTGGCATTGATCCATCCAACTGCCTGGCACTCGAGGATTCGCATCATGGAATTCGCGCGGCGGCAGCGGCGGGAATGGCCACGATCATGATCCCCGATCTCCTGCATCCAACCCCGGAGATCGCGAGTCTATGCGTCGGCGTCCTACCGAGCCTGAACGAGGTTCGGATCAGGATTTCTCAGCAGTTGTAAGGGTCCGCTCGGCTTCTTTTGCTTGGTAGAGTGCGCGATGTCTCCTCATGGCCCGTCGCAACAATCTTTGCCATGCAACCCGGTATCGGGGCGTTGCGGAAATCGAGGAAACCTCACTCCGGTCGATTTGACTGAAGCTACCGGCTGGATTGAATGGCTGCTAGGCTCGGCCAAAGCCTTTTCCGTTCCGATTGAATCGAAACGGAGGCTCCAGCGTTTTGTCTTGACGCGTTTTCGTCACGCGAACCGGTGCCCATTTCGCTCGAAAACGCGCTAGGTTCGGAGTGACCGCTCGATGAAGCATGGGCCGCGATGGGTGCCCGGGCTCGGCATGCTGCGCCGATACGAGGCGGCGTGGCTGCCGCACGACATCGTCGCCGGCCTCGTGCTGGCGGCGATGCTGGTCCCGGTCGGCATTGCCTACGCCGAGGCGTCGGGACTGCCCGGCATCTACGGCCTCTACGCCACGATCGCGCCGCTGCTGGCCTATGCGCTGTTCGGCCCCAGCCGCATCCTCGTGCTCGGGCCGGATTCGGCGCTGGCAGCGATCATCCTTGGCGTGGTCGCTCCGCTGTCGGGCGGCGATCCGCTGCGCGCCGCAGCCCTCGGCGGAGTGATGGCGATCGTGTCGGGGACAGCCTGTATTCTCGCGGGCCTGGCTCGCCTCGGCTTCGTGACCGAGCTTCTCTCCAAGCCGATCCGCTATGGCTACATGAACGGAATTGCGTTGACGGTCCTGATCAGCCAGTTGCCAAAGCTGTTCGGCTTCTCGATCGCGAGCGGCGGACCGCTGCAAAGCCTGTGGGCGACCGCCGGCGCAATCGGCGACGGAAGGACGAACTGGGTCGCATTCGGCATTGGACTGGGTACGCTGATCGTCATCCTGCTGCTCCATCGCTACAAGCGACTGCCCGGCATCCTGATTGCGGTTGTCGCAGCGACGGCGTTCGTCGGTGCTCTCGGGCTCGATGCCTACGGGGTAAAGGTCCTGGGTCCGCTTCCCGAAGGGCTGCCGGCCTTTGCGATCCCCTGGATCAGCACCAGCGATCTGGTGCCGGTGCTGATCGGCGGCGGCGCCGTCGCGCTGGTGTCGTTTGCCGACACCAGCGTGCTGTCGCGGACCTTTGCCGCACGATTGGGAGACAATGTCGATGCCAACCAGGAAATGATCGGACTTGGCAGCGCCAACCTGGCAGCCGGCTTCTTTCAGGGTTTTCCGATCAGCAGCAGTTCGTCCCGGACTCCCGTCGCAGAGGCCGCCGGCGCCCGCACCCAACTGACCAATGTCGTGGGCGCGCTGGCGATCGCCGTTCTCCTCGTGCTCGCACCGAGCCTGCTCCGCCATCTGCCGGAGGCAGCCCTGGCCGCGGTCGTCATCGCGGCCGCGCTCGGCCTGATCGAGGTGACCGACCTGATGCGCATCTATCGCATTCAGCGCTGGGAGTTCTGGCTATCGATGGTCTGCTTCGTTGGCGTCGCGGTGCTCGGCGTCGTTCCAGGGATCGGCCTCGCCATCGCCATCGCGATCGCCGAGTTTTTGTGGGACGGGTGGCGGCCGCACTCCGCCGTATTGGGCCGCGCCGACGGCGTCAAAGGCTATCACGACATCACCCGGTATCCGGACGCACGCCGCATCCCCGGGCTGGTGCTGTTTCGATGGGACGCGCCACTGTTCTTCGCCAACGCCGAATTCTTCAAGGAGCGCGTCCTGGATGCGGTCGAGACGTCTCCGACTGCGGTGCGCTGGCTGGTGGTCGCGGCAGAACCGGTCACCAGCGTGGATGTCACCGCCGTCGATATGCTGGCCGAACTGGACGAGGCGTTGAACGCACGGGCGATCGAGCTTTGTTTCGCCGAGCTCAAGGACCCGGTCAAGGACAAGCTGAAGCGATTTGGATTGTTCAAACGCATCGGCGAAACATGCTTTTTCCCGACGCTCGGTGCGGCCGTTGCGAGTTACCTGGAAGCCAACGACGTGGAATGGCAAGACTGGGAAGACAAGAAGGAAAGCTGAGACTGCAGAGCAGCGGGCGCGAGCCGCCGGTTCGTCGGCCGCTGCCGCAAGGGCCGAGCTCGAGGCTTGCGCCCATGTCCTTGCGCCATGTCCTTGCGCCATGTCAAAGCGGGTTCGGCGGGCCGGCATGATGCACGATGCCGCACTTGAGCGCCTGGGAACCGATCCCACCTCAATGACAGCGTTTTGCCGCGTTTGCTTCATGCGATCCCGTGCAACCGGATCGAGCCCAGGCGGGCTTTCGCGCAGAAACGCTCCAGGGAGCGCAAGATGAACTATTTGCGAACTGCAATCCTGCTGGCAGGGCTCACGGCGCTGTTCATGGGCCTCGGCTATCTGATCGGTGGCGCTGGCGGCGCGATCATCGCGCTACTCGTCGCGGCGGCAACCAACCTGTTCGCCTACTGGAACTCGGACCGCATGGTCCTGTCGGCCTATGGCGCCCAGGAGGTTGATCGAAACTCCGCGCCCGAGCTCGTGGACCTTGTGGCCGGCCTTGCCGGCCGCGCCGGCCTGCCGATGCCGCGCGTCTTCATCATGGACAACCCGCAGCCCAACGCATTCGCGACCGGCCGCAACCCGCAGAACGCGGCGGTCGCGGTGACCACCGGACTGATGCAGTCTCTCAGCCGCGACGAGCTCGCCGGCGTGATCGCCCACGAGCTCGCGCATGTCAAAAATCACGACACGCTCACGATGACCATTACCGCGACCATCGCCGGCGCCATCTCCATGCTGGCGCAGTTCGGCTTCTTCTTCGGCGGCCATCGCGACAACAACAATGGACCCGGCGTGATCGCATCGATCCTGATGATGATCCTGGGGCCGCTTGCCGCCATGCTGGTGCAGATGGCGATCAGCCGCACGCGCGAATACGCTGCCGACAATCTCGGCGCGCGCATTGCCGGACAACCGATGTGGCTCGCCGCCGCGCTCGCCAAGATCGAAAATGCCGCCCACCAGATTCCGAACATGGAGGCCGAGCACAATCCCGCGACGGCGCACATGTTCATCGTCAATCCGTTGTCGGGCCAGGGCATGGACAATCTGTTTGCGACGCATCCGTCGACCGAGAACCGCATCGCCGCCCTGCAACGGCTCGCGGCCGAACTCGGTTCACGGAGCCCGACGTCGGCTGCCGCGTCGGAGCCCGGTCGCGGCCCCTGGAGCCGCCCGTCGTCATCGCGCGGGCCATGGGGCTGACGTCGCAACGAGATTTTTCGCCCCCGCGCAGGACGGCGGCGGAGCTTTCGGCCGCCGGGATCAGTCAAGAGGGCTGACCCAGTTGGGCCGATATCGCGCATTCCGAGCAACACGAACGCGCCACATTTTCAGGGTTGTATTCGTGTGATAGTTTTTTGTTGTCCTTCGCGAGCAGACGGAGCCAGTCATGCTGACGCTGAAGATTTTGGCGAGCCTCCTCCAATTGCACGGACCGGGCGCAACGGTTCAGAGCGACCATCAGGGCATCGATGCACTGCTGAACAATATGCGAGACCAGAACGCCGACGCGGCTTCCGACAAGGTGGCGCCGACCCAGGCCGCCTTCAGGCGAGGCGGCTTTGCCAAAGGGGCGAATGCAGGCGCCTTTCGCAGAGGGGCGTATGCGCCCGGAGTGGGCGCGTTCCGCCGAGGGGGATTCGCCCGCGCTTATTAGTCTTGGCTCCGTTGAGCCCCTCCCGGTCTCGGCATGTCGGCTGACGTTGCAGATCCCTTTGCCTTCCAAGACCAGCCGATCTCGCAATTGCTGGTCAAGGTCGCGACGCGATGCAACATCGACTGCTCCTATTGCTACTGGTTTCGCGACGCGGCGGTCTATGACAAGCCGAAACTGATGAGCGCCGAGGTGCTGCAGCAGTTGCTGCGGCGGATCGAGGAGCATGTCAGCCGGTACGCGCTCGGCGACTTTCCCATCGTCCTGCATGGCGGCGAACCGCTGCTCTGGGGCGTGGACAACTTTCACCGCTTTGCCGAAGCCTGCGCAGCGATCGCGTCGCGAACCGGCTGCGGCATCCCCATCGCGGTCACCACCAATGGCGTGCTGATCGACGCGGCGTGGCTGGACTGCTTCGAGGCCCACGACATCGCGGTCGCGATCAGCCTGGACGGACCGGCGCATGTTCACGACATTCACCGCCGGACATTTCAGGGCACGGGCACGCATGCCGCGGTGGAACGCGCCGCCCGCCTGCTCGTCGGGCGCGACATCTGTGTGACCGCGCTGGCGGTCTGTAATCCCGCTTATCCGCCCGAGCACTATGTCGAGTTCTTCGCGGGTTGCGGAATCACCAGCTACGACATCATGATCCCCGACGCGACCGTGGATGAGACACCGCCATCGATCGCTTCGTTCTACAACGGCCTGTTCGAGCTATGGATGGCGGCCAACCGCTCTAGGCCGGCGGTCAACATCCGCATCGTCTCGGACATGGTGGCCGCCCTGCTCGGCAACAATTCGCCGACCGAGGGCGTCGGCCACCAGCCCGTCGAACTGTGCACGGTCATGACCGACGGCACCATCGAGCCGCATGACGTGCTGCGGATCGCGGGCAACGGTTTTACCAGGACGACGTTCAATCTCTTCGATCATGCGATCGACGATGTGCGGAACGAGCCGCGCTGGAAGGCGGCGCGCGATGCATCGATCAATCTGTGCGAGACGTGCCGTCGGTGCAGATTCATGAACGCCTGCGGCGGCGGCTACCTGCCGCATCGCTTCTCCAAGACCAACGGCTACGACAATCCGTCAGTCTATTGCGACGACCTCTACGCCATGTTCGAGACCATGCAGGCCGTGCTGGAAAGCCAGCTCTACGTCCGCCGGCCGGACGGACAGCGGCTCAGCCTGCGGGACGCACTGGCCTGATCGGGCCGGAGGACCGCGTCAGGTACGTATCGTGTGCAGCGGCTTTCCGGACCACGGGCCGCGCGCAGCTCAGGCGGCGGCCTTGCCGCGCACCAGCGCCGCGCGCAGCGCATGCTCGAGATCGCTCTGCTGAAACGGCTTTTGCAGGATCGGAACGCCGTCGAAATGCGAGAGCAGGCCGGTCGCACCATAGCCGGTCGCGAACACGAAAGGCACCCCCGCCTGCGCCAGACGCGCGGCAACCTCCAGGGTCTGGCTGCCATTCAGATTGACATCCAGGATCGCGACGTCGAACGACAGCGAGCCCACCTTGTCGAGCGCCTCGCCGACGCGTGACGCCGTGCCGGCGATCTCGCAGCCGATCTCCGCCAAGGTGTCTTCCAGCAGCATCAGAACGAACGATTCGTCCTCGATCACGAGGACACGCCGGCCCGCCAGTTCGCTATCGATCAAAGCCATACTCGTCTCCATCATGGCACGGCGCGAACTTCATCCAGGGGAGCCCGGATGGTGCAGATGACGCCGCTCGTCTCGAACGCCAGGTCGACCTGGCCTCCGAATTCATGGGACAGCCCCTGCTCGATCAGCCGCGAACCGAACCCGCGTCGGCGCGGCGCCGCGACGGGAGGACCGCCCGCCTCCGTCCAGCGGAGCTGAAAAAACGGCTGGCCGATCGTCCAGGCAATGGCGACGTGCCCGGCCACGTTCGACAGCGCGCCATATTTGGCGGCGTTGGTCGCGAGCTCGTGCAGCGCCATGGACAGAGCCACCGCCACCTTTGGACGGAGCCTGATGTCCGGCCCATCGAACCGCAGCCGCCGCTCCGCGGCTGCGCCATGGGCCGCAAGCGCCTCTGCGACGATCTCGCGGAGCCCCGCAGCCTCCCAGTTTTCCCGGACCAGGATGTCGTGAGCCTTCGACAAGGCGATCAGCCGCGCGTCGAAAGCCTTGCGGCCATCGGCCAGGTTGGTCGCGTTCCGCAGCGTCTGCATCGCCAGCGACTGCACCGCCGTCAGCGTGTTCTTCACCCGGTGGTTCAATTCATTGACCAGCAGCTCACGATGGCGCTCCTGCCGCTTGCGATCGGAGATATCGATCGCGGCGCAAACCGCGCCCTGGAAATGGTCGCCATCCGGGATCGGCGAGGCCTGGCAGACCAGTGTGCGCGCGGACCCGTCATCGAAGCGCAGCTCGAGCTCCTCGTCGCGAACCTGCTCGCCGCGCGCGGCGCGCTGCAGCGGCAGTTCGGATGCATCGAGCTCGCGGCCATTGCGGAACACCCGGTAGGTGGGCGGCTGCTCCCCGGGCGCCGACAGCGACGCGTTGGCATCCGCCGGCAGGCGCAGCAGGGTCGCGCCATAGAGATTGCCGTAGATCTGCCGGGCGTCCGCATCATGCGTGAACCAGACCGCCGTGGGCACGGTATTGACGACGGCCTCCAGGCGCGCGGCCGCCTGCCGCTGCACCTCCATTGCCTGTTTGCGGACCCGCGCCGATTGCAGATTGGCGCGCACCCGCGCCAACAGCTCGCGCGCCGAAAACGGCTTGCTGACATAGTCGTCGGCGCCGGCGTCGAGGCCTTCGACGCGCGCCTCCTCGCCCGCCCGCGCCGAGAGCAGGACGATCGGCAGCTCGCGCAGCGCCTCGTCCTGCCGGAGCGCCCTGAGCAGACCGAATCCGTCGAGGCGGGGCATCATGACGTCGGATACGATGAGATCGGGCCGCTCCCGCTGCGCGGCCGCAAGCGCCGCCTCGCCGTCGGCAACGGCCTCGACGCGATAGCCCTCGTTCTCGAGCAGTCGGCGAACATAGTCGCGCAGATCCGCATTGTCGTCGGCGAGGATGACGAACGCGCCATCGCCGCGTGCGGTCGCGCTGGGGTCCGCCACCTGCGCGGCGGGAGCACCGGTCAGGGCGACATCGTCGGACGACTGCGGCAGCCAGCGCAGCGCCTCCAGCACGTAGGCCTCTGCTCCGCTGCCCGCCGATGTCGATGGCGATGCGGCAGTCGCGACCCGTTCGCGCGGCAGATGCGCGCTGCCGAACGGAAGGCGGACCGTAAAACTCGAGCCGCGGCCGAGCTCGCTTGTGACGTCGATCGCGCCGCCATGCAGTTTGACCAGTTCGTGCACCAGGGCAAGGCCGATGCCGCTGCCTTCGAAGGTTCGCCCGCGGGCGCCCTCGATCCGATGGAACCGCTCGAACAGCCGCGGCAGCTCGGCGGCCGGAATCCCGGTGCCGGTGTCGCGCACGACGAGTTCGGCAGCCGCGCCGTCCGATGTCGGGCGGACCTCGACGAAAATCGTTCCGTCGAAGGTGAACTTGAAGGCGTTCGAAACCAAATTGAGGACGATCTTCTCCCACATCTGCCGATCGACATGGACGGCTTGCGGCAGCGGCGGGCACTGCAGCTCGAGCCGCAAGCCGGCCCGATCCATGGCGGAGCGGAAACTGGACACCAGGCCGGCGGTGAAGGCGGACAGGTCGGTCGGGCTGAAACTGGCTTGCGTGCGCCCCGCTTCGATGCGCGAGAAATCGAGCAGGCTGTTGACCAGCCGGAGCAGCCGCAGCGCGTTGCGATGCGCGACCTCGACCCGGTCGCGCTGGATCTCGCCGAGCACCGTCGTCGACCGCTCGTTGAGGGCATCTTCCAGCGGCCCCAGCATCAAGGCCAGCGGCGTGCGGAATTCGTGGCTGATGTTGGAGAAGAAGATCGTCTTGGCGCGGTCGATTTCCGCGAGCGCCTCGGCCCGCCGCCGCTCCTCCTCATAGGCCTGCGCGTTGGCGATGCTCGATCCGATTTCGCCCGCGGCGAGTTCGAGAAAGCGACGATAGTCGTCGTCGAACAGACGGAACGGATTGAGGCCGGCGACGAGCACGCCCTTGCGTCCGGTGTCGCCGCGCGCCGGGATGGCGATGAGCGCAGCCTGGTTCGGGCTCTGATTCCAGAATCCGCCGGGAAACTCGCGTCCGAACCGGGATGCGAGATTCGAGACGAGTTTTGGCGCGTCGCCGCGAAGCACATCGGTCAGCAGCCAAGGCGATGACGCATCGATCGGCAGCGAGAGCGGCGCTGCGGGATGCTCGCCTGCGAAATTGGTCGATCCCACCAGCGAGATGGTGCGGCCGTTCGGCTCGACCAGGTAGATCAGCGCAAATGGCAGATCCTTCGGGGCGGTGGCAAGCGCCCGCGCGGCGTGGCGGCAGGCCCCCTCGACCGTGCGGGCATCCGCGGTGGCCATTGCCAATTCGCGCAACAGTGCAAGCTGGCGCTCGCCGATCACGCGCCGCGTATCATCGGTATTGGCGCAGATGATGCCGCCGACCTCGCCATTGTCGTCGGGGACCGGGCTGTAGGAGAAGGTGTAATAGGTCTCTTCCGGATAGCCATCGCGCTCCATGATCAGGAGCTGCTCCTCGACATAGGTGCCCTCGTCGCCCTTCATGGCGGTGGCAAGCATCGGGCCGACCTCATGCCAGATCTCGGGCCAGACCTCGGCGGCCGGGCGGCCGAGCGCCCAGGGATGCTTGCCGCCGATGATCGACTTGTAGGCATCGTTATAGAGGTAGGTGAGATCGCGGCCCCAACCGATCCAGATCGGCTGGCGCGACGTCAGCATGATGCGCGTCGCAGTTTTCAGGCTGCGCGGCCAGGCCTGGGGGTCACCGAGCGGACTGCTGGTCCAGTCATGGTCGCGCAGCCGCGCGCCCAACTCGCCTCCGCCGGACAACAGATCCGCGGCGGCAGACGGCACGGCTGTCCTGAACTCTTGAACAACGGGTGCGACAGAATCCGCCGGGATGCTCATTCGATGTGGTCCTCGCCGGCAGGCTCGGGCCAATTCGGCCGGGCGCCGGCAAGGGCGCTCCTGCTTTCACGCATGGGGCGCTGCAGGGCCATCAAACCGAGGCTCCGATGCCGCGCCCGCGACATTGCTGGCCACACAATACAACACGCCGACCATCACGCCGGATCCCCCGTCCAAAATGACAATTTTGCAGTGCTTCAATGACGAAAGGCCCGGTCTTGTTCCATCTCCCAGCCTTGCGGAACCCAAAGCGACCCTGGGTGGTTCTGATACGCGCCACGTCCAAGGAACAATCCACCGCACCCATATGACCATCATCAGCCAACTATTGCCGCGCGCCCTGACCGGCATTGCCGGGCTCGATGACATCCTCGAGGGTGGGCTCGCCCGAAACCGCCTGCATCTGCTGGAGGGCACCCCTGGAACGGGAAAGACCACCGTTGCCCTGAAATTCCTGCTGACCGGAGCCGAACGCGGCGAAACCGGCATGTATGTCAGCCTCGCGGAGACCGAGAACGAGTTGCGCGAGGGTGCTGCATCCCATGGCTGGCACATCGACGAGCGCGTGAAGATCTGCGAACTGGTGCCGCCGGAGAGCGTGCTCGACGCCGGCCAGCATCAGAGCCTGCTATATTCGTCCGACCTCGAGCTCGGCGAAACCATCGAACGCATCTTCGAGGCCATCGAAAAATACAAGCCGCAACGAATCGTGATCGACAGCCTGTCGGAGATCCGGCTGCTGGCGCAAAGCTCACTGCGTTACCGGCGGCAGATCCTCGCGCTCAAGCATTATTTCGCACGGCACCAGTCGACCGTGATCACGCTGGACGACCTGACCAGCGAAGCGACCGACCGCGCCGTGCACAGCATCGCGCACAGCGTGATCTATCTCGACCAGATGGCGCCGACCTATGGTGCCGAACGGCGTCGCCTGCGCGTTACCAAATGCCGCGGGCAGAGCTTTCGCGGCGGCTATCACGACTTCATCATCGCGACCGGCGGCGTTGAGGTCTTCCCGCGGCTGGTTGCGGCCGAGCATCGGATCGGCTTCACCGGCAGGGTGGTGCCGAGCGGTATCAAGGAGCTCGACGCGCTGCTCGGCGGCGGCGTCACCGCAGGCTCGAGCACGCTCGTCATCGGTCCCTCAGGAACCGGAAAGTCGCTGTTGACGCTGCAGTTCCTGACCGCGAGCGTGCGGCGTGGCGAGCGCGCGGGCCTGTTCGTGTTCGACGAGGAGCTCGGCCTTTTGACGGCGCGTGCGAAGAGTCTCGGGATCGATATCGCCGCGATGCGCAGCGACGGCAAGCTGTTCGTCGAGCAGATGGACGCGGCCGAGTTGTCCCCCGGCGAGTTCACCCACCGGGTGCGCAGCTGCATCGACGACGAGAAGCTCAGCACGGTCGCG
>Ga0207699_10000230_pt1 | contig 31963 bp, 24 predicted proteins | sample LARL51metaG_FD_184344 | JGI IMG/M metagenome (GOLD analysis project Ga0207699, IMG submission 184344) | Corn, switchgrass and miscanthus rhizosphere microbial communities from Kellogg Biological Station, Michigan, USA - LAR L5-1 metaG... | ecosystem: Host-associated > Plants > Roots >...
ACCGTCGAGCAGAAGGCCGCCTGAGCCCATCGAGCTTTGGCGCGCACACGCGGACGCGAGATCTCGTGTCCGCGTGGCAGCTTGTACCCGTTGAGGAGGAAGAACATGGCATTCCGTGACATGATCCCGTGGTCGAGAAATCAGCAGCTCGCGCCGTCGCGCGATACGTTCGACCCATTCTTTACCTTGCACCGGGAGATGAACCGGCTATTCGACGACGCCTTTCGCAGCTTTGGCTCCTTTGCTCCCGTCAGCCGGCTCGCCGGCCCGCTGATGGAAGGCCAGTTCGGCTGGCCCAGGATCGAACTCAGCGAGACCGACAAGGCGGTCACTATTTCTGCCGAGTTGCCGGGCCTCTCGGAGAACGACGTTCAGATCGAGGTGGCCAACGGCGTTCTGTCGATCCGTGGCGAAAAGAAAGCCGAGCGCAGCGACCAGGCGAAATTCGTGACCGAGCGCTATTATGGCGCGTTCGAGCGGCAGATCCCGCTCGAGAACGTCGAGGCGGACAAGGCGGTCGCCGATTTCCGCAATGGCGTTCTGAGCGTGACCCTGCCGAAGGCTGAGCAGGCACGCGACAGCGTCAGGCGCATCGCCATCAACTCGAAGTGAGGCGGCGTCCGCGCCGCCTCCAGATCAACCGGTCTCTCAGAAAGGAGCAGCAGAGGAGACACGCATGAGTCACGCCGATCGCATGACCGATGGGGCAAGCGCCCCGTTTCACCCCGCATCTTACTACAACTCGCCCGATGCCGTGCTGAGCGATGCCGCGCTGTCGACAGCCGAGAAGCGGCTGATCCTGTCCTCCTGGGCTTCCGACATGTACGCCGTCGAGTCGAACCCGGCGCTTCGCGAGGTCCCCGGAATTCCGCAACCGATCCGTCTCGGTGACATTCTGGCAGCGCTGCGCGAACTGGACGGGGAAGACGATCCCCGGCCGCGCGGAGGAGCTGCGATGCGACTGACGCGCCTGACGTCCCTGGATGCGGTCGCGCGTCGCTCCGCGATGCACGGTCCATTTTCACGGGCAAAGCCGGCGCTGCGGTCGCGCTGGAGCCGAGACGCCAATGTCGAGCGATACCGCAGGCTCCTGAGCACCCAGCTGACCGACCACGAACGCCACTTCGTCGAACGGCGGCTCGCCGAGGAGTTGGAAACCACCAGTTCCAGGGCGCCTGGTCAGGTCGCGTCGTGAAGCCGGAGTGACAGATGCAGAGGGCCCGGGCGATGCCGGGCCCTCCCGGGATCACGGCATCGGATCAGTCGTCATACTCCGCCGAAATGTCGCGGCCGGTATAGTCGGGCATGAACGCGGCCGACACCAGGCTGACGACAGCGCAGGCGGCGATGTAGATCGCGATCGCATTGCTGGACTGATAGTGCGCGAACAGCGCAGTTGCGATCAGCGGCGCCGGACCGCCGGCAATGATCGATGCAAGCTGATACCCCAGCGAGGCGCCGCTGTAGCGCAGCCTGGGCGTGAACGCCTCCGCAATCAGCGCGGCCTGCGGCCCGTACATCATGTCGTGCGGGATCAATGACAGCACGATGGCAATGAACACGGCCGACGGATAGGCGGTGTCCACCATCCCGAAATACAGGAAGCCGAACAGGCCTGTGACCGCGGCGCCGATCAGATACATCTTCCTGCGCCCGATGCGGTCGGAGATGTGGCCCGACAGCGGGATCGTGACGAACGACACGCAGGCGGCGACCAGCACCGCAGTGAGGATCAGATTGCGCGACATGTGCAGCGTGCCGGTGGCGTAAGCAAAGATGAACGCGGTAAAAATGTAGAACGGCGCCTGCTCGGCCATACGCAGCAGCGCCGACAGCAAAATCTCCTTCGGATGCTTCCTGAACACTTCAGCGATCGGGGTCTTCTCGACCTTGTTCTCCCTCACGACCTGCCGGAACACGGGGGTTTCGAGAATGCCGAGGCGGATCCAAAGGCCGACGCCGACCAGCACGATCGACAGCGCAAACGGAATCCGCCAGCCCCAGACATAGAACTGATCGCCCGACAGGCTCGAGAAAGCGAGCACGGCAAGGTTGGCCAGGAACAGGCCGCAGGGCACGCCGAATTGCGGCCAGGAGGCCACGAGCCCGCGTTCGCCATGAGTGCGCGACCATTCCATCGCGAGCAGCACCGATCCGCCCCATTCGCCGCCGACGCCGATGCCCTGAATCATCCGCAGCACCGTGAGGATGACCGCGCCCCAGATGCCGATTTCGGCGTAGGTCGGCACGAAGGCAATCAGGAAGGTCGCAATGCCCATGAACAGGAGCGTCGCGATCAGGGTCGCCTTGCGGCCGATGCGGTCGCCATAATGGCCGAAGATCGCCGCGCCAATCGGGCGGCCGACGAAGCCGATGAAGTAGGTGCCGAAGGCGGCGAGCGTCGCGGTCAGCGGGTCCTCGTTGGGAAAGTAGAGCTTACCGAACACGAGTCCGGCGGCGGTGCCGTAGAGAAAGAAATCGTACCACTCGATCGCGGTGCCGATGGTGGAGGCGACAATCGCCTTGCGCAGTTGCGCAGTGTGATCGGATTCCGACAGGTCTGCATGTGTGACGAGCGTGGCCATGGCGTTGCCCCTTGCTGGCTGCTTCCTCTCCCCAACGCCGTTGTACGGCGCTCCATTATCCCTCGATGCTACAGCCGGCGCGGTGCGTCCGAAAGACGCATTTCGTCTGATCCCACAATGCTGCGTCGCATGAGCTTTTCCCCGCGGAGCAGAGAGGCGACGAAAGTTCCATCGCCGTCACGGGCTATTCCTTGTCCAGCAATCCGAGTTTCCGGCCGAGCCATTCGGTGGTCGGCGCCTGGATCAGGATGGTCATCAGGATCGCAACGAACGTCACGGACGCAATGATCTCGGCGCCCGGGGCCTTCATGCCGAGCAACAGCCCGGCGAGCGCGGCCGGGATCACGCCGGTTTCGCGCGTCCAGCACATGAACAGCAGTTCGTTGAGGTTCCAGCGCGCCCGGCGGTCGGGCCAGGCGCACAGGAAGACGGCGAGCGGACGCGCCACCAGCATCAGCACCGCGGCGACCGCGACGCCGCCGAGCCAGTAGCGGCTCATCAGGGCGAAATCGACCTGGGTGCCGAGCAGCATGAAGATGAACAGGCGCATGATGAAGGCCGTGGTGAGCACGAACTCGCCGAGCTTTTGCGCCTCGCCGGGGTGCATCTTGAAGCCAAAACTCTCCTTGTTGCCGAGCACGACGCCGAATACGAACACCGCCATGAAGCCGGAGGCGTGCAGGCCGCTGGCGGCGAAATAGGCGCCGATCACGGCGACCAGCGTCACGACCGGTGCGTATTCGGCGAGAAAGGCCCAGCGCTCGTGGGCGATCAGCAACGCCGCCAGATAGCCGAGCACAAGGCCCGCCACGATGCCCGCGAGTGATTCCCACAAGAGGTCGCCGAGCGTATGGAGAGGCGAAAAGCCACCGCTGCCGGTGGCGACGGCAAGCACCGTGAAGGTGAGGATCGCGGCCATCGCATCATTGAAGGCGGACTCGCTCATCACGGTCTGCGCGACGCGGTCGCGGATGCGGACCTGGCGGAACACCGGCACCAATGTCGCCGGATCGGTCGACGACAGCGTGGATCCGAGCAGCAGCGCCACGATCAGCGGCAGCTTGAAGATGGCGGCGGCCGCGGCGGCGACGACTGTGGCCGTGATGACGACGCCGAGCGTCGCAATGACGACGAGCGTGATCCAGACCCGCCGCAGGATGGCGAACTGCACCGAGGCGCCGCCGTCGAACAGGATGTAGCTGGCGCCGAACAGCAAAATGATCTGGTTGAGCGCGGAGTCCGCCCTGACGTGCACGAGCGCCAGCCCGTGCGGGCCGATCGCAATCCCGGCCAGCAGGAAGATCGCGACATCAGGGATCCTGATCCGCTGGGCGATGAAGGCGGCCAGCGTGCCGATCGCAAGCACCAGCCCGCACAGAGCGAGCGTGTTGCGGGCGATCTCGATCGAGGAGGAAGTGTCCATTCGCGAACAAGCCTGGAAAACAGTTCTGTGAATGTCATTCCGGGTTCGATGCTTCGCATCGCCCCGGAACGACGAACGTCTGGATTATCGGTGATGTCATCATGTTCGGCCAATCATCGCGATGCAACGCCTGTCAGGCGTCGGCGGGCTCTGTCGCGATCGGCGCGGGCGGCGCGGCCAAGCGCCGCAGCACCGGCTGCAGCAGTTGTGGCGCCAGATAGATCGGGAATTGGCTGAGGGCGAAATAGAGCCAGGTCGTGCCCGGCAAAACCCCTTCGGTGGCCGCCAGCATCAGCCCCATGTTGCGCTGGGAGACCATCAGGCCGAGCGACAGCGCGCGTTCGCGGCCGGCTTTGAAGAAGAGCAGGGCCGTCAGGGCAAGCAGCGCGAAGAAGATCGCGAAGGCGAGCGCCGCAAGGCCGATCATGCGCAGGGGATCGGCGAACAGGCTGCCGGCGACGTTGCCCATCACGGCCGCGACGAACACCAGGAGGACCAGGATGTTGAAGCCGTCGATCGCGGTTTTCTGCCTTCCGATCGCGGCTGCGCCGAACGAGACGCGGATCACGACCGCGACCAGCAGCGCGCCGGCCAGGATCGCGACCAGTTTCAATCCCAGGGCAAGCGGCGACAGCGACAACGCCTCGCCGAAGAACGCATAGGCGAACAGCGGCGCAGTGAAGGGAACCAGCGCCGTCGAGGTCACCAGCGTGATCAGCACCAGCGTCGCCTCGAGGCCCATCAGGGCAGCGAGCGCCGGGGAGGCCATCATCGGCGAGGCGGCGGCCTGCAGCATCAGGGCGAGATGCAGGTCCGGCGCGTGAACGTCGACGCCGCTGATGCGGCAGACGAGGCCCACCATGAGGGGCACGCCGATCGTGGTCCACGCGGTCGCCGCGAGCACGATCGCCGGCCGGCGCAGATAATTGCGCAGCGCGGTCAGATCGACTCGCATGAAGGAGATGCACAACAGCACGAAGATCGCGTGCGTCACATACGGCTTGAGCAGCGCACCGAGCGGCGGCACGGCGATGCCGATGAACACCAGCGCGGCGATGGCGCGCGTGCCCTGGCCGCCGATCCAGCGCAGCACGCGAACCGGCAGCGCGATCGCTGTTTGCAGGTGAGGGGACATCCGGCTTCCGGGAGGGCCGCCACTTCAAGGTCCGAAATGTCGAAGTGGCACTATCGCTCGCGACCATGCGGCAATGGCGCGGGCAGGCAAAGTCACATCTCGTTACTCTGTGTTGCCCTATCGTGTGTTGCTGCGCGCCCTGTCAAAGATCGCCTATCCACAGTGGTTTGCGCGGAAACTCGCCGTCGTCTCGTGGCATCTCAAAAAGTATTTCGAGATTCCGGGTTCAGCTCTGGAGGCGTTCCGGAAGGACGTCGCCAGCTACCCCGCCGTCCGTCCGCCATCGACGGTGTAGGCCGAGCCCGAGACGTAGCTCGCGTCATCGGACGCAAGGAAGGCCACGATCGAGGCGACTTCGTCGGCCTGGCCGAGCCGGCGCGCCGGGACGCGTTCCAGCGCCCTGGGCGGCGTCGCCGTGCTGCCGTAGCGGCCTTCGAAAATCGCGCCCAGCATGCGGCTCTCGATCAGGCCGGGACAGACGCAGTTGATGCGCACGGCGGTGCCGGCGCATTCGGTCGCGACGCTCTTGGTGAGGCCGATCACCGCGTGCTTGCTGGCGCTGTAGACCGACGTGTGCGGCGATCCCAACAGGCCCGCGATCGAGGCGGTGTTGATGATGCTGCCGGCGTTCTGCTTCAGCATAACGGCTAGCACATGCTTCAGGCCTAAGAACACGCCGACCACGTTGACGTCGATGACGCGGCGGAACGCTTCCAGCGAAGTGTCGGTGATCGGCTTGATCTCGCCCTCGATGCCGGCATTGTTGAAGAACACGTCGATGCGGCCGAAGCGGTCGATGGTAGCGCCGACATAGCGGACGACATTATCCTCGACCGTCACGTCGGCTGCGACCGCGAGCGCCTCGGCGGACGCGGGGAGGTCACGGACGACCGCATCGAGGTCCTCGGCTCTGTGATCGATCGCGACGATGCGCGCGCCCCGTTCTGCCAGCTTGCGGAGGGTCGCCGCCCCTATGACTCCAGCAGCGCCGGTGACGACGGCCACCCTGCCGTCCAGTCGGATTCGGTCTGGCATGTGATTTCCTCAAGGCTGGCGTCCGGTTGCTCCGGATGCTGTCCGGCGCGGCTGCGACGGTTTGTCGGATCATTGAACTATCCCATTGATGGAACAGGCTGAACAGTGGGTGAGGGGAACTCCGCGCCCTTCCCCCGCCGTATTCAACGTGTTAACGGGTGGTGCAAAGTCACCAGGTGGCGAACGGCACCGCACGCGGTACGTTTTCAAGCGCCCGTTTCGCCTGTAAAAGCCGTGCGAGATGTTTCGAATCATCGCTTTGACCGGTTTTGCGGCCCTTCTGGCCGCCGCCACCATCCCGCTCGCGCCCGAGGCGCGGGCGCAGATCGGCAACATCTTCTCTGACCAGCCGCCGCGTCCGCCTGGCAGCGTTCCGCGCGGCGGCCAGCCGCAGCCCCCGCCGCAGGTCGAGGACGACGAGGAAGTGCCGGCCCTGCCGCAGGGGCGCGTGTTGCCTGCGCCCAATCGTCCCTATCAGGGGCAGTCGGCGCTACCTGGTCCGGTGACGTCGCAGCCGCTGCCACCACCCCCGGGGACGACCGTGGTGCCGCAGAACGCTCCGCCGGCTGTCGCAGTGACCCCGCCGGATGCCACCAGGGGTGGGGCAGCGCCGCCCGCCGCGGCGCTGCCGAAGAACGTGCCGCAGACGCCCGCATCGTTGCAGCCCGGCGACGAGGTGGTGACCGAGCCGCCGGCGCAAAAGATCATCAACAAGAAGGCGAGCTTTTCGGGCCTCGACAAGATCACCGGCCGCATCATCAATTTCGACGAGGACATCGGCGAGACGGTGCAGTTCGGCGCGCTGCGCGTGAAGACCGATGCCTGCTATACGCGGCCGGCGACGGAAGCCGCCAACACCGATGCCTTCGTCGAGGTCGACGAGATCACGCTGCAGGGCGAGGTGAAGCGGATCTTTTCCGGCTGGATGTTCGCGGCAAGCCCCGGCCTGCACGCGGTCGAGCATCCGATTTACGACATCTGGCTGACCGACTGCAAAGGGCCGGAGACCACGGTCGTGAGCGCGCAGCCCGATCCGCCTAAGCCGCCGGCCGCGCCGGCCGGCCAAAAGCGTCAGCCGCAGCAGAAGCAGGCCGCGCCGCGTCCGCCGCCGTCGCAGGTTCAGCCGCAGCCACAGCCCTATCAGCAGACCCAGCAGCAGCCTCCGCCGCCACCCCCGCCGCAACAGCAGCCGGGCGGTCTGTTCTCGATCTTCCGATAGAGCGACACTAAACCCTCATGGTGAGGAGCCGCGCCTTTGCGCGGCGTCTCGAACCATGAGGCCTCGATGCTGATATCCGGGCCTACGTCCTTCGAGACGCATCGCTGCGCGATGCTCCTCAGGACGAGGGGATAAAGCGGCGCGTGGTGCGGCGGGAGTCTATTTCCCCGCGATGATCGCGAGTGCCTCGGTGCCGGAGACTGGGTGATCGACCGGCAGCCTCGAAAAATCCGCGGCCTGGCCGCGGATCGCCTTGTCGAGCAGGGCGGTGTAGCGGCGGCGCGGGATTTCGACCGCGCCAAACGTCTTCAGGTGCTCGGTCACATATTGCGTGTCCAGAAGCTCAAAACCGCCGGCGATCAGGCGCGCGATCAGATGCACCAGCGCGACCTTCGAGGCGTCGCGGACGCGGTGGAACATGCTCTCGCCAAAAAACGCCCGGCCCAGGCTGACGCCGTAGAGGCCGCCCACGAGGTCACCGTCGCGCCAGACCTCGACGCTGTGACAATGTCCGAGCCGGTGGAGGCCGGTGTAGAGGTCGCGGATACGCCGGTTGATCCAGGTCTCCTCGCGTCCCTCCTGCGGCGCGGCGCAGCCGGTGATGACGGCCGCAAAAGCCTGGTTCACGGTGACCGTGAATGCATCGGAGCGCACGGTCCGCGCCGCACGCGAGGCGACGCGAAAACCCTCGAGCGGTATGACGCCGCGCATTTCCGGCTCGACCCAGAACAGGCTCGGATCGTCGGCGCTCTCGGCCATCGGAAAGATGCCGCAGGCATAGGCCCGCAGCAGCACTTCCGGCGTGATCTCAGATGCGGCTGTCTCGCGCGAGGTCATTGCATCAGAGCATAGCAGGGTCGGGGCGCGAGGGCGAAGGGGGGCCGATCGTCTCCCGCTGCGGCATGGTCAATTGGCCGAGGCGGGCTTGCCGGGCGGTACCTTGCTGCAGCGAAACCGCAGCACGATCCGCGTTCCGGCGTGATCGGGATCCCGCTCCACGCTCGCATCCAGCTTCGCCGCCATGGCGCTGACGATGCGCTGCCCCATCCCCGTGGAGCGGGGATCGGACCGCGCATTCACCCCGACGCCTTCGTCCGCGATCGACAGCACGATGTGGTCGTCGTCGGGGGCGACGTCGACATGGATCGGCCCGGCGCCGTCGGGATAGGCGTATTTCACCGCGTTCATCACCAGTTCGTTGACGATGATGCCGATCGCGACCGCGCGGTCGGGATCGATCTCGATCGGTTTTGCGGTCAAGGTCAGCCGCGACATCTTGTTGCCCTCGGCCGACCGCCTGAGATCGTCGAGCAGGGATTCCAGATACTGGTTGAGCAGGACGCTCTTGAAATCGTGCGAGGTGTAGAGGCGGCGGTGAACCTGGGCGACCGCGGCAACCCGCCCCATGGCATTGGTCAGCGCCGCCTTGACGTCGTCCTGGGTGGCGGAGGCGGCCTGCAAATGCAGCAGCGAGGCGATGATCTGCAGCGAGTTGCCGACGCGGTGGTTGACCTCGCGCAGCAGCACTTCCTGCTCGGCGGCGAGCGCGGCGTAGCGGTCGCGCGAGGCATGCACCTCGGCCTCCGCCTCGTCACGGGCCTTCTGCAGCCGCGCCTGCCGCAAGGCGCCGTCGGCGGCAACATGCAGCAGCGGAATGAAGGCGCCCTGCACATCCTTGACGAGGTAGTCCGCCGCGCCGGCCTTCAGCGCGGTGACCGCGACCGAGGAATCCTGCGAGGCGGTGACGAACACGACCGGCGGCGCGCCGGGGATCGCGAGGATCTGCGCGAGCGTATCGAGGCCGTCGAGACCCGGCATGACCTGATCGAGTGCAATGACGTCGATGCCGCCACCGCGCAGGCGCTCGAGCCCCTCTTCGCCGCTGGCGGCATGGACGACCTTGAAGCCGAGCCGCGCCAGGCCGCGCTCGACGAGGCGGGCGAGCGCCGCGTCGTCATCGATGTAGAGCAGGGTGGGCGGGACCTGGTTCATGGTTCGGTCGGCGGAACCTGGATGACGGAGAAAAACAGCCCGAGCTGGCGGATGGCGTTGGCAAAACTTTCGGAGTTGACCGGCTTGGTGATGTAGACATTGCAACCGAGCTCGTAGCAACGCTTGATTTCGTTCGAATCGTCCGTGGTGGTGAGGACCACGACGGGCGCGCTCTTCAAAATGCTGTTCTCCTTGACCTGCCGCAGGATCTCGGTCCCGGTCATGTCAGGCAGATTGAGATCGAGCAGGATCAACAGCGCCTGTCCCTCGTGTTTCGCCGCGTCGCCGTCGGCGCCGAACAGGTAGATTAGCGCGTCGGCACCGGTCGTGAACGGAACGATCTCGTTGTGGATGCCGGAGCGGCGGATGTTGCGCTCGATCAGGCGCGCATGCCCCTGGTCGTCCTCGATCATGATGATGGTCACGGGCAACGTCATGCTGCTGCAGTCCGGTTGACGGTCCATTTGATCGGCAGGGTGATCGTGAAGGTGCTGCCGCTGCCAAGCTCGGAGGCGACCGACATGGTGCCGCCGAGGCGGCGCACGAGGGTGCGGACATGGGCGAGCCCGATGCCTTGTCCGGGCCGGTCCTGCACCCCGGCGCGGCGGAAAAGATCGAAAATGCGCTGATGATCCCTCGGATCGATGCCGCGGCCGTTGTCGGAGATTTCGTAGATCGCGAAACCGAGCTTGGTGCGGCCGCGCACCATGATCTCGCCGGGGACGTCGGGCTTCAGATATTTGATCGCATTGTCGATCAGGTTGGAAAAAATCTGTTCCAGCGCCAGACGGTCGCTCTCCAGTCTGGGCAGCGTGCCGATCTGGATACGCGCTTCGGCCTGGGCGGCCTGATGCGCGTGGCTGGCGACGATGCCGTCGATCAACTCGCGCATGTCGACCGCGACCGGCGAGAACTCGCGGCGTCCTTCGCGGGTCAGGCTGAGAATGGCGCTGATCAGCCGGTCCATCTTGCCGATCGAGGATTTGATGAAGGAGAGCGCCTCGACGAAATCGTCCGACAGCTGCCTGTCGGCACGTTCGAGCTGAACCTCGCCGCCATCGGCCATGACAGGCTGCGCGGCAAGGCTCGCCTGGGCGCGGCTGAGCGCGGCGATGCGGTGGAAGATGCCGGGGTGCAATTCCTCCAACTCGCTGGTAAATCCCATAATATTCACCAAGGGCGCGCGCAAATCGTGGCTGACGATGTAGGCGAAGCGCTGGATCTCCTCATTGGCCTCGCGCAGGTCGGCCGTGCGCACATCGACGGTTGCCTCAAGATTGAGGTTATTTTCGCGCAATTGCCGTTCTGCCTCGTCGCGGGCGTGCGTGGACCGCCGGACCAGGAACATCGAGATACCTGCCAGCAGCACGACCAGGGCCGAGCCCGTGATGGTCACAACCAGGGCCAGCTGCTGGCTGCGGTCGGCATTGGCGGTGCGCAGCAAGAACAGCCGGTCTTCCTCCGCGCGCATGGCGTCCGTGAGGTCGTGGATGGTCGTGGTCGTGTCGCCGGCGGCCGCGTCGCGGACCAGGTTGGCGGCGCTCGGCAGGTCGCCCTGCTTGAAGAAGCTCACCTCCCGTTCGAACTGGTCGAGCCGGGTCGCGATCGCCGTGCGCAACTGGCGCACGTTCGCGGCCTGAATCGGGTTGTCGGCGGCCAGCCGGTCGAGCTTGTCCAGTTCGGGCGTAATCGCGGCCAGCGCCTGCTCGTAATCGTTGAGGAAGTCCGGGCCTATGGTCAGGAGATAGCCGCGCACGCTGCTCTCGGCCCGGCGGATCTCCAAGAGCAGCGTGTTGGTCTGGTTCTCCACCTCGATCGTATGCACGACGGCGGCATTGTCGGTGCGCGCCTTGTTGACCAGCAGCACGGACGCGCTGGAGACGGCGACCAGCACCAGAAATCCCGCTGTCAGGAGCAGGATCTGGCCGACGGTGCGCTCGTGACGGGTGTCGGACGTCACTGCGATCTCATGTCACGAACTGGGGAATGCAAGCGACCCCGAGCGGAAACTGCCCAAGCGTAAGCCACGATCCGGAAAACCGCGAAGCCTGTTTTGCGGAACCGGCAATGCTGGAAGCGCTGGAACGTTCGCGCCGGCCACAAGGTTCCATCCCGGCGCGCGGCGCTGCTAGCCCGGCTGCTGACCGGCCAGATACTGCTCGAGCCAGTGGATATGGTAGTCGCCATCGATGATCGCCGGTTCCCGGACTAGCGCGCGGAACAGCGGCAAGGTGGTCTCGATGCCGTCCACGACCATCTCGTCGAGCGCGCGGCGCAGCCGCATCAGGCATTCGGTCCGGGTCTTGCCATGGACGATCAGCTTGCCGACCAGCGAATCGTAATAGGGAGGGATGACGTAGCCCTGGTAGACGGCGGAATCGATGCGGACACCGAGCCCGCCGGGCGGGTGATATTGCAGGATCTTGCCGGGCGAGGGACGGAAGGTCACCGGGTTTTCCGCATTGACCCGGCACTCGATGGCGTGCCCGGTGATCGCGACCTCGTCCTGGGTGAGCGGCAGGTCGCCGCCGGCGGCGATGCGGATCTGCTCGAGGATGAGATCAATGCCGGTGATCATCTCGGTGACGGGATGCTCGACCTGGATGCGGGTGTTCATCTCGATGAAATAGAACTCGCCGTCCTCGAACAAGAACTCCACGGTGCCGACGCCGAGATATTTCAGGTCCTGCATCGCCTTGGCGACGGTGCTGCCGATTTTCTTGCGCGCGGCAGGATCGAGCGCGGGCGAGGGGCTTTCCTCCCACACCTTCTGATGCCGGCGCTGCAGCGAACAGTCGCGCTCGCCGAGATGGATGGCGCCGCCGCGGCCGTCGCCGAGCACCTGGATCTCGATGTGGCGCGGCTTCTGCAGATATTTTTCGAGGTAGACCGAGGCGTCACCGAACGCCGACCTGGCCTCGTTGGCGGCGGTGGTCAGCGCCAGCGCGAGGTCAGCCTCGGTATGCGCGACCTTCATGCCGCGCCCGCCACCGCCGGCGGCGGCCTTCACCAGCACCGGAAAGCCGATCCCTGTGGCGATCCCCATCGCATCGTCGGCATTGCCGATGGCGCCATCGGAGCCCGGCACCACGGGGATGCCGAGCCGCTTGGCGGTCTTCTTGGCCTCGATCTTGTCGCCCATCAGGCGGATATGCTCGGCCTTGGGACCGATGAAATGCAGATTGTGATCGGCCAGGATCTCGGCGAAGCGGGCATTTTCGGACAGGAAGCCGTAGCCAGGGTGCACCGCATCGGCGCCGGTGATCTCGCAGGCGGCGAGCAGCGCGGGGACGTTGAGATAGGAGTCCTTCGACGGCGGCGGGCCGATGCAGACGCTCTCGTCGGCGAGCCGCACATGCATGGCGTCGGCGTCGGCGGTGGAGTGGACCGCCACCGTGTTGATGCCCAGTTCCTTGCAGGCCCTGAGAATGCGGAGCGCGATCTCGCCGCGATTGGCTATGAGGATCTTGTCAAACATCGTGTCTCACAGGGGCGCGTGGCGAAGAGGGAGGAGCCAATGGAAAAGGCAACGTTTTCGCTCTTCGCTGCTTCCTACTCGCTATTCAATGATCACCAGCGGTTCGCCGAATTCGACCGGCTGGCCGTCCTCGACGAGGATCTGCGTCACCGTGCCTGCGCGCGGCGACGGAATCTGGTTCATCGTCTTCATCGCTTCGATGATCAAAAGCGTCTGGCCGACCGAGACCTTGGAGCCGACCTCGATGAACGGTTTTGCCCCGGGCTCCGGCGCCCAATAGGCGGTGCCGACCATCGGCGAGGGCACGGCGCCGGGATGTTTTGACAGATCGGCCGCGGCCGCCGGCGCGGCGGCTGGCGCCGCAGCCACCGCTGTCGCGTGCTGGATCGGCATCGGCACGGCGGCCGCAACGCTGATGTTGCGCGCGACCCGGACCCTGAGACCGGCGCGTTCGATCTCGATCTCGCTGAGACTGGTCTCGTCGAGCAGAAGCGCGAGTTCGCGGATCAGCGCGCTGTCGTCGGAGGAGAATTTTGCATTTGGGCTGTCGTCAGGCTGGCGCGCCATGGTGTTGATCCGAAAACTCTCTGCTTGGATGGATGTCTTGGAGGCGTCAGGCTCTTGCCTTGTCCTTCGCTTTGGCGCCGACGCGCGCCGCAAGCCCCGATATCGCAAGGCGGTAGCCGTCGATGCCGAAACCGCAGATGCTCGCAAAGGCGGCGCGCGCGGTGAAGGAATGGTGGCGAAACTCCTCGCGGGCGTGGATATTGCTGATGTGAACCTCGACGGCCGGGATTTTCACACCGACCAGCGCATCGTGCAGCGCGATCGAGGTGTGCGAGTAGCCCCCCGCGTTCATGACGATGCCGACGGCGCCCCTGGCGCGGGCCTCGTGGATGAGATCGATCAGTCCGCCCTCATGGTTCGACTGCCGGCAATGAGCGGACAGGCCGAACTCGGCCGCGGTCCGTTCGCATAGCGCCTCGACATCGGACAGCGTGGCATGGCCATAGGTCTCGGGCTCGCGGGTCCCCAACAGATTGAGGTTTGGACCGTTGAGGACATAGACAGTCTTGTCAGCGGTCTGGTCTTTCGTATTGGCCATCCGGGTCCCGGCAATGAGGCTAAAGGCTAATGTGGGCGCCGGTTATAGGTAACATCGGTCCCGAGGGGAAGCCTTTCCCCAGCCCGGCATGTGGCCCAAATACCTCATCTACCTTGCAAAATGGCATGCAAAGCTGTGGAAAGGGCCGTCCTGACGATGGCTCGGCCGCGGTGGCGGGCCGAAGGCGCGCAAAAAAGGCGGGCATCGCTGCCCGCCTCGGGGATGCGCTCTGCCAGAGGCCATCAGGCCGGCAGGACAGCCACGATCTCGAGCGTCCTTGGATCAACCACGACGATCTCGTCGCGGACCAGGAAGAACTCGTAGCCGCGCCATTCCGGATAGATGGTCACGACTTCGGTCGGCAGCGCACGCAGGCTGACGCGCTCGCGCGGCACCTTGGTGCCGACCGAGACCGAGAAGTCGATATTGGTCACGGGCGCGACGTGCTCGTTGCGGATCACGGTGGTGATCTTGGTCCGCTGCTCGGTCGACAGTTTTGCGCCGGCACCGGCCTGCCCCGTCGTCACATTCGCGTTCGGACTGGCGTTGCGGCCTTCGGCCTTCATGTTGTTATCGCGGCCCTCTTTGCCTTCGGCCTTCATGTTCTTGTCTTGCATGTTCTTGTCTTGGCCTTCGCGGCCCTCGGCCTTCATGTTCTTGTCCTGGCCCTCGCGGCCCTCGGCCTTCATGTTCTTGTCCTGGCCCTCGCGACCTTCAGCCTTCATGTTCTTGTCGCGATCCTCGCGGCCCTCGCTCCGCATGTTGCCGGCCGCGCCCTTGGTCTCGTTCTCCGAGCTCATGCCCTTCGACTTCTGGCCGGGGGCGTTCTCTTCGGCGCGCTGGCCCTTCGCCGCACCGGGCGACTTTTGCTCAGACTGAGTTGACTTCATGCCGCCGGGGGCATTCTTCTCGGTTGCCGCGCCAGTAGATCCACCCGCGCCGCCGGATGGTGCGCTCTGCTGCATCGCCGCACCGCCTTCACGGTTCGAATTGCCCTGTGCATTCGCAGCAGGGGCTCCGGCGATCAGCGCAATAGCCGCGGCCGAGATCAAGAAACGATTGATCATACTTCCTCTCCTCACATTATCGGTTTTGCCCGCGCCGACAACGTGAGGGAGGTGGCCGCGTTCCTCGTTGAGGAGCGGTTCCGCGAGGTTTGTTTTTTTCGGCATGTCCGGAACCAAGCCGTGCACTGGAACGTCGTCGTTTCTTTTGCTCGAGGCGAGCCGGCACGAAAAAATCCGGCTGCGTCGCAGCCGGATTTACGACATCGATCGATGTGGAGGCGGGAGCCGCTTCAGCAGGTCGCCTTGCCGCAGCGTGCCATCCCGATCTTCTCCTTCAGTCCGTCGAGTCCGACGGCACCGACCACGATCTGCTTGCCGATCACATAGCTCGGCGTGCCGTTCATGCCCATGTCCTCGGCGAGCTTGAAATTCTCTTCGATGGTGGCCTTGGCTTCGGGGCTCGCCATGTCCTTTTCCAGCTTCGCCATGTCGAGGCCGACGTCCTTGGCAACCGCAAGCGCGCGTGCCTTGTCGGCCGGGCCGCGGCCGCCCAAGAGCTTCTGGTGGAAGTCGAGATATTTCTTGCCGGTGGGGTCCTGCATGCGGACGGCGACCGCGACCTGCGCCGCCTCGACCGAGCCCTGGCTCAGCACCGGAAACTCCTTCAGCACGACCTTCAGCTTCTGGTCGGCCTTCATCAGGTCGAGCATGTCGGCCATCGCGCGCTTGCAGTAGCCGCAATTGTAGTCGAAGAATTCGACGAAGGTGACGTCGCCATCCTTGTTGCCGAGCACGACGCCGCGCGGTGAGTTGAAGATCGCGTCGGCATTCTGGGTGATGGTGGCCTCATGCTTGGCGGCATCGGCGGCGGCCTGGCGCTTGTTCAGTTCCGCCATCGCCTCTTCGAGCACCTCGGGATGCGCCAGCAGGTAATTGTGGACGATCGTCTCGATATCGCCGCGCTGGGTGTCGGAAAAACTCTGCGCCGAGGCGGAGAGCGGCGCGCCGCAAAAGGCAAAGGCGGCAAGCGCGGCAACGGTCAGTCGGAACGAAGGCATTGATACATCCTTTTTCGTGATGGCGGGCCGGTCGTGTCGGAATGACCCTGTTGATCCTGCTCTCAATTGTTGTTCTGGCCCGGCAGTGGCTTGGCCGCGACGATGTCGTCGGCCTTCACCCATCCGGGCGTCCCGACGGCAAAACGGGTTTTTGCACGCGAGGCGAGCTCGCGCGCGGTCTTGTTGTCGCCGCGCAGGAAAGCAGCCTGCGCCGAGGCGAGGTCGGCCTCCGCATAGTCTCCCTTGCGGCCATAAGCCATCGCGAGCTGCGCGTAGCCCAGCGGCGCCTCGGACTCCCGAGCCACTGCCGCGCGCAGGATCGTGATCGCCTCGTCAGTATAGGCCTTGTTGTCGGTCGCCACGAGCGCCTGCCCAAGTAACATCTCGATGAGCGGGGCGCTATTGGAGAGCTGCACCGCCTTGCGCAGCGGCGCGATGGCGTCGGCCGGCCGGCCGCCCTCCAGCAGGGCCTGGCCGCGCAGTTCGTAGAAATACGCGTTGTTCGGCTGGGCCTGGAGCAGGGCATCGATCTGCGTCAGTGCGCTGTGCAGGTCACCGTGCAGATAGGTCGCAATCGCCCGCGCGTAGCGGGCCGGCAGGCCGTCGTTGGACAGCGGATAGCGGCGGTAGACCGTGTCGGGCCGTTCCATGAATGCCGAGATCTTTGCGCGGATCATGTCATGGCGCAGTTGCAGGGCCGCATCGTCCTTCTTGTCCCAATACGGGCTGGCGCGCGCGATGCCTTCCAGCGCTGCGACGCGTTCGGCGGGCATCGGATGCGACTGCAGATAGGGATCGGCCCCGCGCGCGGCGAACAGGCTTTCGTTGGTGAAGCGCCTGAAGGTCTCGTACATGCCCTTCGGCGACTGCTGGGTCGCGGTCAGAAACTTGACCCCGGCGCGGTCGGCGTTCTCTTCCTGCTGGCGCTGATAGGACAAAAGCGAGCGGCGGATCATCTCCTGGGGCCCGGCCACCGCGGCCGCACCCGCGCTGGCGAGGCCATTGTTGCCGCCGCCACGCGCGCCGGCCACCACGGCGCCGGCGCCCAGCAGCATGGCTATGATCATCTGGGTCTGCGCCTGCGCCAATTGTTCGCGCAGTTTGGCAAGGTGCCCGCCTGCCAGATGGCCGGTTTCGTGGGCCAGGACGCCGATGATCTGGTTCGGCGTTTCCGACTGCAGCATGGCGCCGTAATTGACGAAAATGCGGTGGCCGTCGGCGACGAAGGCGTTGAACGAACCGTCGTTGATGATGACGACCTGGATGTTCTGCTTCTCCAGGCCGGCGGCGCGCAGCACCGGGCGGGTATAATCGCGCAGGAGCTGCTCGGCCTCCGTGTCGCGCAGCACCGGCGGGCCCTTGCCCTCCTGGGCTCGTGTCCGGGGCAGCGGCGCCAGGATCAATGCGGCAGCGAGGGTCGCCGCGATCAGGCCGGTCGTTTTCTTGCGAAGCGCGAAGCTTGAGAGCATATGGCAGTCTTTGGCGATTGGCGGAAACCGGTTATGCCCTTACAAACCATGGATTAAGGCAGGTCTGGGGCAGGTTCCGGGATAGCAGGAGATAGCAGAAATCGATGCTCGAGGCGACACTCAGAAACACTGCGGAGGGCGTGCTGTTGCCGTCCGGCCGCAGCGAGGTTCCGCCGTTCATGGTGATGGACGTCATGGCGGCGGCCGAGCGCATCGAGGCGGCCGGCGGGCACGTCATTCACATGGAGGTCGGACAGCCCGCGGCGGCGGCCCCGAAGGTAGCGATCGCGGCGGCCGAAGCCGTGCTGCGCAGCGGGCGCATCGACTACACCTCGGCTCTCGGCATTCCCTCCCTGCGCCAGCGGATCGCGCGGCACTATCGCGAGACCTACGGGTGCGACATCGATGCGAGCCGGATCGTGGTGACGACGGGATCTTCCGGCGCGTTCATCCTGGCCTTTCTGGCGATGTTCGAACCGGGCGATCGCGTCGCCGTGACCGTGCCTGGCTATCCACCCTACCGGCATATCCTCACCGCGCTCGGCTGCGAGCCGGTGCTGATCGAGACCACGCGCGAATCCCGCTATGCGCTGACCGGCGAAGCGCTGCTGGCCGCCCATCGCAAGGCACAGTTGAAAGGGGTGCTGGTCGCAAGCCCGGCCAACCCGACCGGCACGATGATGTCGCAGGACGCGCTGAGGGACCTGATCGCGGCGGCGGAGCAGGCCGGCATCCGCTTCATCTCGGACGAGATCTATCACGGGCTCGACTACGCGTTTCCCGCCGCGACGGCGGCCGCGCTGTCGCCGCGTGCGCTCGTCATCAACTCCTTCTCGAAATATTTCTGCATGACCGGCTGGCGCGTCGGCTGGATGGTGGTGCCGGAATCCCTGGTGCGCCCGATCGAACGGCTGCAGCAGAATCTTTCGATCTCCGTGCCGACCTTGTCGCAGATCGCGGCCGAAGCCGCGTTCGAGGGGCGCGAGGAGATGGAGGCGATCAAGCGCGGCTATCTGGAAAACCGCCGCATCCTGATCGAGGGGTTGCCGCAGGCCGGACTGCGGAGTTTTCTGCCCGCCGATGGCGCGTTCTACCTTTATGCCGACGTCTCGGCCTTCACCTCGGACAGCCACGCCTTCGCCAAGACGATGCTGGAGGAGGGGCATGTGGCGGCAACGCCCGGCGTCGACTTCGATCCGATCCACGGCCGCAACTTCATCCGCTTATCCTACGCCCGTTCGGCCGAGGACATGCGCGTGGCGGTCGAGCGGATCGCGCGCTGGCTGCGTTAGCTCGCCTTGGTGTCTCAGCGGGAAAGAAAAACCGCCCGGAACGCCGGGCGGTTTTTTTGTTCGAGGTCGCGCTGAGCCTATTGGCCGTTGCCGAACCGGCGCGACCACCATCCGGCGCGGCGGGGCGCGGCCTCCGTAGCCGGTTCGCTCGCTTGCGATTCCACGGCGGGCGGCTCCGGCGCGGGCGGCGCGACGGGGGCTGCGGCGTCCGGCGCCGGATGAGGCGCAAAGCTCACCTTCTCGCGGACCGTCGAGCGGCGCGGCGCATGCTTGTCTTGCTCCAGCGCGGCCGCAGCGTCGACCGGCTCCGGCGCAGGTTCCGGGATCGGCGACGGTTCCACAGCCGCCGCAACAGGCTCCGATTCCGGCTGGGAGGCTGGTGCAATCCCGTCGAAATCAGCGACCGCAGTTGCGACCTCGGGCTGCGGGGGCGGCGCTAGCTCATCCGAGATCGAGCCGACAAGTCCATCCTCGCCGCCGCGCCGGCGCCGACCGCCGCGCCGGCCGCGACGGCGCGGGCGCCGCTCGCCACCGGCCTGGTCCTGACGTGCCTGGGCTCCCTGGTCCTCCGCCTCGTCCTCGACACTATCGGCTTCATCGGTCTCGGCGGTCTCTTCGATCGAGGCTTCCTGGAAGAAGGCGGGGCTTTCGCCGTCTTCACGCGGCGGAGCGGCCTCACGCACGTCAGCACCGCGGCCCCGGCGGCGCCGGCGGCGCTTGCGGCGATGTCCGCCATCGCCAGCCTCACCGCCGGCTTCTCCGGCCGAAGCCTCGTCGGCGAGCCCTTCGGTCTCCTCGGTTTCCACCTCCGATTCGACCTCGATATCGTACGGTTCGTCGTCGTCAAAGGCCTCCTCGAGCTGCGGCGGGCTGGCCGCGAGTTGCGCCGCAAGCAGCGCCTTGGCGGCCTCCAGCGTATGGACCTGCTCGCCACGGTCGATGATGAAGGCCTGCGGTCCGTTCAGGCTGACGTCGGCGATCACCGACAGCGTGACCTTGAAGCTCGATTCGAGATCGCGCAAATGGCCGCGCTTGTGGTTGAGCACATAGAGCGCGACGTCGGTCCGGGTGCGCGCCACCAGATTGTGGGTCGCGCCCTTCATCAAGATCTCTTCCAGCCCGCGCAGCAGCTGCAGCGCGACCGAGGAAACCGAGCGGACATGCCCGGTGCCGCCGCAATGCGAGCAGGGCTCGGTCGAGCTTTCCAGTACGCTGGCGCGGATGCGCTGGCGTGACATCTCCAAAAGGCCGAAATGCGAGATGCGCCCGACCTGGATGCGCGCGCGGTCCTGCCGGAGGCAATCCGACAGTTTGCGCTCGACCGCGCGATTGTTGCGCTTCTCGTCCATGTCGATGAAGTCGATGACGATGAGGCCGGCGAGATCGCGCAGCCGAAGCTGGCGCGCGACTTCCTCGGCCGCCTCCATGTTGGTCTTGAGCGCGGTATCCTCGATGTGATGCTCGCGCGTTGCCCGCCCCGAGTTGACGTCGATCGAGACCAGCGCCTCGGTCTGGTTGATCACGATGTAGCCGCCGGAGCGGAGCTGCACGGTCGGCGAGAACATCGCGTCGAGCTGGCTCTCGACGCCCATGCGCGAGAACAGCGGCTGGCCCTCGCGATACTGCTTCACTGCGCGCACATTGGAGGGCATCAGCATCTTCATGAAGTCGTGCGCTTCGCGGTAGCCGGCTTCGCCGGCGACCATGATCTCGTCGATCTCCTTGTTGTAGAGGTCGCGCAGCGAGCGTTTGATCAGCGAGCCCTCCTCGTAGACCAGCGTCGGTGCCTGCGATTTCAGCGTCAGGTCGCGCACCGTCTCCCACATCCGGATCAGGTATTCGAAATCGCGCTTGATCTCCGGCTTGGTGCGCGAGGCGCCGGCGGTGCGCAGGATGATCCCCATGCCCTCGGGCACGTCGAGGTCCTGCACCACCTCCTTCAGCCGCGAACGGTCCTGCGCCGAGGTGATTTTCCGGCTGATGCCGCCGCCCCGCGCGGTATTCGGCATCAACACCGCATAGCGGCCGGCGAGCGACAGATAGGTCGTCAGCGCGGCGCCCTTGTTGCCGCGCTCCTCCTTGACCACCTGCACCAGCATCACCTGGCGCCGCTTGATGACCTCCTGGATCTTGTATTGCCGGCGCGGCCGGAAGGCGCGCTCCGGAACCTCTTCCAGCGCGTCGTCGCCGCCAACGGACTCGACGAGCTCTTCCTCGACCTCTTCGTCCTCATCCTCGTCCTCGTCCTCGAGGGCTTCATCGCCTTCGGGGACGAGCGCATGGGCTTCGTCGGCAACGACCGCGGCTTCGCCGCCGTCATGCTCCGCATGGGGCGGTTCGTCGTCGGCGCCATGCGGCTCGTGATCGTCGTCATGATCGTGGTGGACGTGGTCGTGCTCGGACTGGACCGCTGGGGCGGCAACAAAGGCATCGAGCGGCGGCAGCGCCGCGTCAGAGCCGATGTCGGACGTATGGTCGGCCGCTACCGGCGCCTCATAGCCCCGGTGGTCATGCTCTGGCTCGTCATGGTCATGATCGTCATGATCATGACCATGATCGTCGTGCGCGTGCTCATGTTCATGATGAGCATGGTCATGCTCATCATGCTCGTCGTCGTGATCGGCGAAATGCGTGAGAGGTTCCGCCGAGTCCGGATGCAGCGCGGTCTCGTCGCCGGCTTCGGAGAAGGCATGCGCGGGCGGGGCTTCTGTGCCCGGCTCGCCCTCGTGGGGCTGAGCCGCATGGGGCGCCTCGGCGTCGGCGCCATCAACAATGGCGCTCTGGACGCGTTCGCCACTGCCGCGCCGGCGCAGATTGCGATGGCGCGAGCGGCGGCGGCTGGAGCGGTTCTCGCTCTCCTCTTCGGCCTCGCGATGGGCGCGCTCCTCGGCCTCGATCAACGCCTGACGGTCGGCGACCGGGATCTGGTAGTAGTCCGGATGGATTTCGCTGAAGGCGAGGAAGCCGTGACGGTTGCCGCCATATTCGATGAAAGCGGCCTGCAGAGAGGGCTCTACCCGCGTCACCTTGGCGAGGTAGATATTGCCGCGCAGCTGCTTGCGCTGGGCGGTTTCGAAGTCAAACTCTTCGACGCGATTGCCGCGGACCACGACAACACGGGTCTCTTCCGGATGCGTGGCATCGATCAACATCTTGTTGGGCATTTTTAAACTCTTGGCGGTGGCGGACGCGCGAATGCGCGTGCGTGCATCGCGGCGCCTGATAGGGCGACGGTCCGCCTGATTCGGGGGTGAGGGGAAGGCCGAAATGCAATTCTGTACGCCGCACCGAACGGGAACCCCGTGGGGACCGGCGGCGGACGGAGCTTGCGCTCCGCAGCGACGCGGATCTTCCGTGGAGTTTCGTCGGCAACACAGTCTGGCGCATCAAGCGTCGGCCCGTCTGGAACAGGTTGGCGGCTTTGAGGGGCCACCGTGGTCGAACAGCTGAGGGCCAGGTGTGACGCCGAAGCGTTGTCCCTGTGATCGCGTGGGCCCGAAGTGAAGGGCCGGACCACAGTGTCGCCGCCTCTTTAATACCGTCCCTGGAACGAGTGTGACCCTGGGACCGGTGCCCCCTGGCTCGAAACCACCCCTTTGTCGGCCGCGCGGCTCGCGCTGGCTGGGGCAGATCGTGGAACGCTGGGATCTCCGGTAGAATTCGAAGATTCCGGCGCTGCACCGGGGAGCTGAACGCGACACAACCGGAAAATTCTGGCAATCAGCTATTCGTTACATACGTGGATTGGGCTGCCCGTGCAAGGGAGCGTCGCTCGCCGGCAACACCGCTGCCTTATTCACCCCTTATCCATTAAGTTCCCGTTAACCCTGTGGACCTATTGGGGTAAGAGGGCCCGCGGGTGTGGTGGCTCAGAAGTCCTCTTCAATTTTTGCGGCGTGCGCCTTAAGAGGACTTCTGAACCAACCCACACCAAAATCTTGGGTTTTCTAGTGTCCTTCAAACCCGACATCCGCAAACCTGCGAGCGGCAAGATGGGGCGGACTTCGGGTTCCGGATACTAGAGGGATCAAATTCGTTGGCGAGCCGCGCAAATCATACCTTTCCGTTCCGGTCAGCGCTCTTGTGCGCCGCAGCATTGACGTGCGCAAGCGTTCTTTGCGTCCCGCTCCGCGCTGCTGACGGGGTCGCGGCCGCCCCGACCTCCGGCGTTCCGACCGCTCTCGATGCCAGGCTGGCGGGTGATGCCAAGCAGACCCGCTTCGTGCTTGATCTCGACCGCTCGATCACGTTCCGCGCCTTTACATTGTCGGATCCCTACCGCGTGGTGATCGACATTCCCCAGGTGAGCTTCCATCTCCCGGCGGGGACCGGCGCCCAGGGCCGCGGGCTCGTCAAGACGTTCCGCTATGGGATGGTCATGCCGGGGGGGTCGCGAATCGTGATCGACCTGACCGGTCCGGCCCGTGTTGCCAACTCTTACGTGCTCGATCAGGCCAACGGCCAGCCGCCGCGGCTGGTGCTCGAGCTGGAGGAGGTCGATCGCGCGGCCTTCGTGCAATCGCTGGAGCCTGTGGAGAGCCGTCCTCCCGAGCCTGTTCGCCCGGAGCCAAAACCTGTGCTGGCGCCGGGCGTGGTCGCCGCGACAATGCCTGTCCCCGCCGTGCCGGATACCAAGCCGGTTGCCGTTGCCGCGCCGGAAACCAAGCCCGCTGCTGCAGCGCCGGCGCCGGAGACCAAGTCGGCGACGGCCGCACCTGCGGACGCCAAGCCGGCCCTGAGGCCGGCCGCGTCGGCCGATACACGTCCGGTCATCGTCATCGATCCCGGCCATGGCGGCATCGACAATGGCACCCAGACGGACACTGAAGCCGAAAAGAATCTGGTGCTGCAGTTCGGCCTCGCGCTGCGCGATCGGCTGGACAAGAGCGGCAAATATCACATCGTCATGACCCGCGAGGACGATACGTTCATTCCGCTCGGTGACCGCGTCCGCATTGCGCGCACGCAAGGTGCCGCGCTGTTCGTGTCGATCCATGCCGATGCCCTGCCCAAGGGCGAGGGCGACGCGCAGGGGGCCACGATCTACACGCTGTCCGACAAGGCGTCCGACGCCGAGGCGCAGCGGCTAGCGGACGCGGAAAACCGCGCGGACGCCATCGCAGGCGTCAATCTGACCGAGGAGCCGACCGACGTCGCCGACATCCTCATCGACCTTGCGCAGCGCGAAACGCGAAATTTTTCAAACAAGTTCGCACACATGCTGATGGGCGAGATGAAGACCACGATGCGGATGCACAAGCATCCGCTGAAGTCGGCCGGCTTCAAGGTGTTGAAAAACCCCGACGTGCCGTCGGTCCTGGTCGAAATCGGCTATGTTTCAAACAAGGGCGATCTGGAGCATCTGGTCTCGGAAAGCTGGAGGTCCAAGGCCGTCGGATCGATCGCCCAGGCGGTCGATGCCTTCATGGGCAAGCGGCTTGCCAACGCTGCGGCGCCGCCGCGATGAATTGATGGCTTAAGGCCGGCAAAAGCCCTAGTTTGGCCACAGCAGGGGCCGTATAGAATGGAGAGCTGAGGCATTGGAATCGATCACGAATTTGCGTCGACTGCCTCGCAGGATGTGAACCGCATCGCCTAAATTTGAGCATTCGTGCATAATGGCCGCGCCGTCGTTTGGCGCCCAAGGTTGACCAAAGGTTTGACCAAGAGTTGGAACGGATAACAGACAATGCGCTTGCTGGTGCGATTCCTGGGTTTCCTGTTCGCCGCCGGGACGGTCATATTCCTGGTGGGTGTCGCCGCGGCCGCCGGAATGATCTGGCATTTCTCGAAAGATCTGCCGGACTATTCACAGCTCCAGGATTATGAGCCGCCGGTCATGACGCGCGTGCACGCCGCGGACGGCTCGCTGGTCGCGGAATATTCCAAGGAGCGCCGGCTCTATCTGCCGATCCAGGCGGTGCCGAAGCTCGTGATCAATGCGTTCCTCGCCGCCGAGGACAAGAATTTCTATGACCATGGCGGCATCGATTTCACGGGCATGGCACGCGCGGCGGTCGTCTATGCGCAAAACTATGGTTCGAACCGCCGCCCGCAGGGCGCCTCCACCATCACCCAGCAGGTTGCGAAGAATTTTCTCCTGACCAACGAGGTGTCGTTTGCCCGCAAGATCAAGGAAGCGCTGCTGGCGATGCGGATCGAGCGCGCCTATTCGAAGGACAAGATCCTCGAGCTGTATCTGAACGAGATCTATCTCGGACTTGGCGCCTACGGCGTCGCCGCGGCCTCGCTGGTCTATTTCGACAAGTCGGTCAATGAACTGACCATCGCGGAAGCCGCCTATCTCGCGGCGCTGCCAAAAATGCCGGCGACGCTGCATCCGGTGCGCAACCGTGACCGCGCCATCGAACGGCGAAATTATGTGATCGACCGCCTGCTCGAGAACGGCTGGATCAAGCAGGCCGACGCCGACGTGGCGCGCAAGGCGCCGCTGACGGTCGCCAACCGCAACAATGGCGCCAAGACGTTTGCCGGTGAGTATTTCGCCGAGGAAGTGCGCCGCGACATTTTTGAGCGCTATGGCGAGAAGAAGCTGTATGAGGGCGGGCTCTCGGTGCGCACCACGCTGGATCCAAAAGTCCAGGTCATGGCGCGCAAGACCATGGCCGCCGGCCTCGTCACTTACGATGAAGCGCAGGGCTATCGCGGTGCCGTCAGCAAGCTCGACATATCAGGCGACTGGGGCGTCAAGCTGGCCGATGTGAAGTCGCTGTCGGACATTTCGCCGTGGCGAATGGCGGTGGTGCTGGAGACCAGCGACCAGTCGGCCCGCATCGGCTTTCAGCCGGGCCGTGAGCTCGGCGGCGCGATCGCCAAGGAACGGCAGACCGGCCTCATCACCATCGATGGCGTGAAATGGGCCAAGGTCACCTCGGGCCCGACGCGCGGCAAGACGCCGACATCGGTCTCACAGGTGCTGTCGCCGGGTGACGTCATCTATGCCGATCCGCTGTTCAAGGACGGCAATCCGGTCGAAGGCCAGTTCCGGCTGCGGCAGCTCCCCGAGGTTTCCGGCGCGATGGCCGTGATGGATCCATGGACCGGCCGCGTGCTCGCGATGGTCGGCGGCTTCTCGTTCGACCAGAGCCAGTTCAACCGCGCGACCCAAGCCTACCGGCAGCCGGGTTCGTCGTTCAAGCCGATCGTCTATTCCGCGGCGCTCGACAACGGCTACACGCCGTCGACCGTCGTGGTCGACGCCCCGATCGAGATCGACCAGGGGCAGGGCGGGGGCGTCTGGCGGCCGGAGAACTTCGACGCCGGCAAGTATAACGGGCCGATGACCTTGCGCAATGCGCTCAGGCTGTCGCGCAACACGGTGACGGTGCGGCTTGCCCAGGACATCGGCATGCCCTTGATATCGGAATACGCCAAGCGTTTTGGCGTCTATGACGAGTTGCCGAATTACCTGTCCTACTCTCTGGGCGCGGGCGAGACCACGGCGCTGCGGATGGTCACGGCCTATTCGATGATCGCCAATGGCGGCCGGCGCGTGAAGCCGACCCTGATCGACCGCATCCAGGACCGCTACGGCCACACCATCTTCAAGCATGACGCGCGCGAATGCCGCGGCTGCGATGCGCCCGACGGCTGGCATAATCAGGGTGAGCCGCAGCTTGTCGATCGTCGCGAGCAGGTGCTCGACACCATGACCGCCTACCAGATCACGTCCATGCTGGAATACGTGGTGCAGGCCGGCACCGCGACCGTGGTCAGGGAAGTCGGCAAGCCGATCGCCGGCAAGACCGGCACCACCAACGAGGCCAAGGACGCCTGGTTCGTCGGCTTTTCGCCGGACGTCGCCGTCGCCATTTACATGGGCTACGACAAGCCGCGTACGCTCGGACGGGGCAATGCCGCGACCGGCGGCCATCTCGCCGCTCCCATTGCCCGCGACTTCTTCAAGCTCGCGCTGGCCGACAAGCCGGCGATCCCGTTCAAGGTGCCGGCCGGAATCAAGCTGGTGCGGGTCGACGCCAAGAGCGGGATGCGCGCGGGGCCGGGCGATACCGGTCGGACGATTCTCGAGGCGTTCAAGCCGGGCACGGCGCCGCCGGATAATTACTCCGTCATCGGGGTCGCGGATGCCGATCCGAACCGCATGATGCCACCCGGCGCGCCGCCCGATGCCGGAACCATCATGCGCCCGGGCACCGGCGGGCTGTACTAGCCGGGCGGCCTGCTCCTGCAATCCGCAGAAAACGCGCGCGCTTTGCCGCGCGCGGATTGCACTTCGCGGCTTGCGACGCTAAATCCCCGTCACACGTCGGCGCGCCTGCGCCGCGACGATTCTAAGAGAAGTCCATGCGCGCCGAAGTCGAGCGACTCGTAGAAGAGATCAAGCAGTCAGTCGGGCTGCTGAGGAGGCATCTTTGACGTCGAGCAATCGACGGCACGGCTCGCCGAACTGAACAAGCTCGCCGAAGACCCCAACCTCTGGAACGATCCCCAAAAGGCCCAGAAGCTGATGCAGGAGCGCACCTCGCTGGAGGACGCGCTGTCCGGCATCACCAGGGTTGAGCGCGAGCTCGAGGACAATGTTGGCATGATCGAGCTCGGCGAGGCCGAGAACGATCAGGGCGTCGTCGCCGAGGCCGAGACCGCGCTGAAGGCCCTCAAGAAGGAGGTCGCGCGGCGCGAGCTTGAGGCGCTGCTGTCCGGCGAGGCCGACAAGTTCGACTCCTATCTCGAAGTCCATGCCGGCGCCGGCGGCACCGAGAGCCAGGACTGGGCCGAGATGCTGCTCCGCATGTACACGCGCTGGGCCGAGAAGCATGGTTTCAAGATCGAATATCTCGAGGAGTCCCAGGGCGAAGAGGCCGGGATCAAGTCGGCGACCATCCAGATCTCGGGCCATAACGCCTATGGCTGGCTGAAGACCGAAGCGGGGGTGCATCGCCTCGTCCGCATCTCGCCGTTCGATTCCAATGCGCGCCGCCACACTTCGTTCTCGTCGGTGCAGATCTTTCCGGTGATCGACGATTCGATCAAGATCGACATCAAGGAATCCGACGTGCGCACCGATACGATGCGGTCGGGCGGCGCTGGCGGCCAGCACGTCAACAAGACCGAATCCGCGGTGCGGCTGACGCACATTCCAACCGGCATTGCGGTGGTCTGCCAGGCTGGCCGCTCGCAGCACAAGAACCGGGCGCAAGCCTGGGACATGTTGCGCGCGCGGCTCTATGAGATCGAGCTGAAGAAGCGCGAGGAGAAGGCCGCCGCCGAGCAGGCGGCCAGGACCGACATCGGCTGGGGCCACCAGATCCGCTCCTACGTGCTGCAGCCCTACCAGATGGTGAAGGATTTGCGCACCGGTGTGCAGACCTCCGACACGTCGGGCGTGCTCGACGGCGATCTCGACGAGTTCATGGCCGCGACCTTGGCGCAGCGCGCCTTCGGCACCCCGGGCGCCGACATCGAGGATGTCGATTAGCCATGCCCCGCGTTGCGTTCATCGGGCTTGGACGCATGGGACACGGCATGGCCAGCCGCACCATCGAGGCCGGTTTTGAGGTCAGCGTCTGGAACCGCAGCAAGGCGAAGGCAGAAGACCTGATCGCGCGCGGTGCGCTCTGGGCGACCTCGCCCGCGGACGCCGCGATCGACGCCGATGCCGTCATCACCATGGTCGCCGATGACGCGGCCTCGCGGAGCGTCTGGCTCGGCAAGGATGGCGCGGGCACCACGGCAAAGCCGGGTACGCTCGCGATCGAATGCTCCACCGTCTCTCATGCCCATGCGCTGGAGCTCGCGCGGGAACTGCGCGGCCGCGGACTGATCTACATCGATTGCCCGGTGACCGGTCTGCCCGACGCCGCGGCGAGCGGAAAGCTGACGCTTCTCGTTGGCGCCGAAGCTGCGGACCTGGAGCGGGCCCGTCCGTTTCTCGCGCCGCTCGCGACGACGATCCGGCATTTCGGCGCGGTCGGCAGCGGCACCGTGTTCAAGCTGATCAACAATTTGATGGGCGCGGTGCAGATCGCAAGCCTGGCCGAGGGCGTTGCGATCGCCGAGCAGGCCGGCCTCGACATGAAAATCGTGGCCGAATCGCTTGCGACCGGCGCGGTGGCGAGCGCGCAGGTGATCCGGCATTCCCGGCGCATGATCGCGCGCGATTTTGCCGGCGCGTCGTTCACCGCGGCGCTGCGGCACAAGGATGCGGCCTACGCGGTCGCACTCGCCGAGACTCTGCTTCCGGGCGTGCCGGTCGGGCGCGCGGCGCTTGCGGCGTACGACGCCGCGAAGTCGTTTGCGCCAGATGACGACGAAGGCCGCATGATCGAGCTCGTCTCGCGGCCGAAGCCGGCAACCTGATCAAGGCTCGCGCGCGCAGCTCTCATATTCACGGAAATCGGGTGGACAGCCGATCCGGCGTGCGGCACTGCCTCCGTTCGACACGACGGATGAGCAGCCATGAGCGCGAACGACGGCCGGATCGATGCCAGGGATTTTGCGCTGCTCGGCGTGCTCTCGGTCCTGTGGGGCGGGTCGTTTTTCTTCAACGGCCTCGCGTTACGAGGATTTCCGCCGCTCACGCTGGTGCTGTTGCGCGTCAGTCTCGCCGCGCTGATCCTGCTGCCGCTGCTGCGCCTCTATCGCATCGAATTTCCAACGGGTCCTTCAGGCTGGGCGCCATTCTTCGCGGTCGCGCTGTTCAACAACGTGCTGCCGTTCTCCCTGATCGTGGTCGGGCAGACCTTCATCACCAGCTCCCTCGCCTCGATCCTGAATGCGACGACGCCGCTGTTCACGGTGATTGTCATGGCGCTGAGCGGTGAGGAGCGATTCTCACCGCAGCGCGTCGCCGGCGTCACCATCGGACTGGTCGGCGTCATCATCTTGCGCGGCGGTTTTGCTCTCGATCTCGCGGGCCAGGGCACGGGCATTGCGCTCTGTCTTGCGGCGGCGCTCAGCTACGGCATGGCGGCCTTGTTGGCCCGGCGCCATCTAGCGAAATCACCGCCGCTGGCGACCGCGACGTTCCAGCTGACGGCGTCGACCGCCATGATGGCCGTGATCGCTGTTATCGTCGACCGGCCCTGGCAGCTTCAGCTGCCGGGCCCGACGGCCTGGCTTGCGGTGGTCGGCCTCGCCGCGCTGTCCACGGCGCTCGCCTATATCGTCTTCTTTCAGATCCTGCGCCGCTCCGGCGCCACCAACGTGATGCTGGTGACGCTGCTCATCCCTCTGACCGCGATCCTGCTCGGCGCGCTGGTGCTCGGCGAAAGCATCACCGCACGGGAGATCCTGGGCGCATTCGTCATCGGCAGCGCGCTGCTGGTGATGGATGGACGCGTGCTCAGGCCTGCGCGTTGATCGAGTGCGTGGCCTTCCAGCGCACATACCAGTCGCGGAACCGGCCGCTGTCGCGCTCGCCGCCGTGCCAGGCCGCGGTGACCGTGCCATCGCTTGCGACCATGAACACCGCGTCAAGCCCCTTGGAGCGGCCGAGCGTGCCAATGGCCTGCTGCGGCGTCTGGGCGATCGGGCCGGCGACATTGAACGAGGTGTTGACGCTCATTTCGACGCCGATGTGGCGGCCGAGCGCCTTCAGATAAGCGTAGGTGAGGGGATCATCGCTTTGCCTGACGATCTGGAGACGTCCGGTGCCGTCGGCATGGATCACGGCGGGAATCTTCTCGCGTGCATGCGGCTTCGCCCGCGCGGTCAGCACCATGTAATTGTAGGCATTGAAATCGCCGTCGGATGCGCCCTCGCGCAGTTCGAAATATTCCTGCGCGGCCTCGAGCGTCGCCATCGGCGCCAGCGGCCGGATCGCCTCGCGGTACTTGACCCGCGCATTGAGCAGCTCGCGGACGCCGCCGTCGCAGGGATTGGCGAGGATCGAGCGATGGCCGAGCGCGCGGGGCCCGGTTTCCGCGGCACCCTGATAGAGTGCGATGACGCCACTGTCGGCGACGATAGTGGCCATCAGGTCGGCGATGGCTTGGCGCCCTTCTGGCGTCGAAACCTCTCCGATCACCGTGGAGGCCGTATCGTCGCTGCGAACCGCCGATTCGATCTCCTCCCGTGAGGGCGGCAGCCCGCAATAAAAGGCGTGGCGCATCGGCGCGCCACGCGGCGCGCCCATGAGATGCGCAAACAGCCAGGCTGCGCCGACGGTGACGCCGGCATCGCCGGGCACCGGCGGCACCCAGAGGTGCAGGCGGACCTTGCGCTTCTGATATTCGGCAAACCACGCCTCGTCGAAGTGTTCCAGGAGCCGCATGTTGCCGATCGCGTTGAGCGCAACGCCGCCGGTCAGCACCAGGCGGTGGGCACCGGTGGCGCGCAGCAGGCGGTCGACCACATGGATCATCGCGTCCTCGAACACCAGCTGCGTCGCCGCGGCCTTGTCGAGGCGATCCCTGGTCTCCGGCCGATGCTCGATCTCCTCCACCCGCAACACCGCGTCGGGATTCCACAGCTGCGACGGTTTCAGAGGCTCGCCCAGAATGTCGATCAGCGGCTTCTTGTAGGGATGCTCGAACGGGTCGGCGTACCAGTTGGCCATCGCGCGGTTGAGGCGGATCTCGCGGCCGGCGCTGAACTGCAGCACCTCCTTCAGCCGCCCGTAATAGGGATTGGTCGCGCGGTCCATGTCGCCCCAGGCGGCCGCGCCCATGTAGCGGCCCTCGGAGGACAGCCAGGTCCAGCCGCCCTGGGTCGAGGAGATCACGCTGTAGAACGCGCCGAGCGAGTCGAACATGCTGTCGTTGCAGTAGATCCTTCGCATGTCGCCATTGCGGACCACGTACAGCGAGATCGAGCCGCGGTCGCCGGTGCCGTCGAGCACTGCGATGGCCGTGGCTTCGCCATCGTCGGCGAAGGGCGAGGCCGCATAGGAGAACCAGGCGTGATTGTCGTGATGCGGCATCGTGATCAGCGGCACGCGCTTGGAAAGCCCGAGTTGGCGCGCCAAAATCTTCGGCGTGCGCGTCATCTGGTCGAGCCGCCGGCCGTCAAAACCGGCAGCCTCCGTGTAGCGCGCCAGCCGAAAGCTCTGCGGCGCCTCTTCGAGCAGGGTGCGGGCCAGCGTGCCGGCGAGCGCCGGATAGTCCCACGTCGTGAGCCAGGCAAAAATGTCGCCGGCGTCGCGTCCCATCTGCTTGAGCGCCGATATCATTGCATCGACGGAGGC
>Ga0207699_10000231_pt1 | contig 31859 bp, 39 predicted proteins | sample LARL51metaG_FD_184344 | JGI IMG/M metagenome (GOLD analysis project Ga0207699, IMG submission 184344) | Corn, switchgrass and miscanthus rhizosphere microbial communities from Kellogg Biological Station, Michigan, USA - LAR L5-1 metaG... | ecosystem: Host-associated > Plants > Roots >...
ACGCTGCGCCGGTGGCGTCCAGGACGTTGCCCGTCCAGGTGACGTGGCCGGCGGTGCAGCCGTTGGACGGGCCGTAGAAGCCGGGCACGAACCGGTTGCCGGTGATCTGGTCGTTCGGTGCGTTGTTGCGCGGGCAGTAGAGAGTGAACCCGCCCCGGGCCAGGATGTTGTTGGCGATGGTCACGTCGTGGTTCTGCGGGTCGCCCTCGTCCCACATGATGATGGCCGAGTTCGAGTCCGGGCCGGCGTCGATCGTGTTGTGCCGGAACGTCACCGGGCCCGCGCCCTGGTTGAACTGGGCGCCGTCGGTGTGGGTCGTCGCGTTGCTGATGAACGTCAGGCCGTGGACGAAGCTGTCCACCATAGACACGGGGCCGCCGACGTTCAGGCCGTTCTCGCAGCCGCTGATGTCGCTGGCGATGATGGAGTACCCGGCCGCGGTGACCCCCGTTCCGGTGCCACCCGCGCAGGAGATCTGGTCGTGGTCGAGGACCAGGCCGGTGCTCTTGCTCTCCACCGCGTAGAAGCAGTTCCCGTTGATGCGGCTGTTCCGCACCGTCACGTTGGCCGCGGTGACCGTGAGGCACCCGTGGATGTCCCAGCCGTCCAGGGTGGCCCCAGCGGTGGTGACGGTCTGATTCCCCTGGACCGTCTGGATCGGCGCCCAGTTGGAGGGCACGCCGGTGTTGGTGGCGTCCGGGAACCCGCACGCGCTCGGCTTGGGCAGACAGTTTGTGGTCTGCGCCGGCGGTGTGGTGGGGGGTACGGTCGTCGGCGGCACCGTGGTGGGTGGTGGGGTGGTCGCGGGCGGAGTCGTCACCGGGACCGTGGGACTTGGCGTCACGGAGGGCGTCGGCGCAGCGGATGTCGTCGCACTTGGTGTTACTTGGGGTTGCAGCAGGACGAGGATTCGCTGCTGGTCGCTGACGCACTGCTGGGCGCGGGTCCGCTGCGCCGAGCTCGTGGGGTGCGCGGCCAGGAGCTGGCAGTTGGCGAGGTTGGCTTGCGCCACGGCGATCGGGTCGAGACTGGCGGTGGCGTTGGCGGACGGGGACATGGTGACTGCGGCCACGAGTAGCGCTGCCACGGCACCGGCAAGGGTGAGGCGGAGGCGGATACGCGCGGCCGGGGTCCTGGGCCGAGCTGGGGCGGACATGGGTGGGGACCTCTCTGCCGTCAGACAAGCCGACGCGCGAACGAGTAGGGGTAGATGGCGTGCTTGATGACGCCCTGTCCGGGGCTGGCGGCCTCGACGACCTGGCCCGAGCCGACGTAAAGGATCACGTGGTAGACGCCGCCTCGGCCGGACAGGAACAGGACGTCGCCGGGCTGGAGCGGGCCGGACACCGGGCGGCCGTAGCCGGCGATGCCGCCGGACTGGTGGGGCAGGCGGATCCCGATGCGCGCGAACGCGGCCATGACCAGCCCCGAACAATCGAAGCTGGACGGGCCGGCCGTGCCCCACACGTAGCGTTTGCCGACCTGGGCCAGGGCGAAGGACACGGCACCGCCCGCAGCCCCGGAGACGGCCACTGAGGCGGTCTGCGCGTGCACCACGGCAGGCTGCTTGCGTACGGGCGCGACCCCGCCCGTGCACTTCAGCGTGACCCGCTGGCCGGGGTAGATCAGGTCGAAGTTGCCAATTCCTGACGCCGCCCCGATCGACCGGTACGCCGAACTCGAGCCGCAGAACCGGGCGGCGATGCGGGACAGGGTGTCGCCGTGCTGCACCACGTAGGTGGACGGCAAAGTTTGGGCGGCCAAACTTGGAGTCAGGCCAGCCAAAACCAAGTTCTGGGAGACAGGAAACGCGGCGACCTCGGCGGGGGGTGCCGTGGTCGCCGCGTGGGCTGGGCTGGCGAGCAGGGTGCACGCTGCGGCACTGGTCACAGCGAGGACTGCGAGCTTGCGTAACACGATGGCTCCTGGGGTTGACCCAGGGCGTCGCGCTAACGGCACCGCCGATCCACAGCACGAACGTCGGCGGTAACCGACCCGGGCATGTGGACTTGGTTGGCGATCTTCGGACTACACCATAATCACGGACTCTGTCGGCTGGGCGACATTGCCGGTGGGACGGCGTGTCAGCCCCAGGTGAAGTCGTCAGCCGCGCGGTGTGCCACGGCCCCACCAGGTCGCCGGCCCATAGGTGGTCAGGGCGAAGTGGATGGCCAGGGCTAGCAGCCCGAGCACGACCAGGTCCAGGTCTCCGAGCTTCACATGGACGAGGGCGAGGAAGAAGATGATGGCGGCGATCAGGGCGAACATGGTCACTCCTTAAGGCGCGGGTGGGTAACGCCCGGGGACCGGAGGCGCGATGTCGGGTGGAACGGGGGTCGGGTCGTAGAACTGCGACCGGATCGGCGGTGCCGGCGGCTCAACGGGCGCCGGCAGGTTCGGAACCTGGTACACGCCGAACGCGCCGAGCACGGCCAGGACGACGGTGACCCAGCCGTGCGCCGCGGACGACATCTGGACCGCGGTCTGCGCGGCCAGCAGCGCCGCCGTCACGACAGCCACGAGGGCCTTGGCGTACCTCATAGGTGCCTCCTCCGGGTTGCGGCCCCACCGTTGGGCTGGGCCGGGGACGCCTTGGCCGGGCCGCCGCCGGGTGACGCGTGCCAGCGCAGGTGCTCGTCGAGCTTGACCTGCACCGCGGTCTGATTCGCGTCCAACTGGGCGAGCCGGTCCATCAGGGACGGCACCCCGCCCTCCGGGTCGCCGGTGAGCTGCTCCAGCAGCCGGGCCGCGAGTTTCATGCTCCGCCACATAGGCTGCAGCACCTTCCGGCGCAACAGGCCGATCAGCGTGATGAAGGCGATGAGCGACCCGCACACGATGCCGATGGCCTGCCACTGGTCGATAGTCACGGTGGCCCCGTCCAGGTTGTGCTGACTCCGCCAGGGTCCAGTGCGGAGGCGGTGCCTACTTCATGATCAGGGCGATCACGGCCACCGCGATCGCGGCTGCTGCGGCGATGTACCCCCAGAGGGCGTTGGCGCCGGCCCGGTTGGAGCCCTTCAGGTCGTCGATCTTGTCGGACAGTTGAAGTAGCCGCTGCTCCGCCTCGAGGCGGGGCATGAACGTGGCCGCCTGGTCGGCGAGCTGGCCGCGGAACTCGTTGACGCTCTCGAACCGTTTCTCGGCGGCGATCTCCGCCTTCACGACCGCCTTCTCCGAAGCGATCATCGCGATCTGGACGGCCTTGTCCTGCGCCGAGATCGCGGCGTCGAAGCGGAGGTTCATCTCGTTGAGCAGGGCGGTGAGGTGTTCCCGCAGGCTCACCGCTTCCGGGTCGCCCTGCCCGGCCACAACTACGCCGACAGGCGGACGGCGAGGGCGTTGAGGATCTGGTCGGCGCTGATCGCAGCCCCGGCGGCGGCCACGTCCGCGCCCCACGCGGGGAGCTCGGCTTCCTTGATCTGGATCACGTCGGCGGTGCTCTGGCCCTGCGTCTTCAACGCGATCGCGTAGGCGCCCGGGTCGGGGATGTGGTACCGGGTGATGCCGTTGGTGAGCCACACCGCGCCGGTCTCCGTGCGAACGAACTTCATCATGTCGTCCTCCAATGGGGTTACGGTGCCGGCCGGGCCCCACTGGCCGTAGTTGGCCTGCTTGGCACGGCCCAGGTCGACCGTGCCGCCGGCCAACGCGACACCGTTGTGGTACTGCTCGAGGTGGTTGCCCGGGAACCAGCGGCCCCCGGACCAGGCGTACGTCTGGAAGAACCAGGCCGCGCAGGCGTCCCGGTCGGCCCACGTGACCGCGTTGACACCGCCGTACACGCCGACCCGGCGGAACCCGACCACGGTGGCGGCGCCGCGCAGGTACTGCCGGACGCTGGGCCACTGCCCGGGGGTGACGTCGAAGTCGACAGCGAAGTACAGCGGCACCGCCGGGGCGCCGAGGGCGATCCTGGCGTTCTCGGCCTGGCCGGCGTGGGAGATGCCCAACGACCAGCCGGCGGCGGCGTCGCCGGCGGCGCCCTCCACGTTGAGCCAGATGGACAGCCCGGCCGCGTGCAGGCGCGCCACCTCGGTGGGAGTGAGGTGCTTGGCCGCCGACCCGGGCCCGACGTACCGACCGGCGGCGGCCTTGCCGGCGGCGGCGAGGGCCCGTTCGTTGATGGTGGTGAACGCGTAGTCGACGACCTCGATCATGTCCGCACCCCCAGTACGTCGATGGCGAAGGCGCCCACCGCGGCGGATCCCGTGTTCGCGACGGTGATCACACACCCGGTGGGGGTTTTCGTGCCCGACTTCAGCGTCGCGGTCAACGACCCGAGGGCGGCGGTCCCGGAAACAATCGACAGCCACACCCCGTACCCGGCGTCCGGCCAGGCGAGCGGCCACGCCACGCCCAGGTCGACGCTGCCGACCGCGAACGGCCCGGCCACGGCGGTGTTGGTGCGCTGGGTTGTCGCCGCCAGCGCGGCCAGTGCAGTCGCCAGGTCGGCCGCTGTCTGCCGCTGCTGCTGCACAATCCGGTTCAGGTCCCGGCGGAGGGTGCGGGCGTCGTCGGCCATCAGTTGCTCTGCCAGACCACGTTCATGGTGGTCGCGGCCACACCCGACGTGACTGTGTTCAGGCCAGCGCCGGAGGTCTGGTACGCGTTCAGCTCGAGGTAGTCGTTGGCGTTGAGGTAGATCAGCTCCGACCGGGCGACGGTGCCGAAGTTGACCGTGCCGACGGTGGCGCCCATGGACTCCACACCGTTGGACGGGGAACCGTTGACGTACCAGTAGCACGCGCGCACCCCGGCCGCATTCACGGCGAACGACACGCCACCGGAGCACAGGTACCAGCCGGGGTAGTTCGCCGTGTACCGGGAGGTGTTGACGCTGTTGCTGTGCCCGGCGTTGGTCGGGGTCAGGTAGTCCTGGTCGACGTCGGAGAACGTGAACGTGATCGGGGTGAACGCCCCGCTGGGGATCGACTGGGCGACGATCTGCCGCAGCCGCGCTGTCGGCCGTTTCAGCAGGAACGCCTGCACGGCCAGCATCGCCGAGATGCTGGAGGTGGGGTAGGGGGCGCCGGCGACCACGGCGGGCAGCACGGGGACGACGGCCATCTACGCCACCTCTCAGAACGGTAGGACGTCGGTCCCGGAGGGGCTGGACAGAGACGAATCGAGCCGGAACCACGGGCCCTCGGCGCCCGGTGTGGTGCCGATCAGCGGTGAGGTGGTCCACTCCACAACCCGGTCGGTCACCGACGAGGTGTGGTGGATGCCTTCGATCACGAACGACAGCGCGGCCGGGGGCAGCCCGGCCGGGACCGGGATGACGGTGGTGTGGCCGGGGAAGTCCTGCACCGTGCCCGGGCCCAACGTGATGCGCTGCCCGATCTCAAGGTTGAGGATCAGCCACCGCTCGGTGTCGGTGCGGGGCACCAGTGACAGGGTCAGGGTGGGGGCGCGGAGCAACGGCGTGGCGTAGGACGCGACCAACCATGCCCCGAAGTTGGTGGCGTCGTCCGGGCTGATCGTGTCCAGGTCGGTGGAGGCGGCGAACACACCGTAGGTGGTCTGGCTGGTGGTGTTGTTGACGTTCGAGGTGGGCTGGCCAGCGCGGGTGATCTGCGCCGAGTTGATCGGCGGGTCCGACCGCAGCTCCAGCGGTGCCTGTAGCCAGATCCACGGGATGACCGTCACCGCGGGCGGGGTGCCGGGGAACGCCACGCCGGACGTGCTGATCCGGCCCGGGCCGCGCCAGGGCAGTCGGAGTGGGCCCTTGCCGATGGCGGACAGGGGCATGTCAGTTGGCCAGGGTCAGCCGGTACTGGTGCAGGGTGATCGAGTTCGCGGCGTTGCTGACCGAGAACGTCGCGAATAGGTCGGCCACATTGGACACTGTGTTGTCGAACCCGGCGCCGATCGCGGGAGCTGTCGCCGGCAACGACACCGACTCGGCGGTGCCCGCGGCGGCGCCGTTGATGACCTCGGACTGCAGGAACCCGGTGCCGAGGATCGTGGACGAGGTGCCGCCGCCGACGGTGCGGAGGGTGAGCTCCATCTCCATCCACCACGTCACGTTCGTCTTCGCGGCGGCGGTGTTCAGCGGGATCGCGCCGCCGTTGAACACGATGATCGTGGAGGACGGGCCGAGCCGGAAGTCGAGGGTGATGTTGCCCGGGGTGGGGTTCATGCACGACACCCGGCCGGCGGCGAACACGTGCAACGTCTTGCCCGGGGTGCGGAGCACGGTGGGCAGGATCGTGGCCCGGGCGTGGGTCGGGAGGATCGACGTGGCCGTGATCGAGGAGGCCAGGGTGGCGCCGTCGGACTGCGCCTCCGCCAGGACCTCGTAGTACGACTGCGCGGTCATGGGTCTCCTCAGACGTTGTAGATGCGGGTGCGGTCGTGGAACACGTAGCGGCCCTGCCCGTCGATGAAGCCGCGCCCGCGTTCGGTGGCGACCGCGTTGGCGAGCGCTGAGGCGGGGTCCTGGCCGGCCAGCTGGGCGGCCTGCATGAACGACACCCCTGGGTCGATGACCCGCTGGTCGCCGGGCACCCCGGCGTAGTCGAGCAGCATGTGGATGCGCTGCCCGGTGGTCTGGTACTCGGCGGCGTTGAGGCCCATCTGGTACTGGGCGAGGAAGTCGTCGTGCGACCAGTCGGCGTCGGTGCCGATGTACACCTGGCCGTGCGACAGGGAGCCCCGGAACCCGCCGGTGGAGTCGGGCAGGGTGATGGTGGCCAGCGCGGCGCCGGTCTGCGCCACCCCGGCGAGGGCGCCGATGAACCGGTCGGCCCCGACCCACAGTTCAAGCGTGGCCGGGTTGTACCCGTAGCGGGCGCCCACGAGCAGTGGCTCCCCGTACTGCATGCTGCGCGTCGTTTGCAGCGTTCCTGTCAGTGAGCCGCCGGTGTAGGAGACGTACCACGCTTGGTTGGTGAAGTTCCCTTTGAAGTTCAAGATTCCGACACCGGTCGGCCCGGTTTCGGAAATGATGAGATTGCCGACGTTCGGGTCGTCGGCCGCGAAGTCCGTATTCCGCTGCGGAATGATCCAGAAAACGACGGTGACGAATTGCCCAACCGCGATCGGCGGTCGTACCGCGACGGACTGCGCCCGGCTGTATCCCACGCCCGGGCCGGGGCCGGCCAGTGACGCGATGGTGAGCGAGTTGGCGATGTCGTCCTCGTGGGCGATGCCCCCGGTCCGGATCTGGATAGAACTCCCCGCGGTCATCCCCGTCGAAAAGACCGGAGTGAGAGTTTTCCCCGACACCAACTCGCTGACGTTCGGGGCGTCGTCGAACGGGGTGTACCACACACACCCCGGGGTGCTGTTGAACAAGATGTGCTCGGCCAGGGTCGACCGGAATGGCCGGCCCCGACTCAGCCGGGTCAGCCGGTCCGTGCAGGTCAACTGCACTTCCTGGTACCCGATCGGCTTCCAGTCCGAGATGTCCGGGTACTCGATGTACCCGGTGAACAACACCACCGTTTTGCCGGCGATGGTTTCGGAGTAGCGGATCTTCTTGGCCGGTTGCCAGTTCGCCCCGTACGGGCCGGTCGTCAACCCGAACGTGAACCGGTTGTCCGTGTTGTCGAGGACCGCGGTCAGCTGGCTCGGCTGGATCGTGTCCAGTTCTGTCTGCCGACCGCGGGTGATCTCGAGCGGGGTGCCCTCGGTCCGCAGGTACGGGGTGATGTCGACGTACGTGGGGTTCGGGTCGTCCGGGTTGTTCGTCGGCGCGAACTCCAGCTTCCCGATCCCGCCGAACGTGGTCGGGCTCCCGGTTGGGCCGGTCACCCGGTGAGTCCGTTCGTCGACACTGGCAGCAGATCTGCCGGGGAGATGCCCGCGCGGCGGGCGTAGCGCAGCTGCTGCTCGCGGAGCAGCTTGCCGTCGGGCATAACGATGCGCTGGTTGATGACGATGTCACCGCCACCGCCGGCGAACCCGCCACCGCCGGACCCGCCGCCGCTGGGCACGGTGCGGTTGCGGCCCATGGTGGACAGCTGGGCGTTGGACAGGATCTGCTCACCGCCGTGGACCACGGCCAGCTGCGGGGCACCGACCGGGCCGGGGACGACACCGCCGTCGGCGAAGCCGAGCATGTGGGCGACGTTCCCGCCGGCACCGCCCGGGCCGGACCCGCCGCCACCGGTGAAGATCCCGGAGATGGCGTTCTTCACTCCTGAGATCGCGCCACCGATCTTATCGAGGATCGGTTTGATGAACCCCCACGCCTTCGACACCGCGTCCGTGATCGTGTCCCACACCCACGACCAGATGTCCTTCAGGTCCTGGATGCGCTGCTTAATCGGGTCAATGCCATAGGTGACGATCAGACCCCAGATGATCTTCAGCCCCGCCCAGGCCTTCGACACCTGTTCGGTGATCCAGTTCCAGGCGATTCCCCATCCGATTTTCAGGATGTTGATCGCCCACAGGACGGGCTGAATGCCGTACGTGTTGATGAACCCGAGAACAGGTTTGATGACGGTTTCCCACGCCACCTGCAGGCCGGCACTGATGGCGCCCCACACGATCATCCACGACCGTTTGAAGTCGTTGATGATGACCGACAGGAAACCCCACACAAACTTGAACGTGAACACAATGGCGGCCAGATAGAACTTGATCGGCGCGACCAGGTAATGCTCGAACCAGTGCACGATCGGGTCGACAACATGGGTCTTCACCCACATCGCCGCGGTCTGCAGTTCCTTGATCGTCCAGTGCCACGCGTCGACCAGCCAGCCCCACACGTCCAGAGCGATCTTCTTAATCCAGTTCCAGACCGTGGACCAGTGCTTCACCAGTTCGTAGATGCCGTACGCCAGGGCGGCGATCGCGGCGATGATCAGCATGATTTCCCAGGTGGCCGCGATGTTCGCGATGGCGGCCTGGATCAGCGCCACCGTCCACGCGCCGATCGCGACGACCAGGACCCCGCCGATGATGGCCGCCAGCACCTTGACGGTCTCGCCGTTCTTGTTGATCCACGCGAACGTTTCCTGCAACTTCGGGATCAGCCAGGTGCCGATCTTCACACCGGTGGCCTGCAGGGTGGCCACGAACTCGGACCACTGCTGCGAGAACTCCTTCTGCTGCCGCGCCCATGCCTCATCCGTGGCGGCGGCCCGACCGGCGGCGGTGCCCAGCTGGTCGTACTTCGACTTGAGCTTGTCGGACTCCTCGAGCAGGGTCATGATCGCGCCGGAGGTGCGGCCACCGCCGAACGCGTGCTCGATGACCTGGTTCTGCTGCACCGCGGTCATGCCGGCGGATTCCAGGTGGTGCTTCAGGTCCTCGACGGCGACGAGCAGACCGTTGGGTTTGCGCATGTCGTCGGCCATCTGCGTCGACGTCATGCCGATCGTGGCCAGCGCATCCGACGCAGCCAGGGTCGGCGCGGACATCAACGCGACCGTCATCCGCAGCCGGGTCGCGGCCTCGTCCGCCGGGACCGAGTTGTCGGTCAGGGTGGCCAGCGACGCGGAGAAGTCGACCATGGCGAGGCCGGCCGTCTTGAACGCCGGCAGGATGCCGGTGCCGATCGCCGCGGTCAGCTGCGACATCCGCATGTCGCCCATGCCGACCGTCGCGTTCAGGAACGAGATCGCGTCGGCCGCCGAGTGGATGTCGGACATGCCGATCGCCATCACGCCCGACATGGCGTAGGTGACGTCGTCGAGCGACGCCATGCCGATCTTCGCCAGCTTCGCCGACTGGGTCAGCACGTCCATCGCCGCGGCGCCGCGCAGCCCCGTCGACTCGATGTGGTACAGACCGGTGGCCAGTTCCTCGGGCCCGATCCCCACTGCGGGGGCGAGGGCCAGGACCGAACCCTTCAGCTTGTCGACCTCGGCCTGGCTGGCGCCGGCCTGGGTGTGGATGAGCTCCATCTGCTGGGAGAAGGCCATCCCCATTTTGATCGACTCGTACCCGACGCCGGCGATCCCGACCGCGAGGGCAGCTGCGGCGACCTTGCCGGCGGCGGCGAGTTTGGTCTGGGCCGCCTCCAGGGAGGACATCTCGGCCTTGACTTCGCCCATGCCGGCCTTGTACTTGCCGATCTCACTGACGACCTCGGCGATGACCGGGGGCAGCATTCCTCCGAGAGCCATCACGCCCCCGTTCGGTTGCTATGCCAAGGTCGCGGACCGCCACGCCTCGACGAAGATGGCGCGGATCTCGTCGTGGAGTTCGTCGAAGCTGGGTTCGAGGTAGGGCCGGGCCGGCAGGATGCCGCGCCCGGTCACGCCGCCCAGTTCCTGGACACGGCCATAGATGGCGGTGGGCCCGACGGTGCCGCGCCATCCGTTCGGCCCGTAGGGTGCGGGGCCGGTCACCGCAATGGAGCGCCGCAGGTTCCCGGTGATCAGGGCCGGCGGTTCACCCGGCCCGGACGGGGTGGGTGTGCCCTTGCGGTGAGACTTCAGGCCGAGCTTCTGCTTGGTGCGCTTCTCGATGAGGTGCAGGGCCTTCGCCGTCGCAGCGATCGTGGCCCGGCGCATCTGCTCGACCTTCACGTCGATCGCGCCGATGAACCGGTCCACCCCACGCAGGACGATCATCGGTTGGCCCGTTCCTTCTCGGCCCGCACCTCGTCCAACAACTCGGCGAACGCGGGCAGTCGGTCCAGGAACCAGGCCGGGTTCTCGGTCATGGTCTGCGCCGCCGTCCAGTGGTACCGCTCAGCGAACCAGCCCAGATGCGCGACCCGCTCCATGAGCTCGTCCTCGTCCGAGATCCGGTCCCGGACCTCGGCGAACCCCGACAGGAGCGCCTTTACTCGCTGTCGGGCTGAGTAGGGGAACCGGGCTCCGTGTTGTCGATCGACGCGCCGGGGGGCGGTTTGATCAGGTCCAGCACCGGGGCCAGGGACGCCTCGATGGCGTTCATGTCCCGGGCCTTGAGTCGCTTCCACGCCTGCGGGTTGGCCTGCGGGGTGCGCGGGTCCTCCAGGTACGGGATGTCCCACGTCTTGATCGCGACGACCATGGCGGCCTGGTACAGCTTGTTCGTGGTCTCGCCGCCCGTGTCGGCCGCGGCGATGGTGCGCCGCAGCGCGGCCACGTCCTGCCCGGTCAGGTCGTCGAGGTTCACGAACTCCACCGTGCCGCCCGAGGGCAGCGTGAGCGGAGGTATCTGGCTGGTGTCCATGTGTTTCTCCCACCGGATTGATCGGACGGTTGCAGTGCGGGATTGCCTCGCCGGATCGCGGACGAACAGGGCGAGGATGCGCGGGGCCGGCCAGCCCCGTTGTGCCAGGACCGCGGCAAGGCCGAGCGAGCAGGCCACGGGGCCCATGCCGAGCACGATCTGCCACCGGTGCGCCGGCCAAAGCTGGGCCAACGCAGGCGTGCAGAACGCAAGGACGGCGAGGGCTGTGACGGCGACGCTGAATGGCCGCCACCGAGCGAGCACGATCAGTACGAGGCGGTCGCGTTGGAGACGGACGCCTTGATCGGCGACAGACCACCCGACGCGCCCGCGTTGGTGCTGTTCATCACGGCCTTAAAGGTGGTGTCGTAGCCGACGGCCTCGGCCCCACGGTTGATCTTCGCCGTCTCGTACGCGGCCAGCTGGCAGTCGATCGTCAGGTTCCGGTTGTTGATCAGCGTCAACCCGTTGTCCGTGATCAGCTGCAGCTGGGGCTGGGTGTTGTTCAGCAGGTACAGCATGTTGTTGCTCTCATCGGCGGGGGTCGCGAACATCAGCTTGCCCTCGACATCGAGCGCCCCGCGGAAGATGACGAACGGGGTCTGGACGGTGCCCTGCAGCGTGTACTCCGCCTTCAGCGCCCGCTTGATCGTGATCTCCCATTCCCGCACCGTGGAGACCAGCGTGCCGCCCGCGGCCGGGCCGGCCAGGCCGAGCTTGGTGCGCCACCCCGCTTGCGGGGGTTCCGCAGACGTCGCCGCGGTGGGCGGGGCCGCCGCCACCGACGAGGGCCAGGCGAGGCCCTTCGCGGACAGCATCACCAGCGACGACTCGGCGTTGCCCTTGAGCGTCAGCTCGGACAGGCACGCGCCCGGGTACACGCGGGCGAAGTTCGTCGCCGACGGCGGGCCCTGCCAGTCGTACAGGGTCAGCGACCCGGGCTGCCCGGTGCCGGAGTTCAGCAGGCTGATCGCGTGCAGGAACGGGGTGGCACCCGAGTCCGTGACGTCGCCGAGGATGTTGATCAGGAACCACGGCAACATGTCGAGAAACGCCGGCCCGTCCAGTGACCACTCGACGACCTTGACGCCCTGGATGACACCGGCCAGGTTGGCCATCGACCCGCGGAAGCTGGTGTCCTCCAGGGAGGTGACCTTGTCCTCGGGTTCGAACTTGTCGACCGGGATGGTCGCGGTCATCGCGACGATAGTGCCCTGGGTGGTTTCCTTGCCCAGGCCCAGGAACTGCTTGGCACTGGGGTAGACAACGGGGGTTGGCATTACTCACCCTTCCCGGTGGTGGCCTTGGCGGGGACGTGGAGGCTGGCCTTGTCCGGTAGCGGGTCCACCTGATCGGGCTCGGTGGCATGCTCCGCCGGCGGCCGGTACCCCGCCATGGCCTCGGCGTAGTTCCCGACCTCAAGCGCGGCCAGGGCGCCGTGCATTCCGTCGTCCACCTCGTCGACGTCGGCAGGAGTTTCGGGCTGGGTCATGGTGTCTCCTAGGCGACGTCGTAGGCGTGAGCTTCGAAACTGATCAGCATGTAGCCCTTGGAGGCCTCGTCCTCGGTGACCATCTGCTCGAGGTGGGTGGCGATCTCGCCGCCGCCGTCCTCGGACCCTTCACCGACCTGGAAGTTCCCGGCCTCGATACCGCCCGTGCCCAAGGTGGGGTCGGTGCGGATCTTCGCGACCATGGCATCGCGGAGCGTGTACCCGAAGTCCTGGCCGTCCTCGGCGTAGCCGGCCTTCGACCAGATGAACCCGTGCAACTCGATCGCGTAGTGCACCTTGCGGCGCCCCTGGATCGCCGGCAGGGTGGCCCGGTGGTCGCGGGTGTCGGGGATCTGCGCGACCAGCACGCAGCCTGTCATGGTGCCCAACGGTTGGCCGGTGAAGAACTCGGCGTAGTCCTCGCGTTTGGCCCAGCCGCGCCGCACCGTCGTCAACCCGGTGACCGTCGGGGTGTGGTAGCTGTGCGTCAGTGGGTCGTAAGGGCCGCCGAAGAACTGGCAGATCTGGTCCAGGATCGTGACGGTTGTGGTCACCGAACCCGCCGGTACGTCAGCAGCGCCCGCATGGCTTTCTGCTCCCACGCCGACGCTTCCTCGGCCCGCTTACCGGTGGCCGACTTCACCTTCGCCGCCGGCCACGTCGACGCCGACGGCCCGTACCGCTGCAACCCGTCGATCGTGTAGTAGATCGTGGCCAGCATCAGGTTCTGGTCGAACCCGGTCACCCCGGCGCCCGCGGTGTGGGCGAACTGGGTGGCCGAGACCGGGATGGCGGCGGCCGTGAACGGGGTGGTGTTCTGCCCGGCCCAGCTCGCGGACACGGTGACGGACTCTTCCTTGCCCGGCTCCCAGATCCGCAGGGTGTCACCGGCGAAGATGCCGGTGGGGTTGGACACGGTGATCGACGTGGCGCCCTGGGTGGGGCTGTTGGTCAGGACGGCGTTGGCGTACCCGGCCACATACGTCCAGGACGTATACAACTCCAGCCCGGTGGGTGGGGTGCCGAACTGCAACGACCCCGACCAGGCCGTGTTCTGTCCGGCCAGCTCGACCACGATCTCCGTATCGGACTCGACCCGGAACAGCGGCGATCCCACGGTGGTGACCTGCGCCAAGGTCGACGCGTACGTGTAGGACTGCAGCAACCGGACCGGGCCGTCCTCCGCCTTGTGCTTCAGCCGGCCGTACCGGTCGACGAACTCACGGTCGTAGTCGGTCTGGACGTGGGCCTGGATGGGTTGGTTGCAGAAGTTCTCCGCCTGCGCCGACCCCATCAGCAGGCAGTTGAACAACTGCGCGTCCTGGTCGGCCTGGACCGTGTTCCCGGACCGCAGGTTCGACAGGTCCAGGTAGGTGGGGTGGGCTTTGAACGTGGCCACGGTGACGAACGGGATGCTCAGCATGTTCTGCTGGGCGATCGGGACCGCGGTCGTCACCGGCCTGCCCTACTTCTTCGCCGCGGTCTTGGTGTCCTTCTCGACCTCGTCCTCGGCGGGAGGCGCGGTCCGGGCGGCGAGCAGTTCGCGCAGGGTGTCCTCGTCCAGGGACGCGAGCAGCGCTGACCGGAGCTCCTCGTTCGTAGCGGTGATCTCCGGCTGTTGCCCCGAGTCGAAGTCGTCGGCCAGGTTCCAGGTGCCGTGTTCGCACGACCAGGCGGTGTAGTCCGGGTGCACCGGGTACAGGCCGCAGATTGAGCACAGTTCGGACAGGTGGACGGGGCGCGGGGGCTTGGTGGTGCCGGTCTTGTCGGGCCAGCGGGGCATATCAGGACTCCTGTCCACAGTGTCCGCAGATGCGGAAGTAGTTGCGGCGCCCGCACGGGCAGGCGAACCCGCCCCGAATGTGGGCGGTCGGGCCGGCCGTGTTCGCGATCACGGCCACGCCTTCCCGGATCGCGGTCCGGGCGTCCCGGTTGGAGACGTTCATGGTGCCGTCGCGGTCCCGGGCGTACGTGCGGCGCCGGAACTCGGACTCGATCTGCAGGGACTGCATGCCGTCCATGGGCAGGATCCGGGGCACAGCGCCTCCGTTCGTGGGTCCGGCCGCGGACCCGGTGGGCGGAATCCGCGGCCGGAGTAGGACGACTTACCGGTTGTTCTGGATGCCGACGACGGAGCCCAGCCACGCGGGGGCGAAGCACACCCCGGCGCCGTACCAGTACGACGACGTGTCGTAGGAGAACTGGTTGACGGGCCAGTCGATGCCCATGAAGTCCTGCACGTTGTACACCGCGTACACGGCGTCAACCTGGCTGTCCGGGATGGGCAGGGTGTCGGACAGGATCAGGCTGTTGCCCTGCGGCAACCACGGGTGGATCTCCAGGGAGACGATCCCGCCGGCGGCCTCGTTCTGCAGCGCCGTGACGAGGGCACCCATGGTGTACCCGCCGACGTCGGACTGCTCGATCTTCAGCTGGTAGTTCGACGAGGCGGTGCCCTTGATCGCGTCGGACAGCTGCACCCGGTCCTGCGCCGCCAACATGATCCGGTCCGGGGTGGCCTTCACCGCCAGGTACATCGCGGCGAACGCCGTCTGGTACTCCACACCCGGGTTGCTCGTGCTGAACGTGGTGTTCAGCTTCGTGGTGTAGCCGGCGTTCGCGCCGGTGCAGTACGGCAGCAGCCCGTCGTAGCCGGTCGCGTACGCCGACCCGCCATCGGCGGCGGTCAGGTTGACCACGGTGCCGGCGGTGGTGGTGTACGCCGTCGGGATGGTGCCCGAGGTGGGGATGGCGCCCTGGATGGTCAGCTTGTTGAACCCGGACCGTCCGTTGTAGATCGTCCCCGAGGTGGTCGTGTACAGGAACCGGGACGCGTCGCCCGGGTCCGCACCCGCGGCCAGGGAGATGAACACCCGGGCACCGGTCGCACCGGCGGGCAGGGTGTACGTGACGTCCACGACCTGGCCGGTGGTGTACGCGCCCGCTGCCGAGGCGGCGGTGGCGATGGACACGCCCTGGTCGCCGTTCTCCGCCACGACCCGGACGTACAGGTTGCCGGAACCGTTGGTGATGCCGATCTCGGGCGCGACCGCGGACCGGCCGGCCGACACGGCAACACCGGTCGGGGCGGCGAGGGTACCGACGTACCCCGAGGCGGTGCCCCGCCCGTACAGCAGGATCCGCTCCTCCATGAGCATCGACGACCACAGGACCGAGTTGCGGGACAGGGCGCGCATGTCCTGGTAGCCCTGGCCGGAGTACTGGGTGGCCCAGTCCAGCTCATCGCTGAGGCTGAACTGCTGGTACAGCACGCTCGACTCGTCGCCGGCGTAGGTGATCTTCGGGCCGCGGTTGAAGTACAGCGCGTTCGACGAGGACGGGTTCGCGAAGCTGACCTGCGACGAGCTGGTGATGCCCGGCCAGGTCACACCCACACCGCCGGTGGCGGTACCGGTGAAACCGGTGATCCGCTTGAACCGGTGCGACGTGCCCAGCCCGCGCCGGCGCGGGATGCGGTTGCGCAGCGGGGTCGGCTTCGGGGTGAGCATCTTCGCCGGGGCGTCCAGGTCGAATGCCACATACCCGGTCGACAGGGGGCTCGTGAGGGACAGGTCCTTCTGCAGGTCCGGGATCTGCATCGAGGACAGGACCGCGGTCAGCGACGCCAACCCGTCAGCGGACAGGGCCTTGGTGATCTCGGGGAGGCCGGCGGCGCGCTGCAGCATCTCCAGCGGGGTGCGCGGCTGGGAGGTGGTGAAGTCGATGCCGTGCCCGGACTGGTGCGGCAGCGGGTTCGACCGGTCGATCTGGCGGGTGGGGGCCTGGTCCAGCTTGACGAGGTACTCGTCGCGCATGCGGGCCTTGTCGGCGGCGGACAGGGACGGGTCCGTGAACATCTGGTCCACGGGAGGCAGGACAGCCATCAGGGGTTCCTCAGCGGAAGGGCGACCCGTCGGCCTTGGCCATGGTTTCGCGGGCGAGTTCCCGGTATCCGGCGGCGGCGGTGGGGTCCTCGTTGCGGAGTTCCTCAGCCTTGCTGAGGTAGGCGTTGGCTTGGGTGCGCAGGGCGATTGCGTCGGCGTCCCGTGCTGCCAGGGTCTGCGATGCGGTGCGCATCGCGACCGGGCCTCCAGGCACGGGCATCGCGGCCACCTTCGCCAGGTCCGCCTTCACGAGTGTGAGCTCGTCTGTGAGCGTTTTCATGGCCTCTGCGACTGCAGTCTTGACGATAGCAGCCACATCCGGGCTGTCGACCTTGGTCAGGTCCGGCGCGTCGGCCGGCGGCGTAACCGCCGGCTCGGCCGGTGGGGTGGTGGTGTCGGCCTTGTCGACGGCGTCGGCCATGTACGTGTCTCCGTTCATGCTCGCCGAGGACGCCAGGGCGTCACCAGCTGGTTCGGCGGTCTCCCGTGTGATGAAGTACTTCAACGCCCGCACCGCGTCGAGCAGGCACGCGATGTCGCCGGCCTCGTCCAGGTCCCCGGCCGCCAACTGTTCGGCCTCGGAAGCGATGAGTTGCCCGATGCAGTTGATGGCTTCCTGCGCGGTGGCCACATCGGTGGCGGCGTCGGCCTTCGTGGTCGCGGTCAGCGCCGGGATGAGCAGCTTCACCTCGTCGAGGACGGCCTGCGCCTGGGCGGCCACGTCGGACTCTTCGACCTCGGCGCCGTCGACGTCCTCCAGGTCGCCGGCGGCGTCGGCCTTGACCATGGTGAACAGGGTCCGCGGGTTGGACGGCCGGTCCACGAGGGACACCTCGATGATGCTGCCGCCGACGACCTCACCGTTCGGGGCGTCGGCCTTCCCGAAGTTGATCTGCGGGTCCTTGATCCCGACCGAGAAGCCCTTCAGCACCCCGGCGCGGACCTTCGTCACCGCGACCGGGTCCACCACCCGGGCGGCCAGGTTGTGCGCCCCGTCCGCCCCGCGGGTCAGCCCGGCCGCCACACCGACGGCGCGTTTGGCGTCGTGCTGTTCGCGGACGTTGCCGCCCTCCGCCATCCACTGCGGCATGGCGGTGTCGAGCCAGTCCTGGTTGAGGCGCTGCTTGTCCCGATCCACCCCGGCGTCGGTGGCCGGGCCGTACACCATCACGGTGCCGTCGGGCTGGTCCTCGACCTTGGTGATGGGCGCCCACGCGTACGCGGTGGTGGTCATCTGCGGCCTTTCGTGGGCACGGCAAAAGACCCGCCGGGGGCGGGCCTCAGGTGGGTGGAACTACGGGCTGACGGTCAGGAGCCGACGCCGAGGCGGGACTCCTGGAACGCCCACTCGGGGAACTCTTCCCCGTTGGACTCCCACCGCAACCCGTGATCCCCGTGGATCGGCTGGCGGTGGTCCAGGCCGTTGCGGTACACCTCGTCCGGGATGCCGGTCGGGAACGCGGCGCAGAACGGGCCCTTCAGCCCGGCCGTGTTGTCGGCGGAGAACGGCGACCGGTAGCGGGTGCAGGTGGCGCACTGCGACGTGGGTTGACTGGTCACGACGCGACCCATTTCGCTTGAAGTTCGGCTACCTGAGCCATTAGGGCCGCCGGCAAATCCGGGAGCGGTTCGCTGGCAGGCCGCCAGTCGCCCTGCGCGATCAGACTGGCCACCGGCAGGACAAGAAACTGCCCGTTGGGCAGCAGCGATGCGCCGACCTCGCCGTCGGCGACCAGCACCGCCTCGCCGTCTCGCGCCACGACCTGCAGCATGAGCGCAGCCTACGCCTGAACCCGCCAGGGGATCCCGGCCCGCTTCAGTGCGGCTACGGTCTCCTTCGTGGGCGTGTAGCCGCGCGCGAAGACCACCTCGGCGATGTCCTCGACGCGGACGCCGCCGTGGATCTGGGCCTCCACGTAGTTCTCCCGCTGGAAACCGGCGCTGGCGTAGTCGCGACCCATGCCGCCGGGCGCCCGCCATCCCGTATGTGGGGTGACGTTGAAAGACTCCCAGCCGGGCGTGGCTACGGGCGTGGGGACAACGGCTTTCTTGCCCGACAGTGAATCGCCGACCGTGAACGAGGTCCGGTCCCGGACCGAGTCCTTCAGTACGATGTTGATCTCGCCGTACTGGCTGACGGCCGCCCGCTCGTAAGCGATGGAATCCACCCCGCCCGGGGCAAGGAAGCCGTAGACGGGTCGTAGCTTCGGGTCCAGGTCCGTCGGGTAACCCCAGGTCGCCCGTTCATACTGGGCCCGCAGCTCCGGATGCAACGAACCCTCGGACGTGCCGGTCTCGAACTGGGTCTTCATCCGCCCATCGTCGAGAATGGACCGCAGCGTGGCCGAGTCCTGGCGTGCGACAACGATCGGAGCGTCCGCTAGTTGAGTCCGCATCTCGTCGACCATCTGCCGGCGGACATCGACGGCGGTACCCCTGATCTTGAACGCCTGCCGCCACTCGGTGTAGCTGGCCTTGACCTGCCGCTCTTGGACTAGACGCTGATAGACACCCGGGTACTTGGCCTGGAAGGTCTGTACATAGCGCACGTTCGCCTCAGTGCGCCGCGCGTAGGGCAGTTGAGTTTGCGGGATGTTGGTGACGTGCCATGGGTCGGCGCCGTCTCCATCCCCGATAATCTGCTTGATTCGAGTTAGGTCGGCGGCCGGGATCTTCGGCATCACGAAGGTGGGCACTTCGGCGGTCTTGGGCTGGATGCCGGACGCCCGGACCTTGGGTTCGACCACGACGGTCTTGGCGCGGGTGAGTTGGATCTCCTGCCCGTCGATCACCGTGGACGTCCCGCGGGTGACGATCCGGACCTGCGCGCCCTCGGCCGGGACAGCGCCCAACGGCTCGTGCAGCGCCGGGTCGTACTTGGCGCCCTGGCCGGCCTTGCCGATGCCCTTGATGTCGTTCCTGTTGGCGATGCGGGTCAGCGCCGACCGCAGTTTGGCCTGATCGTTCGCGGACACCGCCTTGCGCAGCGCCGTCAACGTAGCCTCATCCACCGAGGAGGTGGAAGCCGCGTACGCCAACCGTTCCTCGAACAGGCGCTGATCGGCGCCCTTCACCAACAACTCGTCGAACTCGGCCAGCAGGTCGCCCAGCTTGGTGCGGGCCTCCAGGATCCGGTTCCGTTCCCGGCCCGCCGCCCGGGTCACGGCACGCTGCTCTGCGGCCGTGGGGACCTTGCCGGCGGCCTCGACCGCACCCTTCGGGACGATCTCAACGTCAAGGACCCGGACGCCACCCTTGGTCACACCATGATCAGCAACCACCCGGAACGTCAGGCCCCGGTCGAGCATCAACTCGGACTCGCCGCCGCCGGTGATCCGGATCGCGGAGGTCCCCTTCGGGGCCAGAACGCGAATCACGTAGCCGTCGCGCTGGGCGAACTGCTCAGCGATCCTGCGGTCGGTGCTGGTGCCGACGTAGCCCAGATCCGTCCACTGCAGCCCGACAGCATCCCCGGCCGGGATACCAAGTCTGGCGACGTTGCGGCCGCCGCGGTACACAACCGCGTCGTCTGGCAACTTCGACTGCGCCATGGCCCGGTCGAGCACCTTGATGTCGCGGTCCGCGGTCGCGAACTCGCGCGCCCGGGTGGCGTCCCACTGCGCGCGGCCCTCGGGAGTGAGTATCTCCCGGTACTTGACCTCCCACTCCTGGAGCGGCTTGCCCTCCGGGAAGCGCAGCCGCTCGTTGAACGGGCCCGACACCCGCACGCGGCGGGTGATTGCGGAGAGCAGGGAGGACGGGGCGCCGGTGTAGCCCTCGGCCTCGATGGCTTTCCACCTGCCGGTGTCTGCGCCCGCAGAGGCGTCCACCGTGATGCGGACCGGGGGCAGCCGCTCGGCGCGGTCACCCGTGCGGGCGGCGGCGAGGCGCTCCTCGAACGTGGCGGTCTCGGCCTCTGCGGCGGGCGCCACGGCTTCGACCGCCCGGAGTTGTTCCAAGAGTTGGGGTTTGGTCAGCTTCGAGTAGCCGGTCAGGCCACGCTCCTTGGCCAGGGCGCGCAACTCGGCGACCTTCAGCCTGGCCAACGGGTCCGCTACGGCCCGCATCTCCCCGATCCCCGTGCCCATCGGCCGCGGGGCCAAGCCCTGCTTGCCGTATTCGGCGTCGAGGAGATCCACGATCTGGCGCGACAGGTCCGCCGCCGCATCGCCGTGGATCATCACATCGGCGAACGCCTCCGGGATGGCCTCCTGCACCGACGCGGTCGCGTACTCGGAGATCTCCGTGCGCATCAGCACATCGCCGCCGATGCCCCGGTCCGCGGCCATGCGCATCACGAGGTCGTAGACGCTGTCGTGGATTGCCTCGTCGAGGGTGGCGAGGTCGACGATGTGACCGAACTCGTGGATCGTCACACCCACCGGGTCGAACGGAACACCCCCGCGCGCGCCGTCGGCCATGAACTCGTTGCCGCGCAACGCCTGCAGGTACGCCTCGCGGCGTTCCGGCGTGGTCCACAGGGTGTTGAACCGGATCTCGCCGTTGCCACCCACGGCGAACAGCGACCCGTACCCGGGGGGCAGGTAGCCGACGGCCTCCAGCTTCGCGTCCGGGTAACGTTCCAGGCCGCGCAGCACACCCTCGGCGTGCTCGCGGGCGGTCTGAATGTCCGACCCAGCGAAGTCGACCTGCAACGGCCGGCCGGTCAGGGCCTCCGCCTCCGTCTTCAGGACCGTCTCCACCTCATCGGTGGACTTCGCGGCCTGCAGAACGTCGCGGACGATCAGCCGCGGCGCGGGGATCCCGGCGCCCGCGGCGCCCGGCTGGGCGGCCATGGCCGGCACGGCGGGTTCGGACACCTCGACGTCCAACCAGCGGATGCCGTAGTCGCCCTGAACACCGGAGTCGGCCACCACCCGGAACGTCAGGTCCCGGCCGATGAGGACTTCGCCCTCGTTGTCCAGGCCGGCGGCCTCGTCCTGAATGGACACCGCCCGGGAACCCTCGGGTAGGCGCAGGCGGATCGCGAACCCGCGGTCCTCCGCGTTGCCCACGTAGGCCTCGGCGGCGTCCCGGTCCACCGTCACCGACGTGAACGCCTTGTTGCCCCACGACAGACCGGTCAGGTCCCGGGTCGCCCAGTCCTCCGGCAGGATCCCCGTGCCGTTGGTGAACCCGCGGTACACGGTGATGCCCCGCGGCAACCGGGACTGGTCCAGGGCCTCGTCGAGGAGGCGGATGTCCCGCGCCCGGCGCGGGGTCATCGGGATGTTGCCGCGCAGGGCGGTGTTCACGGCCGGCTCGGCGTTGTTCTCCCGCACACCGTTCGGGCCGAGTTTGCCGGGTTCCTTGTCGTACACCCAGTCCTTGAGGGCGGCGTTGACCGCGGCCTGCTCCGCCTCCGGCAAGGCCTCCAGCCCGGTCGCGGTCTCGGAGCCGTAACTCCACCGCACCGGCGGCACATCCCACGCCTCGGCGGGGGTCAGCCCGTCGCCGAACACCGCCGCCGCGGCTCGGCCGCCAGCCGTCTCAGCCTCTCCGGCACCCACACCGAGCAGGTCCAGCGGGGACAGGGCACCCGCCGCGGCGGCTTCGTCCGCGGTCAGCCACGCGGGGGCCAGCGAGCAGCGGCACAACGGGTGCGCCGGCGGGGCCTGCGTACCGTCCGGGAACCCCTCGTTCAGGGGCACCACGCCGGCGGACTCGTTCTCGTTGCACGCCTGGCACACCCGCTGGTCGGACGCGGTCAACCACTCCTTCGCGTCCACCCCGTTGCGGGCGTACCGCAGCAGCGTCGCCGAGGACACGGCGCGAGTGGTCTCGGTCAAAGCGACCCGGTACGCCCACTTCGGGTCATCGACCAGGGCCCGCAATGCCTGCGCGATCTTGGATGGGGCGTCGCCGTGGGACACACCGTCGGCCAGGATGCGGGCCAACTGGTCGAGCTTGTGCTCCTCGATGCCCTTCAGCACGATCCTGCCGTGCTCGAGCAGGGCTTTCAGGCCACCGCCGAGACCTTCGACGTCGATGAGTTCCCGGGCCGCTTCCCAGTCCCCGGGGGTCCAGTGCGCCCAGTCCGCGCCCATGGTCAGGGTGGCCGGGTCGTCGGCCTTGACGATCACCCCGTGGTGCGACAGCACCGTGCGGGCCGAGATCGCACCCACCAGGAACCCGTCGGTCCACAGGCCGTGCATCGGCCCGGTCAGCTTCTTCGCGATCGGCAGATCCCGGCGCTGCAACCAGCGCAGGGTCAGGTCGCGCAGGTCCGGGTCGTTGACCGGCGGGGCATCGGCCAGGTAGTCAGCGGCGAGCTTCAGCAGCCCGGAGGGCGCCCCAATCAAAGCCCGGTGCAGGAACGGCGCCCAATGCTCCGCCACCGCCAGGTCCCGTTCCCAGCCCGGCCAGTGCCGCACTTTTGGGAGCCGCCCCCGGGGCCGCACCACCGAACTCGGCCTTGTCGAGCTGCACCCCGGCCGCGGTCGCGTCAGCCAAGGTCACCGTCCGGAACACGAACGGGCGGGTGTTGTTGCCCTTCGCCAGCCACCGCCGGTACGCCACCAGTTCGGCCTTCACCGCATCCGGGGACGGCTTCGGGGGGCTACTCGCAGGTAGCCCGCCGTCGGCCTCCTCACCCTCCGCCGGGTCCGTACCCGGGGCGGGCGGTGGCGGGGCCTGCGGCGGGCCGATCAGGTCCCCGGCCGGCGCCAACGCCGACGCGCCGTCGAGGAACACAATCCCGCGGCCGGTCGAAATGAACGGCTTGTCGGCCTCTTCGAAGTTGTACCGAGGCAGACCCGTCCGGTCGCGGTCCTCGTTCAACGTCATGCGACCGCCGTCAACCCGGCGCTGCGCCACCTCGTCCGCGGCGTCCTCGTCCTCGGACTCCAACCCCAAAATCCGGAACTCCAACTCCGGGGGTGCGTTCAGGTAGGTGCGCATCAGGTACGTGCACAACGCCTGCAGCCGGCGCAGGGTGGGTTGGGTGGCCTTGCGGTCCATCACATCGGCCTGGCCCTCATGCCACCCCGTCGACCCCAGGCCGCCCTGCTCGGTGAACCCGAGCTCGGCGATCGTGGTGTCGAAGTGCGACGCCACCAGCTTGATCAGGTGCAGGTCGTAGTCCGGGCGGTACCGCTCGTTCAGGTCCGACGAATCCTGCGGCTTCATCCCCCACGGCAGGATCCGGTACCGCTGCCTCGCCGTGGTGTTGCCCTGGTAGTAGTCGTTCAACTGGCGTTCGTACTGGGCCAGCTCCGTCGGCGACCACTCCGCCTGACCCTCACCGGCCAGCAACCAACCCGCCGGCATCACCCCGTCGGTGTACTCCGACTTCAACCAGCCCATGCGCCGGGCGTAGATCTCCCCGTCGAACAGGGCCTGCTCCACCGCCGACAGCCCGTACGGGGTCCACGTCCGCACGTTGTGGACCTTGTACACCAGCTGGTCGGTCGGGTAGCCGCCACGGATCTTGCCGGTGTCGGGGTCCGGGTCGCCCGACGCGGTGAACTCGCCGCGCGGAAACCCGTACAGGATCTGCTGGTAGGCCGGCTCGGGGGCCGTCGGCCGGAACCCGTACTGGTCCAGCAAAGGTTTGATCGTCGAACCGTCGATGATCTCGAACCCTGCCAGGTCCCCACCGAAGCGCCGCCGGGGGTAGATGGCGATGGCATCGAGGACGAAGTAGTCCTCGAGGAGCTTCCCCGCCCAGGCGATGAAGTCGTGCCCGTTGCGCGGATCAGGCTGCTCCCAGAAATCCACCAGGCGGCCGATGTGCGGGTCGACGCGCTCCCGCATCGCCTTCTCCACATCCGACCGGGCCGCCGACGGGTCCTGACGCTGCGCGCGCTCGATCGCCTTCGCCGAGATGGTGATGTCCCAGTCGAGGGTGACAACCTCCGCCTTGCGGATCTCAATGCACCTGCGGAACAAGGAGATCAGATCCGCGGCGTCCCGCAACACCTTCCACGGCACCAGGCGGTCCCCGAGGCCGGGCAGGTTGTACGCGACCGGGTACTCGTACTGACGCGGCTCCGCCCGCCCGGTCGTCGGATCGACCGGGTTGATCGGCGCCGGGTTCAGCGGGATGCCCGGCCCGAACGGCACCATCGGCTGCAGGCGGGGCAGCGGCATCGCCGGCGGGGCGGTGTTCTGGGACTGCTGCAACGCCAGCACCTGCTGGGCGGTGAACACGGCGGCCGGCTGCATCGGGGCGTTCTGGGCCTTGTCGAGGGTGCGGCTACGGCGACGAGGCACGCGCACCCCGCTCAACGAAGAAGATGCTGGCAGGGTCGTCGGTCAGCGGGTCGTAGGCCGCACCCTGCCGGGCGGTCCATAGTTCGTAGACCTGCCGGTCACGTTCGAACTGCTCCGGCGGTGTACGCCCCTTCTTGCGGTTGCAGGTCGCACAGCACCACTTCGTGTTGGTCCGGTAGTAGGGCCGGGCTTCGGGGTCCTGCACATCGAGCGTGATGTCGGCGAGGCCGTGGCCCATCGCCATGTATGGGTGACCGCAGTAGGAGCAGCCGTTCCCGTACTGGTGCTCGGCGTCATGGGCAAGGCGCCGGGGATCCCACCCGTAGACCTGGATTAGGTCTTCCTTGGTGACCTTCAGCGAGACGGCGTGACGACGGATGACATCCCGGGCCTTTACCGCCCACCGGTCGCTCTGCTTGTGCTCGTCGCGGCTGGTCTGCTCACATGGCCGGCAGACCAGCCGCCGCCTGGTGGAGCGATGCATCTCCCCACCACCGGTGCGGAACGCCACGTCGATCAGATGCGGTGGGTAGAGAGTGAAGCAGCGCCCGCACCGACGCTCGGGCGGGGGCGCCTTAAAGGTGCCGAGTGCCGTCGGCTCATTGCCGTGGGCCAACCAGTCCTGCTCAGACCAGTGCAGGAACTCGAATGGCCGGTTTGGGTTCTTCGCGGCATTGCGCCAGCGATAGAACCGCTTCCTCTCCTCGGCCATTTCGGGGGTGACTGCTGGACGTCGTGACACCAGCGGCACCCCCTGTCATCCTGTGTGGGTTGGCCGGTGGGCGGCCTGACGGAGGTGTGCGGTGGCGGGCTTCGACGCGGCGATGTTCAACACGCTCAAGGACATCCGGGAACGGCAGGACCGGCTGATCAGCGAGCAGCACCAGACCAACGTGCTGCTGGCCCAGTTGATCCAGGTCATGCAGGGGCAGCCGCGGCAGTGGTACCCGGAGCAGCAGCCGCCCATGGCGGCCGGTCCGTGGCCGCCGGTGCCACGCGGCTGAGGGGCTACTTGGCAGTAGCCCCTCCGGAGCACTAGTTGGCGGTCGTACCCAACTGGCTGAAGAAGTCCATCGCCGGGCCGGGCGGAGGCGGAGGCACGGGCACCTCGCCCAGGCGGGTGAAGAAGTTCGACAGCGACGGCGTCAGCAGCAGCTTGTGTAGGGCCTGGGTCATCGTGTCGACCTGGTCATCGTGGGCGCCGTTCGGGAACGCCGAGCACTCCTCGATGAAGTCGTTCACCCACGGCGCGTCCGAGGGCAACTCCACATTTCCGGCCTCGATGAACGCGGACACCGCGTGGCAGCGGGCCTCTTTGGAGTCCTTCGGGTTGTACGCCACCAGCCCCGGTACGTCCCTGCGCAGTTGGGCGATGATGGCCGGCCCGTTCGCCTTGTCCTCGACCAGCTTCAACGCCGCCTGAGGCCACTTCGCGGACAGGGCCTTCACCGCCGCGCACGCCCCCGGGAAATCCATGCGGCCCCGGACCTGATCCACCAGCTGGGCCTTCGCACCGCGGCGCACCCACACCTGCCCCACCACGAAGTCCGAGGCCTTGGTGTCCTTGAACGACATGTCCCACGACTGGATGACCTGGTCGGCGTTGAACGCCCGGCACGTACCGTCCCGCTGCAACTGCACCCCTGCACCCGTGTGGTAGCGCCACCAGCTGCGCTTCAGGATCCCGCCATCAGCCGGAGACGGGCGGCCCTGATACAGGGCGGACCAGCCGCGGGCGCCGACCTGCCGGCGGGTCTGCTCCCAGTCGTCAAGGGTGCGGTCGCGGGCTGACTCGAGGTACTGGCCGGGTTCGCGGCCAAGCGGGTCGGTTGCGGTGACCGGGTCGTGGTCGGCCTGGGCGGGGATGTTGACCGTCGTCCAGCCGGAGTCGTTCGCGGCCAACCAGCCAGCGAGGTCTTCCTCATGCCACCGGGTCTGGACCACGATCACCGGGGTGCCCGGGGCCAGGCGGGTGGACCCGGTTTCCTGCCACCACTCGATGCAGGCCTGCCGGTACACCTCGCTGTCGGCCTCGGCGCGGCCCTTCAACGGGTCGTCGATGATCAGCACACCGTCGATGGGGCGGCCGGTCAGGGCGCCGCCGATGCCGATGGAGTACACACCGCCGTCGTGGCCGTCCAGTTGCCACTCGTGGGCGGCGGACGTGTCCGAGCGGACGGTGAGGCCGAGCTCGGGGCGGGCGGCGATGTCGTTGCGGATGGCCCGACCCCAGCGGCGGGCGATGCCGGCCTCGTAGGAGGCGATCGCGATGCGCAGGTCCGGGTTTTTCAGCAGCAGCCACAGCGGGAAGGTGCGGGACACCCGCTGCGACTTGCCTTCCTGTGGGGGCATGGTCCAGATCAGGCGGGTGATCTGCTTCGCCCCGACCCGCATCAGGTGCTCGTCCAGCAGCTTCAGGGCCGGGGTCTGCACCACCCTGCGGTCCAGGTACGTGGCTAGGTCCCCGGGGGTGTGGAACTGGTCAGGGACCAGTTCCCGGCGCAGCCTCTGCAGCAACCGGAGCTTGTCCTCCGGCGGCCAATCGCGCCACGAGCTGCTCGATCTCTGCGTCGACGGCATCGACATTTCGGACCTCATGTTTCACCGGGGCGTCAAGTCCGAGGAGCCGGGCCCGCCGTTCCTGGATCTTCAGCAGGCGGTCGACGGCCTGCAGGGCCGGGCCGTCGTCCTCGAGGGGCAGGTCGCCGAGATACACGACGCGGCCCTGCGAGACCGTCACGTGGGCCCGCTCGGCGATCGACAGGGCCAGTTGGTACAGGTTGTCGAGCCGGGCCAGCTCGGTCTTGCGGACCTCTTCGGCCGGCTCCGCGACGGTGGCGAGGAGTGCCCGCTTGACCGCGAGGTGGGCGTGGCCCTCGTTGGCGTAGCCCAACTGCTTCGCGATCTCCGCGTAGCTCATGGCCCGGGTGCGCAGACGGCACGCCTCGGCGTCGCGCTCGGCCGTATCGAGGTCCTTGGTGAACCTGCCGTTACCGCCCCGGACTGCCATCGCACACCACCTTCGCGCGCACCATAAGCGTGATTATGGTGCGTCCCAAAATAGGACAGAACACCCGTTGTCTTTGTGACGCTGGGCTGCGACCGGTCTGCCCTTCGAGCGGGCTCTAACTCCCCGGGGCGGGGCACGTCAGGGAGGCCAAACGTGCCCCGCGGTCCCGTTCGGTCAGTTCTGGACGGGCGGCGGTACGACGACCGGCACGTTGGGGTCGGCGGCGTCGATGGCGGCCGAGTTGCCGACGATCTCGTTCTTGAGGGCGTCGAGGGCGGCGGTCTGCGCGTCGGTGAGGCTGCCGGCGTTCTCGAAGTCTTGGATGAGGGTGGCGAGCTTGGCGCTGTTGGTGGTTTCGACGGCCTGGATTTCGGCGAGCTTGTCGTCGAGCTGAGACATGATGTCCCCTTCGGTGTGGGCCAGGGCGGCCTGAATGATGCGGGTGATGTGGTCGTAGTCGACGTGGTTGACGGTGACCGGTCCGGCGACCGTGATGTGGACCCCCGCGTTGCAGTCACACATGTTGGCCTCCCCTGACACGACGATGCCCCGACCGTTTGAGCCGGTCGGGGCAGAGTTCTGCTGCCCCATCCTGCGTCAAAATCGGACATGGTGCAAGGTCACCGCGCGGGCGTGTCGGCCGTTGATCGAACCGCGATCTCGACGGTGTCGGTGGCAAGCCGTCCCTCGACCGGGACGAGTCTGGCCTCAGCGTCTCGCCGGTAGCGGGTGATGGTCACGATGCCTTCTCGGCCGTTGATCTCGGTGACGTCGCCCAGTCGGTCCGGGTCGGCTCCGAGCAGGGTGAGGGCGGCGTGGAGGTCTTCGGTGCTGATGCGCGTTTTGTCGCTCATGATGCGATCCATTCGTTGTAGGGAAGGTCTGGCCGGCGTTCGTATCCGACGACGGCAGCAGCCTCCCGGGTGCGCTGGTTCTCGACCGCGGCCAAGCGTGCTTCCTGTGCGTCTTGGTCGGCTTTGGACCGGTAGGTGATGATGTGGGCGGTGAGGATGCCGATGTTGGTGACGTCCCACGCTGCTCCGCAGGCCATGCAGCAGGCGGTTTCCTTGGCCAGCCGGATCCGTAATGTCCCTTTCGCACCGCAGAGGGGGCAGGGGGCCCGGGGGGTGTGGGGTGGGTGTTCCCAGCCGGTGACGGTGGCGGCCCAGGTGCACCACGTGCCGAGGTCTGAGCGCAGTTGGCGTTGGTCGTCGGACGGCATGACGGGGGCTGCCCCGACCAACGCGCGGATGTTGTCGTGGGCGTCCTCCCGTGGTTTGACCTTGACCCGGGTGCACCACCCTGCGGCGCCGGCTTCGATGGCGAGCAGCCGGTCGACAGCATCGAGCCGGGCGGCGGGCCTTGAGGCGAACGCGGCGCGGGTGATTTCGTCCTCGACGTAGGACTCGCCGGGGACGACGGCTTCGGCGAGCTGGTCGAGCAGGCTGGGCAGGTGTTGGTCCCAGACTTTGCGGACGCGGCTGCCGCTGATGGGGTGCCACCAGAAGATTTCGACGGTGTGCATGGGGTTGCAGAGTTCGTCGGCGTGCTGCGCGATGTCAGCGAGCAGGTCAACCACGGGGGACCTCCTCCCAGTCTTCGACCACGGTGATGACGCGCCGGTACACCTTGCCGCCGAAGCGCTGGCTGGCCGGGATCCAGTCGGCGAGGGGGAAGATGCGCTCGACCTCGGGATCATCTGGCCGGACGAGCATCGAGCCGCCCGAGAACAGCACCGCGTACTACTCCTTCGGGCATGGTTGCGGCCCGGCCTCGTGCTGGGTGTTGCAGTGCGCGTCGTGGGCGTAGGTGCTCACTCCCCGCCACCAACCTGAGTAGCCCCCGTGAGCGCGCCGGGACAGCGCTGCCCCTGCCACGGTCCGACGTGCGTCCACTTGCCGTACCGCGGTCGCGCGTGCCAGTCCGCCGCGATCGGAAGGCCACAATTCGCGCACGGCTTGGTGCTGTGTTTCGCGCAATCACAGCCAGCGCCGACGTTGATCAGGTCGAGCACGGGCAGGCTCATGACGCCACCGTCCGACCAGCCCGATCACGGAGCACCCTCTCGGCCGCGTCGGCGCCGGCCATCCAGCACGAGCAGCCAGGGTCGTGGTGGTCGGAGGGCATGTCGCGGATCTCGTCGGCCGCCGCGAGCAGTGCGACCCTCTCGATGAGGGGAGAAAGCTGGCGGACCGCCCGCATCAAATCGTCGCGGACGTCCGCGCATGGCAGGCCCTCGCCCGGCGAGTGTCCGCAGATTTCCTCGGTGTGCCCGGCCCGCGCCGCGATCTCGTCGATCGCCTCAGCCAGTTCGCTCATGATGTCAGCCGATCGATCTCGGCCGCGATGAGCGCGCCAGCCTTGACCAACTCCCGAATGCGATCCTGCGGGCTGGGTTTCCAATGCTCGGCGAGCCACGGCCACGCCGCTGGTGGGTGATCGCCGTGGTCACCCGGCCACGCATAGCAGGCGGCTGCTTGCGCGAGTTCACCGCGGAAGTGGTTCCGATCGTAGGCGGACGTCCACCCCTCTTGGTCGACCTGCCGGCGCCGTTCCGCAGCGATCGCCGCAGCACCGTGCAGGTAGGCCCTGAGTGCTGTCTCAAGTGCGGCCCTCTCGATGAGGGGAGAGGCAGCACGGACAGCGGCTTCGGCGTAGGCCCACACGTAGGCCGGGTTGAGTTCGACATCGGCCGGGAAGCCGTTGCGTTGGCGGTAGATCTCGGTGGCCGCGCGCTGGGCCGCCTCGATCGCTGCGTCCAGTCCCTCGGTGCAATCTTGGGCCTTGGCCTGGCGGTCGAGGAGTTCGCGCTCCCACTCGGGCATCTCGGGCTCGTGCCACGGGTGGACACACGGGGGGTTGGCTGCGGGGTTCCAGGTCCCGGTCGGTCCGCGCCAGGTGCGTGATCCTGAGCCGCAGTTCGGGCATTGGGCCTCGCCAGCTCGGCCAGCCTCCCGGTCGGCGAGGTCCGCGCGGCGCTTCTCCTGCTCGTGGAGCCCGTCGAGCGCAACCTGGACGCCCTCGGCAATCGTCACCGGTGAGGGCCCGGGTAGGACCTCGGTGAGGGGTGCTCGTGAACGTAGGTGCTTCCACTCGCCGTAGTTAGATCGCCTGGACGGCGGACCGTCGGGGAAGACGTCGACGCAGTACCAACCGCGGGGCGTCCGTTGCCACTGCGTGTCGAACCGGCAGCGGACGGTCTCGACGCCCTCCGGTTCCGGGTCGCCTGCATTCCAGACCCGGGGGCCAGGGACGGTCCAGCGGACCTTCAGGAACGATCCTGGCTTGTCCGACAACGGCTCGCCGACCGAGTTCGAGTACGTCACCCAGCCGCTGAGATCGCCGCATTCACACGTCGGCAGTCCGGGGCTGCCCGGCCCAGTGCCGACCGTTCGACCGCAGGCGTGATGCCAGACGCGCGTTACCGCCACCACGGCCTGTGTCCGCCGGTCTCGGTGGCGCAGCACCGCCGCCTCAGCGACGGCCGAGCGATGCGCCTTCTGTTCAGCGGCGAGGTCCTTGAATACCTGATCCCGCTGCTGCCGCAGCCGGGCGTTCTCGGCGGCGAGGGCCCGCTTCGCCTCGGCGATGCTGTCGGCAAGGGTTGCCATCTGATCGACGTGTGCCACGTAGAAGTCGGATTCGTCACGGACCTCTGCGGTCAGCCCGACCACGAACGCATCCCACTCGGCGACGGAGGCGATGGCGCACTGGTGCGGCGACCGCGAACTGCGGATGAACACATCGTCGCCGACGGTGCGGTACTCCACGCAGCCGCCACCCTCGCAGCCGGCAGGACGGATCCAGTCAGACATCGTTGGTCTCCTTCGCGGCCTCGGAGATCGCGCCGGAGCCGCCGCAGAGCAGGAACGGCGGGTGTGTGGTGTCGACGTGGGTCAGGAACCGGCCGTTGAGCACGATTTGGGTGTTGCCGCAGACGGCGCAGTTCGCCTCGGGCAACGGCGTGGGGGGTGTCCAGGTGGCCATCAGCGGCCTTTCGGTTTGGGTTGCTCGGCCGGCTTGCCCGGCTTCGGGGATGGTTTGGTCTACGACGGGCTGCTGCCGGGTCGCCTTTGCGTTCGGGCTTGGTCACAGCGCGTCCACCACGCCGAGACGCCGCTGGACCTCGGAGGCG
>Ga0207699_10000235_pt1 | contig 30984 bp, 28 predicted proteins | sample LARL51metaG_FD_184344 | JGI IMG/M metagenome (GOLD analysis project Ga0207699, IMG submission 184344) | Corn, switchgrass and miscanthus rhizosphere microbial communities from Kellogg Biological Station, Michigan, USA - LAR L5-1 metaG... | ecosystem: Host-associated > Plants > Roots >...
GCGGAGAGGCCAACGACCGCCACTGCGATGCCAGCAACCAAAGCAACCGCCACCACCTTGAGGTGGGTCGATCGGTCTGCGCTGTAGATCGAATGGTTCATGAAAGCCTCCAGCTGCCTTCCTTCGCTCTTAAAAATTCGTCGGTGCCGTCCCGGGCGCGGTTCAATCTCTTACGCGTGTATACGTAGGAATTCGGGCTTCCGTTCCGAAAGGGGTGTTCACAAGTGAGTGAAGAGATGTGAACTTGCGCGATTGGTTAAGATTATCATACTTTTAAAAAATTATATATTACAGATACTTAACATCAATTTCCCGGATTTAGGGTAGCCTCCCCAAGGAGGCTGTTCCGGAGCAGAAAACAATTGCCTGTGGCGAAAAAGCCCTGCGGCAAAATGCGCAAATCAGCGGTACTCAGACGCTTCCCACCGTTTTCAGCCGCGCGCGCGGATGGATCTCCGCCTGCGACAGCACCGTGGTCTGCGCGCGGAAGCGTTCAACCAGAGATCGTACGAAGGGACGGATGGCGGCCGAGGTAACCAGGACCGGCGCCTCGCCTTCGCGGGCCGCCCGCTCGAACGCGTCGCGAACCGAGGTCATGAACTCGGAGAGTTTGGATGGCTGCATGGCGAGGCTGCGTTCGTCGCCCTGGCCGACCAGCGATTCGGCAAAAGCCTGCTCCCACTTAGCCGACAGCGCGATCAGCGGCAGATAGCCCATCGGAGAGGTATTTTGCGCGCAGATCTGACGCGCCAGCCGGGCGCGGACGTGCTCGACGACGGTCGATGGATTGCGGGAAAAGGCCAGCGCATCGGCGATGCCTTCGAGAATGGTCGAGAGATCGCGGATCGAGATGCGCTCGGAGAGCAGGAGCTGGAGCACGCGCTGGATGCCCGAGATCGTGATCTGGCCCGGCACGATGTCCTTGACCAGCTCGCCCTGCTCCTTCGGCAGCTCCTTCAACAGTTTCTGGACCTCGCCATAGGACAACAGGTCCGACATGTTGCCCTTCAGCAGTTCGGTGAGATGCGTCGATAGCACGGTCGCGGCATCCACCACCGTATAACCCTTCAGCGACGCCTCCTCCTTCAGGCTGGCGTCGACCCAGGTCGCGGGCAGGCCGAAGGTCGGCTCGATGGTGTGAATGCCGGGCACGCCGACCTGGTTGCCGGCGGGGTCCATCACCATGAACTGGGCGGGCCAGATCTTTCCGCTGCCTGCATCCACTTCCTTGATCTTGATGATGTAGGTATTGGCCTCGAGCTGGACGTTGTCGAGGATGCGCACTGCCGGCATCACAAAGCCCATCTCGATCGCCAGCGACCGGCGCAGCGCCTTGATCTGCTCGGTCAACCGGTCAGTGCCGTCAGGCCCGTTCACCAGCGGCAGCAGCGCATAGCCGAGCTCGATCTTGAGATCGTCGATCTTCAGCGCGCTGGAGATCGGTTCTTCCGCCTGCGCCGCTGCTGCTGCGGCGGCAGCGGGGGTGGCCGCCGCGGCTGCTTCGGCCGCCTTCGTGGCGCGCTTGTGCTTGCGGGCCGACCAGGCGAGCCACCCGGCGCCGCCGGCCAGGGCGAGGAAGGGGATCATCGGGATGCCCGGCAGCACCGAAAGGACGCCCATGACCGCGGACGCCATGCCGAGCGCCTGCGGATAGCCGGAAAACTGCTTGATCAGCGCCTTGTCGGCCGCTCCGGAGACGCCCGCCTTGGAGACCAGGAGGCCTGCCGCGGTCGAGACGATCAGGGCCGGCACCTGGGTCACCAGGCCGTCGCCGACGGTCAGCAGCGTGTAGGTGCGGGCCGCCTCGCCGAAGGACAGGCCCTGCTGGGCGACGCCGATGATGATGCCGCCGATGATGTTGATGAAGACGACGAGCAGGCCGGCGACCGCGTCGCCGCGGACGAATTTTGAGGCACCGTCCATGGCGCCGAAGAAGCCGCTTTCGTCCTCCAGAGCCTTGCGCCGCTCCTTGGCGACCTTCTCATCGATCAGTCCGGCGGACAGGTCGGCGTCGATCGCCATCTGCTTGCCGGGCATCGCGTCCAGATGGAAGCGCGCCGCGACTTCCGCGATGCGCCCCGAACCCTTGGTGATGACGACGAAGTTGACCGTCACCAGGATCGCAAAGACGATGATGCCGATGACGAAATTGCCGCCCATCACGAAATTGCCGAACGCCTCGATGACGTGGCCGGCGGCGTCGGTGCCCTCGTGACCGTGCGACAGGATCAACCGGGTCGAGGCGAGGCTGAGCGACAGCCGCAGCATGGTCGAGATCAACAGCGTGGTCGGGAAGGAGGAGAATTCCAGCGGCGCCTGGATGAACAGGGCCGTCATCAGGATCAGGATCGACATCGTGATCGAGATCGCGAGAAACAGATCGAGCACCACCGAGGGCAGCGGCATGATCAGCACCACGAGGATGACGAGGATGCCGACCGCGAGCGCGATGTCGCCGCGCTTGATCAGGTTGCCGATGTCGCTGAGCTTTGGCAAAGAGCCGCTGAGGGCGCCCGCGCCCTGACCCGCCGTGACGTCGACCATGGTTGCCGCTTCCCCCCGGCTGTGCCGCTCACGCGCGCCAAACGTCTGCACGGCGGCCGCAGGACCACCGCTTCGAAACTGAGGCACCGCGCTGGCGTCCACGGGAAGCTCCCCCCGCTATCCGCGACCGACGACACTCAACTTCACCCGGCAATTTTTGCCCGGTGTATGGTTAGCAAAGGGTTAACCGGGCGCGAAAAACCGGCGAGCCGGGGCTGCGGGCTTGCCCGGATATCGCAGCGGAACTAGGCTCTGCATTCGGGGACGGGCAGACTCCCCGTTGAAGACGGCGTGTCGTCCAAGTTCTGCGCAGGCTCGAGAGATCGAGGGATTGCGCATGGATTTGAGAGCGACGGCGATCACGGCGGCCGGCACGAACCGGCTCTACGCCGCCCGCGCCTTGCGCGGGTTTGGCGACGGCTTTGCGGTCATCATCCTTCCGGCCTATTTGACGGCGCTCGGCCATGATGCCGCGGCCGTCGGCGTCGTGGCCGCCGCATCCCTGCTCGGTACAGCGCTCCTGACCCTGGCTGTCGGCGTGATTGCGCCGCGTCATGACCTGCGAAAACTGATGCTTGTCGGTGCAGGGTTGATGGCTGTGACGGGAATCGCATTTCCGAATGTCCAGCACGTTGCGGCGATCGCGCTGGTCGCCTTCATCGGCACGATCAATCCGTCCGCCGGTGATCTCGGCGTCCTGGTGCCGCTCGAGCATGCGATGCTGGCGCGTGGCGCCGACGACAAGGAGCGCACGCGCGTATTTGCGCGCTACAGCCTGATCGGTGCGCTTTCGACCGCGGTGGGTTCGCTGGCCTCGTCGTTGCCGGACCTGTTCGTCTCTGCGGGACTGACAGAACTCAGTGCGCTGCGGCTGATGTTCTACGCCTATGCCGGTTTCGGCATCGCAAGTGCGCTGCTCTATCGTCGGCTGCCGCATGTGCAGGCAGAGGAGCAGCATCATGCGCCGCTCGGTCCGTCACGCCGGACGGTCTACAAACTGGCCGCGCTGTTTTCCGTCGACGCCTTTGCCGGCGGCTTCGTCGCGCAGTCGCTGCTCGTCTTGTGGTTGGTCCAGCGCTTCGATCTGTCGCTGTCGGCCGCGGGCCTGTTCTTCTTCTGGACGAGCACGCTCAGCGCGTTTTCTTATCCGGTCGCCGCCTGGCTCGCCCGGCACATCGGCCTCGTCAACACGATGGTGTTCACGCATATCCCCTCGAGCGTCTTTTTGGTGCTCGCGGCCTTTGCGCCCAACCTTTACGTCGCGTTGGCCCTGCTCCTGTTACGGGCCGCGCTCTCGCAGATGGATGTGCCGACCCGCACATCGTACGTGATGGCTGTCGTGACGCCGCCTGAGCGGCCGGCGGCCGCCAGCGTCACCGCCGTGCCGCGCAGCCTGGCATCGGCCGTCAGCCCCGCGATCGCGGGTGTGCTGTTGACCACGGCTCTGCCAGGACTGCCGTTGATCCTCTGCGGAACGCTGAAGATTGCCTACGATCTGGCGTTGCTCGTCTCCTTTCGGCACCTCAAGCCGCCGGAGGAGGCGGGGTGACCGGCGCGCGCTAGCCGCGGGTCACGTGCGCGGCAATGCACACCCAGCGCCCCTCGCGGCGTGCCCAGATATCGGTGTACCGGCCTGCCGACTTGCCCGCCGGCGTCTGGTACGTGGTCCGCGCATGAATGATCGCGAAATCACCCATGATGCGAACAAGGACATCATGAGGCTCGATATCGGAGATGCCGGGGCGCTTGGCGATCTGGGCGAGAAATCCCTGCCGGTCGATTAGCGAACCGTCCGGATTGCTGTTCCAGAAATCCGGCGCAAGGTTGCGTTCGAACCAGGCGACATCGCTTTGTTCGACCGACCGCACATATTCGAGATTCAGACGCGTCAGGGTGTCGAGGTCGCCGTCGGTCTCGACCGCGATTTTGGTTGTCGTGCTTTGCATGACGGGCTCCGTTGGAAAGGAACCGCAAGCTAGCGGCGACGCCTCTGGGCCGCTGTCACGATCTTGCGAACGTCGACCTTTCTTGCACGACTTTTGCTTCGACGCAGTTCGCTCGGCGTCAAGCCAAAAAATGCGCGAAAGCGGGCCGTGAAGTGGCTGTGGCTCGCGAATCCCGCATCGAATGCGATCGTGGTCAGCTCCGTGTCGGACTCGAGCACGATGTCCAGCGCTTTTGCGAGACGCGCCTGCGTCACGTAGCGGTAGATGGAGACGCCAAGCTCTTGCCGGAAGACATGAGAGAGATGGTAGATGGAGAGGTTAGCGAGTTGCGCCAAACCGTCGAGAGTCCACCTGCGTTCGGGACTGAGCGAGATTGCTTCGTTTACCGCCTCGACCGCGCGCAGACGGCGGGTCGAACAGCCCCGATGCTCATTGCGTCCGTCCTCGCAGAGTGAACGAAGCGTCGATCCAAGCAGCGCGGTACTGGTCTCCTCGACTTCCAGGGGTTCACATTGGCCGGAGGCTAGTCGGTGCCACAGCATGCCGCGCGCGAGCATCGCCGATGGCCGAAGCAGGCCGCATGACGCCAGCGGGGGCAACGCCGATTTTCGCCGGGCCGCGGCTTGTCGCACGATCTGCCACAGCACTTCGTCGGAGAATCTCAACGTCAGGCAGCGGTCGCCGATGCTGCCCGGATAGCTGATGCGGTAGGGATCGTTGGCCTTGATCAGCACCGCATGGCTCGGCGTTGCGATGACCTGCCGGCGTGGGCTTTCGTGCTTCGCGAAAACGCCAGCGAGAGGCAACACCATGACGTTTTCGCCTTGGCACTCGACCTCGCCGCAATCGGCCGAAGAGGGTCGTGCGACGACGTGCCCCAGACGGAGCGACTTGTTCTCGAACAGCGTGCGCCGCGCGATCAGCATGTCACCTCCGGGTTGTCGGATCACCGCATCAATGTGATTTGCGAGGCGCATCCCGCGCTTGATGTCGTGTTGAAGCCGATGCTCTATGGTTCGTCCGTGTAGCAAGTTATAGTGTTTCCGCTGTCCTTGCTGCAATATTCGCCATGTTTTCGCTCGGCAGCTTGCCGCTCTGCTGCTTTCCAGCAAGGAATCCAGTCGTGTTGTATCTCGATCATCTCACGGTCGCAGCGTTGAGCCTCGACGAAGGGGTTGCGCATGTCCGCCGCGCGCTCGGCGTGGAGATCCCGCCCGGTGGTGCACATCCCATCATGGGTACGCACAATCACCTGATGCAGCTCGGAAACAGCGTTTTTCTCGAGGTGATCGCGCCGGATCCGGGCGTTACACCGCAGCGGCCCCGATGGTTCGGTCTCGATGATCCGGACATGCATCGGCGTCTGGCCTGCTCGCCGCGCCTCCTGACCTGGGTTGTGCGTGTCGCGGACATTCGCACCGCGCTCGCCGACGTGCCCGGCGCCGCCGGAGAGCCCGTCCAGGTCTCTCGCGGCACCTTGTCGTGGCAGATTTCGATTGCTCCCGACGGATCGTTGCCGTCGGGTGGCGCATTCCCGACCCTGATCGAGTGGCCTGACGGGGTCCTCCCCGGCCTCAGCATGCCCGACCTCGCTGCCGGCTCGATCGGTTGTCCATCACGCACCTGGATGGAGCTTCCCTTGCGGCGTCGCTCAAGTCCTTTTTCGCTGACGATCGCGTCGTCATCTCGAGCGGCGCGGAGATCGAGCTCCGCGCCGCCATCATGACGCCTCTCGGCCCGCGAGAGTTGGGCTAGTACTACTGCGTCAGAAGTGGCGACGTGCCGTATTTGTGCCCTCTCCCCGCTGGGGAGAGGGCTGCACTGCGCTCTCAACAATCTCGGTCGGGTGAGGGGCCCTCACCCATCCATCTCCGTTGACGCTGCGAGGAGCCCTCTCCCCAACGGGGAGAGGGCACAGTCACGAGCACCGCGTCCCGCGGCGCGTGCGCAGAGACTTTGTGACGCAGTACGACTAGGCCGGCGTGCCGTCACTGTGTTCGTGCGCGCCCTCGCAGGCGGGCACCGCAGACCTTTCGGGGGCTGGTCCGTTCGGACCATCCCGGAATGAGCGCCACCACGGCCCTATTTGCTTTTCTGCAGCTTGGTCACCGTATAGCCCGATGCGGCCTCCTCGGCCTCGAACGTGACCGTGTCGCCGACCTTGACCTGCCTGAGCATCGTCGGATCCTTGACGTGATAGACCATTGTCATGCCCCCATCCATGCCGAGGCTCTTGGCCGGGCCGTGCTTCAGCGTGATCTTTTCCGCGCCTTCGTCGATCTTCTTGACCTCGCCTGTAATGGCCTCTGCCGCGGCAGCCGCGGTCGCGATGGTCAGGATTGCGGCAGCGAGTGTCAGTGTCAGCTTCTTCATTGATTTCTCCTTCTTGTTCTTCACTTCACGACGACATGGCCGAGCATGCCGTAGTCGCGATGCCTGGGAATAAGGCAGGCGTATTCGAAGGTGCCGGCCTTGGTGAATTTCCAGACCAGTTCGGCCGATTTGTACGGGGAAAGCCGCACCCCGTTCGGATCGTCATGTTCCATATGCGGGTGCTTCTTCATCACCTCGGCATGCGCGAGATTTTCCTTCGTGGTCGCCAGCAGGAATTCGTGATCCTCCGTACCGTCATTGCGGATGACGAAGCGGATTTGCTCGCCGCGCTTCACCTCGATTTGTGGCGGCGAGAACTTCATCTCGCTCATCTCGATCTCGATGGTGCGCGAGGGCTTGCTGGCATCGCCGGGCTCGCCGGCCGAGTAGGAGTCGTGATGGTGGCCTTCGTGGCCGAACGCCGGCAAGGCGACAGGCGCGAGTGCGAGCATGGTGATGCCGGCCAACGCGAGGTTCTTCTTCTTCATTGAATTCTCCGGAATTGGATGGGGTGGGATGTCGTTTGGCGCCGCGTCACTTCGTCATCTTCATTCCTTTCATGGATTTTCCGCCGTCGTCCGGCGTCGGCGGCCTGGTTGTTTGCAGCGAACGCACCGGTTCGGTCGCGGGCGCGTCGATCTCGTAGGCCACGGTGCCCGGCGGGTGGTCGTAAGGAGGGGGATCGCGAAAATCGTCGCGTGCGAGGTCCTTGCGCACCTTCATCACCGTGAACATGCCGCCCATTTCGAGCGGCCCGAACGGGCCGTCGCCGGTCATCATCGGCAGCGTGTTGTCGGGCGCCGGCATTTCCATGCTGCCCATCGCCATCCCGGTCGAGCCCATCACCATTGCGTCGGGCGCGAGCTTGCCGACAGCCTTGGCGAGATCGTTGCGCGACACGCCGATGAAATTGAGCATCTCGTGGCCCATCGCGTTCATGGTGTGATGCGACTTGTGGCAGTGGAACGCCCAGTCCCCGGGCGCGTCCGCGAGAACGTCAAAATCCCTGATGGCGCCGACCGGAACGTCGGTGGTTGTCTCGGGGATCTGCGCACTCTCCGGAATCCAGCCGCCGTCAGTGCAGGTCACGTTGAAGCTGAACCCGTGCAGATGGATCGGATGGTTGGTCATGGTGAGATTGCCGATGCGCACGCGCACCTTGTCGCCGAGCCGCACCGGCAGCGGATCGATGCCGGGAAACACGCGCGCATTCCACGTCCACATGTTGAAATCGGTCATCTCGTTGACCCGAGGCAGGAAGGTGCCCGGATCGATGCGGTAGCTGCTCATGATGAAGACGAAGTCGCGATCGACCGGGCGGAAGGCGCCGTCGCGCGGGTGCACGATGAACATGCCCATCATGCCCATCGCCATCTGCACCATCTCGTCGGAATGCGGATGGTACATGAAGGTGCCGCTCTTCTTCAGCTCGAACTCGTAGACGAAGGTCTTGCCGGGCTTGATGTGGGCTTGCGTCAGCCCGCCGACGCCGTCCATGCCGTTCGGCAGGATCATGCCGTGCCAGTGCACGGTGGTGTGTTCGGGCAGGCGGTTGGTGACGAAGATGCGGACCTTGTCGCCTTCGACCGCCTCGATCGTCGGGCCGGGCGACTGGCCGTTATAGCCCCACAGGTTCGCCTTCATGCCAGCTGCGAACTCGCGCACGACCGGTTCGGCGACGAGATGAAACTCCTTCCAGTCGCCGTTCATGCGCCAGGGCAGCGACCATCCATTGAGCGTGACCACGGGCCGATAGTCGGGACCGCTCGGTGGATGCAGCGGCGGCTGCATGACTGCGCTGTTCGTGGTCGGCGCTTCGGGAATGGCGGCCGCCTGGACGCGGCCGCTGACGGCACTGGCGCTGACCAGCGCCGCGGTGCCAAGAAGCTGTCGGCGTGAAAACATCTTCTCTCTCCTTCAGTGATCGGCGCTTGAGGAAGCGGCGTTAGCAGTCACCGTCGTGTCGCTTCGGCCATCGCTTTCGTCGGCGCCGCCATTGACGGCCGCCTGCAGTTCCGATTGCGCAAGCCAGAACTCGCGTTTGGCGTCGAGGGCGGCACGCAGCGAGGCGAGCCGCTGGCGCGCTTCGGTCAAGAGCGCGAAGACGTCGACCTGCATGCTCGAATAGCGCAGCTGCATCTCCTCGCTGATGATCTTGCGCAGCGGCAGCACCTCGCGCTGGTAGTGGCTGGCGATGTCGTAACTTGATCGGTAAGAACGATAGGTGTCGCGCGCTTCGGAACGGACGTTGACCGCTTTTTCGGTGAGACGGTTGAAGGCCAGGTTGTAGGTTTCGACCGCCTGCCGCACGCGGACCTCGCCGCCGTCGAAGATCGGAATCTGGAAGGTGACGTCGACGCCGCGCTCCCTGAAAGGCTGCACGTCCGGATCGCTGGTCTTGCGATCGATGCCCGCAAGATCGAGCATCGTGACGAAGCGCGTCGCCTCGGTGAGGTTTTGCGCCTTGGCGAGCGCCGCAAGCTCGATACGGGCGATCTGCAGGTCAAGGCGATGGCTGACCGCATCGCGCTCGATCGCGGGCAGGGACTGCGGCCGGCGCGGCAGCGCCGGAAGCGTGTCGGGAATGCGGAAACCGAGATCACTTCCCCATAAGCCCAGCAGTCGCGCGAGCCGTTCGCGCGCACTGGACGCGGCCTGCCGCGCCGCGGCGAGGTCCGCCGTCGTCTCCGCGTAAAACACCTGCTCGCGGGCCTGGTCGAGCTTGTTCAGCGATCCGGTCTCGCCGAGTTTTGTCGCAAGCTGTGCGGTCGCCTCGGCCGTCGATTTCGCATCCGTGAGCAGGCCGGCCAGTTCGCTCGCCGCGACAGCGCGGAAATAGGCGCGGCGGACCTCGGCGGCGAGCCTGAGTGTCGCCAGCGCCGCTTTGAGCTGCGCGGCCCCAAAGCGGTCGCGCGCGATGTCCGAGCGGAACGGCAGGGTCGCAAGCGCAAGGATATCGCCGACCACCTGGCGCTCGGCTTCGCTCGCGCCGTCGCCCGCGATGCGGGAGAGCGAGAAGGTCGGATTCGGCGGCAGGCTGTCCTGAACCAGCTTGGTCTCGGCCAGCGCCAGCTCATTGTAGGACGCCTGCAGGCCCTTGTTGTTGAGGAGCGCGACCTGAACCGCGGACTCGGCGGTCAAGGGACGCGACAACAGCCGCGCGACGACACCGCTCGTCTGCACAGCCTGGTCGGGGGTGCGGACGAAGGCGACATCCTTCTTGATCGTCTTGCCGGCGACCTCGGAGACGACTGCCATGCCGCCGTCGTCGGAGAACGACGCGCAGCCCGACAGGCCGAGCGCCGAGGCGAACACGAGGGCCCGAATGTGGGGCGCCGTTGAACAAAGCTTTCGCATCGCGCGCTCCTACCGGCCCGAGCGGGGGGAGGGCGCAACATTGTCGTTGCGGTCGCGCCATGGCGCGGCTGCCGTCGGACGCAAGCTGGTGTAGGACGCGATCGTCGGTCGATAGGTGACGTCGGCGACCTTGGCCGCGGGATCCGCCGGATCGGCGCCGCTTACCGGCACGGTTGCCGGCAGGCATCCCGCAAGGACAGCGGCCGCCAGCGCGAGTGCAGCTCCGGTTAGAAGGTGGCAACGAAAATGGCGTTCGCACGCCGAACAAACGGCGGCGAAGCTCGCCCCGAACTGCGCAAACATGGGTGATTCCCGATTCTAGCGGTCGACCAAAAACGGCCGGCCGCACGCAAGCTGCGCGCGGTCAGCGACGCTCTGTCAGGTCAGGCGATCGGGGGACGATAGAGCAGGGGCGGCGTTCGGCCGGTCATCGTCTGCTCCGTCTCGGCAAGCCGCAAGGCGATCGGCCGCAACGGCTCGGCGATGGTTGGAAGATTGGCCGGGATCGCGACGGCGCACAGCATGACACAGCAGGGACCGGGCAGGCCCTTGCCGTCATGATGGTGCCCGCTCGGCGCATCTTGATCCGCGAGATGATGGTGCGCGTGCATCGACCCATGATCGTGATCGTGGCCACCGCCATGCGCAGGCATGATAGTGGGCAGCATGTCCTCGGCGAGGCACGGCGCCGGGCCGCTGCCGAGAGCGAGCGCCACCGGAGGCGCGACAACGCACAGCAGGTAGATCGCAGCCGCGATCCACCCGGCCATCAGCCGTCTTGATCTGATCAATCGCACCAACATCCAACGCGCAGGCCTGTTACCCCCACAGGGTATTCTTGTAACGCAGAATCACCGATGTCGCCAAGTCGGGATCTTGTGCTTTTGATCGGAATTGGACTCCTCCGAGAGTTCCAGCGTTCGTTCCGCTCCTCCTGAGACGACGTTCCTGCTGGACGGGCGCGACATGCCCTGCCGGATCTGCATGCCCAATATCGCGGCATCATGGCTTGACCTTGAGCAGATCGCGGCGGATTCTGCTTCCACTGTGCACGCTCCCACCGAAAGATCCCCGCATACACCAGCCTTTACGCCTGACTCCGGTCAGGCCTGGGTCAGGCTCGTGCTTGCCCTGCTGATCGGCTCGATCGGCGGCGTCGGCATGTGGTCGGTGGTGGTCGTGATGCCGGTGGTGCAGGGCGAATTCGCCGCGACCCGCGCCGCCGCGTCGCTCGCCTTCACGCTGTTCATGCTCGGTTTCGGCGCCGGCGGCGTCGCAACCGGAAAAATGACCGACCGTTTCGGCATTGTGCCGGCCATGGGCGGGAGCATCGCCGTGCTCGGCCTCGCCTTCGTCCTGGCCGGGCTGTCGCACACGCTGTGGCAGTTCACCGCGGTCTATCTTCTCATCGGGCTTGGCACGTCGGCGACCTTCGCGCCGCTGATGGCGGAGGCATCGCACTGGTTCGAGCGCTATCGCGGGCTGGCGGTGACCATCGTCGCGAGCGGCAACTATGTCGCCGGTACGGTGTGGCCGCCCCTGGTCAATTGGGGCATCCAAGTGGTCGGCTGGCGCACGACCCATGTCGTGATCGGCATTTTTTGCGCGATCGCCATGACCGGTCTGCTGCTGGTGTTGCGGGCGAAAATTGGCGACGAGCAGGCGCGCGATCACTCCAGTGCGCCGCCGCCGCGGGTCGACCTGCAGCTTTCGACCAATGCGCTGACGGTGCTGCTCTGCATCGCAAGCATTTCCTGCTGCGTGGCGATGTCGATGCCGCAGGTCCATATCGTCGCCTATTGCGGCGACCTCGGCTACGGCGTGGCGCGCGGCGCCGAGATGCTGTCGCTGATGATGGGCTTCGGCGTCGTGAGTCGGATTGGCTCGGGCTTTCTGGCCGACCGGATCGGCGGCCTGCGCACGCTGCTTGTGGGATCGCTGGCGCAGGGGTTTGCGCTGTTCTTCTACCTGTTCTTCGACAGCCTCACCTCGCTTTACCTGATCTCGGCGATGTTCGGCCTGTTCCAGGGCGGCATCGTGCCGAGCTATGCCATCATCGTGCGCGAGGCGATGCCGGCGCGCGAGGCCGCCACCCGCGTCGGCATCGTCATCTTCGCCTCGGTGTTCGGCATGTCCTTCGGCGGCTGGATTTCCGGCGTGATTTTTGATGCCACCGGCTCTTACGCCGCTGCCTTCGCCAATGGGCTCGCCTGGAACGCGCTCAACCTCCTGATCGTGACGACGCTGCTGTTTCGCGGGCGAAGGCAGCTCGCGACGGCCTGAGGGCGAATCAAACCGCCTGCCCGGCCTTCAGCAGCGAGCAGCCGGTGATCTTGAGACTGCCATCCGGTTGCGCCTGCAGCGTGTAGAGCGCCTCCCAGGCCTCGCCATTGGCGTCGATGATGTGGACGCGCTGTGCAATCACGCCGCCCTCGGCCTTGGCCTCGCCGAATTCGAAGCTCTTGTGGCGATAGACCGGACCGTAGCCGCGCTGGACCATGTTCATGAAGATGTCCGGGCTCGGAAAGATCTCGCGAAGCGCCGGCGCCGCATAGGAATAGGCAGATGCCGCATCGTCGCGGCCGAAGGCCTGTTCCTGGGCGCGGATCACGCCTTGTGCGCCCGCGACGTCGTCGTCGGCGAAGGCCCGCGCCGGGACGGCGAGCATGGCGAAGCCCGCCCAGAATGCGACAAGCAGGATGAAGGCGCGCATCGGGAAAACTCCACATCGACAGTGGCGTTCGGGATATTCTAGCATGACGTTTGCAACGTTACAGATGAGCTCATGACGGATTTTTCCAGGACGCGGGCGCTGTTCGATCTTCCCGATGGCGTGATCTATCTCGACGGTAATTCGCTTGGTGCGCTACCGGCTGCGGTGTCGCCACGGGTCGCGCACATGATCGGCGCCGAATGGGGCAAAGAGTTGATCCGCGGCTGGAACAGCGCCGGCTGGATGACGATGCCCCGCCGCGTCGGCGATCGCGTCGGCGCCCTGATCGGCGCGCCGCCCGGGACGGTCGTGATGGGCGACACCCTCTCGATCAAGGTCTATCAGGCGCTGGCAGCCGCGATCGCGCTCAATCCCGGTCGCCGCGTCATCCTCAGCGACAACGGCAATTTTCCGTCCGACCTTTATATGGCGCAGGGCCTGATCCGCACTCTTGGCGGCGCGCTGGAACTGAAGGTGCTCGATCCCGAAGCGGTCGAAGGCGCGATCGACGAGAGTGTCGCGGTCCTGGTGCTCACCGAGGTGGACTACCGCACCGGGCGGCTGCATGACATGGCGGCTTTGACCGGCAAGGCCCATGACGCGGGTGCGCTCACGGTCTGGGACCTCGCGCATTCGGCCGGTGCGCTGCCGGTCGACGTCGTGGCGGCCGGCGCGGATTTCGCCGTCGGCTGCACCTACAAATATCTGAACGGCGGCCCCGGTGCGCCGGCCTTCATCTATGTCGCGCCCCGCCACGCCGGGGCTGCGCCGCCGGCGCTGTCAGGCTGGATGGGGCACGCGGCGCCTTTCGCCTTCGATCTCGATTATCGGCCAGGCTCCGGCATCGAGCGGATGCGCGTCGGCACGCCGCCGATCATTGCGCTTGCCGCGCTCGATGCCGCGCTGGATGTCTGGGAGGGCGTGTCGCTGCAGGACGTGCGCAAGGCCTCCATCCACCTGTCGGAGTTCTTCATCCGCGAGGTCGAGCGGCGCTGCCCGCAGCTTGTGCTCGCCTCGCCACGACGGCCGGAGCAACGCGGCAGCCAGGTTTCGTTCCGGCATCCGGACGGCTATGCCATCATGCGCGCGATGATCGATCGCGGCGTGATCGGCGATTTTCGTGCGCCCGATGCGCTGCGCTTCGGCTTCACGCCGCTGTACCTCGGCGAGGAGGATGTGCGCCGCGCGGTCGAGATCATTGACGACGTCGTCAATAACCGGCGCTGGGACAAGGACGACTACCGCAGGAAGGAACTCGTGACATGACCGCCGCGCCCTACGATCCCTCTTCTGAGGGGGCGCAGATGAACTTTCGCGAAAAAATGTCCTATGGCGATTATCTCAATCTCGATCGCCTGCTGAATGCGCAAGTGCCGCGCTCGAGCGCCCATGACGAATTGCTCTTCATCATCCAGCACCAGACTTCCGAATTGTGGATGAAGCTCGCCATCCACGAGATCAAGGCGGCGACCAGGGCGGTCCACGACGACGACCTGCAGCCGGCCTTCAAGATGCTGACGCGCGTGGCGCGCATCTTCGAGCAGCTCAACAATGCCTGGGACGTGCTGCGCACGATGACGCCGAGCGAGTACACCGAGTTTCGCAGCATGCTCGGCGAATCCTCCGGCTTCCAGTCGTTCCAGTACCGCGCCATCGAGTTTCTGGCCGGCAATCGCAATCTCGCGATGCTGCGGCCGCACGCCCACCGCCCGGAGCTCGTTGCCGCGCTGGAGGAGATCCTGGAGAAGCCGAGCCTCTATGACGAAGCGCTGCTGTTGCTGTCGCGCCGCGGTTTTGCCATCGGCGCGGATGCGGAGCGGCAGACCTGGCGTGACAGGCGCAAGGAAAATCCTGATGTGATCGCGGCCTGGAAGATCATCTACCGCGCGCCGCAAACGCACTGGGAAGTCTACGAACTCGCCGAGAAGCTGGTCGATTTCGAGGATTATTTCCGCCGCTGGCGCTTCAACCACGTCACCACGGTCGAGCGTATCATCGGCCTCAAGACCGGCACCGGCGGCACCACCGGCGTCAGCTATTTGCGCAAGATGCTCGACATCGTACTGTTCCCGGAGCTCTGGAAGGTCCGGACCGAGCTTTGATTCGTGCCGGCGTTGAGTGATGTGTCGATGGGGAGGGGCGAGAATGCTGAATGCCATCAAGGATTGGGACAGCGCCTACGCCAACGGGCCGAACATTCCCGGTGGCGAGCGCTGGCCCGCCCTCTGGGTCGAGCCGGCCGAAAATTATCGGAAGATGATGCTGGCCGAGCAGCGGGCGAGGCTGGACATCGCCTATGGAGATGGACCGCGGCATCGGCTCGACCTGTTCATGCCGAGGGAACGTGCACAGGGCCTCGTCGTCTTCGTCCATGGCGGCTATTGGATGCGGCTCGACAAGAGTTTTTGGTCACATCTTGCGCGCGGCGCGGTCGAGCGCGGTTATGCGGTCGCAATGCCGTCCTATACGCTGTGCCCCGAGGTCGGCATCGCCGACATCACCAAGGAGGTCGGCAAGGCGATCGGCCGCGCCATGGACGAGATCGCGGGGCCGGTGGCGCTGACCGGCCATTCCGCCGGCGGCCACCTCGTCACCCGGATGATCTGCACCTCCTCGCCGCTGGACCCGGCGCAGCAGAAGCGCATTGCCAAGGTCGTCTCGCTCTCCGGACTGCACGACCTGCGTCCGCTGCTGAAGACGGCGATGAACCAGACGCTGCGGATGGATGACCGCGTGGCGGGCGAGGAATCACCGGCGCTGCTGTCGCCGATCGAAGGGGCCCGCGTCGTTGCCTGGGTCGGCGGCGCCGAGCGCAACGAGTTTCGCCGCCAGGCAGAGCTGCTGGCCAATATCTGGATGGGGCTGGGCGCCGCGACCGCTTGTGTCGAGATGCCGGACCGGCACCATTTCGACGTCATCGACGATCTGGCCGACCCCGCGAGCGCGCTGGTCGACACGCTGTTGTCCTGACGCTCACACCGGCAGCGCCGTGGTGTGCTTGACCGTCCGCAGCGTCAGTGTCGACTGCACACGCAGCACGCCGGGAAGCTGCGTCAGCACTTTTGTGTGGATGCGTTCGAAATCCGCCGCATCCCGGTAGGCGACGCGCAGCAGGTAATCCGCCGAGCCCGCGATCAGATAGCATTCGGCGATCTCGGGATGGCGCTGCGCCGCCGTCTCGAAGCGGTCGAGCGTGGCGCGCCCCTGATCCTTCAGCGTCACCGAGACGAAGGCGACACCCGCGATGTTGGCGAGCTTGGTATTGAGCAGCATGACATAGCCGGCGATCAGGCCGGCCTCCTCCATGGCGCGGACACGCCGGAGGCAGGCGGAAGGCGACAGGTTCACGCGCTCGGCGAGCTCGACATTGGTGAGCCGGCCGTCGCGCATCAGCTCCCGCAGGATCGCCCGGTCCTGTTGATCGATTGCGTCCTTCTGCATGATCCTGCGAAGTTTTGATCGTACGGCGCAATAAAATTGCGTCAAAGAGCTGATATGATGCGATTGCGACCGAAAATGCCAAGCGAGTCAAGCTATCTCTCTGCCGGACAATTTTGGAGGCGATGATGCTGCTGGGTGTTCCGAAGGAGATCAAGGACAACGAGTTTCGCGTCGGGATGACGCCGGCGACGGTGTTCGAGCTGACTCATCACGGCCATCAGGTGCTGGTGGAAAAGGATGCCGGCGCGGGCTCGGGTCTGTCCGACGACGAGTATCGCAGCGCCGGCGCCTCCATCGTCGATGCGGCGGAGGCGATCTTTGCGCGCGCCGACATGGTCGTGAAGGTGAAGGAGCCGCAAGCCGCCGAGCGCAAGATGCTGCGTCCCGGCCAGATCCTCTTCACTTATCTGCATTTGGCGCCGGACCTGCCGCAGACCGAGGACCTCATCAAGGGCGGCGCGGTCTGCATCGCCTACGAAACCGTGACCTCCTCGAATGGCGGCCTGCCGCTCCTGACCCCGATGTCGGAAGTTGCCGGACGACTGGCGCCGCAGGTCGGCGCGCATGCGCTGGAAAAGGCGGCCGGCGGGCGCGGCGTGCTGCTTGGCGGCGTGCCCGGTGCGCCCGCCGCGGATGTCGTCATCATCGGCGGGGGCGTGTCGGGTGCGAATGCGGCAACCGTTGCGCTCGGCATGGGCGCGCAGGTCACGATTTTGGATCGCTCGCTCGACGTGCTGCGCCGGCTCGACGTGCAGTTCGAGGGCCGGGTGCGGACGATCTTCTCGACCCGCGCCGCGATCACCGATCTCGTCAGGAAGGCGGATCTGGTGATCGGCGCGGTGCTGGTGCCGGGCGCCGCCGCACCAAGACTGATCACGCGCGACATGCTGCGCACGATGAAGCAGGGCTCGGTCATCGTCGACATCGCGATCGACCAGGGCGGCTGCACCGAAACCTCGAAGCCGACCACGCATTCGCATCCGACCTATGTCGTCGACGGTGTCGTGCATTATTGCGTGGCCAACATGCCGGGCGCGGTGGCGCGCACCTCGACCTTTGCGCTGAACAACGCGACGTTGCCGTTCACGCTCGCGCTCGCCGACAAGGGCTGGCGCAAGGCGCTGAGCGAGGATCCGCATCTGCGTGCCGGCTTGAACGTCTGCGAAGGCAAGCTGACCTGCGAGCCGGTCGCGGTCGCGCACGGCCTGCCGTTCGTCCCGGCAGAGAAGCTGCTGGCGTCCTAGGTTGATCGGAGGCGTCACGCCTCCGCCACGGCCTCGGCCCAGGGTTGAAAGATCTCGGTGGCGCCGCTGTTGGTCGCGCCATCGCGCAGCACGACGCTCGGGCAGGCGAACTTCATCGGCAGGGTCTGCACTCGCGCTTCCTCATAGTCGAACTGTGCCCGCAGCGCGTCGCGCACATCGCGCGGCAGGCGTGCATCGCCGATCACGATGCCGCCTTCGCTGGCATCGAGGCGCGGCTGATGGATCGCGGCATCGAGATCCATGCCAAAATCCATCACGAAGGAGAGGATCTGCATCACCGCCGGCATGATGCGCCGGCCGCCGGAGGCGCCGAGCGCGAGACGCCGTCCATCGGCGGCCTGCGCGACCACCGGGGTGTAATTGGTGAGGCAGCGCTTGCCAGGGGCAAGCGAATTGGGCCCGCCCGGGGTCGGATCGAACCACATGATGCCGTTGTTCATGGGAATGCCGCTCTGCGGCGCGGTGAATTTGGAGCCGAACAGCGACAGCAGCGTCTGCGTCACCGCCGCCATGTTGCCCTCGCGGTCGACGACGGAAAAATGCGTCGTGCAGGCAGGCGCCAGTTGCTCGGCGCCAAGCGCCCGCCGGCCGTCCGCATCGCCCATGCCCGCGAGCCGCGCGCGATAGGCCGCCTGCAGGCTTCTCGCATAGGCCGCATAGCCTGCGGCATCCGGCCCTGCGCCCGTGGGCCGCAGATCGGCTTGCAAAAGCCGCAACGCCTGCGCCAGCGTCGGGCCACAGGTGAGCTCCGGCGTGGCAAAGACATTCCCGCCACGATAAGGAATGGCCAGCGGCTGGCGGACATGCGCCTGAAACGCGGCGAGATCCTCCGCCGACAATGACCCACCGCGGGCCTGCACATCGCCTGCGATGCTGGCCGCAAGATCGCCCTTGTAGAAATCGTCAGGGCCTTGCGCGGCCAGATGCGACAGCGTCGCCTCGAGCCGGTCGAGCGGCAGCCGCGTCTTTGACCTGATGCCCCATTGCGGCTGCGGCGGCAGGCCGTCCCTGAGGAAGGTGGCGGCGCTCGCCGGGTAACGGCGGAGATCGGCGGCTGCGGTCGCGATCATCTGGCTGGTCCACCAGTCGACTTCGAGACCCTCGCCGGCCAGGGCAATCGCGGGTGTGAGCAGGTCGCGCCACGGCAGGCGGGCGTGGCGGCGATGCGCCTCCGCCATGCCGGCGACCACGCCAGGCACGGCAATTGAGCCGGGTCCGTGAAGGTTGCGGTCGTCCTTGACCCGCGCCCAGGGGAAGATATCGCCCGCGATAGCCTCGCCGCTCAGGGGATAGTCTTCGACCCGCAGTCCGTTCGGCGCGCGCATGCCATAATCGATCACCTCGTAGGCGTCGGCGCGCGCGCGATAGAGCACCATTGCACCGCCGCCGCCGAGTCCGCTCATCGAGGGCTCCAGCACGGCCAGCGCGAAGGTGGTTGCGATGATGGCGTCGACGCAATCGCCGCCGGCCTTGAGCACCGCGGCGCCGGCTTCCGCCGCCCTCCGCGACTGTGCCGCGATAATGCCGCGTCCCGAGATGACGGCGGGTTTGCGGATCTGCTGGTGGTTGGAGAACTGATCGGGCATCTTTGACGGCTTCTGACTTCTCGATATGGACTGGCGGCACTGCAATTCTGCAGCGGGCGCGCGTGAAACGCCAAGCAATTTGGTAAGCGAAAAGTAAATAGCGGCCCTGCGTCCGAACCGATTTTTGCAGGTCGAATCCGGCGATGGCCGCTAAACAAATATTAGGGGCTGCTATCTAGGGTCGAGGTACCCTTGTCCTGACGCCTGCGCCTCCCGATGAAGTCGCTGCGGCCGACCATCTTGCTGTCCTTGATCGTTCTGGGAAGCCTGGCTTCGTTCGGGATCGTCGGACATTTTGCAGCCGAGGCTTTCATCGGCCGCCAGCAGTCGCGACAGCTGAATGAACTCGCCGAAATCGTGGTGCGGCGATCCGAGCTTGCGGTGGATTTTGCCGCGGCAAGCCTCGACGAGCTCGCGGCACGCGGCCTCGTCACGTGCGATGCGGCGTCGCTGCAGGCAATTCGTCTCCACGTCTATCAGCGCTCCGCGGTCAAGGACGTCCGCCTGGTCAATCCCGACGGTTCGGTGATCTGCTCGGCCTATTCCGAGACCCTCGAATTCGACAAGGGCTGGGCCGACCGGTCCGACATGCTGGTCTCCACAAATGCCCGCATCCTCCTGTTCCGGGTCGAGCAGTTCGGCGGGGATGCGCTCGGCGTACTCCAGGATATCGATCGTCAGAAGTCGGTGGTTGCGATCCTCGGGATCAATTCCAGCCTGCTCGACATCATGCCGGCGGAGCTCAGGGGCGAAAGCGCGGTCGTGCTGGGATTGAACAACGGCGAAAAGCTCGGCCAGTTCTCCCCGCAAGAGGACAACGCGCTTGCGGACGCGCTGGACGTGATCAGGACGTCGTCCCGCTATCCCTTCCAGGTCACGATCCACCTCGCGCGCGGCGCCCTGTCGCATTGGAATAACGAGGTCTACTGGCCTGCGATCAGCATCGCGCTGGCGCTCGGGCTCGTGTCTGGCCTGCTTCTCACCCGGTTGAAGCGGCTCGAGGGACCCGTCGCAGACCTCGACCGTGCGCTGCTGCGCAACGAGTTCAAGCCGTTCTTTCAGCCGACCTTCGACCTGCACAGCGGCGAGATCGTGGGCTGCGAAGTGCTGGCCCGATGGATCACCAGGGATGGCGCCGTGATCCCTCCGATGAATTTCATTCCGCTCGCCGAGTCCTCCGGGCGGATCCAGAAACTGACCTGGCAGATCCTGTCGGCGGCGCTCAAGGACATGCAGCCGCTGCTGCGGGAGAACCGGGATTTCAAGCTCTCGGTCAATGTCGTCCCCAGCCATCTGTTCAGTGTCGACTTCATCGATACGCTTCGGCGCGTGGTGATCGGCGCAAGAGTTTCCGCGCGCCAGATCGTGCTCGAGATCACCGAGCGCGACGAGCTTCATGACCTCGACCATGCCGCCGACGTCGTCAGGCAACTGCGCGACTACGGCTTCAAGGTGGCGATCGACGATGTCGGGGTGGGCCACAGCGGGCTTTCCCATCTCAAGGGGCTCGGCGCCAACATCATCAAGATCGACAAGTTCTTCATCGACACCATCACCGAGGATGCTTCGACGGCAGTCATCGTGGAGATGCTGGTGCGGCTCGCGCAGGATCTGAACATGGACGTCATTGCCGAGGGCATCGAGACCGAGGAGCAAAAGCGGGCGCTGCTGGCGTGCGGCGTCCCGCAGGGACAGGGCTATCTCGTTGCACCGCCCCTGCCTTTCGGGAAATTCCGGGAGCTTCTGTCGCGCTGCCGGCCGGTCGGCGGCGAGGTCGAAGACACCGCGCTGGTCGCCTGATCGGCGCGCACGCAGCCGTGCGTCCGCGCGTTCCTGCGCAGGGCCAATCCGCCGGCGACGCCGACGCCCAGCACATACATCCATCCTTCGTGAAAATCGAACAGATGCGAATTGAACAGCGAGCTGACGACGTTCTGAACGACCACGATGACGCCGATCCATGCCTCCTGGCGTCCGGAGGCGAACAGCATGAGATGACTGAACCACATCGCATACAGGATGATGCCGCCGACGATCCCCCATTGCAGGACGACGTTGAGCGCCTGATTGTGCGGGTTGTTGACCACTTCGGCGCGCAGGCCGCTCTCTCCCGTCGCGTCCTGCTCGAACAGGTGCCTGATTGAGCCGGTGCCGTGACCGAGCAACGGCGCCGCTGCGATGAATCTGATCGATTTCCGCCAGTAATTCAGCCGCTGGGCCGTCGAGGCCGGCGCGCTCAAGTCGGACGCATTGTACTCGGTTGCGATGTCCGTGATCCGCTTATGCAGATAGGGCGATGTCGTCCAGATCAGCGCGCCTGCCAGGGCCGTGGCCGCGAGCAGCATCAGCATGGCACGCAGGCGCAGATGCAAGGACGCGAACAGCGCCAGCAGAACGAGCATGCACAACAGCGCGGTTCGGGCCGAGGCCACGAACATCATGTTGGCAATGAAGGCCGCGATCAGCGCCACGCAGCCTGCGAAGGCCGCCATTTGCCGTCGTTGCCAGCACAGCAAGGCCGGCAGCGCCAGTGCAAAGGCGCACAGCGTGAACTCCTGGCTCTGGTCGATGTAATTCTTGACCGGAACGCCATTGGAGGCGGTCGCCGCAATCTTCAGGCCCGGTGCAAACAGTACGATCCAGGACAGCACCATCAACAGGGTGCACGAAACGAGGAATGCTATTAACACCGACATGCCCCGCCCGGAGTGCTGAAAGTGGTAGAGCAATGCAGGAATCAGGAGGAGTTTCAGGGTCGGGCTGATGCCATGCAGGCGTGCGGACCACGGAGCGTCAGACCACAGCACGCCCACGATGGCGAGCGCAGCGAATAGAAACGGCAGCGCGCAGGCGGGATGCCCCAAATGGCGGGCATAGGCTCGCCAATCCAGCGCCGGGACCATCGTCAGAAGAAACAGCGCGATGAAAATTGCGGGCGCCGTGGTCGACCATGGCAACGCGGCAGCGGTCATGATCGCGAGCCCGTCGGCTGCCGTGGCGAACGCGGGCGAACTGAGCCACGCCAGTCGTCCTCGCCAGGCAACCGGCTTGGACGGATCGTCCGTTATTTCCAGCGCAGTGGTCATGATCCCGGCCTCGATCTCACTGCGCTGCCATCAGAAAGTCCGGCGCCGGTTCGCGGGCGAGAAGATCACGCGCCTGGGTCTGGTGACCGAACCGTTCGGCGAGCTCGTCGCGCCGCTCCCGAATTCGGCGGCGCCACTCGTCCTGGCGCGCCGCGACGCGGCTGACCGACGCGCAGATCGATTCCGTCGAGAACGGATCGAAATAATCGGCGAGCTCGCCGGCCACCTCGCGAAACACCGGAATGTCGGAGCACAGCACCGGCGTATTGGCCGCCAGCGCTTCGATGATCGGAACGCCAAATCCCTCGGCGAGGCTCGGCATGATCAGGCCGTGGGCATCGGCGATCAGGGCCGCCTTGTCCTGTTCGTCGACATAGCCGGCAAAGCGGATGTTTTGTGGCAGGTCGCGCTTGAGGCTTGCGCCGCCCGTATAGCCGATGACGACGAGGTCGGCCTGCGGCATCTTTCGGAATGCGCGAACGAGCGTGCTCAGATTCTTGCGCGGCTCCGCCGAGACGATGACGACGAAGGTCGGGCGGGCCGCGCGCGCGCTGGCCGGAGCGGCGGCCGCCGCCTCGAAGCGCGTGCGCGGGTAGACGATGCGCGCCGGCAGATGATTGAATTGCGGCAGCAGCTCCCTGAACCGGCCGCGGCTGTAGTTCGAGACGAATGCCAGTTCGTCGGCCTGACGCAGGCTGGTGAGCAGGCGGAACAGGAAGAGTCGTGTGGCGACGTCGCTCAGCTTGAGATCGGTGAGCGGCAGCAGATCATGGACGACGCAGATCACCTTGGTGGAGCTGCTCCGCGCAACCGCGACCCGGGTCGGCGTATCGACCAGCACGATGTCGTAGTCGCGCGCATCGACGCGCGGCGGCGGCAGCCGGGTCAGTGCTGAGGTATCCTGATAGGTGTAGAACCCGGGCTCGAGCCGGAAGTCGCGGAACAGTTTGAGGTGACGCAGGTCGGTCGGGATATATTCGAGCGCTTCCGTATCGTTCTCGATCGATCTGGCGCGTAAGGGAAGAAGTCCTGTCGCGCGCAGGAAGCAGAGGCCGGTGTCAAACGACGTGGCGGCGCGGATTCGATCCCTCACCCAGCCGATCGCACGGCGCAGTGCGCTGCGCGCCATCTGCTCGTTCATGTCGGCTTCGTCCAGGAAGCGATAGAGCGCGAGCAGCTCGATGATACGCGAGCCTTTCGGAAACAGCCGCGACCGCGTTTGCTGCCAGCGCAGCTTGCGATAGCGGCGCGTGGTTTCGACCAGGAGCGACAGCTCGTGCCCGTCGGCGGCAAGCGATCGAACCAGCTCGCGGGTGAAATGAAAAATTCCCCGCTTGTGGTTCGGCTCGCCGAGTGCCTCGCTGATGACGAGAATTTTCATGCGCGCATCTCCTGGAGGCGAGGCTGTGATGCTGGTTCCGCACCGACCTTGGTCATGTTGACGATGCGTCCGTGGTCCAGACTGACGATGCGGGTGCAGGTTCGCCGCAGCAGCCCCTGGTCATGGGATGCGATGATCACGATGGCGGCGAGCTGTACCAGCTTGAGCAGCCGCTGCTCGGCCTTTGCCGAGAAATTCTCGTCGACCACGCTGAGCCACTCGTCGAGCAGCAGGATGTCGGCCGGAAACGCCGTCGCGGTCGCGAACAGGACGCGCATCAGCATGCCGGAGGAGAACATGCGGAGCGGCAGGTGCCGCATGCGCTCTTCGAGCTCGGTGAACGCCCAGATCTCGTCCACGATCGCAGGCGTCGGCTTGCGTCCGCTGATCCGCAGCAGCAAGCCGATATTGTCCGCGGCGACGAAATCGAGATTGGCGCCGGCATTGAGACCGAGCAGCGGCATGATGCTGCCGGTGATGTCGAGGCGCCCGCTGGTCGGCGGATAGACGCCGGCGATCAGCCGCAGCAGAGTCGATTTGCCGGAGCCGTTGGGACCGGTGAGCCCGATGCGGTCGCGGGAAGCGGCCTCGATCGTGACGTCGTCGAGCGCGCGGATGGTTTGTGTCCGGTCCGGTTCCCGGATCAGCCTGCCGAGCAGGCGGCGCTTGAGCGAGAAACCGTAGGCACCGTAAAGCGGATAGTCGAGGCAGACCTTACTCAGACTGATACTGGCCATGTCGTTAGATCCAGAACGCGGCTTTGCGCAGGTGCAGGGCGGTGACGACGCTGCCGAGCGCAAGGACGGCAACGCAGACGAGGACATAGAGCAGGCTCGTCATGGCGACCTCGCCGGTGGCGAGCGGCTCGCGCCAGACCGCAAACAGATGCGTCAGCGGATTGAAGCGCGTGATGCTGGCGCCGTGGTTGATCATCTCGGGCGTCCAGATGATCGGCGATGCCAGGAACGCCAGGGTCAGCGTCGATTCGATGATCGGCTTGAGGTCGCGGAAGCGGGTCGCAATCGCGCCGAGCACGATGGAGAGGCCGAGCGTGCAGATGCTGAACAGCGCCAGCCCGGGAAGCGCCGCGAGGGCGCCGTCGACATTCATCGGTGTCAGAACAAGCCAGAGCAGCAGCGGCACACAGGCATTGTGCAGGGCGAACAGTCCCTGCCGGAACACGCATTGCAGCAGAAAAATGATCGGCGGCAGCGCGCGGTCCTTGATCAGGCTTGCCGAGTTCTGCAGCGCCGTCGTCGCATCCAGCACGACGTTGCTCAGGAAGGTCCAAGCGGTCAGGCTCAGCGCCAGCATGGGCAGACGCGCGACGGCGCCGGCATTGGACAAGTGGCCGATCACCGATCCCAGTACGCCGACCATGATCGCCATCTGGATCGACATCCAGAACGGACCGAGGATCGAGCGCACATAGCGGTGGCGCATGTCGGACCAGGCGAGCGCCGCCGCGATCCGGATCGCGCCTGGCAATGTGGCGCTCGTCGGCTGCGCAGGAGCAACTGGCCGCGCAGCAGCCTTGGCTGCGATCGCCTGGCGGTAGACCATCTCGATTCCGTTGCGGAAGACGTAGGTGGAGTATTTGATGACGGCGCGGCGCCGCGCGGCCTCGCCCATGCGCCTCCGCCGCTCGGGATCGGCAAGCAGGGTGTCGATTGCCTTGCCGAGCCGCGCCGGGTCGCCGGGCGGCACGGTGATCGCCTCGATGCCATGGCGCGCCACGTGCGGGACGGCGGTGTCGAGCCTGGTGTTGACGATCGGCCGCGCGGCCGCCATCGCCTCGAGCTGGACGAGGCCGAAGGTTTCGGCATTGGTGACAGACGGCAGCACGAAGACATCCGCCATGCACATGAGTTTTGCGAGCTCGCCGTCGGAGACCGCGCCGAGCAGGCGGACGCGATGCTCGACGCCGAGCTCGCGGCAGAGCTCTTCGAGCCGCGCGCGCTCGCGGCCCTCGCCGACGATCCACACCTCGAAATCGCGGCCCACAGCGGCGCGGATCAGGACGTCAAAACCCTTGTAGGGAACGAGCCGGCCGCAGGCCAGCACGAGCCGGCCGCGATCATGTCCGACCTCGGCGCGGTGACGCAGCGGTTCGGCATATTCGTCGACGTCGACGCCGAACGGAACGACGCAGCATTTGTCGGCGAATTCCTGCAACAGAGGCGTCTTGTCGATGAGGACGTGGTCCGAGACGATGATGGCCTGCGCCCGCCGCAGCGTGCCGCGGATCAGCGGCTCGACCCAGCGCCGGAGCCGCGCATGCGAGACGATGTCCGCATGCCAGTGCACCACCAATGGCCGGTTGCGGCCGAACCCGAGCGCGAACACCAGGTCGGCCAGCGGAAACGGCGCGTGTAGCGCGAGCAGGTCGTGCTCGGCGATGCGGCGCCACAGGCGCAGCGGATAGCTGGGTGCGGCCGGCAGCGACAGCACGTCGCCGAACGAATGCACGCGCTCGACCTTCACGTCGTCGACGACGATTTCGCCCTCACCGTCAGATCTGGAGCAGACCAGGATCGCGGCTGAGAAGGTCTCTTTCAATTCCGCGCAGATGTCGCGGATCACCGACAAGGTCCCGCCGAACAGGTCGGGGTAGTAGACCTTGAAGATGTGAAGCACCGATAGGCGGGGAAGGGGCTCGTTGGCCTGCATCATGGGCTCGCTCGGTCAGTTGAGTGGGAACGGCGGCGAAAAGAGCCTCCCCCGCGTCGGGAGCGCAGAGGAGGCAGGAGAGCCCGCTGACAGCGCCTGCGGCGGGCGGGGCAACGTTCGCCTCGTCTGAAGATGCGTTCCGCCGCAAGACGAGCGGCAGAGGCGGAGGCGAAAGGACAAGCATGGGTCAGGTCCTTCGGTTCGACGCGTCCCCAATACGTGGGAAAATTTCACACGTCAATCGGAACTGGCAAAAAAGTGGGATTGTGTCCCACGCCGAGCCTCGCTAGAACTTCGCCATGGCGAAGTCTCCGAGGTCGAAGCCCGGCGCAAATCCCCCGATTGCCGCGTCAAAGCTGCACGCGCCGCTGGCGCGGCTGCTTCGCCCGTTGGTCCGCCTTTGCATCCACAGCGGGATGACGTTTCCGGCGCTCGCGCAGTTGTTGCGCGAGCTCTTCGTCAATGTCGCCGAACACGATTTCGCGTTGCAGGGAAAAGAGCAGACCGACAGCCGCGTCAGCCTGCTCACCGGGATCCATCGCAAGGAGGTCGCGCGGCTGCGCGGCGCCGGTGCGCCGGTGCACGAGGTCCCCGCGACCTTGTCACGGACCAGTGCCATCATCGCGCGCTGGCTCGCGGCGCCGGAATATACCGACCGCGGCGGCGCGCCAAAGCCGCTGCCGCGCACCGCGGACGACGATTTGCCGTCGTTCGAGCAGCTGGTCGCCTCGGTGACCAAGGACGTGCGCCCGCGCGCGGTGCTGGATGAATGGCTGGACCGCGGTCTCGTCACAATCAGCGACGATGAAGAGATCGTGCTGGTGGACATCGCCTTCATCCCGCGCGGCGAGGATGACCGCAAATGGTACTATCTCGGCCGCAATCTGCACGACCATGTGGCGGCGGCCGCCGCCAACGTGTCGTCGCCGGCGCCGCGCTTTCTCGAACGCGCGGTGCATTATGACGGCCTGTCGCCAAAGCTTGCGACGCGGCTGGAAGCACGCTCGCGCGAACTGGCCATGGCCGCGCTGACCGCGGCGAACAAGGAAGCCAACCGCGCCGTCGCAAAGGACACGGGCGGCGACGCGAGGTGGAATTTCGGCATCTACATCTATTGCGATGGTCTTGATGCGCCGGCCGATCAGGCCGAGGAGGATGATCCGTCATGAGCGGACGGCGGACCATCTCCCGCCGGCTGCTGCTGGCGGGCTTCTGGCTCGCGACCCTGCCCCGGGCAGTCGCGCAGGATCGCGGCAGCGACCAGGGGATCGGCGGCACGGGCATCACCCGCGGCGATGATCACGGCATCGGCGGCACCGGAATTGTCGGCGTGATCCAGCGCTTCGGCAGCATCTTCGTCAATGGCGAACGGATTGCCTTTGCGCCCGACGTGCCCGTCACCATCGATGGCGAAGCGGCCTCGGTGAAGGCGCTACGGATCGGCCATCTAGCGCGCGTCGTGGCGCAGCGCGAGGGCAATGGCTGGTCGACGCGCGGCATCGAGGTGGTCAGCGAGACGATCGGGCCGATCGAAGCCGTCACTGCCGAGGGGATAACCGTGCTCGGTCAGAAGGTCATCGCGGCCGGCCGCGAAGCCTGGCGCCGTCCAGGCACGCATGTCGCGGTGTTCGGGCTGCGCCGCACCGATGGCGCAATCGTTGCAAGCCTGGTCGAGCGGCGGCGCGGCACCGCCAGCCGCGTCGCAGGCCTGCTGGAACGCGATCGCGATGGGCTGCGCATCGGCGGACTGCGGCTCGAGGGCGCAGACAGCGGCCTGGTCGGACAGCGCGTTCAGGTGGACGGACGTGTTGCGCAGCGCGTGATGCAGGTCTTGCGCGCCACGTCCGACAATCTGTCGGATATGCCTGGCGCCAGGCGCTTTCTGATCGAAGCCTATGTGCGGCGTGACGCCGGCGCGAATCTGCAGATCGGTGCGGGTTACGCCGCGCGCGACGCGTCACTTTATCCATCGACGACAGGTAGCGAAGCGCGCGTGGTGTTGAAGGCGGTGTTCGACAATGCGCGCGGCCTGCAGGTCGAATCCGTCCAGCCGGTCACCCGCTTCCCGGGTGGCCCGGCGGGCGGGCAGGGCGGACTTCCGGGATCGCCGCCCGAAGGCGCAACGAGTCTCGGCGGGCGCCCGGCTGGTCCGGGCGGTCGTCCCGGACCGGATATACCGTCGAACCCGGGTCCTGCCGGCCCCGGGCCTGGTCCCGGCGGAATGCCGGGGCCGGCAGGCGGACCTGGCGGAGGCGGACCCGGCGGGCCGGGTCCTGGTGGCGGCGCTGGTCCCGGTGGCTTTGGACTTCCGGGGCCTGGGGGTGGGCCCGGCGGCCGGCGCTAGATGTGCCGACCGCGCTGAGCCACGACACGCGGAAAGACTTAACCTACTTCATCATCTGGCCGCGCAACTCGCCGCCAGGATTTGCCGCGGTGTGAATGTTTGCATACCACTTGCCGGCGAGCAGATCGGTCGCCTGATTGTCGGTCAAGGTCGCCGATCCCTGGATTGGACTTTCGACGGTCTTGAACGGCAGCACGATCCCGGCATTCTTGCCGGCCTCGACAGGTCCGTGGAAATGGGCGCCCATGACCGGGCCCGTCAGGTTGGAATAGGTCACGGTCCAGGTGAGGAGCTTGCTGTCAGTATCGAAGGTCGCCTCCGCCGTTCCCGAACCCGGGCTGGTGTTCGGCGGCACCTCGTTGCCGCCTTTCATGTCGGCGTGCAGCTTGACGGTCTCGGCACGAGCGATCGAAGCACAGGTGGACATCGCGAAGCCCAACAAAATCACCGCTGTTAAAGACTTGGTTTTTTTCATTGCATCCGTCTCCCTCAGGTTGCAGCCCAATGTATAATCAGACACCTCTCGCGGTGGAACATTCCGAAGGGAGCAGAAGGGTGGTAGCTAGCGACGTGGTTTTGAGACGATAAACTTTATGCTGACATCACCGCGCGATCGCGTCGCAGTCCACTTGACCACCGACACAAGTGGATGCTTAAGCTAGTATGATAATCTGACTAAGTCCACAAAAGGCGATCACGCCCAACGGGAGGAACAAGATGTTGAACTTCAAGGCCTTTACTGCTGCGACCGCGCTCGGGTTGTTGACCCTCGGCGCTGTGGCCGGCACCGCACAGGCCCAGGACAAGGGGACTATCGGCATCTCGATGCCGACCAAGTCGTCGGCCCGCTGGATCGACGACGGCAACAACATGGTCAAGGTGCTGGAGTCGAAAGGCTACAAGGCCGACCTGCAATACGCCGACAACGACATCCCCAACCAGCTCGCCCAGATCGAGAATATGATCACCAAGAAGGAGAAGGCGCTGGTGATCGCCGCGATCGACGGCACGACGCTCTCTGATGCGCTGCAGCATGCGAAGGACGCGGGCATCAAGGTGATCTCCTATGATCGCCTCATCAAGGGTTCGGCGAACGTCGACTACTATGCCACCTTCGACAATTTCCAGGTCGGTGTGCTGCAGGCCGAGTCGATCCTGAAGGGCCTCGGTGTGAAAGAGGGCAAGAAGGGCCCCTTCAATATCGAGCTGTTCGGCGGTTCGCCCGACGACAACAACGCCTTCTTTTTCTACGACGGCGCGATGTCGGTGCTGAAGCCCTTCATCGACAACGGCACGCTGGTCGTGCAGAGCAAGCAGATGGGCATGGACAAGGTCTCGACCATGCGCTGGGACGCCGCGACGGCCCAGGCGCGCATGGACAACCTGCTCTCGGCCTTCTACACCAAGCAGCATGTCGATGCGGTACTGTCGCCCTATGACGGCCTGTCGATCGGCATCATCTCCGCGCTGAAGGGCGTCGGCTACGGCTCCAAGGATCAGCCGATGCCGGTGATCTCCGGCCAGGACGCCGAAGTGCCCTCGGTCAAGTCGATCATCAACCATGAGCAGTATTCGACCGTGTTCAAGGATACGCGCGAGCTTGCCAAGGTCGCGGCCGGCATGGTCGACGCGGAACTCTCCGGCGGCAAGGTCGAGGTCAACGACACCAAAACCTACAACAATGGCGTCAAGGTGGTGCCCTCCTACCTGTTGAAGCCGGTCGCAGTCGACATCAGCAACTATAAGCAGGCCCTGATCGACACCGGCTACTACACGGCGGACAAACTCAAGTAAGTTCGGCATCGCCCTTGCGCGCGCTTCGCGGTGCGCGCAAGGGTCTGAAACGACAAAGAACACAGGCCGGATCGGGTGCGGGGACGATAACGCAGCCGTTCCGGTCTAAAGAGGAAACACTCGATCTTGCGGATGCGCGCCATGTCTGATCCGATAGCGGGTCGGAGCAGCGTCGTCAGAGCGCCAGGCGAGGCGAGGTGGGATCGCCCATGAGATCGCGATGACTGCAATTCTCGAAATGCGGGGAATCTCCAAGAGCTTTCCCGGCGTGAAAGCCTTGCGTAACGTCAATCTGGCGGTCGAGGCTGGCGAGATCCACGCGATCTGCGGCGAAAACGGCGCCGGCAAGTCGACGCTGATGAAGATTCTCAGCGGCGTCTATCCGCACGGGACCTACGAAGGCGAGATCATCTATCAGGGCGCGGAGCGGCGCTTTGCCTCGATCTCCGATTCCGAGCATCTCGGCATCATCATCATCCATCAG